>Ga0247739_10000735_pt1 | contig 11752 bp, 8 predicted proteins | sample UWRJL058202B2_FD_180943 | JGI IMG/M metagenome (GOLD analysis project Ga0247739, IMG submission 180943) | Plant litter microbial communities from Arlington Agricultural Research Station in Wisconsin, United States - UWRJ-L058-202B-2 | ecosystem: Environmental > Terrestrial > Plant litter >... | reverse complement strand
TACAGATGGCTCACTAAAAACCTCTGGGCAATTTATACAGCATACAGGCAAAGGCCCCAATGTCGACCGCCAGGAAAAGCCGCATGTACACTCGGTTGTTTTTTCGCCAGATGAAAAAGTTTTGTTCGTATCTGACCTTGGCATAGATAAAATAATGACTTATAAATTTAGTCCAAATACTAGCAAGCCCTTATCGCCTGCGGCAAAACCGTTTGTTACAGCAGCGGCAGGAAGCGGACCAAGGCATCTTACCTTCCACCCAAAATTACCGTATGGGTATTTAATGCAAGAAATGGCGGGCAATGTGATAGCTTACAAATATGCAAATGGAACCCTAACAGAAACGCAGTCGATTGCTGCTCATCCTGCAGATTTCAAAGGCGCTATTAGCAGTGCAGATATCCACATTTCTCCCGATGGAAAATTCCTGTATGCATCCAACCGTGGCGATGAAAACACCATTGCCATTTTTTCTATCAACCAAGATGATGGACGATTGACATTAGTAGGCACCCAGTCAACGTTAGGTACCACACCACGCAATTTCGCCATTGACCCAACCGGTACTTTCTTATTGGCTGCTAATCAAACGTCGGGAAATATCGTAATTTTTAAAAGGGATAAAGAAACAGGGCTGCTCTCCCCTACCGGAGACGAAATCAACATTTCTAAACCGGTTTGTTTGAAAATGTTTTGATAACAAAAATTAGATATCAATTAAAACTAAAATGGTCGCAACATGATGAAAGATGTTACGACCATTTTTGATAATGTAAAAAGTTTACAATCCGATCCCTAACGTAAAGCCACGCACTGCCTGGGAAAAATTAGGACCTACTGTCGCCACTCCTGTAGTCAAGTTAATTGAATACAATCGAGTGGTACCGCTTACTGTAAAAATGCCATATGCAATGCCCGCTACGCCGCTGATGTCGAATCCATTGGCAGCATCAATATTTACACTCAAGGCGCCTACATCCACAATGGTTCCATTATTAGGTGGATCTTGTTTTACCAAACGATCGGTTTGTGCATCGATATCATATAGAACCGTGGTGGTGGCGCCTGCAAAATTGTTGGTATATGCAGCCGCAGATAATATATAAGTTGTAGGGTTGATAGCTCCATCTACTGCAGCAACTGCTCCATCATTGGGGTTCAATCGCAAATTTTGGCCCGTGTTACTGATAACCCTTATGCGATCCACGGTCGGATTAAAATCGAACCCAAACTCAGTTCCGGCCAATGCGGTTGTGAGCGTTCCTGTGCCGATTTGGGTAACGGCACCCGTACTGATATTGATGGTATACAACCGGCTCGAACTTCCCAACGCAAATATTTGTCCCGTTGCTGGGCGCATATCTATACCCATAATATTCTCGCCAGTTTGTAAACCGGTAACAGGTTTTGTAAAAAAGATATCTCCTGTGTTAGGACTGAGAATAAGTAGGTTGTTGGTGGAAGAAACAGCATAGGCGGCAGCTTGCGTAGGAATGGCCAGCCCAATTATTTGATCCACAAAATCGATGGATTTGGTAGCGGCCCCAGTGGATAAATTAATGCTATACAAACCAGTTTTGCCACCTACTGTTAGTGCAGCCAGTGCATGTGCACTATCGGAGCTGATATCGAAACCTCCGGCTGCTTCCGCGTCCACGCCCAAGTTACCAACCTCAACCAGTGTTCCGTTATTCGGAGGGTCTTGCTTATATAATTTATTGTTGGTAATGTCTATATCGTACAGAACCGTAGCGGTAGCACCAGCTCTGCTTTGTGTATAAGCCACGGCATTAACGCTAGCACCTGCGGCGCCATTTATTACACCATCCGTAGCCGCTATTACACCGGTTTCTGGGTTTAAACGCAGGTTTTGACCAGCCGAGGTTACGAGCCGTATGCGATCTACTGTTGGGTTAAAATCGAAGGCCAAGTTAGTGCCGCTGATAGCAGGCGTAAATGGAGCTGTGCCCACAACTGTGGCTGCACCAGTTTGTGTATTGATGGTATACAAACGGCTGGTACTACCTACACCGAAAAGCTGTCCGGTATTGGGCCTAAAATCGATACCTAAAATGGATTCGCCCGCTTGTAGGCCGGTGATGGCTGTTGCAGCTTCCGCCGAGCCGGTTGTTTTGTTACCAAAACGAAGCAAGCGGTTATCTTGGGTAAGTGCAAAAAATGTCACATCGGGGCCTTGTGGCGTGGTTTTATCATCGTCTTTGCTGCAACCAGTAAAAACAAAAGAAAGGATGATTGCAGGCAATACCCCAAAACGGAAAAAAGATACTATATTTTTCATAGTGTATATAAATTAAATGATTTTATGGAATAGTAGATAGCGCCTTCGTTCTTGCTGAAGCGCATGAGATTAGGCAAAAACTGCCTCACTTAAAAAGGATTGCTATACAAACGCTTTTTAAAACAATGGATGACGCCGACCTTCAAGGCAAATGTTTACCAAGCGACGGCATTAGATAATAATAAATAAATTGTCTATTCTATTCCATGGTGGCGGCGTGGGAACCGAAGCATATTGAACAGGTAAAAATGAACGAACATTAGGGCGTAAAAAAGAATCGTTACGAACGGACAAAGAAATGAAAGGTTGCACTAAGGCGAAATCGGCAACCTCCAGTTTGTCCTTGAATAGGGATGATTTATCTGCATTGTTGTCTTCGGATGCTTTTTCCTCAGCATGCTCAACATCAACTTTCTCATATAAACCGAATCCAACGCATACAGGAATAGCAATCTTTAAACTGAAGACAGCCAACAGCAAAAGCGAAATCAAGTATTTGAGCGGATTTTTCATTGCTAACTGAAGGCGACCTTATGGTTTTGCGGAAATGGATTACGTGTTGAGAAGATGTTTGCCTAAACGGATGTACGATGTGGCCTTGAAAAAGGTTTAGCAATCGTATAAAGAATTAAACCAATGGTTTACAGCAACGATATTAATGAAGGTGTAAAGCTGATTGACAGAACGATGCCGCACAGGAAATACATCTCCCTAGTGCTAACCGCAGAAACACAACGTTACTGCTGGAGCCGCGTAAGGGACTGGGAGCAGTAGCCCGTAAAGCGCCGTACGCTATTAATTAGCGGAGCTGGAGTTTTGTGTCGGCGCTGCGGACTACTGCCGAAGGCCCGGCGGCTGGCCCGGCATAGGACATACTTCCATACACGGAGACGGCCGGCCGCTACGCCCAAGAAAAATAATATCTGCAATACAGATAGGGATGAAAACTGGCGCTTATTAACTAACCTAACTATCTAGCGACTGCAACACCTCATGTATAGCGGCCAACAGGCCTTGCTCGGGCATCTTGCCTTTGTAAGTTTCGGCCTCTGCCAAAATTGCCCGGTATTCGCCTTGGTCATCCTTTTCAAATATCATTTTTGCTTCGCCGATGGTAACCACAAACTTTAACGTATAGCCTGTCTGCAATATTTGCAACGGGAATTCAAGCTCTTGACCTCTGTACGTAACGGGAAGGATATGATTTTCTTCAGACATAATAACATAGGATATCGATGATCAATATTAATACTTATGATACAATTGCCTATTAAAATCGTTCGATTGATGTGATGGGCTGAAATTTGTAAGGAGTGTTGTAGGAATCTTGTATACCTATAAGAGAACTGCTTGCGTTTAAATTATGTTTCTTTAAAAAGAATAGATCACAGATTTTTTATAATATATTGGTTGCTACTTTATTAATTTCAAAAGTCCAAATGATTGAAATCGGCCATCATGAAAATACACCTCCAAAAACTTTCAAAATAAACCTTTTGGTATTTTACATTTACAACAAATCGTAAAAAATTTTAAATTGTTAGCAGCCGAAATAAATAGCCATTTCCACTTTCTACAAGGCGGTGGAGAAATGGGCGAACTGACCCGCCATTACGATTGGGGCGAAACACCGCTGGGTAATCCTGGTCAGTGGCAGTATGGTTTGCGTACAACAATTGGCATTATCCTCCACTCAAAATTTCCGATGTTCCTTTTTTATGGGGTTGATTTAATATGTTTTTATAACGATGCTTATAGACCGAGCTTGGGTAATGATGGCAAGCACCCCTCGGCTTTGGGGAAACCGGCCGTTGCAGTTTTTCCTGAGATATGGAATGATATCAAACCTATTATTGACAATGTACTTGCTGGTGGAGAAGCCACTTTGCACGAAGACGTTCTGCTGCCTATTTTCCGAAATGGAAAATTGGAGGATGTATATGGAACGTTCTGCTATAGCGCTATGTTCAACGATGATGGATCTATAGGAGGTGTACTGGTGGTATGCCAAGAAACCAAGCCGCAACTATTGCGCCAGCTGCAAGAAAGTGAAGAGCGGCTGCGATCGATTATAGAGCAAGCGCCAATTGCGATTGGTTTATTGCGTGGTAAGGATATGGTGGTAGAAATGGTGAACCAGCCTATATTGGACGCCTGGGGTAAGGATGAATCGATCGTTGGCCTGCCCTTGCTGGAAATTTTACCTGAACTCACAGAACAACCGTTCATGGATTTGCTGTATCACGTGTACGAAACCGGAGAACCAAGCTATGCGAATCCTATGTCTGCCAAATTTGAAAAAAGTGGAAAAACCCGGACGGAATATTTCAATTTTATATATACGCCCATGCGGGATGTAACGGGCAATATAACCGGCGTAATGGTACTTGCTAGTGTGGTAACAGATCAAGTGCTGAGTCAACAAGCATTGGAACGAAGTGAAGCCAGGTTCCGGGATCTAATTAAGGCCGCCCCTATTGCGATTGGACTTTTTGTAGGCCGAGACTTCATAATAGAAGAGCCGAATCAAACTTTCATTGACATTGTAGGTAAAGGTGATTCCATTATAGGGAATCCTTTAGTGGTTGCGATGCCGGAAATCTTGACTGAGGGACAACCGTTTTTACAGATTCTGGACGATGTTTATACCAGTGGTGTCATGTTCCAAACCTTTGGCATGCAAGTTAAAATAGTGCAGCATGGCAAACTGACTTCTAATTATTACGATTTTACCTATACTCCTTTGTTCGATGAGAAAGGAGAAGTGTATGCTATTTTGGATATTGCGGTAGATGTTACAAATCAGGTTCTTGCCCAACAAGTTGTTCAAAAAAATGAAGAGAACCTCAGAAATGTTATCCTACAGGCACCTGTAGGCATGTGCATACTCAGGGGGCCAAACTACACGCTAGAAATAGCGAACGAAATGATGTACGAAATTTGGGGAACCACTCGAGAACACATGCTCGGCAAGCCAATTTTTGATGCATTGCCTTCGGTGGTAGGCATTGGGTTAGAGGAAATATTAAATCAAGTGTATACAACCGGCAAGGCTTACCATGGTTATGAAGTGCCCATAACATTACCAAGAACTGGGAAAGTAGAAACAGTATATGTAAATTTTGTTTATGAGGCGTTTAAACAACCGGATGGGACCATCTCTGGCATCTTAGCGGTAGCTATTGATGTAACGCCGCAGGTTGTGGCATGCCACACGCTAGAAAATGCTAGGATAGAAACTTTGCTCGCCGCTAAGGAACTACAGTATACCACCGATCGTTTGCAGCTTGCCATAGAAGTTGGGGAGCTAGGTATGTATGAAGTTGACCTTGCCACAGATATCATTATTGCATCGCCAAGATTCAATGAAATTTTTCAGGTAGATGACTCCAATGTAAGGGCGAAATATATAGCCATTGTCCATCCCGACGATATCCATATTCGGACAAAAGCTTACATCACTGCAAAGGAAACTGGCATCTTGGATTATACCGTTCGATTGCTAATTAAAGACAACCATATTGTTTGGATTAGGGTGAAAGGAAAATTTGGATATGATGAAAACAGTCATCCTATCAAACTATTGGGCGTAGTGCAAGATATTACAGAATCGAAGGAGCTTGAATTTCAGAAAGACAGTTTCTTGGGCATTGCAAGCCACGAGCTCAAAACACCCGTGACAAGCATAAAGGCCTATGTACAATTACTTGAAAAGGTATTTAGCAAAAATGGTGAAGAAAAATATGCAGAAATGATGACCCGGGTAAATAAACAAGTTAACCGGCTTAACTATTTGATTTCGGATTTGCTTGATGTAACAAAAATAAATAGTGGAAAGCTTCAATTCAACATCACCTCTTTTGATTTTAATCAATTAGTTGCGGAAGCTATCGAAGATATACAACGAATTTCCAATAAGCACGTTATAAAACACGAGCTTCGGTTCGAAGGTTTGATCCTGGCGGATAGGGATCGTATAAATCAAGTAATCACCAACTTAGTAAACAATGCCATTAAATATTCGCCCAATGCGGACTATATAAAAATATCAACCTACCAAGCTGACGGGCAGGCCTTGATGTGTGTGCAAGATTTTGGCATCGGCATCAAACCAGATAAAAAGGACCGTGTATTCGAACAATTTTATCGGGTAAGTGGCACCAAGGAACATACTTTTCCGGGGTTGGGGCTTGGTTTATACATATCGTCGGAAATAGTTAAACGGATGGGTGGCCGTATTTGGGTAAACTCAGTAGAGGGGAAAGGTTCTACATTCTGCTTCTCTTTCCCCATAAAAAAATAAAACAAAACTATATTATCTATATCAACAGAAACAAACAACATAAACACAGACACAAGTAGTACCTAAACATTAAATATAAAAAGACAATACTTTCCAAATCGATACCATGAAAGAAACACACAGAATCTTATTAGCTGATGATGATGAATCAATTCTCGATGCCATGTCGCTCATGTTGGAAACAATGGATTATAAAGTAGAATCCATTAGAGATGGCGCAAAAGTGGTTGCTGCGCTAACGAACCCACCCGACCTCATTATACTGGATACGTGGATGTCGGGTATAGACGGTAGAGACGTATGCAGGGACATAAAAAGCAATAGCACTACACAATCCATTCCTATATTAATGATTTCTGCAAGCCACGAAATCAAAGAATCCGCTCTTGTGGCAGGTGCTGATCGGTTTATGGCAAAACCTTTTGAGATGGAAGAATTTTTGACAATTGTTGAAGAAATGATACACCATAAATAATATTTAAGTAGCACACCCTATAAATATTTTGAAACAAAAAATTCAATATCCATTTTTAAATTAAATACATAAATAGCGCAATTATACACTTGAAAACAATGTTAGCAAGTGTTGTATCAACATTTACATCAACAAAAAAATATTCTATTTATGAGCATGGTCGCAAATTTACTTCGGGTAACACAAACAGAACTCGACCAGTATTTAATGGATAGTTCCTTACTGGAAAACCGCATTTACAATGAGGAATCCGATACAGCAGAACGGGGTCTTACAGATATCGATAAGGCTTGGGATGGCATCTTATTTTTACTTACTGGCAAAAACGTGGCAAGTACAGAGCACCCGCTGGCCAAGGTTTTCTTTAGCGGACAATTGATTGATGAAGAGCAAGACCTAGGCTACGGCCCTGCACATTACGTAACACCTGCGCAGGTAGTAGCGCTACATCAACAATTAGCAAACATTACCATTGCTAACCTTAAAGCAAAGTTTGACCCTGAAAAAATGATTCAGCTAGAGGTGTATCCCAACATTTGGGACGAAGGTGAAAACGCATACAGTTACCTACAGGATTATTTTATAGAAGTAAAGAATACCTACTCGAAAGCGGCGGAAAACGGAGAAGCTATCATCACATTTATAAATTAAATTTATTATTATGTTTAAACATTGGCAACGGTTTATCGTTCCTTTATTCAACCATGTGATCTCCACTAATTTCCGTTAATTTACAGCCTATGAAAAAACTTACGCTCCTTGGCTTTGCGCTGCTTTTTATGTTTTTTTCTTTTGGTCAGATGATTGATAAAATTACCGACCCAGTGGAATGGGTGAACCCGCTCATGGGTACCGACTCGAAGCCTGACCTGAGCAACGGGAACACTTATCCTGCCATCGGTGTTCCTTGGGGCATGAATATGTGGACACCACAAACCGGCAAGATGGGCGATGGTTGGCAATACCAATATGCGGCAGATAAGATACGTGGCTTTAAACAAACCCACCAACCATCTCCTTGGATGAACGACTACGGGCAGTTTGCCATTATGCCCGTAACAGGTGGTCGTCATTTTACGCAAGATGACCGGGCTAGCTGGTTCACGCACAAGTCCGAAATATCCAAGCCTTATTATTACAGCGTTTACTTGGCCGATCACGATGTAACGGCCGAAATGGTACCTACCGAGCGGGCAGCAAGGTTTCGGTTCACCTACCCAAAAACAGACAGCGCATTTGTAGTGTTGGATGCATTCAACAAGGGATCATATATAAAAATAATTTCCGCTGAAAAGAAAATTGTTGGATATAGTATGCGATACAGCAGGGGCAAGATGCCAGGATTCAAGAATTACTTTGTCCTCTATTTTGATAAGCCATTTACCATGCATAATGCGTGGAGTGGCGACCGACTGGTCAAGGACACGCTTGAATACACTTCGGATCATACAGGGGGCATTGTTGGCTTTGCAACGAAAAACGGGGAGCAGGTAAATATAAGGGTCGCATCTTCTTTTATCAGCATTGATCAAGCGGAACTTAATTTAAAAGAAATTGGAAATGATGATTTTGAGACAGTTAAAACCAAGGCAAAAAACAGCTGGAATACTACTCTTTCAAAAATAGAGCCGCAGGGAGGAACTATCGATCAAATGCGTACTTTTTATTCCTGTTTGTACCGCACTTTATTCTTCCCAAATAAATTATATGAAAAAGATGCCAAGGGCAATATTGTGCACTATAGCCCTTACAACGGCAAAACAATGCCCGGTTATCTTTTTGGCGGTACTGGCTTTTGGGATACCTTCCGGGCCTTATACCCATTCCTCAATTTGATGTACCCAGCCATTAATAAAGAAATGCAAGAAGGCCTGCTCAACGATTACAAGGAAGGTGGCTGGTTGCCTGAGTGGAGCAGTCCTGGCTATGCAGATATTATGATTGGCAATAACTCTGCGTCCATTGTATCCGATGCCTACATGAAGGGCATCCGTGGCTACAATATCGATACCTTATACGCAGCATTATTACACGGCGCCAATAACGAAGGGCCTATTACGGCCGTTGGCCGAAAAGGTGTTGAATATTACAATCGTTTGGGATATGTACCGTACGATGTAAAAATCAATGAGAATGCAGCCAGGACTTTAGAATATGCCTACGATGATTTTACCATCTTTCAATTAGGTAAAGCGTTGAAACGTCCTGCAGCTGAACTTTCCGTTTATGCCAAACGCTCCATGAACTACAAAAACCTTTTTGATCCCAGCACAAAATTAATGCGGGGAAAAAATGCTGATGGCAAATTCCAGTCGCCTTTTAATCCTTATAAATGGGGCGACGCTTTTACAGAAGGCAATAGTTGGCATTATAGCTGGAGCGTTTTTCACGACATACAAGGCCTGGTTAATTTAATGGGTGGTCAAAAAACTTTCGTGCAAATGCTCGATACCGTTTTTAGCCTTCCGCCCACTTTTGATGATAGCTATTATGGCGGTGTGATCCACGAAATTCGGGAAATGCAGATTGCCAATATGGGACAATACGCCCATGGCAACCAACCCATTCAACACATGATTTACTTATATAATTATGCCGGTGCACCGTGGAAGACACAATACTGGGCAAGGGAAACCATGAACCGCATGTACAAAGCCACACCAGATGGTTATTGCGGCGACGAAGACAACGGCCAAACCTCCGCCTGGTATGTATTTTCTGCCATGGGCTTTTATCCGGTATGTCCCGCTACGGATCAGTACGTGTTGGGTGCACCGTTGTTCAAAAAAATGACCTTGACCTTTGAAAATGGGAAACAGTTCATCATTAACGCACCCAACAACAGTAGTGAAAACAAGTATATTCAAAAAATAAATTTTAATGATGCTGAATACACTAAAAACTGGCTGAATCATTTTGATATGTTAAACGGAGGAACGCTCACTATCGATATGGACGCAATGCCCAACAAACAAAGAGGCACCCAAGCAAGTGCATTCCCTTATTCCTTCAGCACCGACCCAAGTAATCAGATATATCTAAAATAACATAAAAAGAACTTCATCACGCCTTATTCTTCTTACATCGTCAAAGCCCAATCCCGCCCTCGTTTTTTAATTTTTACTTTTTAATTTCTTGCATGAAAGCATCCCTGTCTCTAATATGCTCACTAACTTTTATATTTACTAATGCCCAACAAAAAAACACCAGCAAAAAGCTGGAATCACTGGTGCAGTATGTAAAACCTATTATAGGCACGCAACGCATGGGCCATACATATCCAGGTGCCACCGTTCCTTTTGGTATGGTACAACTAAGCCCCGATACCGACACGATTTCCTACGAAGTAAATGGGAAATATAATCCAGATGTATATAAATATTGTGCTGGATATCAGTATGACGACCCAACTATTGTTGGCTTTAGCCATACACATTTTAGCGGCACAGGCCACTCCGACCTTGGCGATTTTTTGATCATGCCCGCTGTAGGGGAATTACAATTGAACCCTGGCATAGCTACCGACCCAAAGAGCGGTTATCGTTCGGCTTTTTCCCACGCCAACGAAACAGCGGAAGCTGGCTATTACAAAGTAAAATTGGATGATGACAACATTCTCGCAGAACTTACAGCCACTAATCGGGTCGGTTTTCATCAATACACTTTTCCTGCTTCAAGCCAATCGCATATTATCCTAGACCTCATGAGTGGCATCTACAATTATGAAGAAAAAAATATATGGACTTTTGTCCGCGTAGAAAACGACACTTTGGTTACAGGCTATCGACAAACCAATGGCTGGGGACGCACCAGGACAGAATTCTTTGCCATGACATTTTCTAAACCATTCATTGCCTACGGCAACAAAGATTTTTCTAAGAAGCAGGCCTACCGCGGCTTTTGGGGCAAGTTCGACCAACGCCACAACTTTCCGGAAATAGCGGGCAAGCAAATCCGGATGTACTTTGACTTCGCTACAACCGCATCAGAGAAAATAAGAATAAAATTTGCCTTATCGCCTGTAAGTACCGATGGGGCCCTGCATAACCTACGCACCGAAACACCCAGTTGGGATTTTCAACAGGTTAAATCGGACGCCCAAACGTTGTGGAACAGGGAACTCAATAAAATTACCATCGAAGCCGAAGAAGCAGAAAAAGTGAATTTTTATACTGCCATGTATCACGCATTCATAAGCCCTACCACTTATATGGATGCAGACAATACCTATAAAGGACTTGATCAAAACGTTCACCAAGCAAAAGGGTTTGACAATTACACCACTTTCTCTTTGTGGGATACCTACCGAGCACTACACCCCTTGTTCAACATTGTACAACCCACACGCAATGGCCACATGGTGCAATCCATGATGGAACATTACAATCAAAGCACGTTACATATGCTGCCAGTTTGGTCTAATTCTGCCAATGATAACTGGTGCATGAGCGGCTATCATAGCGTATCTGTTATTGCAGATGCAGCCATTAAGAATACGCCAGGTTTTGATGCCAACAAAGCACTGGAAGCTTGCATAACCACCGCTCGCCATCGAAGTTATGATGGCATTGGAGCATATATAGATAAAGGATACATACCGGCAGACAACAACGGTACGGCCGCATCTTCTACCCTTGAATATGCTTACGACGACTGGTGCATTGCACAACTAGCA
>Ga0247739_10000734_pt1 | contig 11761 bp, 8 predicted proteins | sample UWRJL058202B2_FD_180943 | JGI IMG/M metagenome (GOLD analysis project Ga0247739, IMG submission 180943) | Plant litter microbial communities from Arlington Agricultural Research Station in Wisconsin, United States - UWRJ-L058-202B-2 | ecosystem: Environmental > Terrestrial > Plant litter >... | reverse complement strand
TCCCAGTGGTACAATACATATGCAACTTGACTATAGATAATTCGGATCAGGGCCTTCCTACAATGTTCGGGCATGCCAGCTAACTCCCTGCAGCATAATAATGCAAGGGACATCTCCATTCCCATACCAATCACCATCTTACCATTCTTCATCTTATATGCCGAAGCTGGAAGCCAACTTCATGAAGGATTTCGCATGCTGTGGTAAGACATTGCCAAGTTTACACGACCTCCTTGCCCATTATGAAGAACACCACGCACAACAGACACCCCAATCACAATCATATCGACCTTCTTTAGCACAAAGAGCCCGAGAGAATTCAACCTCCCAGAACAAGTTAGCCCACTCAAATACAACACCTTCACAAAACCAACAGAATAATCTCCAACCACCAGATCAATCTGCAAGACCTAATGTACTACAAATACCACAGGCTGGAAATGCTGTTGGCGGGATTGGGTTATTGCGCCAGCAACAGCCATCACAACCATCAACCCCTGTTCAGAAAAATACCCAGCCGGTTGTGGATGAAATGGATGGCGTAGAGGATATGGAGATGGATGATGCAATTGGTCCTATGGACCACCAAGCTCCTGAGACTCCTGTTCAGCAGCAACAGTCTGTTCAGGCCGCCCAACAATCTCTCTTTGGCCAACAGCCTAGACCGCAGTTAAATCTAAATTCGAGCGGCCTACAATACCCAGGCCTTCGGACATCACAACCGCCTACCCCTGCCTCTGCTGGATTTGGATTCCAACACAATCCTATAGTTTCGTCTGTGAATACCCCAACCCTCAGCACCCAGCAGCAGCAACAGCAGCAAACGTCATTTTCGCCAAATGTCTCAGGCCCTGGAACTCCTGCCGAAGACATGGACGAAGACTACACTAGCTTTCCCATGAATACCACTTTCACAGGTTTCAATAACTTTGGGTATGGTAACCATGATCTGGGCGTAGATCTATGCATAGATAACCCAGCAAAGCAACTATTCAGCCCCAACGGTGGAGGTGGAGCCTACGACCAAAGACGAATGGCACAAACCTTTGCTAGTTTTGGGTTGGGTCCAGGCCAATACAACAACAATGCCGAACTGATGAGAGCGTTTAGACAGCAACAGATGATGCAAATGAATGGAATGGGTGGCGACGCTATGGCCAATATGGCTACCATGGCAAACCTCAGTAATCTAGGCATGATGCCAGAAGAGCACAAACCATTTAAATGTCCGGTCATCGGCTGCGAGAAGGCCTACAAGAACCAGAATGGTCTCAAGTAAGTGGTTCACTTTCCAATTGTCTGCCGATACTAATCGTCATAGATACCATAAAACGCATGGTCACCTGACACAACAACTGCATGAAAACGAGGATGGTACATTCTCAATTGTCAATCCGGAGACCTCAACCCCTTACTTGGGAGAAGCCGGCATGGCAAAGGAAAAGCCATACAGATGTGAGGTCTGTGGCAAGCGATACAAGAACTTGAACGGCTTAAAATACGTAGGTCATTCACATGATTACTCATATGCCCCTTTTCTAACACAGAACTAGCACCGTCAACATTCGCCCCCTTGTAACCCTGAACTAAAGCTTGAACAACAAATGAAGGCTGCCGGATTAAGCGGCTTACCGATCAACATCGCTGGGCTTCCTAATATCGGAGAAGAACAGCATATGATGTGATAGTTGACAGTTGCCACTCCGAAATCCAAGAAGTTTTAATACCTCGCAACAATGCTCAGGAATACTCGCATCGAGACTCCAAATGACAATTCTCACTCACGGCTCACCCGGCATTTCACATCATTATTCTTTTTGCATAAAGCGGCGCATACATTTCCTTTCAAAAAGTTGCATAGGCCGGCGTTTCTCATGGTTACGAGACTATACCCCGGATAGATTGATTGGGCGATGACTTGGGCCAGGAGAGCATTTCATTGCCTTGGCTGACCGGTTCGAACATTTACACATATGACAGCGCACAACACCACATACGGAATGACAACCCCACGTCCCATTCGTGCTTATAACTTACTGTTGGTATTAAATGAGGAGCGTCACCTCCCTTTCTTACGTTTGAAAAACACAAAAGTCGGCTATAATGGCGTTGATTATTGTCTTGTTTATAATTTTCTGTTTTGCGTATGGCGTTGCAAGGATGGCAGGTTGCTTATAGATAGCCTTCTCTTTTCTTCCTGTAAATGCTTGCTCTTTGTGGCACTTTTTATGCGGCCAAAGATTGTTTTGTTTGGCTGAGCAAATTACTGCTTTGGATAGCAGTCGACTGCTGAATAATAGAATATACATACGTTTGCAAGGAAGTTAAGAACAGAACTGTCATGCAGTACATCGATGTGGCGGTGAATATGCCACGTTTAGCTTATTTTGAATATTATTATCATTGTGAACAAAGCAGAACGTCTCTCTTGTCCGGTACATTTAGCAACAGCAGCCAACCCAACCCAGCCCGTCCCCCTTTTCAACCTCGCTTGATATACTCCTCCTATCTGAATCAATCAATCAATCAATCCAATGTAGCATTGGGAATTGGGATTGACTCCCAAACGAGTCATGGGCCCAGTCTCCCGCCACACACGTAATTAGAGCAGCCCATCACACTGATCACACATGGGCAGTGCATAAGTCCAAACTCTATTTTTCCTCATCCCTCTCACTTACAGCTGTGTGTGTGCATAATTTAATGATTTATAATATTCCAGTTTTTCCTGTGGGGTTCGTTGGTTTCCATTATTTTTTATTTATTTATTTATTCATTTAGTTTTCACCGTTTTCCGTAGAACCGCCGCGGCGTGGCGCTTGTTGTCCTGTCACATGTGGGGATTTGTGACACACCACCACACAACAACATCCACCACCTTTTATATGTACAGTAAAGTAAAGTACATAACCTAACCAAACGACCTACAACTAGAACTAAAACTAAAGACCCCTAATAAAAATAAGATAACATACCCCACTCATATATTACTGTACCAAGCGATATAATCCCTCCGGTTCACCGACACCGACACCAACCGACCGACCGTTGGAATTATGACACTTAAGGTATGGTTTTTTTGCTCGTGCCCGTTCCGCCATGTTTTTTTTTCAAGGGTACGGACAGTGGGTTCGAGTTCGGGTTCCTTTCTTTCACCGTGCACGTAGTGCACGATACGATCTTCACCGCTCGCTGCTCTATGCTTGCTCTATGGCTGCGTATTTATGGATCTATGTATGGTTTGGATTTATTTACTGGATGGTTGGGGAGGAGCGGGCTTTTTTTTTAATTTAGTGAGATCGTGAGAGAGTTAGTTAGTAAGATCGTGAGGGAGATCTTGTGAGTAAGTTAGTTTGTGAGAGAGAGAGAATAAGAGAAATAGAGAATGAGAATGAGAGAAGTTCACGATAGTGGGTTGGGAAGACGTGGCATCATTGTGCATGCTGTGCTGTGTGCTTTGCCATGGGTCGGTCCTGTAGGCAAGTGTAGGGGAGGATGTTCTAAAGCATTTCCCGATCCGGAGATTAGGAGGACGTTCATAAATTGAAATTCGGAGGCGCTATGCCCTTTGCAGCATGTTGTTTGGGCAGTTTTATAGTACTGTACAACTTGTGTGGTTTTTCGCTGGGGGGTCCACTACTAACGGTTTGGAAAAAGAGTGGAGAGAGTTTAGAGGAGGTGAAAAGGGAGCTTATGGCGGCAGTTGTTTAGTTTGGTTTGGTCTTGGTTTCTTGCTGTGTTCTGAGCGGGCTTGGATGGAACGGTTTGTTGTTGTTTTGGCTAGTTGGTGAGAGGTGAGAGGTAAGAGGTGTGGATTATGGGCTTTTGCATATATCGAGGCTGAAGATGGGTGGTATCATGCGAGACCTGGAAAGGGGGTCGGTCTGGGGACGACCGGGGGAGTGATGGTATTGTTGGTATTTTTAAGAGAAAGCATGGTCTACCAGTTCTGGTATTGTGGATTATTAGGTTGGTTTCGTGTTGACCGCTGGTTGGTATTTCTGGCAGTAACTACTGTAGCACTCTCCCAGATATAGCTCTGGGTTATGCCTATGGAATAAAGGAAGAGACGGCTAGCGAAATGCCTTGACCGTGAGTTCGAAGCATGGTATCAAGTTTGGGGGGGTGGAGCGGATGGTTATGAGATTTGTGAAGGAGAGCGAGAGCAGAGTGTGCCCTTGCTTTTTATGTCTGTCCTGAATGTCGTAGGTATTGTATGGAATATTGGCCGATGACATTTCTTTACGGCATCGCTTACTCAGTGCTTTTGTTGACACCCTTTTGAACTTCTAGCGAAAGCTAATTCCTAGTAACTACGGATTTGTTGATTTATTTGCTACCAAGGAGAAAGAAGAAGGGGTTGCCTCGGTTGCCTCGCTTGGCTCAGGGGTTAAGTTTGATGTCAATTAGCTCCGTTCCTTCTGCCCTACGGCAGTGACGAACACGGTCCAAAAGCATGGATATAGGTATCTATCTGATTGAATCTCCCATCCCAATTCACCCCCGCATTATATGCATTAGATTATTATTCTCTGAAGACCCATCTCGGGTCTAGAACATGCCGAGAAATAAGAATTAACATATCAAGTATATCGTAGGAGTTTCTAGCCATTGCTGCGGCTGAAATCGAGAGTTGTCAGATGATACATACTCCGACAACGAATCCCGAGAAGTTAAGAGCCAAGGCGGCTGAGCACTCTAATGATATCCTCTAGAAACGGGTCTACTCTACCCCAAAACATGCAGCCTGGCTCCTCACCGCTTTGATAGTTCGATATGCTATAGTATGTCTGTTACTTGCTTTGGTTGTCTAGAACCGGTCTGCAGAAGCGAATTTCCAATAAGAGCCTGAAGAGTCGAAAGACTAGTGAAAGGCTAGAGAAGTATTGAAAGCGGTCGGGGTTGGTGATATGGCAAGTTCAGCGGAATGGTAACTTTGTCCTTATCCCGTGCCTTACGGAGAAGAGCACGCGACCAACTCGTGGGAAGGAAAAAAAAGGATGATATAAAATAATTCACCCATGCAAAACCCATGTCGAATCTTGGCTGAGGCTCACAACATGAATGAGTACACACAGGTTTGACTATTATCAACAATTGTAGGACCCAGCTCAAGGAGAAGCGTATTTTCTCTACTTGTAAATAAAAGGAACATTTTTGTTGGGTTTAGGCTATTGAAGTCTCAGTAGATAGTTCTAGCAGGATTGTGCCCACGTAGATGTTATAAAAGTATCAAAATCTGTATATGCAAGACGTGACCGGATGCTGATGTGCTTCACACTTTAACATTCCATTAAATCAAGTTTCATTAACCAAACGTTTGGTAGATACCGAATATTAGGAGGTGACAAGAAAGAAATGCCGGGTTTCTAAAGGAAAAAAGCGAAATGATATTCTGGGAATCTATAAAAATGCTTTCACCGCAGCGGAAACACCGTGACTGTCCTCAAATACATGCCAATGACCAACATTTGGCAGAAGTACTAGACTTGCGAGTTTAATCTGTCCCGCATAATTTTCACATACTGTTGGTGGTGAAAAGCTGTCCTCGTCACCGGTTATAATCAAAGTTGGCACCTTGATATCTTCAACTGGTGTCTTGTCAACGGCATCGGCCAACGCCGTGCAGCCCTTTGCATAGCCTTCTGGATCCTGGCCAAGAAGTGACATTCTAATAGCAGCTATAGCTAAAGAGTTAGACGACTTGGTCTTTTCGGAAACGCCAGCAGTGACTACAGCATCAACAATTGGAAGAATACCAGAGCTGCGAACAGTAGCTGCTCTAGCGATATATCCAGCCTGAGTATCAGGAGGTAATGGTGAAGGAGGTGGACCCATCAAGACGAGCTTCTCGACAAGATTGGGGAACCTCGTCACTAAGTCCATTGCCACGAGACAGCCCATACCATGAGCTACAATGGTAGCGTTTTTAATACTGGCAAATTTGGTAAGGGAATGCACATCGTCGGCATAGGACGAGATGGAAATTACGGATGTTGCTGAGGTTAGGGATAGACCATGTCCTTCCAAGTCTAAAAGATGTAGAGAATATATCTCAGCAAGAGAAAGCTCAGCGATCAATGGCGTGAAGACTTCCGATGAGCCCCCAAGGCCGTGGATGAAAATTATCGCAGAGCCATCATGGGGCCCACAGTGTTTATAGTATAGATGCTTGCTATTGAGTAAGGTGAGACCTGCACCTCCAGACGTCTTATCGTTGCTTATTGGAACATGGGTTACTTTTGCAACTCGTTCAACTATCTGATTCTGGGCCGTAGGTGGTGAAACTGTATTTCTAAGCGTACCGAGGCCAGTGACTGATATCTCAATCACATCATCGGCCGCTAGGAATACGTTTGGTTTCATTCCGATCCCGACTCCAGCTGGTGTTCCAGTTGCAATGACATCGCCTGGCTGGATGGTCATTCCTTCCGAAATTGTCTTGATGAGGAATGGAATGGAGAATATGAGGTCTTCAATCGTCGAATCTTGCCGCTTCTCTCCATTAACATGCGTTTGGATGCGGAGAACCTTTGGAAGGTCGCTTGCAGGCACAGCAATGGGGCCCATGGGACAGTATGTATCAGGAGACTTGCCGATGTAGAATTGCTTGTGGTCTCTTTGTCGCTCGCGTGCTGTCATGTCGTTGATAATAGTGTAGCCCCAGACGTAATCCATCGCCTCGGATTCTGGGATTTTGAAGCCACATCTGCCAACTATCACGCCAATCTCGCCCTCGTAATCCGGGCTTTCCGTAAATCCTTCATGCAAGAATATTGGCTCACCATGTGCAATGATACTCGTTGCTCGCTTTGTGAATATGACCGGATGTGTGGGCTGGTCAACCTTGTCAGAGGAATCATAGCCGGATGAGTTGAATTCTTGAGAGTAAGGTCAGCATCCTTCTTTCACCAACAGTCAGGTCATATTGTTGAACCTTTTGCATGCTCCGAATAGTTCTTCCCGACTGCAAGAATATCTCTCCCATAAATTGGAGCAAGCAACTCAACTTTAGAGAGGGGAAATACTTCCCCTGCAGTTTTAATCTGGGACGCTCCGATTTCAATCACTTGGTAGAGATTAGATAGAGGAGCGCCAGATGCAAATGCCAGTGGCTGGATGACGGATGCCTCCAAGTCAAGAGACCCAATTCGAGGCTGTCCAAAGGCGTTGGGGTCATTATATGCCACATAATTTGTAAGGGTAGTTTTAAGACCTGAGCCTTCATTTGGCACCATGATTGAAGAATGGCGTGGAATACTTGATTGTTTTTACTGAAAAGTATCTCAGTTAGAATCTAACAACATCTCTAGGGGTCCGCCGTGATATGTGCCGGATTTTGAGATGCTTTCAAATGAATAAAATGGCAAGAGGGAGACGTGTAGGAAGGGCAACTTGCAGCTTCTTTCGATCAATTAGTACTGTTCCATGTATCGAGACGTTTGACACCATATAATTCTATAATGTATGTCTTGCCAGATTTAGCATCTTGTGCCTGCTCAGACGTGCGGTTGTGGAAGACAATTTTAAGAACCCCAGCATCAAACAGTGTGAATCTTTTGTCTTCAATTCCCGTTCTCTTGTTACATCAGGTACGTAACGATATCTTCGGTTGGAGTATATATCCTGATGATATGTGAACCAACTTCTCACTCGGCTAAAGTGGGGGAAGCACTCCGGAGACAGCGCCCACTAAAAATAAGCGAGGGTCTTTTCGGTCTTTTCAGGGGCTATATACCACTTGGAAAATTGCCCTATAGCTAATGCTTCAATGCTTTGTACCAGGCTTCAACCTCACGATTCTTTAGTGAGGACCTGTAGTACGTCAGATTTCAAAAAGAACACGATTGTGCAATCCGCGGCCTTTGCGAGATGTATAGCGTGTTAACATTGTCCTACCAAGTACAGACTACATCTTCCTATTAATAACTCCCGGGGGAAACACTTGTGATCCAGCATATTCTTGTTAACACCTTAACTGTATTCCCATGAATCCATTAAGAGTAGCTACAGCTGGTATCTGATGCCCGGTATAATGAAAATTTATATATCCGAGCAGACCCATCATGTATTGTTTTTAAGAAGTGAGGTTAGATTCCTTCCTTATCTTCACCTGATACATGAAGTGCTACAAAGCGAACTGGGCTTCCGTAATCTTTATAAAATTGGCAAGGAAACCTTACGAGGCTGTGGGATGGCATTCGAGGCTACTCTCTTCTCCAGTTTTAAGTTTTCACCAGAGGTTAGCACTTTCATTCCGAAGCAGTCACGAAACACGTCTTCCTTTGTCAGAAATATCTGACATATATAAGCTATTTTATATATGTCTTCTTAGGACTCATCTTCTTCCGCCGCGAAAATACCAAAGCGTATATTTTCCTTGAAATATTAAAACTCTCAAAGGTAGCCTTCTGTTTTCTGATATCATGCACCTTGTGGAGCGCTAAAACATTCTGGCCACGAGAAAACTTCAATGTGCTAATATTTAAGTAATAAATCTTCTCCCTTTTCTTTTTATTAATATTCAAATTCACTGATACCCGACTACAAGCCTCCTTGAAGGCTGACTAGGCCATATTCTGTCTATATTGACTAATGCGAACGAAAAAAAACGGAGGATACCAATTACTGAAAGAATCTACAGTACTTAATTACCAAGCCCCTACAATGCCAGCAACTGGTAGATCGACCCCAGTTGTGTAACTAGCCGCATCACTCAGAAGGTAAACATATGCTCCTCCCAACTCTCTGGGATCCGCAAGTCTCGGCATTCCCCCATAGTATTGCATCTTAAGATGCCAGTCAGGTGCCTGATCGACAAAATAAGTCATGGCAGTTTTCACAAATCCTGGACTGACACAATTCACCCTGATTCCGTGTTCAGCCCACTCCATAGCCAAAGTGTGCGTCATGTTCCTCACGGCTGCTTTTGTGCTTCCGTAAGGAGCGGAGGGAGCTGCACGATTCGGTCGATGAGAAGTCATCGAAGCAGTAAATACAATGGAGCCTTTAATCCCCAAGCTGATGAACTTCTTCGCTACTGTCGTGGCGCAGAAGTAAGCCGCAAAAACGTTGAGATTGAAGAGCTTCTCAATATCTGCTCTCGTGAAATCAATAGCAGGTTGATGTATTGTCATGCCTGCGTTTGCAACCAGCCCATCTATTTGTCCAGAACGAGTAATAATCGCCTCTATAGCTTCTTCTATACTAGACTCGCTCGTTACATCGCACTTAATGTAATTGAGTTGGTTTGGGTGTTTGTTTTGGAGGTCCAAAAACTCCTCTCCCGGGTGAAATATATCCAGTGAATAGACGATAGACGCTGAGTTCGCCAAACAGACTTCCGCTATGCCAAGTCCGATTCCTCGGTTTGCTCCTGTGATTGCTATGACTTTGTTTTTAAGCGAGATCTTCCAGTCAAAACTCGAGTCTGGCATAGTAGAGATGGGTGCCGCTGGAGAAGATGAATGCTGTGCTGATATTGATTGTGCATTTGTAGACACATGAGAAGGTTTTGTAACGGAAGGAGGCATGTTGATTTGCTTGCAGGTAAACCGTTAACTGTAAAATGTAGGATGGGAGCGAAATGTGTGATGGTGTCTGAAAGTATGGGTGCTTGATGTTTATAGTAACTCCATAAGAGGATGGACAGCTGTAACTGACATATAATTTCTATACCCTTCTATAGAACTTAGAATAACATTGGCACTCTTGAGCGAGGCGCATCACGATGGCACTTAGGCGAAAATCGTGCCTCGCATCGAGCTGCAATCTAACCACCCCAATAACGCAACCTGTTATACCGTATTAAGACCTATCTGTATGTACAGTTATTGCGTTAAATAATGTACCAAGCTAACATATGCGTGAAAATAAATGCAGTTTGAGATTAGTTTGAAGTATTTCAATGTAAAATTTTACAACCTAAACAACACCAGTGATGTTCCACATACTAGCTAAATTACATGATAATATATCTAACCTGGAATATTTACATTCTACATCATATAGGCTTAGCTTTTCCTTTGTCGTTTGTGATAATTAACAGGTATTCCAAGGTATGTATTTTTAACGTTTTGGTAGCCTTTCTGCTTTATTTGAGCTTATCATGAACCCTGCCATACTGCTTTAAGCTCTGCGATGATAGTTTTAGGAGGCCATTTACAAATATCAATTGATTCTTCTAATATTTCAAGAAGAGCCGTTTGACTTGTGACACTTCTGATGCATTGTCCAGCTGTGAATGATTAGTCCACCATCAAATATTCGAAACGAACCAACTCACCCGCAAATAAGCACTGTGCGCTGACAAATGCGAGGGGAATCTCACGACTTTTTGGAGACAGAGCTATCCCACATATTAAATTGACAGCTAAATCGATGGTCTTCTGACGTTCATGATACTCATTGACTCCACCGCTTGAAGGCATGTTTAGAACTATGATAATCTTTGCAAAGGAATAGGTTTGCATTGCTGCTGCATAAGCTGGGGGGTGAATTTGAATTGGTTCGAAGTGCGATCTTGAGTCCTTGGGTACTGGCAAAGAAAAGAATGACCTTGGTAGTGCATTCTTCCATTCATCCAGGGCACAGATAAGTAAATTACCTTCATCCAATCTCTTCACCAGATCCTGGGATTTCTTCACCACATCCGAGCTGTATTCAACTGCTTTCGATAACAGATAGAGACTACGACATGCAAGATCACTACCGCTAAGGCTGTCTAATAGTCTTGTTGGCTGCCATATCGTTAAAGTTCGTCTTTTGTCTCGAAAGGCGGCCCATACGTCTTGCCTAAGCCACGCCCACCAAGCCGCTCTTCGGAGACCCAAAGACTCGCCATCAATATCTTGGGTTCTTAGTATCCAGAATGTGCCTTTGAGATGGCGTTCCCAGTTGCGGTTGGAGCCATCAAACATTTCATATGTGCCAAGAAGAATCGCTGTAGCAAGGATCTCGGAACTATGGGCATAGGTCTGGTACGGCATTGCTTGAGAGAGGTAGTTTAGTGTTTCGTAATAGTACTTAGTTGCAAGGTGGCTGTCTGGAGTCGGCTGATGATTTGGTGAAGGCGGATCCACTGAAGATGGGTGATCTTTTAGACCAAGGGACCGGTGTATTGCAGCCACAGCAAGCATGGACTTCATTAGACCAGTATTATACATTGCAAGATGGGGTACATGGTTGGAAAAGTGAAAAGTGGGATCAAATAGGTCGAGTAATGGTCCAATTATCTCAAGAAAGTATTGGAATAAGAACGTTTCTCTGTCCTCTAACTTGAGGCGTTCAACGCTGTTCCATGGTTCTGTCGAACAGCCCCCCGCTGGATTATTACTATTCTCTAGCTCAATGCCCCCTGCAACCAAGTCTATTTCGGGGCAAGTAGCAGTACCATGTGATATAGAACGGAAATGAGAGCTAGGTTGCTGGAGTAGTGCAGCTGGATTGAATTCCCAGCGTGATTCGTGAGACAAAAATGAGTACTTCTCAAAGTTTCCGAGAGCGTCATTGGCAAGTAACTCGTACCAATTGAAAGGTGCTTCATTTTCCACTGATGATATTGACTTGTCTCTAGTAGAAGCTTGGATGTCTAATTCGAAGCTGATTTCAGGGCTTTCTTCTCTGTCCTTTCCGCTCAAGATAAAACCACTTTGATCTTGCGCGTCGCTAATATTAGGCGAGAGACTGATCAGCCTGTTAGCAGTCTGTCCAGACTGATATGCATCATTGCTCTTCTCTGCAGGCTTAGATGTCTCTGCCC
>Ga0247739_10000732_pt1 | contig 11768 bp, 11 predicted proteins | sample UWRJL058202B2_FD_180943 | JGI IMG/M metagenome (GOLD analysis project Ga0247739, IMG submission 180943) | Plant litter microbial communities from Arlington Agricultural Research Station in Wisconsin, United States - UWRJ-L058-202B-2 | ecosystem: Environmental > Terrestrial > Plant litter >... | reverse complement strand
TGGTTTTTAGGGCCGAATATTTGCCAAGAGTTAATATTTATATAAAAATCACCATCAGCACCAACCGTCTGATTTGATGGATTTACAGGGCCATTTAATAAATTCTTGCCGCTTAAACCCGGAATTCCCTGATCTCCTTTAGGTCCACGCGCTCCTGCCGGGCCGTATTTCATCGAAAAAAGCTCTTCCCAGCCTTCTGCATATCTATGATAAAATATGGCATTAACGGTATCTATGTAAGTATCATTTACCAAGCCTACGCTTGTGGCAGGTACACCCTCTCCGTGAAGTATCGATCCGGCAGATGGGCTGCCGGTGGAGATGCTGTATGCGTCGGTCCAAACACCGTTACGTTTTTGATAGAAGGTTCCGTTCGATACGTTCAGGGCAACATCGGCGTTTTTGCCAATTGTATTTTGAGGTAGCGTTGTAACAAATGTTAAGCTATTGCCGGTGGTTATATTATTGGCGAGGTAGGTTAATAGCTTGGAGAACGTGTATTGATAATCCGCACCATCACGCACCAATACGCTTACATCGTCGCCGGTTACGGATTGAGTTATGTCGAGTTCACTTATTTTTTTGTCGGGCATGGTTAAAACAGGTTATCGTAAAGTGAAAAATTGTCAATTTCGGCTATGCCGGTAGGCCTGTTAAAATTGGTACGGTCAATACCCCGTATACGCGGACCAGCCTGTCTCGAACTTTTATTCTTTTGGTTGTAGCGCCATAGCGGATAATCGGCCTGGTTATCGAGCAAAAACTTTTCAACCTCATTGGCGTGGGCATTAGCTACACTGCGTTGCTGCTGTACCAGTTTAATTTGGTCTTGTGTACTTACAGCTTGCGCATTGTCGTATTGCTTAATTACCGGGCCGGTAGCCGTATAATGCACACCATTACCCTCAATAAAACGGGCAAAGGTGAAGTAAACCAAGGTGGGAGCAAGTCCTTCATAGGTAATGCTATGGCCATAATCGTCGGTATATTCGCAGCCGTTAAACAGCTTTTTATATACTTGCGGGGCATCGGCTTTTATTTGTCCGGCGGTATCAAAATATTTCAGCAACTGGTAGTAGAGCGGGTAGCCTAAAAAAGGTTTCAGGTCGAGTTCCTGGGCTTTTTTTATAAATACCTGTAAGCGCTCGGGTTTTATATTGATGGAGATGTCCTCAAACTGCTGAAAAGTATCAGCTGTGATTAGTAAGGAATTCATATGATATGTAATTTGATGCAGTAAAAAGGAAGTAATAATCGTTTATTAGCCCTCGCTTGCCATTGCTTCGGCCTCTGCTTGTTTAAAGCCGTAGGCATGTACCAATACAGCTATTTTGTTTTCGGTTGAGATAGGCGATAAGAGGATTTGATTGATGCTGCTACCCGCTGTCATTCCGGGACTGTCATCTGCCACATTGCCGGGTACCGGTAAAATATCCCATTTGCCTGCAGGGTTCAGGTTTTGGTAAAACCGGCCGAATATTTCGGAAAATACTTCGCTGAGTTCCTGGCGGTCGGGGGCAGTATTGTCATTAAACTCCCTTATGGCTTCCTTCTTTTCACCTCCATTGCTCAAACCCGATGCTTTTTCGGCATTAATGAGTTCTTTAGGAACCGAAAACCCTTTAATAATACGGGCTTCTACCGAGCGTTCTGTGGCTTCAAAAAGCTTGTCGTTATTTTGGATAGCGTAAGGCTTAAACTCCGGCTTCGAGGCCTCATCCTCATACTCTATCACAATGATCTTTTGTGCGCTCTTTGCACCCTGAAAAGCGCCCAGATCCCGTTCTAATTGCGAAGGTGTATTAGCTGCGTTGGGTATATTGCTTTCCGGACCGCTATTATCGGCCTCTTCGCGGCGCGATTGCATGAAGAGCATGGTTGAGGGTAAAAAACCGGTAGTTACCTCACGGTTGTTAAAGGTTTTAATGCCGGCTTCGGTTTCAAAATCTTCCCAAACACTGTCAGCTTCCATTAGCGGGTAATCATCAACCTCGGGGTTGAAATAGTAAAGCTGCCCTTTGTAGTTTTCCCACCCACCGGCTTTTAAAACCTGTTTATCTATCACAGCAGGATCAGGATCATATCCATCAATAAAGGCAATCTTAGCACGCATAATGTGCTTCCAGCTTTTGCGGCCCCAATCGTCATATATAGCGTATTTGCCTGCGGTTTCGGCATTATCGGTATCGCCCATGCGTATATCCTCAAACTTAACATAGTGGGCCGATGCTACCTGGTAGTTGGCGTTGTAGTTGATGTGTATGCCAAACCCGTTAAACAAAGCCTTATCGGCGGCTACGGCTTTGAGCAACTTAGAAAGGGTTAATCCTTTGCTGTTAACAGGCTGTTTTCCCAGTTCTTTATCTTCAAACCCGTTTCCTCCTATAAACTTGGCACGTTTGTTCCAGCAATCTTTGGCGGTAGGAGAGGCGGCCACCAGTTCGAGCATACGTTGCGGGTAGGCATTATCTGTATCGTAATTAAGTATACCAAAAGTTTGGTTGGGCCGCACCTTTATCCGGCGTTCAATTTGTGGTAAATAGGTTTTCATTAATGAGTAAAAAGTAAGTAGTATCAAGCAGCAAGTACTTGAGTAGGTTGATGAAAAGAGAGAGTGATGTAGCTGCCAGACTTGATACTAAGTACTTGCTACCTGAGAGGCTAATTAAACTGTTAAGGCTTCTAAAGCTGCTAAAGTGCTGGCGTAATCTGCCGAACCCGATTCGGGAGAGATGGATACAGCACGTGGCGGATATGGCTCGCGTAATTTATCGGGGTTGGCCAATTTGAGTTTGTAACCACCCTCTAAGCCCTCATCTGCAGCATTGCGTTCGGCCTCGGTTAAAATAAGGCTGTTTACCGCACCAAACAGTTCCACGGCCGAGTCGCCATCTTTATAGTTGTTAATTACCACGGCCTTAACCCTGCCGTACCCCATTGCGCGCAGTTGTGTTTTAATATCAACCGAAAGCCCGGCAATGTTAAAATCGATCTCCTCGGTATAGCGCGGTCCAACCTGTGTTTTGGCCAGTTTCGACATGGTGTTGAAGCTGTTGTTTGTACCCTCAAACTTAAATACCTTACCGCTGCCTTTTTTGGTCAGGTCGTCGATAATGAGCGGGTTGGTAGTGCTGTAATTAATGGTGATGTCGTCTTCGTTAAAAATGTAGATCACATCTTCGATACCCGAGGTAACTGGCGATGCATCGGCGAGGCTAAAGCCTTCGGTAATTTTGTTAAAAATAGTAGGCATGTTGTTTTATTGATTTTTAATGGAATAAGGGTTAATGTGCAGATATGCAAATGAGAGGCTGGTGCTCTGAAAGAGAAAGGAAAGTTTAGGTTGATGATAAGGTATAGGAGATGCAGGGTGCCTCATCATCGGCATATCTGCGCATTTGAGTATTATGCTATTACCGGAGCCAGGTAAAACAGCTCATTGGCAAATTTAAAGTTAACGGCAGCCTTCATACGGGCTTTAATGCGTACCACGTTATCATTGGTATAAGGTTTCATGTACACGGTCGAAAGCTCGCTTTGGTCGCCCAGCAAATCAACACCTAAGAACAGGTTCGACGAGCGTGCACCCAATATGGTATTGGCCTGCCAGTGGTTCATTAACTGGAGCGGTAAGCCCAGGTAATCCATCTTCTTTTTATCGGTAAAGGCGTTTAACACGTTGGTGGCGTTGTTGGCCTGCGCTTGTGCATAAGCATAACCCACATGCAGCGGAATTTGCAGGTTAAAGTCTTCCTGGCTGCGATCGGCCGGGTCAAGCTGCGAGTAAACGCTATTTAATACACCTAAAACGTTGCTGGCATTAATAAAATTGATTGTGCCCGACGCTATGGCCGTGCCCGAAAATGTAGCAGGCTTGCGGCTGTTAATAGCATTGTAATTGCGTTTTAAGCTAAAGGTTGTAGTGCTTTCAATCTTGATAAAGTAAGACTGGTTTAACAGATCTACACCACTGCCGCCATTGGTGGTGTCTTTTAAAGTAGTTGAGCTTGTAGCGCTGAAAGTAATCACATCACCATCGTTTAGTGTACTGGTGCTGGTAACTGTAACCACACCGCTTGTGCTGATGCCCGATACCGACATTGATGTAGCTGTTTTGCTTAACCCCACTTTGTAAGCACTGCCAGCTGTTGCTATTTTAGGGAGTAAGCCATCAAATTGTGCTGTAAAAGCAGCTTCGGGGGTTGATGCTTTGCCCAGCCAGTACAAGCGTTCGTTGGCAATTTGTATTTTGGTAAGGTAGCGCTGCACCATAAAGTCCGACAGGTCTACCACGCCTTCATAGTCGCCGAAGGCACCAGGGGCCAGGCGCTGTGATTCCCAGGCCTTAACGAGGTTATCCCACTGTTCTTGTTTCATGAACTCGTAAACTACGGGGTCAAGGTAGGTTTCGTTTTGGGTTGCCGAGGTACCCTGATCAGTAAACATACCCGATGGGTTTTGCAGTTTTATATCATCGTCAACATCCAGTATTGTAGTTTTGAATTTTACATCGTTAACTACGGTGAGTAAACCACGCTTAACCGAATCGGCCTCGAGCAGGGTGCTGGCCATGAACCCGGCAAGCGCTTCGCCGCCATAGGAACTGGGAGTAAATGTAAATTGTGCCATAAGATTTTAACTCCCCGGCCCCCTAAAGGGGGAGTTTTTAATTTAGTGTGTTGTACTTTTATTAGGGATAAAAGTTGCTCCGAACGGAGCGTATGGTTTGATAAGGTTTAGTTGAAGATAACTTCTGTTCCCCTTCCAGGGATGAGGGAACTTATTTCGAATCACTAACGGCCTGTTTAACCGCGTTTTTAGCAATGTCAGACTGAGGAGCAAAAAACGGCTGACCTTCGGCCCTGGCTTTATTGCTGCGTTTTGATCCTTCGGGTGTAAAGGTTGATTTAATTTCGTTTTTTACCTCGGTGCGGGTTTGTTGCAAACGCTCCTGGGCGGTTTGCAGGGTGGTACGGGCTTCAACCAATAACGAGTTTTGTGCATGTAGTTTGGCTTTCAGGGCGGCTACCTGGTTTTTAACGTCGTGCGGCTTTAGCTTGCCTTTGGCTTCGGGTATTTCCTCGTCGTCGTTATCAACATCGGTAATGGGTTCAACCTTTTTTACCTTACCTTTTTCAATGCATAGTTCTTTGCCTTCGGCAGTGGTATACACATCGTCAACCGCAGGTGTGGTTAGGTCTTCATCCTGGAATACCTCGGTGTCGCGGTCTAGCTCGCCGGTGTGGTGCAGCGCGCCTTTGTCGGTCATGGTTTGCTTGTTCATCACTTTCTTAAAAAAGTTCATCATCTTATCCAAAACCGAAGTGGTTTTCTCGATAAGGTCGTTGTTGTGCATGTTCATCTGTTTTTGTGGTGATTTATTTTTGTTTACTAATATTTTATTGATGCAGCGCTGGTAAACTGCCGGGGCCGTATTGGTGCATTTTTGCAGGATGGTACTATTTGTTATGGAGGTCGTATAATCCTCAATGCGGTCAATAAAACCCAGGGCCAGTGCCTGGTCGGCCGTCATCCAGGTTACGGCATTAATGAGGCTATTGATGGTTACATCGTCGAGGCCGGTTTTGTCGGTGTAGATCTGGGCCAGGCGTTGCTGTACGGTGTTGAGCATCTGTACATCTTTAAGCAGTTCATCGGCGTTGCCACCGCTGCCGGCCATGGGTTTGTGTATCATGAGCAGAGCATATTTGCTCATTACAACTTCTTTACCACCCATGGCCACAATCGAAGCTGCCGATGCCGCCAGCGCATCGATATAAGTGGTTACGCTGCCCTGGTATTTTTTAAGCAGATCGTAAATGGCAATGGCATCAAAGGCCGATCCGCCTGCCGAGCTGATGTGCAGTTCCACATCCTGACCGGCAGCCTGTACCAGTTGTTGCTGCAAATACGCAGATGACAGGCTGCCCGAGCCAATACCGTCCTGTTCGGTATCGTATAGGTAAATTTTGTACATTATTGTTGATTTTAATTTGCAGATGTGCGGGTGTGCAGATGTGCGAATGGTTTTTTTAATGTGATTTATGACGTGCAAATGTGCGGGTGTGCGAATGTTTTGAGAGAACTTTGGGTGTGCAAGTGCAGATGTGCTGATTTGCAGAAGGTTTACTCAGAAGGTATTTATTGATTGTTGTGCGAGAGGCTCATTTGCATATCTGCACATTCACTCATTTGCACATCTAAAGAATTGGTCTTTCAAATATCGGGAACTTTTTTGGCTAATGTGGTGACACGAGTGTGTCAGTAGTGCGGGTTTTCAAAATCAAATTCTGTTAATTCTTAAATTCTGAAAAATTCAGATCCAGACAACAAATTTCGAAATTGAACATCCGAGTTTGAAATGAAGGCAGTGCCATTTGGCATAGCTCAAAGGTGCAAAAAATATTTTAGCCAAGTGGTGACATAACCGTGTCAGTACCCGAAAAACTGTTTACAGCACGCCATCTGGTACGCTCATCTTTCTGAAACTTGCCCTGAGCTTCAAACACGGCTTTATTTTTACTGATGCCGCGTGTTTGCATCTGTGCATGCACCCATAAAAATATATCGCGGTAAACAAATATTTTAGAACTGATGAATCCGGCCTTAAACATCTCATTTAAAGCGCCACTGTTAAACAGCCGGTTGACGCTGTTAATATCCATTTTGATTGTGGGTTGTATGTTATGAGTTGTATGTGAAACTTCTATAAAGAGGACTGAAGTCTTGATTCCTGATTCTTGACTCTTGATTCTATCAAAGCGTAACCCTGTTCACCGTTTGTGCAAGTATGTTTTGCTGATTGTTTACGTCTTTCACGTCAACGTAAATGGGAGGGAAGTTGTTGAGCATTTGATAGGCCAGGGTATTGGCCAGGTCTTTCTGGTCGTTCATGGGTTGACTATAATACCGGCTGGCATTGCCTCCATCGGTAAATATACCGCCCACGGCATAACCGCGACCGGGATTAGCTATCGAAAAATCGCGGCCGCCGTGCGCCACGTTAATGGCACTTACCAAATTACGCGCCCAGGGGTTACGCATGGCTTCTGATACCACCACAGCCTCACCCGAACGTAAATAAGCGTTGGTATTATCGGTGCGACTGTAACCTGCTAACAACGCTCCACGGCCATCTGACACATACTGACCGCCCTGTGCAAAGCCGGGTTTTTGTTTCACAATGGTGGCCAGGTTGGCTGCACCTGTTGCTACAACAATAGCGGTTTCGGCAATGGCTTTGGGCACACCAATAATGGGTAAACCGGCATTGGCTTTCCAAATACCCATAATGGCTTGCCGGGTATCAATAATAACCTGTGCAGCGGCTGCAGCCTGTTGAGCTTTAAAGGCTAAGCGTGCTGCTACCGTGTTTTTGCCAAATATGGCGGTTACTGCTCCGGCCAGTTTATCAACGCCTTGTACGTATTTTTTTTGATTGGCAACCTCGGCATCCAGGCGGTTGCGGTCGAGTTGGTCCTGCTTGTCTTTGGCATCTTTACGTATTTGGGCTATGGCAGTTTCTTTACCTTGGGCTGCATCAATAGCCTGCTTTGTTTCGAGGTTTAGGAGCTCTTGTTTAAGTTCGAACTCCTGTTGCCATTTCCCTGCCGAATGAGCCGCTGCAATATCACCTTCCAGCGTTTCGTGTTTACGCTCGTTGGCAAAATCGGTATTTACATTGGTGGTATCTTTGGTTTTTTTATCGGCTAATTGTGTTGCAACCAATTTGGCCTGGTCAACTACCTGTTGTGCATCAACCCGTTTTTTTTCTAAAGTGGCAATCTTGGCATCAATTTGGGCCAGTTTGGTTTTATCGGTAATATCTAACTTAGACATGGTTAGTTTCAGGCTTTCTTCTTCGGCCTGCCGAGCAAGCTTTTCGTTATCTGCCTGTACTTTGGCTATGTCGTCAGCCTTTACCCGGTACTCGGCAGTTATTTGCTGTATGGCATCAAAATGTGCATCGTTACTGGTTTTGTTTAATTCCTGGCTGTATGATGCCAGTTTAGCAAGCCCTTCGTCCTGAAACTTTTGCGTTATAGAGGTTAGCTTTGCCTGGTGTTCGCGCTCTAACTGCTCAACGGTAGCATGGTTGTTTTTATGCTCTTTTTTAAGTTTGGCAAAATGCTGGTTGGTTTCCTCAACCTCACGGGTAAAACCCTCGAGCGTAAACAAGGCCATACGATCGGCTGATTCTTTGCGAATTTCTTCTTCGGTAGGGGCGGTTGAAAGTTGTTTGGGAATGTTTTGAGTAATATGCACAGATGCCAAAGATTTATCTTCAACAGGCTTGCGCGATGAGGGAGTTACAGCAGGTTTAACATAGTTTTTGATTGATTCGACTGCAAGTAATTTATCCAAACGTGCCACGTGCCTGATAAGTTCCTTATCTTTTTTTACAGCATTTTCGAACCGGATTTTCGAATCGGCAATATCATTTCTCGGTGCCTGATATGTACCATTTATCGTATGGCCCCCCTGGACAAAATTTTCTTTTTTCCCTGTTAAATATTCATTTCGTACTTTTTTTGCTTCGTTATATTCTTTTTGCAAATCCAGCCTTTCTTTAACGTATTTTGACCGCTCATCAGCAATAGCTTCCTGTATGTTTTTTTGTTTGAGGGATTTTGTATAATCATCTATAAGCTGTTTACCCTCTTTGGTTTTAATATTCTCGAGTGTAAGATTTTTAAGATGCTCAGGCGAGAGCTGAATTAATTTTTCCAGTGCCTCCCTGCGGGTTTTGTGAAATACTTTATCATTTTGTGCAAGGTTACGTAGCATTTCAATTTCAGACATTCCACCGGCAATATTTTGTTTATAAGAGGCCATTATGTTATTATAACTTTCTAAAGCCCTGGCCGCTTCCCTTACCTTGTCTGATTGAAATATCTTATTTAAAAAGTCCAGTGCCTGTGGCCCAAAAGTAGTTACAAGTGTTAAAGCACCGGCAATTACTTTACCCCAAACACCCGTTGCGAGCGAGGCCGTTTTTAGAAAGCCTGTTAAAGCAGTAAAGGTTCCTGCTAAACCTACTATTCCATTTTTTAATTTTGTTCCAAAATTGCTTGCCTCTTTATTAGCCTCGCCCATCTTTGAGAGTTTTTCGGTGGAAGTGACAATCTCATTATTTAAATTATTAATGGCCACTTTTAACTCATCAAAGCCCTTTTTATATTGTGGTAATTGCTTAAGCGCTTCAGATTGTATATCAATATTAATTTTAATTTTTTGGTCTGCCATGAATTATGTTTTTATTGCCAAATGGCATATTTTATGAAAAATTTTAACAATAGAATTTAAAAAGAATATTTGATTATTTGCCCTTATTGGATATGTCGGATGGAAAGACGTATAGTGTGTTAGTAGCCCAGGTATAGTATTTAGGCATATCTTTTAAGTAAGGATTAGGATCTGTATAGATTACTTGTTTATCAGGCAGAATTGCATAAAATAATCCCAAAATGATGACTGGTTTACCATTTCCATCAATCATGGGAATATGTACCATATCTTTTTTAACATAAGTACCTATCTTATAAGTTTTATTAGCTAATAAATACTTTTTAAGTATATCGATATGTGGTGCAATCAGGTATGTTTTTGAATTTATGAGACTAAGTTTAATTAACGTTTTTTCATCATTGCTTAAAGAGGGTAGTTGGTCAACTTCTGAATTATTTAATGGTCTTATCAACCTTAATAACTCAACACCATTTGAGTTGGTATCTTTAAAGTAATCTGGACTAATATAAACAGCGTCGCCTTTCTCAAAATGATCGTATTTGAAAACGTAATAATAGCCGCTATATAACCAGTCCTTGTTTAAATATCCAATTACCGAAATTATGATTATGGAAGATAACATTATTATCCCCCATTTTCGTTTTGTATTTCTTTGTGGGGTTTTGCTGGTGTTTAGGTTCATATTGTTTTGCTAATTTTTTTGGTAAATATAATATTGGCAAACATTAATTGCAAATGGAAATTACAGCTTCCTATTAATAGTAATGTATGCATATAAGTACCGGCTCGTATTTGAGCGCTAGCACAAGTCTCCTAACACCATCAGCCGCCCTAAAACTTGTGCTAAGGTGACCATGTTATGTATTTAATGCTATTTGGCATAATTATCTTTGTGAAAAAGGGCTGATAAAGTAATGGCCCATTAAAAAAATTATTTGTTTTTATTGGTAACCCACATTGGTTCAATGTAATATTTATCATTCAGATAGGTATAATCGCGCCTGATAGTACTATCAGGAATTACAATTTTTTTCACAAGGTCGGGGTTAACCTCGATCATATAATAATTTCCTAAGTCAGCTCCATCAGTATATTCAACCTTGTGAATTTCATGTCCTAAATACCTACCAAGTAGTACTTGTTTTGGTTTAGTCGTGGATTTAGTTGTAAGATGTATACCACTTAGAGCCATCATAGCAGAACCATCTCCTTTATTACTTTTTGCCAATCTCCATAAACGTACGCCAACTTCCGGGTAAAGCCTCAAAGCCATATTATTAGCATATATATTATCATTAACGCTAAAGGTGTTTTCTTTGATATTAATGTACTGAAGCTGTAAATATCTTTTATTGGCAAACCCAATGGCAGCAAGTGCTACAATTACAATTAAAACGATAAGCCAGGTTTTGTAATTAGGTTTTTGGGTTGGTTGATTATTTATAATGTTACTTGAATTTGCTAAATTTTTTGGTAAAAATAATATTTTGGCAAACATTAATTGCAACTGAAAATTTTAACTGCTATTTAAAAGTAATGGTATGTATGTAAATAGTGGTTCGTATTTGAGCGATAGCATAAGCCTCTAACACCATACTAGTAGCAATAAGACTTGCGCTAAGCAGGAGTTATTAATTTTTATATATTATTCGGCATGCATTATGGTTAGGTTATAACTACCTTAATTTTTAAAAATCCGTTTTTCTATTTTGTTCGAAGTAAAGTTCCAAACAACATAATATTCATCATTAACTTTTTTCAAGTCTGAAGGTAAAGTAGTTTTGTCAAGGTGATCGTCTATAATTAATTTCTTATCAACTTCTACAGCAAAATAGTTGACAAGCTTTTTATGGAAAAATGACTTTTGTATTTCATTATGCTGATAAATTCCTATACAATGATCCTTACGTTTAAGTAATGAGTCATAAACTATGTATTTTTTAGCAAACACCATGTATGTTTCCGAATTTGGAGATTTGACCAATTGATAAAGAGGGACATTTAAATATCTCGCGCCATTCATAGCCATATAACTAAGATATACTTTATCACCTTTGCTAAAGGGGTTTTGTTTGAAGTTTTTAACTTGAGCGATTAAATAATCTTTATACAGTACGCCTATTAAGGCTGCCAGGATTAAAACCCCCAATATTGATAGTACAATATTCTTGGTTTTACCAGATTTTACTTTGTTTACAGAACTTTCCATTTTGAGTTTAGATTGCTAATTTTCTTGGTAAATATAATGTCAATCATCATCAATTGCAAATAGAATTTTTAATACGCTCTGCTTTTCATTCGTTATCAAGCTTACTTAATTTATCGGTACTATTAACAATCTCTTTATTCAAGTTATTTACGGCATTGCGTAAATTGTCAAAACCAGCTTTGTATTTGGGTAATTGGTTCAGCATATCGGAATTGATCTCGATATCGACATTTATTTTTGATCGGACATGTGTTATGTATTGATTGCCAATTGGCATAATTTGAAAAAATACTTACTTATTAAGTATTGA
>Ga0247739_10000731_pt1 | contig 11778 bp, 14 predicted proteins | sample UWRJL058202B2_FD_180943 | JGI IMG/M metagenome (GOLD analysis project Ga0247739, IMG submission 180943) | Plant litter microbial communities from Arlington Agricultural Research Station in Wisconsin, United States - UWRJ-L058-202B-2 | ecosystem: Environmental > Terrestrial > Plant litter >... | reverse complement strand
TCTGCTATTATGAAAGTTTGCTGGAACGACCTTGCCATTCTTAACTTCTACTTGTACCATGTCCGGCGTATGAGGTGAAGTTCGAAAGAAGAATTTACTAGAGTCTTTCAACACAATGGCCTTAGTCTTTTCAGGGTAAAGGGTCCTTTTCGCGTAAGCTTTGTTCCATTCTTTAGAAGTACGTTTAATGTTATCATCAACCACTTCGTTCAATGAACTAAGATAACACCATGTCATTTTAAAACTCTCGCTCTTATCATTTGGTATGATCTCAATGAGTGTATTATTGATGGTCTCCTCTATTTGCTCAGACAAATGAATGGTATCACGCTTAGCTAGTAATGTTTCCTTATAAGATGCAAGTGCATTGCCTTCTGTATTTGACCGCTCGGTCTCATTAAAGTTATAATCCGTCGTATCAATGTAGTCATTGTACACTCCCGGGTTGTCTTCCTTATAAGGACTTTCGTAACCTTTAAAATTGTGGATGATAACCGTAAAGTTTTTGAACCTAATGCGAGTTTCTTTTGGTGCATCTACAATGGTCGTGTCTTCGCTAATATCACTAATAACAATATTAGGTGTCCCTTGTGGCCTACGATGAACAACGTTTGCAGTCTCTTTTGATACAGTGCTCTTCTGTTCCACTTGTTTCACTTTGGATTGTTGACACCCAAAAGAAAGAATCATTGCAATGGTCAGTATCAGTTGTAATCTTTTTATTGAACTCATAAGGTCACTAATGCCATGTATTTGAAAAAGAGGATTAGGTTACCCTAAAGATAAGGTGTTTTTACTTCAATCAACTCAGATTGAAAGTTGAGACTTTAAAGCGAGCTAAGCTACTATTTACGATGCCGTACAGGTTGTTCCATTTTTCCAAAAATGTTTACGAATCTCTGTATATATGGAAATTACAAACTTGTCAATTTTTATGGAAATTAGAATACCCGTTAATAAGATGATAATATTGATTAAGCCCTTTGAAGTTCACCTACAGGCTTTAAAAGGTAACAAGTTCAAATCATAATACAAATAAATTTTCCCATACCTGTTTATACGGCAAGCTCTTGCACGCTACAGCAGCTATGAGCGTAACTTTGCTAAATAATTCTATATCTATTCTTACTCTTCAATACACAAAATCTCATTTTTCTTACTTTATACAGGATATATAAACTTTAGATTGAACAGATTTCACTTTTAAAAATTGCGTCGTAAAAGCATATATTTAAAACCTATAATGCTATTCGACCATAAGTAGCTTCATGGCATTAAAGTAACCTTACTTCATAGAATGAATTCATACATAATAGATCTAATAGAAGAAAACAAATTTCAGGAGTTGAAAGATAAATTGAGTAGCCAAACTGAAGGATTTGCTATTCATGCTTTCTTATTGAATATTTTAAATGACAAAGATGTTGAGGTAACGGGTGACAGTTTTGATGCAACAAGATACCAGGAGGAGTTTATAGAAGGATTAACAATTTATACCGCTTTAATCAAGTCTGATATTGATAAGTCGCAGTTGGAAAGTTTCAAGAATGTTCTGGTAAGATTAGCTTTTAAAATGTCCGAATTCGTTATGCTAATGGCTAAGCAAGCTATGCAGCATGGTGCTCATTTAACTGAATTGAGCAACTTATATGAGGTCAAGCCGGAGATAAGGGGTAGACTTCAAAAGTTTATTGATATACTCCAAACTGAAGTTGGCGAGTCGAAAACTCTAGCTAACCTTGCTGCAGCTAAAGCAAAAGTTAGTAATTCCATCGGTAACATCCTACACAAGTACGAAATTGGAGAAGATATGCTTCAATTTGCGAAAAGCTATACGAACATTGGTGAGATTGAAATGGCTACCGAATTATATAGAGGAATAATGAATGATTTTGAAGCTTCGAACAATGAAAAGGAATTTGATATATACTATACCGCTAAGGCTTGTTATGAATTAATGAAAGACGTTATGTCAGACGATAAGGAAAAGCATATAAGTACGGATGAAGGATTATTTAATAAGATCAAAAAATGGTTTAAGAAATAGAAACAACGTTTAAGAGTAGTTTTGTCAATCGAAAAAAATTGATTTCTCTTACTTTATACCGGTGATTAAAAACGTGGATTAAGTAAGATATTTCAACTACACTTTTCAAGTAAAAAAGGGTTTTATAACCCCTAGTTATTTAATTTGTAGTAGATTATTATTGAGGATGAAAGTTTTGTATTTGTCCGTCGATCTTTAAAAGGTAAAATCTGAAAGTAACTTGTAAAAATTTCAACTACACTTTTAATAAAAAAGGGTTTATTATACCCCCCAAATCCCGAACTGTAATTTTGGATTTAAGTAAATTGAGGAAGAGGAATATTTCCCTGCAATCTTTAAAAGGTAAATGTGCAAATAAGCAGGTAAGAATATTTTGTAAAGCTAATTGAAAACTACACTTCACTTGAAAAACATTGTTTTATAACCCCTAAACTCGAAGTGTAGGAATTGTTGAATTAGGATTTATGAGAAATGTTTAAGTATACCCACGGCCATTAAAAGGCAACAATGTCTATTTATGTGAAATCAAGGTTTCCATACGCATTATAACGGCAGTGTAGGAGCGTGTTACCTTTTAAAGATGTCGTAATTTAATTAAGACTCGATATTTAAGCCCAATACGATTTCCCCATTCAACGCTTTATAAACCATTACATCTGCCAGTATTAGGTCTGCTATGTCATGACCCCAAATGCCATACTTCCCATTGGTCTGGTTCCTGTTATAAAGTGTGGTCCTTTGTGCAATAGGTACAGTCTTTATAGTAGCAGTAGCTTCTTCTTCCTCATATAACTTATGATAAGCCTTACTGATATCCATAACTAATTCACGTCTGGTAAAACCATGCTTAGAATTAATTTTTAATCTGTATTCATTTGTTAAGGGGTAATCAACAATTAATGTGATAGTATCTTCTTTGACCACAATCTCATCTTTGTTGACTAGCTGCTTTATGCTTTTTTCAGGATGCTCAAGTTCTATGTATGGAATAAACCCTTCGGGATAGTCAGTTAGGTTATTTGTCTTAACCTGAAAATCGATTGTTGAAATTAGAGTTCCAAAATTGGCACTATTCTTCTCAGATGCTTGCTGTTCAAGTTTAGTTAAAAGAGCGCTGTAATCTTTAGTTGTATCAGCTAGTGACTTTGTATTCGAGCTGCTTTCTTGGGCTTTGCAAATAGAGGAAGTTAGTAATAGAAGACAGATTGCTATTCTATAGAACATGATAGGTTGGTTTATTTGGACACAAGTTTAATAAATTCCATGGACGTTACAAGGTTAACTGTAACAACTTATCCTTTAAAAGTAAACATAGAGAAGTCTGCACTCAAGTAACTGCACATTTTTTATTTAATCTTACACATACTATACCATGTGTTCAGAAAATGTGCAGGTATGTTAATTCAACAAATCATCAATTACTTAATTTATACGGGTCGTTCAAATTCTGAATTAAACTTAATGATTTGCTCTTTGAGTTCATCATTAACATTATGCCACAAGGTATCATCAACAACTATCAGCTTACAGTTATATTCGTTTGCAATGACCATTACCAGATGCTTGTACCAATCCATATAAGACCATTCAGTGGGCTTAGGTGAATAAATATACCTCTCCTTATCATTCCAATGGACTTGTGTTGCACTTCGCCATATCAAAGTAAATTGCTTTGTACAAGGCTTTATGTATAGCTGCCGTTGCTCGTTAATTCCTATAGCTTCAATGTGGTCAATATCCATAGTAAATACTTAATTCAAGAAACCTCAACTTAATGTTTATACAAGGCGTGTAAATGTCGAATTGATTACGTTTAGGCCATAAGCTTTACCTTAGCATTGTCCCAATAGCTGGTTGGCAACGGTTCAAGGTTATATTGCACACTGAGTTCTCTTCCAAATCTATACTTCCACCAACATCGCTCTTCAACTGAGAGGTTCTCTTGTCCATTGACCTGCAATATCTTCTTGACAAGAGCACCAGCATTTATGCCCTTCGATTCAAGAAACTCTTTCATCTCTTTGTATGAACTGTCAAAGAAGTCTATGTAGTACACTGGCTTAAGTTGGTCATAAACCAAAAATTGTCCGTATGACATATCAGGCAGATAATAAGATTTCTCTACCCTAATACCACTGCTTGTCAGTACAACTGCTTTACGCATGAATAGACTTATCTTCATACACTCTCAGGTTAGCACATTATGCTTTTAATAGTTGAACGATGTAGCCAACCTGTATGAAGTCTGCTCAACAGCTGTAAAATCTTTTTCAAGATACCAGGTAAGCATCTGTTTAAACGTTAAATCGCTTACCTCTCTGTCTAATGGCCTATACCAGTTAGGTTTGTTGTTGAACTGTATCTGTTTAATTGAGAGTATCTCAATAAGCCACATCACTACCTTAATAATCATAATGACAATGTTAGTTAACACAGGACCTGAACCAAACAACTCACCTTCTGAGTAGAAGTGCTTGTCAAACTCAAAGCCGTCTGCACTCAAACCATATTGTTTTATGAACCTATCTAATAACTCTTCAGTGTCATCACCTGCAATACCTAAGTGTTCCTCAATCTTGTTCTGTAAAGAATCTATTTCACATCCCGTTTCATCTTCTATAAATTGTTTAGCAGTAGTATACGCTTGCCTAAGTTTTGAGAAGGGTAGTTCTTTGTATTGCATGGTTGACGAGATTATGATACTAAGTTAGTTCATTATTTACAAGTTAAGACGTTTAACGCTGTTTAGAGGTTTGACATGGTAATGCTTTGTAGTATGCCTTAAGCCGTAGGTGGTGCCAAGTAGCCTTGCATCACATCTTTAGCCTTTCGGTTTACAGTATCTTTACTTCTGCCTATCCATATATCACCAAATCGCTTAGCATAGTATACCATACCATTACCTTGTTCTTTTCTCACATATCCATCTGCTAATAAGTCTTCAGCAGTAAAATCAGCATCCTCAAAGTCATCTTCAAAGTGAACATGCGCGTCATCAGCTAATATCCATTCAAAGTCATGTAAATTATACTGCTTACTCCCTAACTTTTCATATGGAAAGGGTTTACTTAGATCAGACTCCCAGCTGAAACGCATTTGCTCACCATGCTGCTGCATCTTATAACAAATGATCTCGGAGCGTATATATGCCGGATCGTAAAGCCAAAGCTGCAAATCGTACGGCAAATCAAGGTTATCAAAGGTCTTTTGCCACTCGCTGTAAGCGGTCACTAGCTTTGCGATGATGAGCTTATAGAACCATAAGGGTGGATGGCGCTTTACCAAGTTATAAAAAGGAGAAACGGTGTACCGCTCATAAGTATGGCGACCTCGCTCGGTAAGAAAGTATTCAGTATGGGGCTGCTTGATGTGTTCTCCCCATCGGTCAAGATGCCTGACTCTGCGTTTCCAGCCTCTTATCTTCTTACGTTGTTGATAGAATTTCATGTGATTATGTTAGGCGAGAGCTAAGCTACAATATTCAGTTTACAAGTAAAGACGTTTACACCTTTTTGCAAGAGACACAACTTTAGTTACTGCTTCTTTTGATAACGTTTGCTAATGGTAAAGCTTACATAATTGAGTGTTGTCATAACAGCTAGCAAAATAAACAAGCTGTTCCAAGTTTTTTGTGGAACACGATGAGATGAACTACAAAACGTTACCAATAAGAATGCAGCAGCTATGTTAAATGTAATGGACACAACCCTGAACGCTTTTAATACGAACTCACTTAACATACACATAGTTTACTTACTGCAATGTAGCAATCTTTCCTTATCTTCATAGTATGGTAGATTCACCTAAGCATGAATTAAAAATATGAGGAAGGTAACCGTTTACTTCATTAGATTTTTCTTTAGTACTATCCTATTTCTTATCGTCACCGGATTTATTACGTTGTACGCAAAAGGAGTGAAGCAATGGCATACTCACGGGCTGTATGATGTTTTAGTCTTAATAATCTTCGGGTCCCTTGCTAAAGTAAGCTACAAGTTAAAAGCTGTGAGTAGTAAATAATCCTTGCGCTTAGAAACATTTCATGTAGCATCCTATTGGTTATAATACTATCTTCAAACTATGAAGTACCTTCTTATCCTTGTCTTTGTAGCCTTATTAACTTTTAAAGCATCAGCGCAGACTTCTATCGGAATAACTAAGCAAGGGTTGAAAGAACTTGAAGGTTACATTCAAATTATCAGCGACTCCGCAAACCTAGCGTTCAAACCAAGTAAAGCTATCAATTATAAGGGTGAGTTCGCCTCTTACGTTGGCAGGGTTTCTAAAGTAACTATGATACGACCAGGTTATGCTTTGTTAACATCTGCGGATGACAAGACTCACTTAAAGGTATTCATATTTACCAAAACTTCCAGTGCAAAAGCCATGCGCTATAAAGGCAGGCTAGTAAGTGCTGAGGGAAAGTTGGAGGTTTACAATGGCAGCCCTACTTTCCGTCACTATGGAACTAGCAAAGGATCTGTCTACCCACTTCGATTAGCTAACCCCGGTTGCAACTGTCTTAAAGGAGAACCATCACCTGCAAGAAGAATAGATACGACTAAGAGCTAACTTTACAAGTTACCTATCTGCAACATTTATCCTCTAGCAGTTATAATATCTACACTCTTAACTCTTCAATGTTGCACTACTCTAGCTGGTCTTTATCCACACAACATCCAGTTCCATACCCTGATACATAACCGCTGAGCCATCGATAGCATTGATGATCTCATCGTAGTGGCACTTGGTCTTACACTTTGCAACTAATGTAACTTCATCTCTTTCGTGCTTGAGAACAATCAATGCCGGATGCTCATAGTATTGCCACAACTTTGCCAGTTGCTTTCGGTTAAACATCAAAGCAATTGGTTTAAGTCTACATAGCACCCGCCAGTAACTGCCATTGTCGTCAATCAAAGTCTCATCAGCAAGTGAGGTGAGCAAGGGCTGGTACTCGTCATCCATAAAATTCAATCTGCTGCTATAGAAATAAAATGCCTCACAGTCCATTGTTAAGGTATCGAACATGTTGTTCCATTTGCTCTCACTAATATCTACGTCATGATCAAGGTCTTTGATCGAGACAAGATTTAACTGATGTTGCTTAATGTCGAGACTACTCATTGTACAAAGGAATGCTATTATGTCTATAACTTGTCAATTTGTACGCTGCTTAACTTTTAAAGAATTAACCGAGCGCTCGACTACCCTTTATAAGTTAAGGAAGGCAACAATGTGCCATTTGCCCTTGAGCTTGTGTAGCATTTATACGCTCTCATTAGAAGTTAAAACAGCTTAGTAGTGAAATAATAAAGATTGGCAATGTTGCTGCATACTCAAGTGAAGTAAGGTTAAATTCATTGCGTGACATCATTACTGGCTCCTTATGATTAAAGTAAAGGGACACTTGTCGCAATATCTGGTAAAGTATTAGGAATACAAATAGGCTTCTTAGTGGTGTAAGAATCATACCGTAATTACTCATTAAGTCAGACCTGCTTCTGCATTTATAATAGATAAGGAACTGAATAATCGCTACCCCAAGCCAAGTCAAGTAAACTTTCGTGTTAGTCAGTACCTTGTAATGATTAAAGTAAAAGAAGTACACAAGACCTATTGAGTAAAGCATCACCATCGTTCTAATAATACTTACAGAAATACCACTATACCAATAGATAAAATAGAAGAATAGGCACAAAACAATGTGTGCGAGTAGAAATTTATCTATTACAGTTCGTCTGTCTGCTTTATGAAAAGTTCTAAGCGGCTTAGGCATACAGAGCTAAGATAATGCATACACTGGTTTGTTACAAGTGGTAAAGTGTTTAGGAAACCTTTAAAAGAGGCTACCTTGAACACCATTGATAGGTTGTGATGCCTTAACAGGTTCAAACATCTGGTCGAATTCATTTCTTCAGCTTGATGTCTATCCTAAGCTCATGACAATCCCTAACAAACTCACTCTTGTTCAATGGGCCAATGCGTTTGTTCTGCTTCTTATCTATGATCCAGTAGTTTTCTTGCTGTAAGTAAGCGAATATAGTAAGGGTCATAATGAAATACACTGTCTAGAACAGCTTGTATACCTTGCTTATCTTCTATAGAATTCTGGTTTGTGATGTGTTTAGCCTTTAGTTGCCGGTACAATGTACTATCTGCACTGATTGCTTTACGAATAAATGGAGTTGTCTCGTTGTAAAAGGTTTTAGAAGTTGAATCTTTAAGATAGGAACAGTATATCATATACCTGGACTCTAAGTCTTCAGCAATAAACAACTTGTGATGTTCGTAATCAGGTATCTGTTTGGCAATGATATAACGATTGTTAAAGTTATAATCTGTTATCTCCGCATAAATAGATGTGTCATAATAACTATTGCTCCCTATTCTTGTCCATTTACTATTACTATAAAAGTACCCATCCCCTAAGTCGATACTCGAATCATTCATGTTGGCGCATGAACTTAATGTAAGTGACAAAGTAGCGAAAACCTTGATAGTGGTATGAAGAATATTCATTGTGGATAAGGATATTTAATTACGAATATAAACAACGTTACTTTAATAGCAATCTCTAAAAGAGACTGCCTTGTACACCATTAATAGGCTTGTCGAACTTAGGCTATGCCTGATCCTTTACAGGTTTAAGCCAAATGTAGCTTTGCTCAGGCTCTATGAACTCAACATAGTAAGGCATATGGTAACCATCAACCAATGTAGTTTGTACTTTGTAACCTCTGTAAAAGTCATTGCTAAGCGAGTTCATGTGCGCTATCTCACCTTGTAAAGAGTTAAGTAGCATGTTAAGCAAGGCCATTTTGCAACTGGTTAGGTCCAAGTCTGCACCGTAGAGCTTAAGATGCCGGTTTAACTTCGCTGCACTAAGTAATATTCTGCCACTTCCACAGGCACAATCAGCAACGGTTTGTTCATCGGTTGGATTGTCAACACTAATTGCTGCCATCATATCACACATTGGTTCCGGCGTAAAGTATTGGGCGTTATGTCCATTTGAGATAGCTTGCATGTACAGCTCACCAAGTGGGTCTGAGAATCCTTCTGACAAGTCACCTACTATCTTTACAAGTTCAACAAGTTGGTTTACCTTCTTATGATTGCGGTATGTGTCGAGTGCTGCTTGTTGCGCTAATTCATCCTCATACCTTTTAAAAGGTAATAGTGTCCAGTCTAACAGGTCAGTAAAGGCGGTGTGTAGAGATTGGCCGTAAGCAAAACGCTCAAATGCCGTAAGTAGTTGTTTAATGTCTGTCATTTCAGTAAGTTTTATTTTCGAGTGTATTCTCGAAGCAGACTCACTGCTGGACAGATGCACTAAAGGCAAGGTGGAGATTGAGTAATTGCGGAGGCTCCCGGTAGGGAAACCCAATTACGAGGTACTACCTTGAAGCTAGCTGAACCTGTGTGCGGGTGTATCAGCTAACTTTGAGTAGAGAAGAACCGCTAGCTGACACTAATAGTCTCAATCCCATCAACCTTCCGTTCCAATACAAACCTATTCAACTGTTTAGATAATGCATCCAAGTCCTGGTAAATTGAGTATTCATTAAATGAGTAGAGTTCGAGAGCATTTCTAAGTTCTCTAATGGCGTTGTATTTGATTATAAGCTTCTTGAAAACCGCGTTTGGTAACAATAGTTCTAAAGAGAGTGTTGGAATGTGAGATACAGTAAGAACTCCACGCTGTGTAATTACTCTAGCTGACAACCCCTTCGGAAAAAAAACTCCACTGAATAAAGTTGTAAATGGTGTAGTGTCAACAGTTGGCAATGCTTGGTTCCCCCAGTCCATGATATAAACACATGCGTCTACAGTTGGAATTGGGTTTTCAATGGCAAAGTATAACGCGACTAAAGGGTTTCTAGTCCAATCTAATAGTCGAGTAGCCAGTCCATGATGCTGGGCCAACGTTAACCAGTCCCAGTCGTCAATTGGTTTCAGTGTTAAGTGATGTTGGCTATATCGCTTCCATGAGCCTAATATAGTTTGTTCAGTGACTGTAGGAGAAAAACATTGGGCGAAGCTAGGCCTGCCAGCCTTGGGAAGCAAGCTCCAATTAACGTCAGCTTGACCCCTAAAAAGGAATCTTGTAGCGTTGTGAGCAATCACGTTAGCGTGATACTCTTCAAAGCTTGATATTATGATTGTTTCCATCGTTTTGTGTCTTCAATACCGTTCTATGTAATGTTGCGGCTATTATATATGAGCTGTGGTTAACCCACTATATCTTTATTAATTGCTCGATACGTTCTGCAAGCTTATCATAAATTTCCTCTCTATCATTATCATCTAGCTTGCTCAATGGCAGTTTAGGATCATTGATGGCCTGATAAACAGAAAGTGCCTTATTAGATACGAATCGGCACGGTTTTACAATGACTGGAAGTATTACAGTACCTTTTTCTTCTGCATACTTAAGTAATGGCGGTAACTCATTATCCACTATGAAGTCAGATGCAAGGAAGTCTGCACTGATAAAAAGAATGGCAATGACCGCATCTTCCAACGCTTGTTGAATAAGATCTTGCCACTTTTGACCAGCTTTAATCTTTTTATCTGACCAAAGCTGTATTAAGCCAGCCTTTTCAAATGGAGCAAGATGCACCTCTAACCTTCTTAAGTAATGGTCATCAGAGTGGCTATAGCTTACAAAAACTGATTTTCGCTTTTTTGTTTCTGTTAAAGTGGGCTTATAGCCAAGGGAAGACTCATCATTAATTAAGTTTCTCAGAGGTAAGACCAATGTATCTTTCAACCTATCCCGGTCGAAGAAAATCATCCGATAAATGGTTACATCTAAAGGTATGATGGTACCCAACTGGCAAATAGGAATCAAGGGAATGTTCATGGAGGTTAGCAGGCCTGTTTCGAACATCACATTTGAGTCGTTCCCTGATAAATCTACAATTACTAAATCCGAGCTTCTAGCTTCATCAATGAGCGAAGTCATGTTGATAGGCCCATGATGAGTAAGCCGGCTAATCTGAGCTTTGACATCGCTTAATCCTTGTAAGACTGCCACAAATACGTCTTCATTCTCTGAGGTTTCCGGGATGAGTATTAGGATCTTCATTACTAAATACAAGTTGACGGTAGATTAATCTTTGACAAAAGCTTCTATCTTGTTAACAAGCTTTTCTTTTAAGTCAGCAGCGTCCCTCCAAACAATGTGTTGGTAGTGGCTAATATCAAAATGAGAGTTTGCCATTTCGTCTGCTCGACAGGTGTATATGACCTTTTGTCCACGACCTAGAGCATATCCCGCTTCAAAGTAGACTCCGTTTCTATGGTGAGTAAAGTCAGCGATTGTAAATCGTGCTTTCTTAATTCCGGCTAGTATGGCGTCATTAATAGTAGTCTCAGAATCTATATGTTGGTCGCTAACAATATAATGCTTGAAACCACACATACTAAGAGCGGGCTTAATCGCCTCTTCTAAAACCTCGTACATGTCATCTACAAATGCCATTGCAATGAAACATGTCGTAGAGGATTTTCCCTCGCTTAACTTTATCAGTCGGGTTAATCCATCAACTGTTAAACCGTATTGAGTTTTGCTTGGCCCACCAGGCTCGAAGGCTGATATTATTTGTTTGTTCACTAATCCCTGTTTAACAGCACTTTCTAAATAGAACCGCCATTCTTGAATACTTTGAAACCACATCTGGACTATTACTACTAGCGGTGGGGTCTTGAGTTCTATAGCTTGG
>Ga0247739_10000729_pt1 | contig 11796 bp, 9 predicted proteins | sample UWRJL058202B2_FD_180943 | JGI IMG/M metagenome (GOLD analysis project Ga0247739, IMG submission 180943) | Plant litter microbial communities from Arlington Agricultural Research Station in Wisconsin, United States - UWRJ-L058-202B-2 | ecosystem: Environmental > Terrestrial > Plant litter >... | reverse complement strand
CTCATCGCGCAGTCGGTCGCGAAGTCGTTTCATGGCCCCATCGTGCGCGTGCGCAATGAAGACCGGACCGCGTTATCCACAGGGTGGTAACACGAGGGTCTGCCGCCACCGTTTTCTCGCTGATTAGCTGGCACTCCGAGCGTCAGGAGACCAGATGACCAACACGCAACCGGCGGGACCCACGAGCCAGACCGTCGGGTTCGAGGCCGACATCAAGCCTCTGTTCCGGGCGTTCGATCGTGGCAGCATGCGCAAGGCTTTCGACCTGTGGAATTACGACGACGTGCGAGACCACGAAGACGCGATTCTCGCCCACGTGGCCAACGGCTCGATGCCCTGCGACGGAGCCTGGCCCGCCGACCGGGTCGCCCTCTTCCAGAGCTGGATCGCGGGCGGCTCGAAGCCCTGACACTTAACCGGCCGCAACTCGTGGCATCCCGAAGGGCCTACGAGCGGGTGGCGGGGCTGTTTCTCGGGTCGGGGGTGTCGCCGGGGTATGGCACGTTCGGGCGAAGACGCTGAAGGTCTGCAACTTCACTCGCGGTGATCGTGCCGGTGCGGGCCCGCTCGGCCATGTGCATGGCCCAGGCGTCGTTGCGGGGGCTGAGGCCATCGGCCTGCAGTTCCGAGTTCTGCTGCATGATGACCCACGCGTATGCCGCGCGCTGCTTCTTACTCGACTTCAGGTACTTGCGAAGCAGTGAGATGAAGAACGGCAAGAAGAGGACGCCGATGACGAAGTAGATGACTCCCCGGCCCGGCTCCTCTGTGTCCAGTACGACCGCGATCGGCCCGCCGACGATCCCCAGGAGCGCGCCGAGCCCGCAGACGACGATCTGGCTCTTCCAGTAACCGTTGCCTGAGTACGGTGCGGTGGCCATGGTTCGGAGCTTAACAGGTGGGCGCGATGCGTCAGAACCCGAGCTGAAGCACGATGATGCCGGGAAAGATGGCGAACGCGACTGTGACCGGCAGGATCAGGAACACCAGCGGCACGAGCATCGCCACCTCCTTCTTCCCGGCGAGTTCGAGGAGGTCGCGCTTGGCATCGTCCCGGGCATCCTGAGCCTGTGCTCGCAGCACCTCGGCGAGCGGCGTGCCGCGATCCAGTGCGCCGACCACCTGGTCGACGAGCCTCGTGAATGGCGGCAGGTCGAGGTCGCGAGCCCTCGCCGTCAGGGTGTCGGCGAAGGGCAGCCCGGTGTTCACCTCCGCGACAACGGATGCCAGTTCCGACGCCAACTCGCCTGAGCTGACCCGCGCGATACGCCGCATCGCATCGAGGATGCCCTCCCCGGCCGACAGGGACAGCGTGAGGAACTCGAGCACCACCGGCAGCTCGGCGGCCAGCCGGGCCAGCCGACGGCGGGCCGCACGCTGAAGCATGTAGTCCCGCGCGATCACCCCCAGGGCGGCGAGGAGAACCACGACCACGCCTTGCACGGGCAGGGGCACGGCATTCGCCCTGCCGATCGCGATCGCGGCAAGCACTCCCACCACTGCCCCACCAAGACCCCAGACCAGCTGTTCCGACCGGAACCGCTCGAGAGTCAGCGTCGATCCGGACTGACGCAGACGCCGGGCCGTCAGGTCTGCGCCGCCGAGGACGCTGCCGAGGACGGCGCGGGCGCGAGCGGCCAGCGGGTCGAACATCACGGTCAGGACCGGCAACGGGCCGGGAGCGGCGGGGCTCAGACTCTCCCGTGCCGCGGCGGACACATCCGCAAGGTACGGAGCGACCCGGCGGGCCAGCCGCGGGCGACTCAACCGCGGCGTCACGCTGACCGCCGACCACAGGCCGAAGCCGAGGGTGACCCCGAGCACCACTCCCCACGCCACCGTCGGGCTCATGCGAACCACCTGCGATCTTCGGGAAGGCGGCCGAGGCCGATCATCAGGCGGTATGCCACAACCGACACAGCAAGCCCCGCGACGATGAGCACCCCGCCCGCCGGCGAGTTGTACGCGGCGGCGGCTTCGGGACGAGTGGCGAGCAGCAGCAGCACGATCCAGGGCGCCGCAACCCCCAGTCGTGCGGCATTCATCACCCAGGACTGCCGCGCCTCCACCTCGGAGCGGATCGCGCTCTCCTGACGGAGGTAGGCGCTCAGGGCTCGCAGCACCGTGGTCAACTCGCTCCCACCGACCTCGCGCGACATTCGGAGAGTTTCGAGAATTCGGTCGGCCACCGGATCGGCCAGCTGCGCCTTCAGGGCGTCGAGCCCGCTCGCGAAGTTGCCGGTGGCGCGGTATTCGGTCGCGAAGTGCGAGAACGCGGGTCGGGTGACCTGGGGACCACTCGTGGCAAGTGTCATGACGCTGTCGGGGAGGGCGAGGCCCGACCGAACGGCCGAGACCAGGTGGTCGACCACGTCTGGCCACACCACGCGCAGCGCCCGACGGTTGAGGCGCGCCTGCCGACCCACCACCAGCGAGGGAGCAACAGCGGCGACAGTGCCCGCCGCCACGGCGATGACGACGACCGGCGCCAGGGCGAACACCACCGCGGCAACGGCGACCCCGAGCAGGGCTGAGACGACGAGCACCGTGGCGGGGCTCACTCGCCCGAGCCCGGCCTGGACGAGTCTCTCGCGCAGCCGACCGGGGGATGCCCGGCGCCGAGACATCCCGTGGCGCCCCTTCGGCCACAGGAAGACCGACGCGATCAGGAGGAGACCGGCGCCCAGCACCACGCCCAGGATCGCGGTCACCGCGGCACTCCCGACCTCATCGGCGCAGCACCGTGGCGGGGTCGAGCCCGGCGGCCGCGAACTTGGCCGTGCGACCGGGGTGGCTCCCCGTCGCCTGCAGCCCGCCAGCGCCGAGCACGAAGATCGGGCTGGCCTCGATGATGCCCTCCGTGACGTGGCCGCTCGGTGCGACGATCTCGGCGACCCTGCGCCGACCGCCGCGATCGAGTTCGCAATGCACCACGAGGTCGATGCATCCCGCGACGGTGGGGACGACGAACGACGAGTCGATGTTGCGCCCGGCCAGCAGGGGCAGGGTGCAGAGCTTGACGAGTGCGTCGCGCGCGCTGTTGGCGTGGATGCTCGACATGCCGGGAAGCCCGCTGTTGAGCGCGATCAGCAGGTCGAGGGATTCCGCTTCTCGCACCTCACCGACGACGATGCGGTCGGGCCGCATCCGGAGCGCCTCCTTGATCAGACGCCGAAGGCTGATCTCGCCGGTGCCCTCGAGGCTCGGTTGTCGGCACTGCATCGCGATGGTGTCGCGGGTACCGACCGCCAACTCGAATGTCTCCTCAACCGTGATGACCCGCTCTGTCGGCCGGGCGGACGCGAGCAGCGCGTTGAGCATCGTCGTCTTGCCCGACTGGGTGGCGCCGCTGACCAGGATGTTCTGGCCGGAGAGCACGCACATCCGCAGGAACTCGGCCGCCTGCTGCGTCATGCTGCCGAGCGCTACGAGACGCTGCAGGTCGCGGATCCGCTGGCTGAACTTGCGCACGTTGACCGCCCAGTGGCGCCGGGTGATGTCTGGGATGACGACGTGCAACCGTGATCCGTCGGGCAGTGATGCGTCGACGAACGGCGAACTGAGGTCGAAACCATACAATTGACATATGTCGAGTTCTGGAAAACTGCCATCTGCGATCTACGCCCGCATCTCCCGCGACCGAGAAGGAGATGGACTCGGTGTTGACCGGCAGGAGCAGGACTGCCGGGCACTCGCCGAACGGCTGGGGTGGGACGTCGCCGCCGTCTATGTAGACAACGACATAAGCGCGTACTCGGGCGCGAAGAGACCGCAGTACCTGGCGATGCTCGATGCGGTCCGAGCAGGTGCGATCAAAGGGATCGTGGCATGGCATCCCGACCGCATGCACCGTCGAGCAGCGGAACTAGAAGAATTCGTCGCTATCGCTGAAACTCACCACCTCCAGGTGCAGACGGTCACCGCAGGTACGGTCGACCTATCGACGGCCTCCGGCCGCATGATCGCCCGCATGCTGGGTGCCGCCGCCCAGCACGAGATAGACCACGCTCGTGAGCGGATGAAACGTGCGAAGGCTCAGATGGCGCTCGATGGCAAATATCGAGGGGGCCCACGCCCCTACGGATACGAAAAAGGCGGGCTAGTTCTACGGGCAGATGAAGCTGCTGTCATACGCCAGGCGACGAAGTCGGTGATGGCGGGACGCTCCCTGGCGTCGATCGCGCGTGAGCTGAACGAGGAAGGAAAGACAACCTCGTCCGGAAGACCGTGGACATATAGCCGATTGAAAGAGATGCTCATACGTCCACGAAATGCCGGTCTCGTCGCTCACGGCCTTCCCGGACGCAAGACTCAGCGGAGCCGAACCACCAAAGAGCGTTTCGACGTCGAGATCATTGGAGCCGGCCGGTGGCCAGCTGTGGTTCCTGAGCAAGAGTGGCGAGCGCTGGTTGGTCACCTCACAGACCCCGGCCGCCGTCACCAAACCGGGAATGACACACGCTGGCTAGGAAGCGGGATTTACATCTGCGGCAAGTGCGGCGGACGCTTGCGCCCGGCGCCGTACGGAGGAACCGTGAAAACGGGCAACCGGACTAGGAAATACCTGTACCGATGCGTGGAATCAGCGCACCTCACTGTTTCCACAGATCAAACCGACGAGTTCGTGCGCGAGGTGGTCGCCGAGATGCTCGCTGATCCTCGTCTGACCTCTGCGATGCAACCGGACACTGAGTCGCTGTCCGCGACGCGAGACGCGCGCAATTCACTCGCCGCTCGACTCCAATCATTCGAGTCCGATTACGCGTCTGGGCGGATCACCGGCACGCAGCTTCAGAAAGCCACGTCAGCCGTCGAGGATGAGATGCGTATTCTCGACGGCCTTCTGACTAAGGCGTTCCAACATTCGGCGTCGTCATCCGTGATGAAAGCTGCCGAACCCGGAGAGGCATTCCTCGCTGCTGCACTCGACGTACAGCGCGCCGTTCTCTCGACGCTCCTGACGGTTGTCGTACTGCCTTCCCCTCAACGTGGTAGCGCCTGGAGCCCTGAGCGGATCCGTATGACGACCGTCAGCCTGTAATTGTGCAGGCGCTCAGAGTTCAAATAGAGCATCGGAGTGAGCGCTGCGCGGGTCGCGGTCCGCGTCGGCCACCGGCCACTGGACGCCTGCCTCAGCGAGCTGCGCCAACGTGATGAGATCGGACGCGAGGACGTCCAGCAACAGTTCAGACTGAGTCGATTCAATCCCCACGAGGCGCTCGATGACAGTGAGCAGGTCGGTCAACTCATTATTCAGAGAAGTTGTCCAAGCGTCATCGACGAGCGCCTGGAGCGGGCTGTTGACCCTCCCGACGGGATTTAGCTTCCGGTAGTCAAACCATGATTCGACAACCCTCATCCCGCCGATTCTGTAGTCCCAAGTCGATTTTTGCACCGGGCCCCAGCGCCCGCTGACGAGGCCATCCGCCGCCCGGAGAAGAATCTCGTTGGCATCGGGGTCGAACTCTATGTCGACTGGCATTGATTGAACGGCGGATCGATTCAGAGGCAAATCGTCAGCTGGGATTCCGTTGCGGACACTCGCTCCACCGAACTCCGCGGCAAATCTTTCTCCATATGTCTGAAGCCAAATAGATTCGCGTCCGACGGCCACAGCACGGTCGAACAGGGTCGCGTCACCTGTCAACGGCACCCGCACCCCCGGCGTGATCAACTCGTCGGCAAAACACTCCACGAAATCAGGATGAGAGGTGACGCCTGCGATGTACGCCGCGAGGTCCGGGGCCCCGATAGCGCGCCCCAGCCGCTCCGACAGGGCCGCTAACAAGCCTGGCGCTACGTTGGCAGACCCGTCGGGATGGAATAGGGGAAGTGTGCGCCCGCCGCGATTATCAAAGGCGTTCAAGTCCGGCAGCAGCGTGGTGAAGGTCACGCCCGGGCCGGTCGATATGGCCACCGAATGTTGCTCGAGTAGGTAGATCTGGTCGCCTACCAGATCGGCTTCCCAGAGGGGCGGGCGAGGCCGATCGAGCACTCGCTTGTCGGCGATGATCCACTGTCGGTCGAGGGAGCGGAAGAGGATCCGCTTGAGCTGCGGAACATCGTTCATGCCGTCGGACAGAGACCTCTTGTCGCCCAAGGCCGCGCCGGCCGGAGCTTGCCCCGGCAGGTAATCGACCTTCTTATTCCAACTCCGGTCGCCAGTCTCCTTCAGCAGCGCTGCGCGCTTGGTGGGGTCAGGCTCGGTCTTTAGAGCTAGCCAGCGCCTCTTCAAAGGGCCTTCGGCCGGAGCGATAGGCCATCGTCGATTTGCCGAGACGCCCGCGCTGAACCACGGAAAGATGTCATCGAGAGCCGGGAACTCGTCCCACTCACCCAATGCCGCCGGCGTAAATGCATCCGCCCACCCCGAGCGCGCATCGCGCCACTGGGTCTCGTCGTCGAGCCGCAGCGCTGCGAGCCCTTCGTATTTCTCCGCGGTCAAGCCGGAAAGCGAGGTGTAGCTAATGCGAGCAGGAATCGTTGTGTCGTTGTTCTCATCGCGGACAAAGAGAGCGATAGCTACTGGGGTCTCGATATCAAAGACTTGGCTCCCGGCGGGCGGTCTCTTGCCTTCCGGGGTCAGATTGATGATCCACCCTCTGGTGGACTGCCGACGCAGGTAGGCGCGCATACCTTTGGTCCCCGGCCCCGAGAGGTATCCCGCGGACGTGATGTAGCAAACGATTCCCTGGTCCGACTCCGGAATCGACTCGAACACCTTCCACGTTGCCCAGCGCCAGAAATAGACGTAGTGGTTGGACAGGATGTGTTCGTGCACACCGTTGCCCTCAAGCTTGAAGTCATCGAGGATCGGGGCTGCACCTGAGTTGGCGTTCCCTCCTTCCACCCAACTCCCCTGCCCGCCGGCTTTGTCTCCGTAGGGCGGGTTGCCGATGACGACGGTGACCTTCGCATTCGCCTTAACGAGGTCCGCTTGGCGTCGAGATTCGCTGATCGCCGCAAATCGATAGGTCGCATCTGTAGCGACGAGATTCGGATCGTCGAGGGTGTTAGTGACGTACAGCCGGGCGCCGGCTCCGTCCGCTCCGTATGTTTTCAGGAGGTCTGTCACACGAAGCTCAGCGACGGCATAAGCGCCAAGCTGCATTTCGAACCCGATCAGCCGACGGGCAAGGTCGGTCAGCGCGAGCGGCACGTCGCCAGCGCCATTCTCCAGTTCCGCCTGCTGAGCGCTCGTCTGCAGGATGGCATTCAAGAACGTGCCGGTGCCGAGGGCAGGGTCAAGTGTGACCACGGACTGGTCGAGGAACCCTCGTTCCTTCCCCAAGTGGTCCTTGAGCGCGTCCTTCGTTAGGCGAACCATCTGGTCGACGATCTGCCACGGCGTGTAATAGGTACCGGTCTTCTTGCGGAGCGCAGGATCGTAAGCTGCGAGAAAACGCTCGTACAGGTGCAAGTAAGCGTCGTTGCGTGTCTCTCCATCAGCGAGGCCGGCGAGCGTCTCACCCCTGTAACGGCGAACGGAATTCCAGACGACGGCGTTCGTCACCCTAGCCATCAGCTCGACAGTGCCGCGGATCTCTGGAACGAGGTCGTCGGTCAGCAGTTGTAGAGCGCGTCCCATCAGAGAGTGACTCGTGTCGAGTGCTGCACCCAGGTCATGGAGAGTAGTTGTGGCGAGGTCCAGTCCTTCGGTTTTCGCAAGAAGGAGGCCGAAAGTCACCGTCTGGGCGAACCCGTCGGCGAACACTTTGTCAGTCGCGGAAGGGAATAGCAGCTCGCGCCACTCTGCAGAAAGACTGAGGAACTGAAGTGCCGATATGGGTGTCCCTGCAGCAAGCAGAATCCGCTCAGAGTCGAGCCTCTCGGCTACCTGCTCTCGCAACAACTTGGTCAGGGGGGCGAGCGTCTTCACGAGCGCCAATACGCTCGTGATCGGCTGCGGGTCCCAGCGAAGGAACCCAGTGGTTAGCACCTCGAACGAGGGGCCCGACGATAAGCTCGCGCCCGCGTTGCGCATCTCGCCACCCGAGAGAGTGTCGACGGAAACTAGCTCCCCTGAGCGATAACGACGCCATTCCAAACCGTTCGTGTAAATCAGGTTGGGCAAATCCTTGAGTGCCTCCCATTGCCTCAGGTTGTCGCCCTTGAAGGTCGCCGGGTCCAGGTCGAGACGGGGTTTCTTCACCTCCAGATATCCGACGATGGCGCCATCTACTCGCACTGCGAAATCGGGTCGCGCCCCTTTGAGATGCACTTCGCCCTCAAGCACAACCGTCAGCCCAAGTGATATCCCGATCTTCTCGAACAGCACCTCGAGAGGCGCGCGAAGTGCCTCCTCAGGTTCACCGGCACCGGCAAGCTTGATCCTCGAGCGCTCGCCGAACTCGGATACAGCCTCTTGGGTTGCTGTCATGGTGCCCCTTGCTTCGAACCGTCCGTCGTAATACTGGCGCAAACTAGGAGCGAAATATGAGCATTTCGACGATTCGGTAGGTCGTGACGTCCTTGACCGCGCGAGACTCGGATGTCGTACGCAGACCTGAGCATTGGAGAAAGTCCCCGAAAGAGAGCCGAAACACCGTGTCTGTGCGACGATCTGTCACTATGCGCAGACTTTCTGTATCGGTTGGCCAGGATCACCTTCTCAAGCTGGCGAGAACCCCACGCCACGGTCTCCTTGAGCTTGTATGGAACGCTCTCGATGCTGACGCGACCGAGGTCGACGTCGAAGTGTCCGTGAACAACTTGGGCACGATCGATCGGGTAGTCATCTCTGACAACGGAGTCGGAATCACGGCCGAGCGAGCGGAAATGCAATTTGACAAGCTCGGAAACTCTTGGAAAGGCGTCGCCAAACTCAGCGACGGCGGACGCCCATTTCATGGTCAGTTCGGGCGTGGGAGGTGGTCGGCATTCGGGATCGGCCAGCAAGCGTCTTGGACCTCTTACGCAGAGCGGGTGACGGGCAAGGTGGAGAGGCTTCGGATCGATGGCCAACGCACCGATCTCGCGGGCTTTGACTACGAGGAGCCGGTTGCAGCGGACGGTCATAAGACGGGCACATCTGTCGTGATCGCCTCCCTCATGGGAAACGCGCAGCGCTATTTCCTTAGTTCCGAGCCGTTCATAGACCTGACGACTGAGTTCGCAACCTACGTCGAGAACTACGGGATCAAGATCACTTATGACGGTTCGCTGATCGACCCGCGCACCATGCAATTAGGGTCCGAAGACATCGTCCTCGACGTGCCCTCGGCGGTGCCCCGGCGGGTGGAGTTGCGCCTCATCGAATGGAATGTCCCGGTTCGTCGATCGCTATATTTCGTGGACAGCAACGGCGCGATCCTCTATGAAACGCGCGCCGGGATCCAAGCTCCCTCCTTTGACTTCACCGCCTACGTCAAATGGCCTGCTGCGCGGTCGATGCAATCCGAGCTGCAGTTAGAAGATCTTGCGCCTGAGCCAATTCCGGCCATCATCAAAGCGGTCAAGAAAGCTATGCGGGACTACTTCGCGAAGCGGGACAGGGAGAAACGCTCCAGGCTTATCAATCTTTGGAAGAAGGAGGATTCGTATCCTTTTCGCGGTGAAGCGTCGGGGAACGTACAGCGAGCTGAACGGGAACTGTTTGATGTAGTGGCGGTGACTGCGGCGTCAGCAATCGAACCGATGGACAAGAGAGAACGGCAACTCTCCTTCGCTCTCATTCAGCAGGCTCTAACTCAGAATCCCCAAGCGGTTCACAGCATTCTGAGGGACGTGCTTGAGCTCCCAGAGCGCAAACTCAAGGACCTGGAGGTGCTGCTCCAGCGCACCAGCCTGAGCTCTATTGTCTCGTTGGCCAAAACGGTAGCTGATCGGATGGATTTCATCAGGGGGCTCGAGCATCTTGTGTTCGACAAACAGACGAAGAGAGTTCTTCTCGAACGGAGCCAGCTCCACAAGATCCTCGCCCACGAGACGTGGATTTTAAAGGAGGAATATACGCTCTCCACAAACGACGAGACACTGACGTCAGCACTGCGGGATCATCTGTCGGCTTTCGGCCGGGACGACGTGCGTGTCGAAGACGCTCTCGATTCGGAGGTGCTCGACAGCGAAGGCAAGCGCGTGGTCGTAGACCTGATCTTGAGCTCTGTCGTGCCGCAAACGGTGAAGCGGAGGGAGCACGTCGTAATTGAACTGAAAAGGCCTACCGTCCACATAAACGCGGCTGGGCTGCTTCAAGCTAACAAGTACGCCGTCGCGGTGAAGCATGACGCCCGCTTCGAGAAGCTCGAAGTCGCGTGGGAGTTCTGGATCGTTGGCGACACCATTAACGAGGACGCGCAGAACCTCCTCGACGAGGATGGCGTCTTCGCTTCGACGGGCAAGGGCGACAATCTTCCTATCCGCGCGGTTACTTGGGCGCAGATCATCGAAGACGCAAAGCACCGCCTCAAGTTTGTCGAGGCTCAGCTTGAGATTGAGCCCGACGCGGCGAACGGCGTCGACTATCTGAAGACCCACTACGGAGAGTTCCTCCCAGACGATCTGGACGAAACGGATGAGCCAGCGACGGACGAGCGCCGAACGCCGGAGGGCGGATTTGCCGCGCTGAGCGTCGAGTCCGAAATGACCCACAACTCCTAGGCGCTGTCGCGCCAGACGGGCGCGTAGAGCCGAATGGCGGTTGTTCCGCCGGGGCGACGAATGGTAATTTGGAATCTCCCTCGGGGGCTTGCCTTCCTAGCCGCCCGAGATGGTTGCCTCGCTGCCGCTGTTCACCCAGAAGCGCAGAGAGAAGGAAGGCGTGAGAGTGAGCCCGACCGGCTCGCGAGGTGGATCCGAGATCAGGATGCCACACGGTGCAGTAAACCGAAGGCATCTAGGTCGCTCCCTCGAAGGACGCCTCACATGGCTAATTACGCTCCAATCCACCGCGCGGCAACAGTGTTCCACCGCCACGTTCGAACGATTGAAAACTGGCTGGGCCAGGGTTTCATTCACGGCTTCCGAGACAAGGCCGGCGCAATCATGGTGGACCTTTCGGAGATCGAAACTGCGCTCAAAACGAACCCCAGGATGCGCGACGGTCGACGGCCGTACGGCCCCAACGCGAAGATCCTGCCGTTGCCTTCGACGACCGCAGCGCTGCCTCCGGCAGAGGAAAGGAAGTGACCAAGGCTGCAGAGGTGGCCCAGCAACTCGGTCCATTGTCGACTGCTCAGATTGCCCGCGTCGCCACTCTTCTCACGCTGGGGGACGCGCCATCGCAATCTTCCGTTCCCGAACGGACCGGCTCTTGAGCGCGCAGCTCATTGCCCTACCGCTCTACCGCTGGTCTCTCTATCTGCGCCGAGGGGGTGAACAGCTGACGGCGTCGATGCTGGTTGACGCGTGGGTAGCAGGTCTCCGTTCCGGAGGGGTCAAGGCGGGCCAGGCGAAGGTCTGGACACGAGGGGCGAAGTTTTCTTACCCCACCGTTCTGCCCTTCGTCATCGAATTCGAATGCCCGTACGGGCACCGCACCGAGGACCGTCGCCGTCTGGGCACGGTGCGACTGATAGTTGAAGACGATGGCTGGGTGACTCTCGACGTGGAGTCGACGTGCGCCAGTTGTGACGCGGCAGCGGTCGAGTCCTGGCTTCTGACCTGCCCCCGGTGTGAAGCAGGCATCGAGGATGTCTGGCATCACCGGACCCATGGACTCGAGCTCATCTTCGCGCGGGTCCGAGACAGCGCTACACCCGGCTACTTCGGAAGCACCGCGCCGCTCTCGTTCGTGCTCGATCAGTTCGAGAAGATGGGGCAGCTCGCAGAAGCACGATGGTGGTCTGAGCACACCGA
>Ga0247739_10000727_pt1 | contig 11804 bp, 4 predicted proteins | sample UWRJL058202B2_FD_180943 | JGI IMG/M metagenome (GOLD analysis project Ga0247739, IMG submission 180943) | Plant litter microbial communities from Arlington Agricultural Research Station in Wisconsin, United States - UWRJ-L058-202B-2 | ecosystem: Environmental > Terrestrial > Plant litter >... | reverse complement strand
CTGCCGTTGGGGCAATTACACCTTTGTCATTGGTGGGCGAGCTGGCTGTATAACCATCAGGAATATCACTGGCAGTCAGTCCCCAACATTGGTCACTATATCCGTAATACGCCTTTGGATTGGACTTGCAGTAATTGTAATTAATTAAAGTATGATTTTTATTTTGGGTAAAATAATTTGTAAAGCGGTCGGTAAGATTGGTGGGATTAATGCCTAAAAATGAATATTGTGAGAAAAATAATGGTCCGCCATAAGGCTCACCCAGAGGTAACGTTAATCCAAGGTAATTTTTACCATTTATAAAACTTCCGTTGCCTGTCCAGCCGTTATCATAAACAGATTTTGTAATTGGATGAGTAGGTGATGAGGCTGCCAAAGCATAAGTAATCAGACATTCGTTCCAACCTTTAATAGGTAAATTCATGTCCCAATTGTAATCCGGGCTCCAATGCCAATAAAGCACATTTCCTTTATCTTTTTGAAACCAATCCCATTCTACTCCATACCAAATTGTGTTGATATCAGCTCTTAAAGTAGTTTCAGCTGTTTCTGTACCATTAAAATATTGCCGTGCAGTAAGCAATCCCTGAATTAAATACGAGGTTTCAACCAGATCGGCTCCATTATCTTTTGTGCTGAATGGTATTACTGCGCCAGTTGCTCCATTGATCCAATGAGGAAGAGCGCCGTGAAATTTTTGTGTTTTATCCTTCAGGAAGCCAACGATTTTTTGCATCCTTTCAAGTCCTTCTGCCCGGTTAATAAACTTCCTTTCAATTGCAACCGGAATAGTCATAATACCAAATCCGCTACCACCTGAAGTTACTACGTCGCCGGAAGTATTCCTTTCTCTTGCCAAACCACTCATTGGATGTCCAAAATCCCAGAAATATTTAAACGTTTGTTTTTGAACTAATGTAAGAAGCGCTTCATCGGAGATGACTGGAAATTTATTTGTTGAGTCTATTTCAAATGTTGAAGGCTTTATAGTTTGAGGTGGTTCGACTTTATCGCTGCATCCAATCGCTGCCAGAAATAGAATAAATAGGATAAAATAATATTTCATGGCTGTAAATGTTGTGAGGAAGATATAAATCCGGCCCGCAATGTGATTTTTGAAAATCAAATTTTGATTTTTTTTATCAACAGTACGGACCGGATTATTCAAAATTATATTGGTCAGATTAAGTTAAAACTCTACTGCTTTATACATTTGACCTTAAACTTTTAACTCAATTTAGTATCCAGGGTTTTGTGTAAGTGAATTTCCACTTAAATCTATTTCTGTTTGAGGTATCGGCCATACTTCGTTTTTATTCGCTTTCCAGCCTTTTGGTCCAAAGACTTCTGTACCTCTTCCTTGGCGGATAACATCGAAATAACGGTCATATTCAAGAGCCAATTCTACCTGGCGTTCATGCCAGATTGCAGTTTGTAAAGCAGCCTTTTCAGTGACAGTTACTTTTGGTAATATTTTCGTATTTGTTCCTCTTGCTCTTGCGCGAACCATTTCCAGTGAAGCCAGTGCTTCCGTTGTTTTACCCAGATTATTAGCTGCTTCTGCATTCATTAATAATACATCAGAATATCTGAGAACACGTACATTTTGTTGAGCACCTTCATTAAAACCGGATACATACAAACTAAAAGGCACATAAGATTTTTGATTATATCTGGGATTGTCGCCAACTGTTGGGATAAAATCTCCCTCAGGTGTCGTTTCTCCACGGAAAATAATGGTAGCATCTTTTCTCGGATCACCTTCTTCATAGCTGTCTACCAATGCCTGGGTAGGCACATGAAATCCCCAACCTCCGCCAACAGATCCTCTTGTTCCCTGAACCTGAGAATATTGCGAGTTAGAAGCATCTTTATTTTCCAGTACCAGTTCGTTTTGTATTTCAAAAATTGATTCAGGAACATTTTCATTCTGAATCCTGAACAATTGCTCATAATTAGAAAAAAGAGAATATCTGCCTGAACTCATTACTTGTGTTGTCAAATCAAAAACCTGTTGCCATTTTTGCTGATACATAGAAACTTTTGCATGCAGCGACATGGCGGCTCCTTTGGTTGCACGTCCTATATCAGTTGCTCCGTAAGATGCCGGTAATGTTGCTGCGGCTTCTGTTAAATCTTTTTCAATAGCTGCGTAAACTTCTGCTTTTGCCGTACGGGGAATGTTATACTCTTCGGTTCCGGCAGGTACTGTTAGCCTTAAAGGGACATCACCGAATGCACGTACCAGTCTGAAATAGGAATAGGCACGAACAAATTTTGCTTCTGCCAGATAGCGTTCTTTCAGTGTTGCGTCCATTGTAATAGCCGGAATATTATCCATTACCTGGTTAGCATAATTAATATTCTGATACTGGCCTTTCCAAAAATCAGTCAATTGACCATCAGTTGAGCCAACCGTAAACTGATCGTATGTATTGAAAAAAGTAGCATCGGAAGCAGAACTTCCCTTTTCAGTTTCATCAGATCCAATACTTTCAACTGCAATAGGAGCAAATGCGGTGTTGGTCCAGCCACGAAGATTCGCATACATTGCATTAACAGCTTTGGTTGCATCCGATTCATTTTGCCAGAATACGACACCAGCTTGCTTTCCCTGCGGGTCTGTATCCAGAAAACTGTCCTGGCATGCCGAAGGTAAAATCATCAGGGAAACAAAGCCTGCATAAAGACCCAGCTTCTTTAAATTTATTTTATATGTGATAGATTTCATGATTTTGTTGACGTTAGAAAGTGACATTTATTCCAAAATTATAAGTTGCCGACAAAGGATAAACGTTTGCATCTATGCCAGCCTGAGTTGGTTTATTATCGTTTGCCCTCACTTCCGGAGACAGGCCTTTATATTTGAAAAAAGTAAATGCATTTTGAGCATTTGCATAAATTCTCAATTTTTTCAGCTTCAAACGATCTGTTACTTTCGTAGGTAAAGTAAATCCTAACTGTGCATTCCGAATCCTGAAATAACTGCCGCTCTGAACAAAAAATGAATTGGCTAAATAGTTAGTACCACCACCAATATTAGTAGATGGATAAGTATTGGAAGTACCGGCTCCGTGCCAGCGATTATCGAAGAAATCTTTTGTGAAATTTTCATTTCCGTAACGCCATCCCAGATTGGCATTATAAACGTCAACTTTGGCAACGCCCTGGAAATCAAGTCCCAGATCAAACCATTTATAATTGAAGCTGGTATTAATCCCATAAGTAAGTTTAGGATTAGGATTTCCGATTACTTGTCTGTCCAGTCCTGTAATACTACCGTCTGGCGTACCATTCGTTCCACTAATATCACGGTATTTGAAATCACCAGGTTTTGCCGTTTTTTGCGCCGAACCATCAATTTCAGCCTGATTTTGGAAAATACCATCTACAACATATCCGTAGAAAGAACCGATTGGATCGCCTACTTTGGTTCTTGTAGCCAGAGCGCCGCTGGTTAATCCTACGCCGCCATCATAAATTGGATTGGCCCCTGTTGAAACCGACAATACTTTATTATTATTCAAACCTGCATTAACACCGATGCTGTAAGTCAGATCTTTGCCAATTTCATCACGCCAGTTAAGCGAAGCTTCAAATCCTTTATTCTGAAAATCGGCCTGGTTTCCGATGATTTTACCGGTTTCTGTTCCTATTGAACCTAATACAGGAATATCAAAAATAGCCCTTTCTGTTTTCTTGGTATAATAATCAAGTTCAATGGTAAGACGGTTATTTAATACTGACGCTTCCAAGCCAACATCCGTTCCTACGCCACGTTCCCAGTAAGTAAATGGAGGAATAATAGAATTGATACTGGCTCCGGTGTAAACTTGTCCGCCATAAATAGCAGCAAGAGCGCCTCCTGTTGCTACTGTCAATGTCGAAAGATTGGAAGGAACCGAAGCATTTCCGATTTTACCCCAGCTTCCACGTAGTTTCAGGTTATCAAATACTTTTTGGCCACTCATAAAAGGCTCATTGCTGATTACCCAGCCTGCACCAACCGAAGGAAAATAACCCCATGCATTACCGCCCTGATAAAATTTGGATGAACCATCCGCTCTTAAAGAAGCATTAAGTAAGTAACGGTCAGAAAAAGAATAATTAACCCGACCGAAGTAAGAAGAATAAGTTGCCAGATCTCCTTCGTCAACCACACTTCTGGTATCTGCGTCTCCTAGAGTCAGGAACAAATCACCTTCGCTGGCATAGGGAACGTCGCGGGCAGTAGCAGTCAATTTATAAGACTGGTCGCGCTGAGCAGACTGACCCAAAAGTGCTGTAAAATTATGTTTCCCAACTTCTTTTGTAAAAGTCAATGTGTTTTCAAAAATCCAGTAACGTGCTTGTGGCCGGACAAAAGTGAGTAAACTATTGGTATTCCGTTGAGCCAGTGTAGCAGCATAAACCGGATTATAAGTCCTGGTTTCATCTTGTCCATAACGTCCGCCAAGGCTAGTTCTGAAAGTAAATGATTTCAGAAACGTCAGTTCAGCATAACCATTTGCAGTAAGTAAAGTCTTTTTTGTATTTTGATTGTAGTAATCAACCGTTACCTGCGGATTGAAATTTGCAGCATCTCCCAAAAAAAGTTTTGCGGGATCACCATAACTTCCATCCGCATTATAAACCGAAACCATTGGGGAAGCAGCATATAATTGTCTGAAAATCCCTCCTGCCTCATCATTTGATTTACTGAATGCACCAGTTGCAGTATAACCCACTTTCAAATTTTTTGATACCTGGAAATCATTTTGAAAACGGGCAGTGTAACGTTTGAAATCATTTTTCTCAACGATACCGTTTTGTTTTAAATAGCCAAGAGAAAGACTGTAATTAGATTTGTCTCCACCACCGCTTACCGAAATCTGGTGATTAGTGATTAAAGCATCGCGAAGAATTTGTTTGTACCAGTCTGTGCCTGCGCCAAGGCCGGATGCATTCAGTACCTGAGTTCCGCCATTAATTGCGGTTAATTCATTGATTGCAGTTGCATATTCCTGCGCATCAGCCATTTTGATCTGGTTAGTGACTTTTTGAACACCCACAAATCCATTGTAATCAATGATTGCTTTACCCGATTTTCCTTTTTTAGTAGTGATCAAAACAACTCCATTTGCTGCACGTACACCATAAATTGACTGGCTTGATGCATCTTTTAAAATATTCATTGTTTCAATATCCGACGAGTTCAGGAAGCTGATATCGTCAAACCATACACCGTCTACTACATAAAGCGGATTTGGACTTCCATAAGCTGTTCCCACACCACGAATACGGATTTGTGGAGCTTCACCAGGTTTACCGGAATTATTGATTTGAACACCTGCCACTTTTCCCTGTAAACCACTTACAGCATTCATGGAAGGCTGTTTCGCAATTTCACTTCCTTTGATCTGAACAACAGAGCCGGTTACGTCCAGTTTCCTTTGCGTACCATAACCTACTATGACTACTTCATTAAGTGCTCTGGAATCATCTTGTAAGGTTACATTTAAAACAGTTTGTGCTCCCACCGGAATTTCCTGAGCGGTCATACCAATCATTGAAAATACAAGTATAGAATTTGAAGGAACATTAATAGAATAATTTCCTTCAACATCGGTAGGAACGCCGGTTGTTGTTCCTTTTATTAAAACGCTGGCACCCGGCAGTGCCGAGCCATCCGAAGCTGATGTAACTTTCCCTGTTACACTAATTTCCTGTCCGTAAGAGACGATGCTCCACGAAAGAAATGCTAGTATACACAGTGTGCGTAAAACAGTTTTCATTTTGATGATAAATTAGTGATATAACTATTAAAAGAAATAATAGAACTGTGCCAAATTTAGAATGTTAGACGTGTCTTATTCAAAAAAAGCACTACATCACAACTACATCAATTAGAATAATGCAAGGAAAAATTGAATTTAATTCGGTTTGTATGAGTATAATACAACCGGCATTATACATCCATCATGTATTGAACTAAGTTAGAGTCCAGTCCTAGACCTAACTTTTTACGTAATCTGTAACGTTTAATTTCCACACCTCTTATAGAAATGCCCAGAGCAGGAGCCATTTCCTTAGTAGAAAGATTCATACGAAGACAAGCAGCAAGCCGTAGTTCAGATGGCGAAATGGCAGGACAAATTATTCTTAGTTTTTTAAAAAATTCTTCGTGGACTTCATTGAAGTTTTCTTCAAATAATATCCAGTCTTCTTTACCGGCGACATTTCTTTCAATGCTGTTCATTAGTTTTTGATAATGAATGTTGGGCAACTGCTGGCCCATTTCATGCTTTACTTGTTTTAATTCGTCTCTTATCTCTTCCAGTATCTCATTTTTCCGGACTACATTAATGGCGACATTACTTATCTGCTGACTTTTACTCTTGATTTCACTCTGAAGTTTTTCATTCTGGATCTCCATAATTTTTCGTTCACTGGAAAGTCTTTCCTGACGAAGTTTTTCTTCCTGTTCTTCTAAAAGTTTTCTTCGGTGTCTTGTCAAACGTTTTTCCTGATAGATAATAAGAGAGATTAATATTGATATGATAATGAATGAAAATAAAAGTTTTGCCCCAATGGTTTCCCGCCAATAAGGTGCGATTGAAAAACGATATGCAGTTATTTCATTATTCAAACTACTTTTTATTTCAAAAATATACTGACTGGATTCGAGATTGGTATATTCAACAAAATCCTGGTCTGTCCATTCTGACCATTGATCAGAAAATCCTTTTAATCTGTACTTATATTGTATGTTTTGTCCATAAACAGGAAGTGCATACATGATCCGGATCGAACGAACTGCTGCTGGTAATATGATTTTACCTCTGATGTTAAATGTTTCAGATAAATTACGCAGATTTGCTACCTTACGTATAAGGGGTAGAATGTTGTTAGTCAGGTGTTTTTCTGAAAGAGAACGGTCATACAAAGCATAGCCATTATCCAGACAAAAGAAGTAATAGCGGTCGGATATAGGAATAATTGTTTCATTATTTCTAACCAGAGACAGCTCAAAAGCTTTTGCTGCATGATGATTAGAATAGAAAAGTATGCGGTTCATAAAAACTTTAAACCATTCACCATTTATTCCTTCACGAATTTTGAATGGTTCATCCGCCAGCAAATCATTGTCTTTACTTTTATGAAGCTGATTTTTGGAATCAGGCTCATAAAATACATTAGAAGATCTGATATGGATTTGGTTTTTCCAATTTGTGATTTCAATGGAAAACTCACTCGGAATATCTTTTGGGGATTTATATTCTTTCCATTGCAGCACGGAGTCAAGTGTGCTTGTTAGCCGGATATTGTAAAGGCCTTTGTACGCATGTCCAAGCCAGAAAGAACCATTTTTATCCTGAACAATTTGTCTGATTGGAAGTGGCAAAATTCCTTTTACAGGGTATGCGTAAGACCATAAGTTTTGCTTATTCTTTTTATAAACATGTAATCCATTATATGCACCCTGTAAAAGCAAAGTGTCGCCTGCATTTTTAACCGGAAGAAATACCCACCCTCCGGTGATATCAGATATTTTTTTGATTCCATTGTCTTCTATCCTAAAAGTTGCATCGTTATGGCCACAAAGCAATTGGTTATCAATAACTTTTAAATTCCAGGTTTGTCCACCCAACCCGGGAACTGGCCGGAAAGGTTCGGAAGACATCCATTTCTTTACAAATACACCATTATTTGATCCTACATAGAGATTCCCGTGCCAGATAGCTGCTGCATAAGTTGAGCCTAACGGATTGTCATTTGTTTGGTAAGATATAAACGGCGATGACATTTTTATCAAATCAATTCCCTGATCCAGTCCTATCCACAAATGTTTCCGGCTGTCTTCTGTTAAAGCTAGTACAGTATTATTTTGCAGCCCGTTTTCCTTATTAAACTGGTATTTTAAAGTACCGTTTCGTGAAATAATATAAACTCCTTTTTGAATCGTTCCCAATGCAAAACTGCTATCCTGGCTCAATAGAACTGCTCTGTTAATAATATTTCTTTTTAATTCTCCTGCCAATGGTATATCCCAGGAAGCCATTTGATTATTCTTCCATATAAATAGCCCATTTTTTGCGGTCACAATTAAAATCTGATTTTCTGCCAGCGGTAAAATAGAAGAAACAATGGAAGAGGCTAAATTTTCTGTTCCGGGCAAAGGGATAAATTTTTCATTTTTTAGTTCAAACAAACCTTTACCAATCATTTGTAAAAAAAGACGGTTGTTGACAAATCTTAAAAACATGAAATTGCCGGAAGCCTTAATCTCAATTATTTTCTTTCCATCATACCTGTAAATACTTGAAAATGACTGAAAATAAATATAGTCCGGAGTTTTCAGAATATGCCATATTTCTTCCGTTTTCAAACTGGCAAAATGGGTATTTTTACTTAAAGAGTAATATTTAAGCTGGCCGGTATCATCTTTTTTCCAATAACCGAATTCTCCATATCCACCAACATAGATCCTGCTTTCTTTAACTTGTTTTTTGGCAAGAGCTTTTCCGCCGTTGAATGTGTCGACTAAAATTTCATCACATAATACATCTCTGACAATCTGTTGGTTAGGTAAAGGATACAGTTTCCAGGATGCACCGTCGTGTTCAAGTAATCCATCAGAATTAGCGGCATAAATAATTTGTTCTGTACTTTGATCAATTGCCCAGTTTTGGTTGTGTGCTTTGTAGACGGAAAGTGGATAATTAACGAGTGGAGGTGTTTCCTGAGCTTGTACAGATAAGCACAAAGTGAGAAAAAACAATAAGTTTTTAACTAAATCGCATTTGCTTATTATGCCATGATTAAAGGATGATTCCGATAAATTTTTTTCATTTATAATGAAAAAGTTCATTTTAACTGACTTTTAATTTTGTTTTAACTAGTTATTAAGGGTAACATGCGCTATTCGTCTAAAGAATCATTTATAACGTTACTTATGTTAAAAGTACTTTCCTTACTAATATTCACTTCATCGATTGCAATAGCTCAAGTGAAGCCAACCGATGATAACATAAAAAATGATATCCGGTACAATCTTAATACTTCAGGATCACATTATGTAAAATTCACTTTTACCAATCAAACCTGGTTAAGATTGAACGAGAATAATCCTGGTACTACTGTATTGACCGATCCGGCGTCCAATACGTTTGATATAGGATTACGCCGTACTCGTATGCAAATATTTGGACAGATTACAGACCGCGTATTTTTTTATACCCAATTTGGTATGAACAATTTTAACAAGGTTAACGGCTTTCCGGGGTATAACGTTGCCGGAACACCAAGTAACAGAAAAGTAGCAGCATTTTTTCATGATGCATTGGGTGAATATGAGGCACAGCGGAAAGGGAATAATTTCATACGTTTTGGTGGTGGTCTAACTATCGTTAATGGATTATCCCGATTTTCACAGCCAAGTATCGGAACGATTATGACGATGGATGTGCCGGTTTTTGCACAGGCTACGGTTGACCAGACCGATCAGTTTTCGCGTAAACTGGCTGTTTACAGCCGTGGACAAATTGGTAAAATTAATTACCGTTTAAGTGTTGCAGATCCTTTCCCTATTGAAACAAACGGATCAGTTCCGCCGGCATTAAATGCAAATTCTGTTTTTGCCCAAAAAAGACATAAAAAACAATTTGACGGATTATTTATTTACAACATTTTTGATACTGAGGATAATACGACACCCGGTTACATGACTGGTACGTATCTTGGAAAGCGTAAAATATTGAATATTGAAGCAGGATTTATGGCACAAAAAAATGCGTCATGGCGTAAAGAAGGTGCAGATACTTTGTACAGTAATATGAATTTATTATCCGTAGCATCTTATATGGATATGCCTCTTAATAAAGAAAAGGGAACGGCTATTTCAGCATATCTTGGTTATTTTCATACAGATTATGGCAAAGGTTATCTTCGTTACAATGGAAGTATGAACCCTGCAACGGGAACCACTTTGCCAATTACCGGAGTAAGCGGAACACAAGGAAATGCCTATCCGATGTTTGGAACAGGAAATGTAACTTATGCACAGGCTGGTTATAAATTCAAAGACGGTTTACTTGGAAGCCAGGGTACATTAATGCCATTTGCTTCATTACAACATTCTGATTATGAGAGATTAAAGGATCCTATGAATCTGTATAATTTAGGTGTAAACTGGCTCATTAAAGGACATAATGGCAAACTTACTTTGAACTATGAAAACCGTCCGGTTTATAAAACCAGTACAATTGCAAATGAACTTGCAAAGGACGGAAGAAAAGGATCCTGGATTTTACAATATCAGGTTTCAATTTAAAATACTGAATTACATTACATCAACAAACTAAAACGAGGCTGCCAGATCTGGCAGCCTCGTTTTAGTTTGAAACAATATTCTAATCTTGTCTTGAATTAAAACGTAAAATTCAGACGGGCAAATAACAGTCTGCCATTCATACCAAACTGAGAAGTATTTCTTGAATAAACGAACTGATTTGCATTAGAAAGATCAACTGTTGCAGCAGCAGCTCCGTAAAGAATTTTGCCATTTTCTACACCTGTTGGTCTTTTAGCAGTAATTGGATTGTAATTTCTATCAGGATAAATATCAAAGATATTATTGGCACCAACCACAATTTTAACAAATTTGCTTAACTGATATCCAACAGATAAATCAGTAATCAATCTGCCTCCCCAAATCGGATGTTCATTTTCAACAGCTTGTCCGTTTACAATAATAGCGCCAATAAAGCCATCGCCATTTACATCAACTGTGTTAGGATCTGTAACTTTTCCGAAATAAGCGTTTCTTACAAACAGATCAAATTTGTTAACAGTTAAAGAATGACTCCAGTTAAATTTCACTCTTGGAAAAGCCTGCTGCAAATAAATCCTTGAAGCCTCAGAATAGTAATTATTAATCTGACCATTCGCAGCCAGAATTTCAGAAGCTTTAATATTACCAACCTGTTTGGTTTGAGACATTGTACCAGCCAGATCTGTTCTTAAAGTTGCTCCATTATCAAATCTTGCTTTATGCGAAATTACCAGGTCAATACCTTTCGATTCTGTGTTGATGGCATTAGAAAAGAACGTAGCAGCCGTAGCATTTGCTTGATCAAATAATTGCTGAAGTTGTAAAGCTGGACCGGTAACAGTACCACCTGGACGGGAAAACTGGTCAGTCAAAATAACCCTGTCATTAATACGAACGAAATATCCGTCGGCAGTAACCGTCAGATTTGCACTTGGTATTTTCGCTGTAAAACCTGCACTGATACTTTTTGATTCTTCCTGTTTTAATTGAGGAATACCCAATAGCTGAGCCGCCGGAGAAGAATTACTGAACGTTCCAACTTCAAAAGGAACACCGCCAACGAATTGTGTAGAAGTAGAGTTGAAGTAAATCTGTGCCAATGACGGTGCACGGAAACCAGTCGATGCAGCTCCACGGATATTGATATTTTCAGTCAGCTTATAACGGGTAGCCAATTTGAAGTTAGTTGTGCTTCCAAAATCTGAATAATTTTCAAAGCGAACAGCTCCTTCAAGTAACCATTTGTCGGTAACATCTAATTCTGTATCAATATAAACGGCTACACTCTGGCGATTTGCATCTTTTGTCGCCAATGCATTTTCTGGTCTGAACCCTGGAAAAACCTGAGCTCCACCAGGGCGGGCAGCTCCAAAGAAATCAGTTGGAGGAACTTGTGTGGAAGTAGTAATTAGCTGGCCATTTACATCATAACGTCCCCATGAATTTTCATCACCTGCTTTAATTCTATAAGATTCAAAACGACCTTCCGCAC
>Ga0247739_10000724_pt1 | contig 11841 bp, 12 predicted proteins | sample UWRJL058202B2_FD_180943 | JGI IMG/M metagenome (GOLD analysis project Ga0247739, IMG submission 180943) | Plant litter microbial communities from Arlington Agricultural Research Station in Wisconsin, United States - UWRJ-L058-202B-2 | ecosystem: Environmental > Terrestrial > Plant litter >... | reverse complement strand
CTTGTATCAGTGTGGATGCAAGACCAAAGGCGAGTTCAAGCAGTGCCCTGAAAAATACGAAGCCCAGACAAACTTGCAATGCGACGTTACCACTACCGATGACCAGACTTCTAGAAACTACTGCTCGAAGCACATGCCGAAGGAGGGCAAAGCTGCCACACAATATATTGGACGTCAGCCCAATCGATGAAAGTTTAGTATACTAGCTTGGTCTGCTATTGGATTCGGATCTGGGTGATTGTTGTCTAGTTCATAGCAACGTGGGGTCTGTAAGGGTATATTGTGGTCTGTTCTGGTTTCTGTCGCTTGTTTTCAATCCTGTATTTGGAGGGACGGACCTGGTTCCTGTATTGTCTTCGGCTATTCGTATACTTGTTAGGAAAATGGTGAAGAGAGAGTCATTTCATGTAAATGAGATGTATTGCACCTATATTATAAAAAATCTTTGCTTGCTTGAATACAAGGTTCCAGTCCTCGAAGCAAATCCTTCGCACCCCTGCAAACTCTTATATGTTCCACGAAAGCAGGCTTTGATCTTGCCCGAAACTCTAAATCATGTAAAGGAAATAGCGGATCGTCTCCCGAAACGAATAACCGAGTTTCTGCATCTAGAATTCTGGTCCTCTGATAGTTTATAAAGTTGGCTCGACATCCCAAACACCAGACTCCATTTTCCAAGATATTATTTGGCCGCAAGGACGGAAATCCAGTGGATGCCATACCACAATAACGGTCGTTTGGGACGTTGGAACAAGATCCTATTGTGGAAGGATGGCCTGTAAGCCATCGGACATCGTGCACTTCGGTGTAAGTGAGTTTTCCGGCATTTCTTGATGTGACAAACCTCTCCATTGCTTCTAATGATCCGTATTTTGCAACGCCTAGCGCCTTCGACTGCTTCAAACTAAAAAGTCTGATTCGTGTGTTACATGTGGTTCTATGGCCAACTGAATAGGTCCCTGGAATGCTGAGCATAGACGGGAGTCGGCGCAGGTCTTTTGGCATAAGTCCGAAGCATTTTCTAGCCATTGCACCTGTTATAACACGAAGCGATCGATCTCTATGGAGGCATTCATAGCAGCACCTTTCTGAAGTTGGAAGAAATAGGAAAGGGGCAAACTGCTCGCAGGCTCGCATTTCTCGGAGAGCAATGCGGCATAAATGGAGGCAGCAGAGTGGAAAGTGATCAGTTCCGTCCGGCCAAACGCCACCAAAGCTGTAATTGCATGCTTCGTCAAGTTTCGATAGGCTGGAAGTGATTCAACGGTCGCCTTTCCTTGGTGACAAACGCGTGCGAATAGCGATAGGCTCCGGAAGTCGAGCAATTCGAGGACGATGTGTATAATCTCAATGGGCAAGGTGTCTAGTAGACCAATAGTAGAAGAGCCAGGTATCGTTTGATTAAGAGCTGGTTGTATGGCATCGCGAATAGTTATCGTCGAGTTCAAGATGTAACGTGGGCGCCAGCCGAGACGATCGATCAGAATATCTGAGGTAAAGTTGTCGAGTTCCATCCCTTCTATTACAAATGCATCAGAGACTCGTTGATGTACTATAATAGAGTCGAGAGGAGGACAAATCTTTCTGTCCTTGCATGCTCAACAAAAGTTTTGTTAAGAAATGCCAAGGCGGTCAAACTCTGTGTCGCGTTTCCCCAGAGTCGGGAAATCGCGAAGACAAGAAGTATACCAAGAACCAAGGTTAGGTAGACAGGAATGACGCGTTTAAGAAGCAGAACAATGGTATGTGTGTTGGAGAAAAATTGCCCGAGGAGAGAAGTAATCACGAAACGACGTGGACGTAAACAAAACATGTGGGTCTATTCCAGATTATTCAAGCCTTGTATCTCAGGCTAGAATCACTCTAATATCCAAGGTATTAGGAAAAGGTTTTATGATAATGGTGTTTCAGAATGTTTCTCAAAAATCTAGAAAGATGTTTAACTTAAACAGGTGGGTCAATCTTCAAACACTTTTCTTTTCCCTTTTTTATTAAAATTAAGGGCTAATCACGTGAAAACTGTATCGCTGTAGGGGTGGTTGTCGTTTGATTATGAACAAGGCCACTAGCTACTAGCTCGTGATGATTGTTGTTGTACGTAGATTCGTAGCTTGAACTTTGCCAATTTCTGAAAGTACTAGAAAGAACTAATACTAAGAAATTATTTATAATAAAAAGGAGGTCTCCTTATATATTAGAGCATCTATCATTAGCAAGTTCATACACAAGACGGCGGCAAATTAATAGGAATTTAGCGCCGTTTTAACTCATGGATTTTAAGACTTTATCAGCCAATATTCCAACCTTCCAACCTACCCTATTTTGGAAGTTCAGATACCATTACTTTGACTATATGTGTAATTTGAACGCTTCTCATTCACATATATTTAACTACGAGAGCTTTCATTTCAAATACGTATTATAGAGTTCTGTTGATCATGATATGTGATTCCCAGTATCTTTAATCATTCAGTTTTAAACAGTTTCAGTAACGACAGTGAATCGAAGGACATAGGAGAAGACGTCATAAGCAAACTATTAACAAAACCGCCAAGCCTGGAACAACCGCTGTCTTAGCATAAAAGCTGAAAAAGAAAACATGAACAATTTTGAGGCAACAAAGGAGCCTCACAATTTTCCTCAGTCAACCACGAGGCAAACGATTAAATTAGAACAATTAAATTCCAACATTCCCTATGGTATTATCACCCACTTGAGACCCAGCTGAGTCACAAGATAATCTTTCCGCTTTATACTGGGCCATTCACATAGAGATCAACGGTAGTCGAGTAGCTTTCGTCAAGCATGTCCTTTTGGGTCTTCATAGCGTCGGTTTGGGCAGATACCATTGTGATGAGGGTGTCGGTCATCGTGTCTAGTACGCTCAACGTGGAGTTGAGAGCTTGCCCCATTGAATGGGCCGCGTTGTGAGCCACGACAGCGTAATGCTTCTCGTTGCACTCAGCCATAAAAGACTGGGTGACATTGACGAGCTGAAAATGTCAGTATAGGGTAGGGAGTGATAGACATAACAGAGCAACGTACAGTACTATAAGCATTGGTCACACTCGTCTGCTCTTCCGCAGTGAATGCAGTGCTTTGACGCTCTTCTAGAATGGAACGGCCGGCAATTGATTTGGGATAACGCTTGGTAAGAGCGCCGCAAGCATTCCCAGTCATGAAGTTTTGATCTAAGGTACCCTGCGTTGCAATCGCCTCGATAATCGCAATTGTATCAAGTCGATCCTCGACTGGGTTGTTGAGATACACGACAAAATGCGTAATCGAGGTTGCAATTCTTGTCAGCGTGGTAAGCCTATTGATGTTCGAGACAACGTCGGCGGCAGAGATTTCCTGGGAGACGACCGAGGCGGCGAATGCTGCCAGAGTAATGGATTTGAACAACATTTTGAATGCGGCAAGTGAAGAAAGGGATGGCAACTTGATTGAGTGAAGTTTCCAAAGTGATCGGATTTGGATGTGGGCGGTTTGTAATTCCAGTGTGGAAGAGACCATGGCATTTATAGAGAAATTGATGGCTCAGAAGAAGAAGAGCGTAAAGAGAAATCTATTCCCTGGTTACTACGAATTCATTGACATCCATTTTCAGATTGTATTATCCATCTAGTAACTGCTATTAAACAACAAACAAGTCCGGAGCATCCAATAAGGTCACATAGGTCCTTGCTATGAATTTCACTAATTTCTATAATCTGATATAAAGTCAATAGAGTACTAACAATAAATGAGCTATACATTCCCGACGCATCCAATAAAGTCAGACTTCTTCTCTGATATGAGTCTCCCTGCCCTCATATCGTCGGGTTTCGACATACACAGAGTAGCATTGAGATTTTTGAAGAGAAGATAAATAACCCCAATCCTCCATTGTGACAAATTCTAGAAGCATCGAGGTTCTCGGATCTATAACTCCGATCAAAAAAAATCTAGGAGCGATCAGATCTCGATGCATCTGCATGTAATACACGTGCAGTATATACAGGCTTCGGACCAAGTGGAACAAGAGTTCAGAGATGTTGGTTTTGACAACACTTAAATCTACAAGGAAACCCTGTAGACTTGGCTGTCCTGCTGGCTGCACAATTACTTGTATGATTAGACACCGCGAAGCAGCAAACAAGACCGAAAGATCTGCTTTCCTTTTCTCTAGTCTTAGATTCTCGTGTTTACTAACCATCTAAGTCCAAATCCGACGTGAACTGATATTTGGTAAACTAGGCACCAATTGTGACATACGCTGTCCAGGCAAACTTTGATATTTTGGGACTTGATGCGAAAACAAAGTCAATCTGCACCTTAACCGTGGTTCAGAATAACACTTGATTCTTCGGTAAGCTGATCAATTGCCGGATTGTGGAGTTATAGAAAATAGAAGTCGTTGAATTCCAGTAGCGTGGACCTGCTACCCTTGCGAGCCAAACAGCTAGCTACCAGGCTACTTTTGCACAAAAAGACTAGCTTAAAGCAATAGCGGGTAAATTATTATGGCTATGTCATCTATAAGCACTAGTCCAACGGCATCTGTGAATCTATCGATCTATTCGGATCAGCGCCTGTGTATCCAATCGTGTTCCTACAAGTAATTTGATACCGTCGCACTATTTAATTAGATAGCTAGGAACGGTGGATAAATTTCGTGACCGAGTCTTCGCATAGACGTCAGCTGCATTGCGGATTGAGCTAACTATGCAACCAGATCTTTCTACTTTCTCTCAACAGCACCTCTTGCGAAGAGAAGCGTTTAGCTTCCAATTCTAAACCCAAATACCACGACGCCTTACCCAAGAGAGCTATCATGGCTTCAAATATCTCGATCAGTGAAGCTACTGAATCAGACCTTCCGGAAATGGTAGCTATCTGCTGTGATGGCATGGAAGAGGACATTCTCACTCGCTTCTTGTACGGTCATCAACGAACCGTAGCTGTTCGGAAACAAACCGACTCCCTTATGGGATCCCTTGGCAAAAGGTTCACGCATCCTACCAACAAGTGCCACATTTTCAAGGCAGTAGATACGCAAAATGGGGAATTGGTAGGCTGGATCCTCGTGAGGTGGGAAACCCCACCAACTATGCCTCCAGACAGCGGCTCAGACAAGCGGGACTTCGTTACGCACTACCAACATGAGGTGAAGAGGAACTGGTTCAAGCTCCTGGCTGAAAAATCACATGTCGGTAAGATGGAAGCTCTCACCTGCCGATTGCCGCAGCTAAAGGATGCATGGTCTAGTACTCGGAGCCCTGTACGTAAGAATCGATCAGCAAAGGAATGGAATTGGAAGACAACTTGTCGAATACATCTATTCGAAGTATAACTTGGACAATGAGCTTGTCATTGTACAGACTAGAGACATCTCGGAAGGCTTCTATCTAAAGCTTGGTTGGATAACAGCTGATAGCACAGATATCGATCTAAGTGAATGGGGAGGCAAGGGGAGAGGCTTTGGTCTGCACAGGTCTCCGCAGATGTTACGGTATCCTAAGCCATCACAACCTCATGTAGCTGATATCTGATCAATGAGTTTGACTCTCTCCAGGGTTTAGGCTCAATGGTACTTAAAGTTATGATAAAACTCTAAATATTTCTATTTAATTGAATTATTGTGTTCTAAAGATCTGAAGCTTAATCACAAATAGTTTTAGTGAAGGAAATCCGCCTTATAGTATATGGTCTTCCTTCATCCAGGAGTGATGTTAATAGTAACCTCAATCGAGATCATTGATCTGAAGTCCTACGACTTGTTACCACTGGATTACTTGCTAGTGAGATGTTCTCTTCATAAACTTTTCATAAGAATTGGCGAGGCCGCGCTGGTTTACCAAATACTCGTTCAAGATTTTCTTGGCTTGGTATAATACTGCTTTGCAATATTGTATATAAAGACAACACTATATCCCTACTACTCTGTATTAAGTCAGTATGTACAAGTGAGAGTGTCTCTAATAAGTAAAATGCTGATCACATGTTTACTATGTATCATGTGATACTCATGCTTCTCACCGCTTGTGAGGACTCTCTGCGCTTCTCGTGAATTCTCAATCCTCTTTTGTATTCAACTTTCCTTGTTTACGAAACAGGCAAGGTTTTTCTTTTGTGTAAGGACATAACCATGGCTCCAAAGTTGATTAGGGAGGGCAAAATCCAGACCCTTGCTCATACCATTAATAGCGTTCTGTATGCGGTTGCAAGCGGTAGTGAGACTGGGCAGGCGAAAGAAAATCCTTCAGTTCTAAAAGGTGGAACAGTCTGGTATGAAATGCGAGAAGCTCTTGGGCCAGGAAAAGGCGTGGAGGAGTCAGACAAAAAAGCGAGAAAAGAAGCCAAGATATACGAGGCGCTTGGTCAACACGATTGCATTCTCAAGTACCTTGGCCTCGAAATAGCCAACTTCAGTAGCACAGAGATAGCTCCTATGGCCTGGGTAATACGCCTAGAGCGTGCTCCATATGGGGTTTCACGAGATTATATCCTGAGAACTGCAACAGACATACCCGACAAGCAAACTCGACTGAAGCTAGCACTTCAGTTTTCCGAGGGCGTTGCACACATCCACGATTGCAATGTCATATGGGGAGATCTCTCGACACGGAATGCACTGTTATTCGATGGGATGCGGCTGAAGCTCTGTGACTTTGCCGAGTCAGATCTATTGGATAGCTATCCCCGTGACTGGTATGGATGCGAGGATCGATACTGTCCACCTGGATCTGATAGGCATCAATTTCACGATGTTGGCGCTACATGTCGTGAAATATTTGCTCTCGGTACTGCTATCTATGAGATAGTTGAATGGAAGGTGCCATATGGCCCCCAGAATGAAGTGTCAGAGGACGAGGTTCTGAAGGCGCTCGTTGATGGCATATGGCCCCAAATAAGTAGCAACAATCCTGCCGAGGGTGTTATCCGGCGGTGCTGGGAATATAAATATGAATCGTCGCAACAGGTTGTCAATGACTTGAAGTTCCTTCTCTAACTGACATCGACTGAACGCTTAGTTGTAGAGCCCAAACATGACGATTTAATCGGGCTGTATAAGTCAAGTGCTACTATAAAGAATCCCAAGCAAGTACTTACTGTTTAAATTGACATGCGGGAAGATGGGGTGTATGATAGGTCTGCCTTCAGATATTGTATAATTCAGCAGGTCTAATTAGCTCTACTCAAGTCTATGGGATGATCTTCGCCTTTCGGAAGCGATCAAATGCTGTATACCATGCACCTTGAACATCAGTCTCTTCTTTACTGCTTCCCCATGCCGTATGCACCTTTGTCATATCCAAATGGCGATCGAAATTAAACATCGTCATGATGAAATATTGGAAACCGCCAAAACTACGCTCGTTGCCAACTCTTCCGGTCTGCAGTCCCTTCTCCTTCTCTAGGATCTTCCAGTCGGAGAGATGGTCCTCAATATACTTGCCTGGCTGCGGACCTGATCCACCTGCTGGAGGGGGGGTTCCCTTGAGACCAAAATAGTCGCAGATGATGGGCCACTTTTTGCTCCAAGAGCTGGCAATCGCATTATCCGCGGTGTTGTAGCGCTCGCCATGGGTAATATCTGGATGGAGCGAAGCGTAGATCGCGAACTTTGCGACTAAGTCTTGAGAAGAATCATTGCTCTTGATAACCCAGCTCTTTTCTGTTCCTGGAAATGCGCACTCTGCTCCTTTGCCTTCGACAGCGGCGTAGATAGACAGATACGTGGCAAGTACTTGGGCAAGACAGTAGATATTGTTGTTGGGGACGAACCCAATAATTACATCGGGAATCACCTCTGCATATTTCCACGCTTTGCCCTTGGAAGAAGATGCGAGATAATCAACTTGGTTGTAGTAGAACATTTGTGAGGCATATGGCTCTGGGATACGATCTAAAGATTCAGCGAGAGGAGGAGTGAAAGGGAATTTCTCGATGAGATGGACACCATATGCCTTTGTTCCAGTCGGTAGAACGACAAATTTGAGGTTTGGGGAGAGATGTTCTGCTGCTTTGACAGCACGATCCAGGAGCTGAACATTGATTTCGATTTCCTTTTCAGGTGATGGATCCATGATGTATGCTAGAAATTTGTTAGCCAATACAACCCAAACTCTTTAATAGGACTCACCAAAGAAGTAGACATGAGTGACAGTCTCAATTCCCTTGACCTTCTCCTTAAGCTCTGCTTCCAAACCTTCCTGGCCCTTGCTGGTAAGCAGATCCAGTCCGCTTACGATTTGTAGCTTTTCGGAAACAGGCCATTGGGATGCATCTTGACTGAGTGGTCTGTTCGTTAGGGCGGTAACTTTTGAGAAAGTATCTTTATCTGGATAGCCCTCTAGAATTGCGTTTGTTATCGCCCACCCAGTGATGCCACTTGCACCTGGCTTATGTTAGCAATTGCGTATGTTACAAGCGCTCCAATGCTCACCAAAAACCAATGCGTGGTTCCCAGACATCTTGTACTGTATTTTCTTTTACGGATAAGGTATAATATTATCACAAATGAATAGTAGAACACGTAGTCCTTTACTCACAGAAGAACTTATGCCCACCCAGCCTCGTAACAAGGCTGAAGTGCGGGGAGAGTAACTGAGGAAGAAGTTTCCTGAGCTTTCCTGTAATTTCACATCTGACTAACGGCATGGAGATATGGAGGTCAGTAGTGGAGTACGGGGTAGACTATCTGAGTGGAGTGAAGCCAAATTACTACGTAGGAGAAGCATATCCGTCCTGTTTTAGTGGGATCTGCTGACTAAAGGTTATATTTCGAATCCCATGTTTCGTAAAGATAGACAATATCAGAGATAAACAAACATATTTCCCTCCATCAATCAGAACCTTTGAGTTTGATTTATGAGTTCGGGGTTTCGGAGTTCCAACAGTTTATGGTGGCCACCTTTGAGGTTCTTGTTGACAAAGCATCATGATATGTTAGTGGCTTAATTGGCCAGTTGATGTCGAATCATGCAGATCCACGTTGGCTTGACTTCTGAATCGCTGGCGCGCACTCCCCCGCATTGAACTAGTGCTAGTGTTTCGGTACCAACTCGACACCATCTCTCGAATTTATGGCACTACCGCACTGGATTTCCACTGTGGCTCACCAATGGCATTCTCGATACCGTTTAACATTATCCGAGCCACCCTCTACGCTCTCCTCTAGTGCAGAATCGAGAAGCGTGGGGTTGGTATGGTGGGTTGGTGGTTATCAGTATGGTCCTGATGGTATATCGACAACCTGCTCGCTCTGGGGGCATTTCCATAAGATTGGGATCTCGAACGGGGCCATCTACACATGTTTTGAGCTTCCATCTATGGCAAACTGGGCTTGGCCGGATATTATACTTTGAATTTGGTGATCCCCATATCTCAAGCAGCCCTTCCGAATACCCGCGGCGCGTTTGGTCTCGTCGATTCAGAGATGAACAATATCGACGCATTTCTCGAGTCAAGCGGACTTGCTTCCCCAGATTGAGGCCCACCCAGAACTACTCGTAAGCGTATCTTGCTCCCACACGGATTGCCTCTTTTCTCCACTAGCCAGTATTGTCCCCGCGTTTCCCAAGGTAGGCATCCGGCTTGGACCTAGTCTACCGCAAGCTATATTCTGTCTATATTTCGTGTTGTGAATTCTATCTTTTCTCATCTTCAGCCAAATTCTCTCCGACCTTTCTTCCCTCCCAACGCTCATCCTTCTCTACCAGTTACAACAAAATGGCCGATTTCATCATCCCCGGAAATACTAGACCCGATGATCAAGCACGCAAACGTTTGGGAGGTCCAATCCACGCTGAAAGACATGTCGACATCATTTGCGTAGGTGCTGGTGCATCTGGACTGTTGATGGCATATAAGCTGCAGAAGCATTTCTCAAATTTCACATTGACTGTTTTTGAAAAGAACCCAGAGGTCTCTGGTACTTGGTACGAAAACAGATACCCGGGGTAAGTTTGAAATACTCTGAGTTCCCAGACATCTGATATTCTAACATGGCTCAGATGTGCTTGCGACGTTCCATCACACAACTATACTTGGAGTTTTGAGCCGAAGTTAGATTGGTCGGGTGTATACTCTGGAAGCAGGGAGATCTACAACTACTTTGAGACATTCTCTCAAAAGTATGGGTTGAGAAAATATATCAAGACAGAGCACATTGTAACTGGTGCATATTGGAATGCTGCGTCAGGCGGATATAATGTGAAGGTCAAGGACGTGAAGGGCAATCGGGAGTTCAAGCAGCACTGCGATATCTTCATCAACGCTTCGGGTATTCTAAACAACTGGAGGTGGCCAGCAATCCCAGGTTTGGATAAGTTCAAGGGGCCTCTTCTTCACACAGCCAACTGGGACGATAAAGTGGAACTCAAAGGCAAACATATTGGTCTTATTGGAAATGGGTGAGTTTGTTTAGATACGCTGTATGAGAAGTCTGAACTAACCTGACTTAGATCTTCTGGAATTCAAGTGCTACCCCAAGTTCAACCAATAGCTAGCAAGGTCACAACCTTCATCCGAGAGCCAACTTGGGTATCTCCTGTTATGGGGCTTGAGCAACACATTTTCACTGATGAAGAGAAAAGGGAATTTGCGGAGAAACCAGGAGTTTTGACTCAGTACCGCAAAGAAATTGAGCGCGGCCTCAATGGCCAATTCGGAATTTTCCTCAAGGATTCCCAACCAAATAAGGACACGCATACGCACATGCTTGAGCAAATGCGGTCGAAGCTTGGCAACAAGTATCTCGAGGAGAAGTTGATTCCCGATTGGGCTGTTGGATGTCGTCGTTTAACACCGGGTGTTAACTACCTTGAATCTCTCACCAAGCCTAATGTTAAGGTTGTTTATGGCGAGATCAACAGCGTCACCGAAAAAGGACCATTGTGTGATGATGGCAACGAATACCCTATCGATGTGCTTATCTGTGCCACCGGTTTCGACACAACTTTCAAGCCCCGATTTCCTCTGATCGGTCCCACCGGCGCAAATCTTCAAGAGGTTTGGGCGCAAAACCCAGAATCTTACTGGGGCATGGGTGCCGCGGAATTTCCCAACTACATGATATTCCTTGGGCCTAACTCACCTATCGGAAACGGGCCAGTACTGTCAGCCATCGAGGCCCAAGCTGATTACATGCTCAAATGGATTGATAGATACCAGACTTACAACATCAAGACGTTCGCGCCTACAAAGGAAGCCATCAACGATTTCATCGATCATAAGGACGAGTTCATGAAGCGATCCGTGTGGGCCGACCCATGTCGCTCCTGGTACAAAGCCGGAGGCCCAGAAGGCAAAATCACAGCTCTCTGGCCTGGCTCGACGCTGCATTACATCGAGGCTCTGCTTGAGCTACGCGTTGAGGACTGGGATGTCAAGTACAACGGCAACCGCTTCGCATATCTAGGCAATGGATATTCACAGACCGAGCTGGACCCTACTGCAGACTGGGGATACTATATCCGCGAGAAGGACGATGACGGGCCAATTTCGAGGAAAAAGAAGATGCAGTTATTGAATAAGAGCGGGACAATCAGCTCAAATGGTACTGCTACATTTATATCTCAGACGGCCACAGTTGGAACGGCGGAAAGAGCGAATCTCTAATTGAACGTTGTCGGGGAGAAGCTCTGTAAATAACATAGCTGGAGTCTGGGTTTGATCGAAATTTAGCATGTTTCATATTATTGTTATTGAATTAAAATTTGTTAAAAATATATACTTCCACTATTTGCTTTGTGAAGTAACAATTAAGCTTATGATAACGCTTCTGATTCTCCTTTATAATCTCCAAAATATTTCCAGTAACCGTTCGCGATTGCTAGATTCTATAGGTAGTGA
>Ga0247739_10000723_pt1 | contig 11841 bp, 13 predicted proteins | sample UWRJL058202B2_FD_180943 | JGI IMG/M metagenome (GOLD analysis project Ga0247739, IMG submission 180943) | Plant litter microbial communities from Arlington Agricultural Research Station in Wisconsin, United States - UWRJ-L058-202B-2 | ecosystem: Environmental > Terrestrial > Plant litter >... | reverse complement strand
CTTTTTGTTTTTCCGGTAAAGCCTGAATCGCCCATAATATATTTGTTACAGGAATATCTTTTGCAACTGGGGCATCAATATAAGTTTGTAATTCACCTGCATATTGTTCCAAAGCTTTTCGGGCAAGAAACCTTTCAAACTTCCTCTCATAAGCTCCACCTAACGCATTGCCTGAAATTTCTGGTTTTGAGGCACGAACCAGTATATCAACAACGGACTGATCAGCAGATTCTATTTCTGTAAGCGTACGAATTACCTGGGAACGAATGGCAGGATTTTGATCTTCAATCAGCGTCTTTAATTCATTTGCTATTTGCTTAGAACTTAGTGAAAAACTTGATAATGAACGTATTGCTTCCCGTTTAAGATCTTGTTGAGGAGAATTTAAAAGCGCAGACAATAATTTGGCGTCATAAAATTTAATACCTTCCAATGACCAAAGTGCATGAATGCGTGTGAGTTCATCTTGTGATTCGTCCGAAGCCAGCGCTACCAAATCTGGTGCTAATTTTTTTGTATCTGCAACAGGCCGGTCCGTAATCTGGTGCCAGGCTGCACGTTTTGCCCAAAGTGAAGGTGATTTTAAATAACCTGCCAACTCCTCTGTCTTAAGCTCATAAAAATCAGGAATTATACGTGGTTTCTGGCTCACATGACGAATTCGCCAGATTCGTCCATGGGTTTTGTCACGGTCGGGGTGTGTAGTTGGAAGTTCATTATGAGATACAATTTTATTGTACCAATCTGCAATATAAAGACTTCCATCCGGTCCAAATTCAATATTAACCGGGCGAAACCAGTCATCTTCCGAAGTTAAAAGATCAGCTAAATGACTTGCTGTAACTGTGCCATCGGGATTGCGGACGATCCGGACGGCGTTGATCGAACTGGTAATTGGATTGGCTAAAAATGCTACATCTTTAAATTCTTTGGGAAAAGATCCGGAAATGTCATCTGCAAAAGCAGTTCCGGATATACCCGTACCACCTACCCGAAATTCATGAAGCTGAGGCAAAAAAGGCTGATAAGAGCGCAAACGTTCATTGCCAATTCCTGGGAAACTAGTACCAGGTTCCATCGGCGTCACGGAATATCCCAGGTCATTTGCCTCAGAACCAAACCATTGACCATTACCACGCAATTGAAATCCCCAAATATTATTTAATCCGGAATTTACCAGTTCCAGTTTTTTCGCATCCAGTGAAAAGCGGGCGATTTTACTGTAATCAATTTTCTGTTTTACATTGCTTTTAAAAGAGGAGACTTCACCTTTGTTCAAAGCTCCCTGACTAAAATTAATCCAGTCGCCCGGAGCACGAACCAACACATGCGCCATAGTATGCGTATCCGTAAAACCAAAACCGGTGAAAAGAGGCGTACGCTGGTCAGCTTTGCCATCTTTATCAGCATCATTTAAAAAAAAGAACTCAGATCCCTGCGCAACATAAACACCATTTTTGTAAGGCAAAATACTCATTGGAATAGTGAGACCATCTGCCCAGATCGTCGTTTTTACCTTTTCCTTATTATACAAACTGGAGAGTACAAGTATCTTATCCGCGCCTTTTGTTTTACCCTGATATAAGGAAAGTATCCGTTGAAAATTAGGATGATTTTTTTGTGCTTCCGGGTCGTCCATTAATTTTAACAGATCATTCCACTGAATATCAGCGATCGGATCCAGTGGGTACATTCTTGCCGTTTGGGTCCAAAGCCGGCCGGCATCATCAAAAGTCAGATCAATGGGATGGATAACACTGTCCCGTTCACTGGCAACCAGTTCTATCACAAAGCCATCGGCAACTTTAAATCCTGCAAGCTCCTGCTCAGGGGTGTAAACCTGTGTGCGGACAGATTGTGTTTTATCTTTTTTCTGTCCAAATGCTGTTGAAACAAATCCAACATTTGTCAGGAAAAATATTGTATAAAGTATACGGCTAACCTTCATATTATTAAAGCTCCGAAATGGTAAGGTCCCTAAACTCAACCTGAGCAACACCACCGGAATGGATCTGAACTGCGATTACACCTTTTTGAGGAATTTTCGCATCTTTTTCAATGTAGTCACATGTTTTCACGCCATTGATATAAAGCTCATGACGGTTACCTTTGCAGCGGATAATGTAGCTGTTCCAGCCATCATCTTTTAGTAAATATTTGAGAGTTTTCATATCGCCGCCAACAAGTTTCCCACGGCGATGTTCATCATAAATATCACCCCAATAACCATTGCCAATATCTGCCTGGTAACCAACTATTTTATCTCCTTCTACGGTGGACCGATATTGAATACCACTGTTGATCATGCCAGTTGCAGAATCACCGGACAAACGAAAAAGACAGCGAAATTCAAAATCGCCGTATTCTTTTAAAGTGTAGAGATATGTATTGGCCGGTATTTTATTGACACCATCCCCGCTTTTTAAAATGCTGTCGGCTGCAAACCATAATTTCATATCAGCCGGATTTACGGTTTTCCAGCCTGTCAGGCTTTTTCCATCAAAGAGAGAAACGGATTTAATACCGGATTGAGCAGCAACATTTAAAGCACTGAAAATCAGCAATAAAATAGAAAATGATATTTTAATAAATAACTTTAAAAATCGGTTCACGGGAATATTATTATTCCAATTCGCTCTCATACTTTTAAATTTAGATTATTGTTCAGGAATTCTATTAATTAAAAATAGCAAACAAGAATAATCTACTTAAATGATCTGTATAAAGCCTAATAATGCATCTGTTACAGCTTATTGGTTACTATTTTGGCATAAAAAGGCCACTAAATTACCTGTAACAAGCTGGTAATTTTAGTAGCCTAAATTTCTGTAGTAATTAAATATTTTCTTCCGTAGCAATCGGCCGGTCGTTTCGTGACCATTCACTCCATGAACCTACATATAGATTAGATCCGGGAATGCCGGCTTCGGATAATGCGAGTAATGTGTGGCATGCGGTAACACCAGAGCCACAATGGACAATCACGTTTTCCGGATTACGGCCTTTTAATGCATTTTTATACTTTTCAGATAATTCATTAGCCGATAAAAATTCTCCTTTTTCATTCAGATTCGTTGTGTATGGAATATTTACAGCTCCGGGAATGTGTCCGGCTATGAGATCGATAGGTTCACTTTCTCCACGATATCTATAATTTTCACGAACATCAATAACCAGATAATTATCGTCTTCTAAAACCTCTGAAACCCGGTCAGCATTGACAGTTGGAAGTTTCCAATCATTTATTTCATATTCGGTTTCATCAGTTGAAGAAGGTGTAGTTTCGGTTGTAATTTTAAAACCCGCCTCCGCAAGGGATTCTAACCCGCCGCTTAAGACATAAGCATTTTCGTGACCGGCGGCTTTGAGCATCCACCAAAAACGCGCAGCAGCGTTAGCTCCTTTTTTGTCATCATAAATAACAATAGTGGACGACGGAGAAATGCCCAGTTTTGACAACAACTTTCCAAAAGTTTGCGGCTCCGGCAAAGGATGTCTCCCACCGTTCGCAGCATTTTCGGATTTATTAGAAAGATCCGTTTCCAGATCAACAAAAAGCGCTCCTTCCAAATGACCGGTTTTATATCGTTCAAATGCATCGGCTCCGCCACGTGCATCTGTAACAACAACATTTTCTTTTTGTAAAATGGCTTTAAGCTGACCGGAATTTATAATATTCATTATTAATGAGAAGTTTATTTTGAATTACAAAAGTGTGAAAATTACTTTTAAAATAAACATTCGTATGAAGAGAGATTATGGTATAAAACCTCTAATAATCAGTCCTGCTACCCCTTATTCGGATGCAAACAGTATTTCCAGTAATCAATTATAATCCTGATCTGTTTTTGATACTCATTAAAATTGCTCAGTTTTTTATAAAATCCCTGAATTTTGGAATCATAAGCGGCATCAACTATCTGCGGATTATCGGCGGTACTCAGGAAAACAAAAGGGATCGACTTTTTCTTTAAATAATCGTTACGATCAATATTTTCTCTCAATTCCAAACCATTCATAACCGGCATATTGATATCACAAAGAATTAAAAATGGCTGATCCTGCGTGGTTTCCAGGTATCTTAATGCTTGCAGGCCATTTTCAAAAAAAACAATAGTATTGCTGATATTCAACTCGGAAATTGCAGTTTTCAATAAAAACTGATCGTCTGCATCATCTTCAATTGCAATTATAGGTCCGTTAAGTATCATGGAGTATTGTTCCGTTTTATTAATTCATTGCACAAATATCATCTTTATTCATTTTAATAACAATTTGTTTGGTTTCACAAGATGGTCTTACAGTAATTAAGGTTACTCCTATTCTTTTATCATCCTGACTTCCAAATTCATTTTATTTAATTCATTAAACCACTTCAATGAAACAATTTTACACTTTCCTGCTCTTAATAACTTTTACGATTTCCACTTTTCAATATGTAAATGCGCAAACAACAGCAAAAAACGGCTCACTCTCTGACTTGGGATTTATAGAAGGAAAATGGATTGCAGCAGTTGAAGGCAGGTCTATTGAAGCAACATGGTTACCAGCTAAGGAAAATAATATCGTTGGTTTTTTCAGGATGATGAATGGTGGGAAACCTACCGTTTATGAACTTTTAGTTTATGAGCAGACTGAACAAGGACTTGTTTCGCTTGTAAAACATTTTAAAGACGGATTGATCGGACAGGAAGAAATAGACAAACCGATCCGGCATAAATGGATTGAATCATCCAAAGGCAGAGTAGTATTCGAAAAAGAAGGTGAAGCAGTGCGCGTTCAGTATGAAAAACGTACGGACAATTCATTTGTAATTTCCCTTGGAAAACCCGAAAATGACAAATGGGTTTACAAAAGTCTGTTTGAATTCAGCAGAGCAAAATAGGTAATCATTTTACTTGCTTGGTCAGGTTATCCAATTCGGCCTGGGAGGGAGTTTCGGTTTGAATTCCTTCCTTTGGTATTTTTATATTTGCAGTCCAGGCAATCGCATTCAAAACTAACTTTCGAAAATTATCATTTCCCCAATTAGCGTGAACATGGCCACCGGTAAAACCAAATCCTCTTCCGCCTCCCGGTCTGTCATAAGCCCATGCAAGCGTTTGGAATTCCTTTTTTTCTAACACCGCTTCACTTACAAATTGATTATTGGAATGTGTTCCAACGGGCCGGTTTAGCGTTGAGGCAGGTGGAAGCACTTCTAAAATTGGTGTGACATTTTTCATGCCCTTTGCAAAACGCATGTGATAATACCATTCATCATTAATAGTAAACGGCTTCACACCATTGCTAATCGGATGGTTAGGAAATTTTTCAAACTGTGCAGTCCAAACCGGATTTACAGACCAGTCTGTTTCAAAATATCCTCCAATCCAGTTCAGAAAATAATCCCCGGTTTTACCTGCGGGTATTTCAAGTGTAAAATGAATCATGACCAACCCTACTCCTTTTTTTGCCAGACTATCTAATTTTTCCAGATGAGGAATCAGCATGTGGTCACCCCCTCCATCACAGTAAATTACAATAGCATCAGCATCATTCAGCACTAAAACATCTTTGGGCCAGCCATTCTGATAAACAACTGTTTCTATTTCCGGTACCGATTCTTTTAATTTTTTTGCCAGTAAAATACTGCCGCCGTTATGCTCATGCTCTCCTTTCCCATGACTATCTGTGCCGGCAATAAAGACTACTTTTTTACTCCCGGTATTTTTACCAGAATTAGTAACATTTTGATTTCCCTGACCAAAACAATGGATCGTCGTTAGAAGTATAAAAAATCCGAGTATTTTATTTCCTGACATCATAATTCTTTCAGCTTAGTTAGCAATTAGAACTTATGATTTTAGCAAACAAAAAAACTAAGCCACACTATTCAAATCATTTAACTCTGTATATTTTCAACAATTCATTTAACGTGAATTCAACCAAATGAAATTTTAGCAGCAGTTTCCCAATGTCCGTTATGGTTATCAGCAGGCCTTTTAATAATTGTCACACTTTCGCATAAAAATTCTCCCTGATAAGCAAATTCTGCAACAAATCGACTAACAATTTTGTAATCTTCAATTGAAATTCCTTTTGCAATATTTAAGTGAGGCAGAAATGTTTGAACGTGGTAACCAAACTCAATATTTAGCAAATTATTTAATACCTGAATCGGTACAGGATTTTTAATTGGAATATATAATGTGCTGTTTCCATCCTGAAAATGAAAATCTGCACCATCAATAATTATGGGAAAACGATCCTGATTCGCTAATACATTAATTAATTTTCCCATCACTAAATCTTCGTCATCATGCTCCATATCCAGGATAGATATATAAGCCTGAGAATATAAATTTTCACTGCTTGGCCTGATAAAATGATTAAGTTTTTGCTTAATTAAGTTTATACCATCCAAAACGGATTTGTCAGGAATAATTATAACATTATACTGAAACATTTTCGCTGTTTCAGTTGGTAAATAAGGAGAGTTATTTGCGTTGTGTTTCATGCTTTCAGGTACAATCCAATTTTTATGATTATCCGTACCACATGGTCAATATGCATGTAACCAGCTATTGATCAAATGGATATATAAGCTTTTACAATGCAATGTTATTTATTTCAGTTTACAATACATAATATGTCAAATCTGAACATTCTTTATCTGTCAACTTATTTTACTTTATAATAAATTAATTCCGTTAGTTTCTATACGTCAATTATTTCAATTCAATAAATTTTATTTTAGAGCGTAATCGACCATCCATTGAACACCGAATTTATCTGCAAAGCTGCCAAAATATGAACCCCAAAACATTTTTTCCAAAGGATTTTCTATTTTCCCGCCTACCGATAATCCGTTAAAAATCCTTTCAGCGTCTTCTTCACTATCAGGACTAATACAGATGTAATAATTATTCCCAAAAGTTAAAGTCTGCCCCATAGATTCCAGAGCATCAGTAGCCATGATCATGGTTCCTCCTCCTATTGCCAGAGCAACATGCATAATTTTATTTTTGTCTTCTTCCGACAGCTGATCACCTGCGGGTGTATCCTTAAAACGCATTAAAGTAATAAACTCCCCGCCAAATACAGATTTGTAAAAAACGAATGCTTCTTCTGTATTACCTGAAAAATTTAAGTATACATTAGCTGTTGCCATTTTTTTATTTGTTTAAATTATTTATAAAATATTGAAAAAGAACAGGTTGAATAATACTCTTTTTCCATAAAATATATTTAGAGCCTGTTTAAATTTAGAATGTAAAATTGTTTATGCTTATTTTTTGTGCGACCGTCTCGCGGCGAAACAAGATAAATTTTTGAAGAAATAGCGGGCTATTTCGAAAGGATTTAGCGACGTTTTAGCCAAAAAATAAATATAAATAAATTACAGAATGAATTTAAACAGGCTCTATTCAGAAGCAGAATAATAATTCCTGTCAAATAATCTGATTTGTAAAACGGACGGTTTTTCATCCGTTAAAATTTCTGCATGAAATCCAAGTTCTTTTAGTAAATCTATGACCAGGCAGGCTTCTACAAATCCAGAAGCACATTTTACGCGCAGGATCTTATCACAATCTTCCAGATCAAAATTTGCGTTGTAATCAATATAAGTGTTACGTATCTGATCGATTAGCATGATAGCATGATGCCGGTCTTCAACATTGGTTTTAAAAACTTCTATCATTACAAAGTCATTTTGTTGAAATGTATGAAATCATCCAATCATTTTGCTACAAGCATCGGCTCATAACTTTTCCGGTAATAATAGGCCAAAAATAAATTTCCTGCTAACATGAATATCGCTATTGGCAGTCCCTGCGGAGCAAGAAGAGTATGAACCATAAAGATATTTAAAGTAATTGGAAAAATGACCACAGTTACCAACGGAATAAAAAAGCCGGAAATCAAAAAAAGTGAGCAGATCAGCTCCAATACTTTTATCAGGGTCATAATATAACCGGACGCCGCAAGTCCTTCATTAAAAACCTTCATGTTTCCAGTCACTTCCGGTTGTGGCATGAGATCAAAAAAATAAACAACAGAAGCAAAAAGAAACATAAGACCCATTAAAACCCTGACAACAATAACTGCGATTCTCATATTTCAACGTGTAAAAGGGTGAAGAAAATTGACTAAAATTCCGCTTTAAAAAGTCGCAGAAGTAAATGAATTTAATGTATAATTTATTTTTCAAGAATTGCTTTCAAACTGTTCAGACTGAGCGCCAGATCTTTTCCCAATATATTGTCAATAAACAAATTAGTAAGATTCATTGGATAGGAACTTCTGCCATTCATCACCCATTTTACTTTTGTCTTATTTTCCGACAAAGATTCTGTACTGATATTAGTCTGGGCAATTCCCTCGAACGGTTTTATAAACCGGATTTCTATATCAACATTATCGCCTACTGCAATTTTCTTAATTTCCTGTTCTCCTTTTCCGGCTTTATCGTTACCGTCCCAGGCATATACAAACCCTACCTGCCCGTCCACTCCTTTAAAATCCTTCCTCATATTTGGATCTTCCATGACCCATTTACTATAATTATCCTGATTTTTCAGGTACCTTACGTAGTCAAATACTTGTTGCTTTGGTCTGTTAATAGCTATTTCCCTTTCAATGGAATATTCGTTTTTAATAAATAAAGCAATGATTAAAACGACAGCAATTAAAATAGCAACACCAATTATTATTTTAAGAAAAATACCCATTTTTTGATTTATTTAAAAAAATTTAATAAAAATTTTAGGATTGAGCTTCTGATTCATATTTAATTCGTTTGGTTATGGGCGTAATAAAACATCCAGGTGAAACCGTATTTATCCTCAATAACGCCCATCATTCCTGCAAAAAATTCATGTAAGGGGTTTATAATTTTCCCGTTAGCAGACAGATTTGCAAAGAAAGTATTTGTTTCTTCCAGGCTGCTGCAAGACAGGGACAATGAAACTTTATTTCCGTTTGCAAGCAATCCCGATCCGAGGTTATCCGAAGCAAAAAGTGATAATGTATCTTTGGTTAGAGCAGCATGTAAGATGTTTTTTTGAGCCTGTGCCGGCCACTGGTCCGCCATAGGTGAATCTGCAACTGATTGCAATGTTAATTCTCCACCCAGACACTCTTTGTAAAACGTCATCGCTTCGCGACAATCGCCATTAAACGTAAGATAGGCATTGATTTGTGTCATGGCGTTTTTGGCTAAATATTTTCACATTGTTTTGAATACAGACAACTGCAAAGTGAGAATCCGGACAGGTAAAAAGAAAAATTTTTGAAAATATTTATTGTAAAAGGACCGGATCCTGATTAAGATGAATTAGTCTAAAATTTGTTTATTGCGAATTGATAATACCTCTATCGGATTAAAAGCTTAATATAATTGAAAATAATCAAATGCAATCAGCTATTATTCTTACCGCAGACTTACTGGATACTGTAGATGCCAAAACAGCACATGGCCTGATCCGTGAAAGTGAGAGATTTCAAATTGTTGGAATTGTTGATGCAAAATATGCCGGAAAAGATGCAGGGGAAGTGTTGGATGGCACCTTTCGTAATATTCCAATTTTCTCAACCATTGAAGAAGCCGTAACATTAAATCCCGTTTTCTGTATTATTGGCGTGGCTACAACCGGCGGTATGTTTCCGGCTCACATGCTTGTAATGGTTCGGACAGCTATTGAAAACAAACTTTCTATTGTAAATGGCCTGCACGAATATCTTTCCGAACGTGCTGATATACATGATCTGGCAAAAATTCATGGTGTTGAGTTAATTGATATCCGAAAGCCAAAAAGCCCGAAAGATCTGCATTTCTGGACAGGAGGAATCCTTCATTTAGAAACGCCCGTTATTGCTGTAATGGGAACTGACTGTGCATTAGGCAAACGGACAACGACCCGTCTTTTGGTAAAAGCATGTCAAAATGTTGGCATAAATGCTCAAATGATTTATACCGGACAAACGGGTTGGCTGCAAGGAGGAAAATATGGATTTATATTTGATTCTACGTTGAATGACTTCGTTTCCGGCGAACTCGAAAACGCCATTCTTACTTGTGTTAAAGAAACAAATGCTGATGTAATTTTCCTGGAAGGACAATCTGCATTACGAAACCCAAGCGGACCTTGCGGCGTCGAATTTTTGCTTTCGGGACAAGCTAAACAAGTCATTCTGGTACATTCTCCAAAAAGAGAATTTTATGACATGGAACCGCATTTTGGCAAAATCCCATCCATAGAATCTGAAATTGAGCTCATTAAATTATATGGATCAGAAGTGATTGGTTTGGCACTCAACACCGAATTTTGTACAAATGAGGAAGCAAAAGAATTTCAAATTTCATTTGAAGAAGCACTCAAAATCCCCGTGTTACTCCCTTTGCAGGAAGGCTGTGACAAGATTATCCCTGTTATCTTAAATAGTTTCACGCAAAGAAAAGAAGCTTAAGCAAAGTTCGCTAAGTTTTCCTTTATGTACATTGCATTTTAACTTCTCTACTTTGCGTGAAACCTTAATTATCCCTAATGAATATCAAGTCCGTAAAGGTGCATTCCGAGTTATTATCCTTAAAAAAACCTTACACAATTGCCCGGGAAACGATAAGCAATGCAGAAATAGTTTTTTTTGAAATAATACTTTCCAATGGTATTTGTGGAAGAGGAGCAGCAAGTACAGACCCTGACGTAGTTCCTGAAACCCCAGCTCAAACATTACAAAATCTGCAATCGGATTCTGTACAACAGCTTGTCGGCAAAGATATCCGGCAGTTTTTATCGCTTATTCAATTTTACCGAAATGCATTTCCAAACCAGCCCGGAACGCAGGCGGCTATTGATATCGCACTTCATGATGCTTTTGGAAAATGGATTGGTTTGCCGGTAGTCGATTTTTATGGCAGATATCACCACAAAATGCTTACTTCCGTTACCATTGGAATAAAAAATGTTGAAGAAACGATTCATGAAGCCAGGGAATATAAAGAGCAGGGTTTTAAAATACTGAAAGTAAAAACCGGATTAAATGCCGAAGAAGATGCGGAGCGGATTATAAAACTGTATGCCTCATTTGGTTCTTACTTTACGATTCGGGTGGATGCCAATGAAGGTTATACTTCCAATGATCTGCAATATTTTTTAAAACATACAGCCGGAACAGGCCTGGAATTAATTGAGCAGCCTTTTCTTCCAAAAATGGATCCTGTTTTACTCGAATTTCCGGAAGAAACTCGCATGATTTTAGCTGCTGATGAATCGCTGAAAGATGCTAAATCTGCATTGACTATCGCACAGCAAAAAACCTTCGGCATTTTTAATATTAAACTAATGAAATGCGGGGGATTAACGGGTGCTTTTGAAATTGCAAACATCGCCAAACAAGCAAATATCGGCCTTTTCTGGGGTTGTAATGATGAAAGTAGTCTGAGCATTACAGCCGCGCTGCATGCCGCCTTTGCTTGTCCGCACACCAAATATCTGGATCTCGACGGAAGCCTTGATCTGATCGAAAATGTAACTGAAAAAGGTTTTATATTACAAGACGGTTACCTTTCTATCAATTCCAAACCTGGTTTTTAATGAATGATCCATCCTTAAAGCGAACGATTACCAAAACCTCGGCAATACTTTTGGTGGTCAGCGCAATTGTGGGATCCGGCATTTTTAAGAAAGTTACGCCGATGGCCCAGGCGCTACATTCGCCTGTGCTTATCCTAACATGTTGGGCATTGGCAGGAGCACTAAGCCTCATGGGTGCGCTGAGTAATGCCGAACTTGCATCCATGATGCCAGGTTCTGGTGGAGAATATATTTACTTCAAGAAAATCTACGGACGTTTTTT
>Ga0247739_10000721_pt1 | contig 11851 bp, 12 predicted proteins | sample UWRJL058202B2_FD_180943 | JGI IMG/M metagenome (GOLD analysis project Ga0247739, IMG submission 180943) | Plant litter microbial communities from Arlington Agricultural Research Station in Wisconsin, United States - UWRJ-L058-202B-2 | ecosystem: Environmental > Terrestrial > Plant litter >... | reverse complement strand
AGATTATAATGGATATTATTTTGAAAATGGTGATCAGAAAAGTATGGATCAGGCCATTGAAAAGTTATTGAGTGATCCTGAAAAGATAAAGTTATTTGGGACAAATTCGCTGGGAATTATTAAAAATGAAGTAAATATTCATACAGTGCTTCGTGAATATGATGCTGCATTTCAATATGTCATAAAGCATTAAAAGTGCTGTTTTAAAATATTTATCAAAAAATGAAAGTTTTAAGTATTGTTGGCGCTCGCCCCAACTTCATGAAAGTAGCTCCGTTACACCGGGCTTTTTCCAAAGATCCTGAAATTGAATCCAAAATTATACATACCGGACAGCATTACGATGCTAAAATGTCGGATGTCTTTTTTAATCAGCTGGAACTGCCAAAACCCGATTACTTTTTAGGAGTAGGAGGTGGGTCGCATACGCAGCAGACAGCCAAAATTATGATCGAATTTGAGCAGGTCATGCTGGCGGAAAAACCTGATATTGTGTTAGTTGTCGGAGATGTGAATTCAACAATTGCCTGTGCAATGGTGGCGGTAAAAGAACATGTGCCGGTTGTACACGTGGAAGCAGGTTTGAGAAGCGGCGATCGCCGGATGCCTGAAGAGATCAACCGTATCATGACCGACTGCATTTCGGACGATTTATTTGTGACTGAAAATGCAGGGATAGAGAATTTGAAAAGAGAAAGTATTCCTGATGAAAAAGTGCATTTCGTTGGAAATGTCATGATCGATTCGCTGGTTTATTACCGGGCAAAAGCATCGCAACTTGAATTGCTGAAAGACTTTGATTTAGAACCAAAATCTTATGTTTTGGTAACCATGCACAGGCCAAGTAATGTGGATGATGCAGAAGGGCTTAAAAATATTCTGGCCATTGTAAAAAATACTTCTGAACATAAGAACGTACTTTTTCCGGTACATCCTCGCACGCTTAAAAATATGGAGACATTTGGTCTTCTGGATGAATTAAAAAGCTTATCGAATGTAACGCTTTTGGAACCTCAGGGTTATCTTGAATTTTTATATCTGATGGAAAATGCGGTATTGATCATTACTGATTCAGGTGGTATTCAGGAAGAAACAACTTATCTAAAAGTGCCTTGCATTACATTTCGTGCAAGCACAGAACGGCCTGTTACAGTGGAACTTGGCACCAATTATTTGCTAAGTGACCTGAATCCTGAATCAGTGAAAGAATTGGTAACAGAAATTTTGGGAGGAAATGCTAAAACTGGTCAAATTCCACCATTGTGGGATGGGCATGCGGCGGAAAGAATTGTTGAGATCCTAAAAAATAAATACGCTAAATAAGACTGAATAGTGGGAATAGTTGTACGGCAGAGTCTTAAAGCGGGGTTGGGCTCCTACATTGGCGTAGGTATTGGAATTGTAAATCAAATGTATGTTTCTACCAAATTTCTTTCGGTGGAGCAACTGGCACTTTCCCGTTTGTTACTGGAAAACAGCATTGTTTTTTCTGCATTCGCCCATTTGGGTACACCATTTATTGCCGATAAATTTTTCGGGCTTTTTAGGGACGATGAAGAGAAGCATCGTGGAATTTTACCTTTCCTGCTTTTTCTACCATTTATCGGGGCACTTCTTTTTGGACTCCTTTATTTAATTTTTACTCCTGAAATTAAAAGTTACTTCTCGGAAGAATCTCCGATGATCCTTAAATACCATTTTCTGGTCGTTCCCTGGACATTTTTTTGGATATATATTACCGTTCTTGATTCTTATTGCAGGAATAATGCCCGGATAGCCATTCCCAACTTTATACGCGAAGTTTATCTAAAATTAGCCAACGTATTTCTCATCCTTATTTTTGGACTGGGTTGGATCAGTTTTGACCTGATGTTGTATCTGATTGTCGGCTCCTACGGTTTGGCAATTGTGTTTTTATTTATTTATATAAAACAACTTGGGAAATGGTATTGGAGATTTCCTGATACTAAATTGTTAACGATCGGTTTGGTCAGACAAATGCTTGCTTATGGCAGTTTTACCATACTTGGGGGAATTGGAGTAAGCCTGGTCATGTTTATTGACAGATCTATGATTGCCGGAGAGCGTGGTCTGGTAAGTACGGGTATATTTATTATTGCTTCTTACATTGCTAATGTAATTGAGATCCCTCGTAAAGCTATTGCACAAATATCCATACCGCTCTTAGCCACAGCGCTTTTAAAAAATGATAATGAGCAGATTCGAACAATGAATCAAAAGTCGGCACTCAATCAATTGATTGCCGGCGGTGTCGTTTTTTTATTGATTTGGGCGAGTATTGATGATATTTTCTTTTTAATTCCAAAAGGAGAAACCTATGGAGAAGGTAAATTTGTGGTTTTATTCCTGGCTTTAACAAAGGTTTTTGACATAGCGACCGGCCTAAATAGCGAAATTATCCTCTATTCGAAATATTTTAAATGGGGAACCCTGTTTATTGTCGCTTCTGCAATTCTTAGTGTTTTACTCAATTTATGGCTGATTCCAATACATGGTTTCCTGGGCGCAGCTATTGCTACCGCACTGACGACATTATTTTATTCAATAGGAAGAATGACTTTTGTCTGGATAAAATTTGGAGTAATGCCTTTTACCTTCAAAACATTACAGGTTTTCCTGATCCTTACTGCTTTTTACGCCTGCACCTTCATTACGCCTGATTATACACGAACAATTTTCAGTGCAATGGGAATGATTGCAATCCGATCCTTTTTAATTATAGTATTTTTCGTTTTGATCATAGTAAGATTAAACGTGTCAGAAGAAATAACCGGATTGGTAGTTGGTTTACGCCGTAGATTTTTGAAGTAGTTGAGATAAAAATTTAAAGAAGCTGATCCAGTAACCTCACTTTTTTTCCGGTCCTGATTCTTTCCTTTACAAACTGCATGTCACGGATATAAATCGTATTTTCCGGATTGGTAGATTCAATAGGAATTATTTTTCGTTCATTTGGAGAATAGCTGTTTGGCGTAAATCCAAGGGATAACAATTTGTTATGAATGTAGTTTTGTCCAAACTCGTACTGATCAGATAAACCATTGGTTTCCATAATAATAACTCTCAATTCAGGCCGTTCAAGCGTTTTAGTTGCACCATTGATCACGTTTGCCTCAAATCCTTCCACATCAATTTTAACCAGATTGGGAGTTTGATTCGCCATTAAATTGTCCAGGGAATTAACCGGGATATTTGTTACAGGTCCTGAATAATTTCCATCCGAAATAACATGATTAATTGCATCCAGTGAATCTGAAAAAACCAGCATTTCTTCTTTATCACCAACGCCGAGATTATAAAGCTCTGTTTTATCCTGCAAATTATTATAATTGATATTACGTTTCAAACGGGAAAAAGTGGAGGGAATAGGTTCAAACGACAAAGATTTTGCTCCTGTAACGCCCGAAGCTAAAACAGAATAAACGCCAATATTTGCTCCAATATCAACAAAAGTGTCTTCCGGCCGCAAGTAATGCATCATAAATAACATTTCATTGGTGTCGTACAGACTGGTATAAATCTGTAATTCGGCACTGGACATGCCTTTGTCGACCACTAAGAAAGTATTTTCTATAAAAGGATAAACGATTGGATATTTATGCAGACGGATTATCAAACCTCTTTTAAAGAATGTAAACAGGGCACTTAACTTTCTATTTCTGTTTAAAGGATGATTTAAAATGGTTCTTATTGTCTTTAATTTCATTATTGCGACGGATTAAACTGAGGCAAAAATATAACATTTAATTGAACATCCTCTTTCATCATAATTAGCATAACGGCTAAGAAAATGCAGCCAGAGTTATTCTCTTTTATAATTGTATCAATTCTTTATCCAAATACTAACTAATATTGCACTTCCATTGCTGCAAAGAATTATCAGAAATTGAGTAGATTCTGGTAAATTTTGAAAGATTTGGGTGACAGAAATTTAACCAATTTATTGAATTTTTTATGATTCGGGTTTTTAAAAATAAGGTATGGGATGTTCTTAATACTGTCGGAGTAGGCGCCAGTTTACAACTAGCGATGACCGGTGCATTAAAGCAATATGGATGGTTTCGCAGCTATAATTCGAAACAATCTGTAGATGCTGAAGGTAACCCGCTTCCATGGTATACCTATTCTTTTATCTTTTTTCTAAAACCCCGGTTGAAGTCTCATTTCGAAGTATTTGAGTATGGTTCAGGAAATTCTACGCGCTGGTATGCAGGCCTGGTAAAACATGTAACGGCGGTAGAACATGATACAAGCTGGATTGCATTAATTAGTCCAAAATTACCTGCAAACACAACCGTGATGGCCCGCCCAATTGGAGAAACTTATATTGATGCGGTAAAAACTGAAAACAAACAATATCATATTATAGTTGTCGATGGAAGAAACCGTGTAAAATGTACTGCTGCCGCAGTAGATTTTTTAACTCCTGATGGTGTTTTAATTTTAGACAATTCGGAAAGAGACTGGTACCAAAAAGCAAAAGATCTTATGCATGAGCGAGGTTTCCGAAAACTTGATTTCCAGGGTGCCCTTCCAATTATAAGCAGTGAAAGCTGCAGCACCGTATTTTACAGGGATGGAAATTGTTTGGGAATATAATCACTTCAATAATTTTTCATAAGTCGCTTTGTAACTTTTGATGCCGCCGATATTTTCTTTAAAACGTATTAGATTTTCTTTTTCTATTCCATGATGATCAAGGGAAATTCCTAAATCTAAAATTGTAATTTTTTTATTTTGGCAAAAATTATAAATTTCTTCGTTTAACATTACGGCCGGACTAAAATTACTGTATGATGAAAGACTAGATGATAAAAAATGATATAAAACAGCATTATTTACATGAATTGTAACGGCAAGTGCTATGATAATTGTCTGATCTGTAACGGTAAAAATAGTGACTTCATTTGGGAAACTAATCAGCAATTCTTCTAATTGAAAATGATTTAACGATAGATTATAGCCTTTTTCCAAACGGCAGGAATTTAAAAAATTATAAATAATTTCAGGAGACGAATCTGTGCAGATACCTGAAATAAATCCTGCCGATCTGCATTTTTTCAATCTCCTCTTTTCAGGCGGACTAATACAATTTATGTATGATGAAGGGGTTATGTTAATAGAATGGTTTACATGTTTTTCTACACTGTATCCATAAAGCAGATAACAATCAGAGAGTAACTTACTTGTAGTCAAGTTATAGCAGGATGGAGCAGTTTTTATACTTAATTTATTGCCATCACATTGCGAAATCCATAATTCTATACATTCCAGTAAAAAACTAATTTCGTTTGTAGTACACAATTCATCACATTGAATTCCGCCGAATGGAGCTCTTGCCGGAGATGTCCAGTTTTTATCAGTCTGGGATATACATTGAAATACAGCTGCTGCCCCAATTTCATTATTACGGAAAAGAAAAAAACAATAGATCTTTTTCGAGGTTTGTGTAAACAAATGTTTAGAGGTAAAATAAATATACGGATCAAATCGTAAAGGAATTTGTAACAGCGTTGGATACTCGACGAGATGTACATGCAATACATCCTTCTGCCATTTTTTAATTTGTATTTTATTGAGATTTTTAATAATTTTTAATAATTAATGAAGTGTATGACGGACGGTTATTGTTAGAAATTTTACTATCTTAGCAACCCAACTATAATATTAATGATTTGATTAGTATAATAATTACTATAATTTAAACATACTAATTTGGTTTTTTTTATGTTAATTACGAAGTCGATTGTTATTTTTGTGCAGAATAAATTAATAACACGTAGTTGGGCCATATTCTGATTATTTACATAAGTTTATTTTAAAAGCTAATTAATTAACCAAAGGTTAATATTTGATTAACTTTAAAACAGCATTTCCATATCTATTGGATCAAAACCCATACATGAAACACATACTTATTGCCGAAGATCACGCTGTTGTGAGAATTGGAACCAAACACCTCCTTCAATCTCTTATTCCTGATTCCTCAATTTCAGATGTTGATGATTTTGATAAAATAATTAAAGAGCTTGAAGTAAAGAGTTACGATCTTCTAATTCTTGATATTAATATTCCCGGGGGCAATACTACTAAGATGGTAGAAACAATTCGCTTGAAATCGCCTGGAATTCGTATCCTTATGTTTTCGAGTTATGATGAGCAGCTTTATGGCTTATTATATCTTCAGGCCGGTGCCGATGGATATCTTTCAAAAGATGCTCCGGAAGACGAATTTAAAGCAGCTGTTCTGAGTGTGCTCGATAATAAAAAATATATGAGCCAGGACATGCAGCAAATGAATATTAACCGCCTTATTAATCCTAAAGAGTATCTTCCTGACCCAATTGTTACATTGTCTCCCCGTGAAACTGATGTGATGAATCTATTGAAAGAAGGGCTTGGAACGGCTAAAATAGCAGAAAAATTAAACCTGCAATTGTCAACTGTAAGTACTTATAAGGCAAGGATTTTTGAAAAACTTGGTGTTAAAAATATTGTTGAACTGATTACTAAAATCAAGTAAGCCAGGTTTTAATACTTATCAGTTTTTGATATAAACTCTGTAATTTTTTACAGGGTTTTTTTTATAATATAAAAATTGTCGTTTCATGCGAAAATTAAGTGTTGAGGAGATGAACCGTCTGTCTGTTGACGAATTTAAAGAATCGCATAAATTCCCTTACGTTATCGTGCTTGATAATATAAGGAGCCTTAATAATATCGGGTCTTTTTTTCGTACCGCTGATGCTTTTCGTGCTCAAAAAATAATTCTTTGCGGTTATACACAAGAGCCTCCACATCGCGAGATTACCAGAAGTGCATTAGGCGCCGAAATGTCTGTAACATGGGAAAAAGAAGCTCTGACTATTGATGCTGTAAAAAAATTGCAAAGCTCGGGTTACAAAGTTTTGGCTATTGAGCAAGTGGAAGGAAGTACTTCTCTTGAGGAATTTAATCCTGATCCTGCTGTTCCTTATGCATTTGTTTTTGGAAACGAAGTGGAAGGTGTAGCCGATGAGGTAATGGATGTTGTGGATGGGTGTCTGGAAATTCCACAATTTGGGACCAAACATTCTTTTAATGTATCTGTTTCTGCTGGTATTGTTCTATGGGAATTCGTAAAAAAAAAGATAACAAAAACATAATGTGAAATACTTGCATATTACCTAAAATAAGGTTGTAATTGCAGGTTGATAGTCTGAGTATTTATTTTTATAGTTATGCAGAGCACTTTTGCCTTACACTAATTCTATCTTAAATGTATCTTAAATAAGAAATTATGAAATCCGCAACAAAAAAGTTATCAGCCGAAATCGCCGAAACGTTAACCGGAAAAATTGAATCGGTTGTAACAGGCTCAAAAAAGATAAAAAAGTCAATTGAAAAGGCGGCAGCCAAACTAGCAAAAAAAGTTGCTAAATTCGAGAAAGATACCTTGAAGTTGAAAGCTAAAGAAGCAAAAGATGCGGAGAAAAAAGCTAAAAGCAACGGAAAAAAAGAGGGCAAAAAGGATAAAAAGAAATCACACAAATCAGAAAAATTAGCAGCATTGGTAGCAGCAGCTACTTCAAAAGTTTCGGTAGCTACGCCAGCTAAGGTTGTAAATGTACCTGCCGCTCCTGCAAAACCATCGACTTCTAAAGTGAAAACGACTCCGGCTCCGTCAAGCCCTGTTGTGACTGCGCCTGAAAATACAGAAAGCAATAATTAACGGATAAATTACTTTCTTTTCATAAGAGATCATCTATTCAACTTCGTGAGGGGTTGAATTTTTGTTTTTTAAACTATACTGAAAATCAGTGACCTGACCGTTGCATTTCCGTATACTTTATAATCGGCCGGTTAAATCTTATTTGGCTGGTTTTTGATGTCTCTTATATGACCAGGATCTACGGTTTGATTTTTTTAATTGATGTAAGTTTTTCTTATTCCGTTTATTCACAGGAATATAATTCAGCGGTAATAAGTGAGGTAATGGCTGACCCAACTCCGGTTATTGGTTTACCAAACGCTGAATATATTGAAATTTACAATCGTTCTCCTAAAGCAATTTCTCTCAAAGGCTGGAAAATGGTAACCGGCAGCCGGTCATCAGTGCTGCCGGATACCACACTTTTCCCTGGTGCTTTTGCAATAATTTGTAATAAAAATAATCTTAATTTTTTGTCGGTTTTTGGATTATGTATTGGCCTTAATTCTTTTTCGTTAACCAATGAGAAAATGATATTGGCTCTTTATAATCAGCATAACCAGCTTGTTTATTCCATCACATATCTAAACAAATGGTGGAAGGCCGACAAGCGTAACGGAGGCTTTTCACTGGAAATGGCAGACATAAATAATCCATGTGGAGAACAGGATAACTGGCTCACTTCCATTGATAAGAGCGGAGGAACGCCTGGTCGAAAAAATAGTATTGAAATTTCAGATAAGGATGTAAATCCGCCCTTTGTTGAAAGAGTAAATATCCTGAAAAGTGATGAGATGGTTGTTGTATTTAATAAAAGGATGGATAGTTTAAATGCTGTTTCCGGTGCAGTTATTGAAGTTTCGGGGCGTAAAATCATCCGGCGACAATTGGAGCTTACCACTTTTCATAATCTAAAATTAACATTGGATTCGCCGCTCCTGAAAGGCCAGGAATATCAGTTAAATATCAGGAATATTTCGGATTGTTCCGGTAATCTTCTGAGGGAATCTAATCATAAACTTGCCTTGCCGTCCCAGGCAGATTCGGGGGATGTTGTTATCAACGAAATCCTTTTTAATCCCGGGGAAGGAGGTGTAGATTTTGTTGAATTATATAACAGATCTAAAAAATATATCAGTTTGAAAGACTGGACTTTGAGCAATACTAAAAATGACTCACAAAATATTTATAGCGTTATATCCAGTACTGATGTCATTATGCCTCCTTATTCGTACATGGCGCTTACCATGGATCCTGCCATTATAACTGAACAATATCCAACGGATAAAAGTCGAAATTTTTTAGAAATGAATTCATTTCCGTCTTATCCAAACACCGAAGGCAATGTAATTTTGAGGAATGCCGGGCTTAAATTATTCGATGCATTTGCTTATTCTGAAACGATGCATTATGAACTGATTTTAGATGTGAAAGGTATTTCACTTGAAAAAATTGATGTGGATAAATCTTCTGCTCATACATCTAACTGGCAGTCAGCTGCTGCAACAGTGGGATATGCAACTCCCGGTTATTCTAATTCTCAGGTAAAACCAGAAGTAACTGACGATGAATTTGTAGTAGAACCGGAAGCATTTACGCCCGACAATGATGGCCGGGATGATGAAGCGGTAATTCGGTATAAACAAAGTTTCACTGGTCGGGTCGCTACACTTCGGGTATATGATGTAAGTGGCCGGTTAATTAAAAATCTTATGAGTAATCAGTTAATTGGAACAAGCGGGGACATCCATTGGAATGGAAAGGATGAGCAAGGCGAGTTCGTGAAAACTGGCTATTATTTATTACTAATTGATACTTTTGGCATAACCGGAAATGCACGCCAATATAAAAAGAGAATTATTGTAGCAAGAAAGGATAGATAAGTTTAAAACTCAAAGTATTGGTAATCTGCACGTTAAACTATTAATTCTCATACCTCACACATTCCAATTGTTGCCAGCATTCGTCCGGTTAATCCGTTTTCATACCGGTACGAAAAATAATCTTCATTGTTTAAAACAGTTGAGTAAGAAGAAATTTCAATATTTTCAGTATTTAATCCGGCATTCACCAACTGGGTTTTATTTGCAAGTTTCAGATCTATAAAAAACTTATTTTTATCTAAATCCCAGCGCTTGTAATCTGAATCAAAATTTACTGCAACTTCTTCGCCTACTTCAAATGAGCATTCGTCAATACAAGTACCAATATATGCATAACAATCTTCGGGTTCTGTTCCAAAGGTGACCTGCAAAGCTTTTACAGTTTTTGATACTATATTCTGCACCGTTCCGCGCCATCCTGCATGAATAGCTGCAATGGCATTTTTTATAGGATCATAAATCAGGATTGGTGTACAGTCGGCAATGGTTACAGCCAGTTGAATATTAGTCTGGTTTGTCATTAGTGCATCGTAACCTTCATATCTGCCTGATTTTTGGACATGCAGGATTTCCGATCCATGAACCTGATGTGATTTGGCTACCTGCGAAAGAGGAACATTTAATGCTGAAAAAAATCTCAGGTTATTTTCAGCTATATTTTCCGGCTTGTCATTTGTTGCCCCGCCCAAATTCAGGGATTGATATGGATACGTACTTACACCTCCGTGTCTTGTGCTTTCAGCTATTATTATATCAGGAAATTTAGTAAAAAGCTGAGGACTTCTATAAAGAGGTTTGTCCATTATACAGGTTATTTTCTTTTCAAATAAAGGAAATTTTTAAATCCAAAATTATAAATTATTGCATAGAGATAGCCCATATATTAAAAGTTATTATGATGCCAATCTGATAAATAAACGGAAATAATCTTTTGAAATAGGTATACATGAAGTAATATTGGCATGGTTCTATTAGTGTTTGATGCTTCTGATATCATATTAGATTTTATTATCCGGTACTGATTTTAAACTATCAGTACTTACATTTGAACAAAAAAAGCATGGCTAATTGGGTTAAAAACTTGTTAGGAAGGCAACCTTCTTCTGAAACAGGTAATGCTGATAATGACAATAATAAAGCCATGGATTATCGTCTGCTCGGAAGATGCGGATTAAGAGTTTCGGAAATTTGTCTTGGTACAATGACCTTTGGAACGGACTGGGGATGGGGTGCTGATAAAATAACTTCCAAACAGATTTTTGACACATTTGTTAATGCAGGCGGCAACTTTTTTGATACAGCTAACCGATATACGAATGGAACGAGTGAAAAATGGCTGGGTGAATTTATTAAGTCCGACCGCCATCAGTTTGTAGTTGGTACAAAATATTCATTAAAAGATCGTGTCGGAGATTTAAATTTTTCGGGCAATCATAGAAAAAATATGGTTCGTTCAGTAGAAGAAAGTTTAAAACGTTTAGACACAGATTATATTGATCTTTTGTGGTTACACAGCTGGGATTTCACAACTGCTATAGATGAAGTATTAAGAGCCCTTGACGATCTGGTACATAGCGGAAAGGTTTTACATCTTGGTATTTCAAACACACCTGCCTGGGTAATATCACAGGCTAATACACTTGCTGACTGGAAAGGATTGAATCAATTTGTAGCAATTCAAGTAGAATACAGCTTGATTCAACGGGCTCCTGAACGCGATCTTTTACCTATGGCAGAAGCATTGGGACTGTCAGTTACAGCGTGGGGAGGATTAGGCAATGGCTTGTTAACTGCAAAATACTTAAATGGAGAAACAGGAAGATTAAATGAAAAGAGTCCCCGTTTTTCCGATAGAAACAATCTTATTGCTCTGGAAGTAAAAACGATTGCTGCTGAATTGGGCGTTACTGCTTCACAAATTTCATTGGCCTGGATTATGCAGCAGCCAACCGCGGTCATACCTGTAATTGGGATACGGAATGAAGTTCAGCTGAAAGATAATTTTGAAAGCCTTAATATTAAATTATCTGATGTAGTTATCAAGCGATTAAACGATATATCTTCTATTGATTTAGGATATCCGCATGACTTACTTGCTTCGGCGGGTTCAAGAAATGATCTTTATTCAGGGTTGTATAACGATTTGATTTTTTAGAAGTAGTTAAAACATTTTGGGGAGACTGTCAAAGCAATTCTATTGTATTTGTAAAAGCAATTTTGCCATCAAAATTATTCTGAGGGAAAAAGTAAATTATTT
>Ga0247739_10000720_pt1 | contig 11857 bp, 8 predicted proteins | sample UWRJL058202B2_FD_180943 | JGI IMG/M metagenome (GOLD analysis project Ga0247739, IMG submission 180943) | Plant litter microbial communities from Arlington Agricultural Research Station in Wisconsin, United States - UWRJ-L058-202B-2 | ecosystem: Environmental > Terrestrial > Plant litter >... | reverse complement strand
CCTACCCCGAGGATTCCGGCCGACAAGCTCACCGCCACCCTCGACAGCATCAAGGAGCTGGGTGACGTTCAGGAGGTGTCGCTGACGGGCACCGACGTGACGATGGAAACCCAGGATCTGGATGCCCGGATCACGGCACTCCGAGCATCCGTCGACCGGCTGCTGGCGCTTCTCGCCACGGCGACCGACACCGAGGCGCTCATCCAGCTGGAGACCGCGATCTCAGACCGGCAGGGCCAGCTCGAGAGCATGGAGGCCCAGCGCCGGTACTACGCCGACCAGGTCAGCATGTCGACGATCGACCTCCGCTTGGTGAGTGAGTACACCGCGCCGGCTGCCGAACCCGATTCGTTCTTCTCCGGCCTGGCTGCCGGCTGGAACGCATTCGTCGCCTTCTTCGCCGGGCTGCTCGTCGTCGCCGGCGTGCTGCTGCCGTGGCTCGTGCTCACGGGCATCATCGCGGGCGTCATCCTGCTGCTGCTCCGCCGTCGCCGCCGGGTTGCCGCGACATCCGCCGCTGCCGAACCCGAGTAGGGGTGTTCGGGCGAAGTCGAGACCCTACGCCAGCATGTCCTTGACCATCGGGATGACCTTCGAGCCGTAGAGCTCGATGGAGTGCATCATCAGCTCGTGCGGGAGGGTACCGGCGCTGTACTTGAGGTCGAAGCGCTGGATTCCGAGGGTCGAGATGGTCTTGGCCAGCTTGCGCGCCACGGTCTCGGGCGAGCCGAGGTAGAGCGAACCGTCGCTGATCTCGTGCCGGTACTCGGCTTCGGTCGATGCGGGCCAGCCGCGCTCGGCGCCGATGCGGTCGCGCATGGCGCGGTGGTGCGGCCAGTACTGCTCGGCCGCGATCTCGTCGGTGTCGGCGATGAAGCCGGGCGAATGCACCGCAATCGGGAGGTCGGGCTTCTCGAGCTGCGCGAGCGCGCGGTGGAACAGGTCGACGTATGGGGCAAATCGCGCCGGGTCTCCCCCGATGATCGCGAGCACCAGGGGCAGGCCGTAGCGCGCGGCACGCACGACCGACTCGGGGCTGCCACCGACACCGATCCAGGTCGGGATGCGCCCGCCCTCGGTACGCGGATACACGTTCTGCTCGGTCAGCGGTGGGCGGAGCGAGCCCTGCCAGGTGACGGGCTCCTCCTGGATGAGATGCGTGAACAGGTCGAGCTTCTCCTCGAACAGCTGCTCGTACGAGGCGAGGTCGAAACCGAAGAGCGGGAACGACTCGGTGAACGACCCACGGCCGAGGATGACCTCGGCGCGGCCGTTGGAGAGCGCATCGACTGTGGCGAAGCGCTGGTACACCCGGATCGGGTCATCCGAGCTGAGCACCGTCACCGCAGAACCCAGGTGGATGTTCTTGGTTGCCGTCGCCATCCCGGCGAGTACGACCTCGGGGGCGGACACCGCGAAGTCGACCCGGTGGTGCTCGCCGACACCGATGAAGTTGATGCCGAGTTCGTCTGCCAGCACCGCCTCGGCCACGAGGTTGCGGATGACCTGCGCCTGGCTGACTTCCGAGTCATCCAGCCCCACCGTCACGTCGCCGAATGTATCCAGCCCGAATTCGATGTCCATGGTCGCTCCTCATCTCGATGCAAACGTATCGTTCGATGGAACAATCGTAAGCTCACGCTATTCCCGCTCAGAGCGTCATCCCACAACAGGAATCGAAAAAGAGACCCCGACCGTCTCCGGTCGGGGTCTCTCGTTACATCCGGGCACCACTACCCGGATGAGCTTCAGTACGTGACGGTCAGCGTGTTGGTCACCGAGATGATGGTGACGACGGCAGCACTGATGAATCCCGCGATGTACGGGTTGCCGGTCGCGCGGTAGAGCTTGCGCGAGATGACGACCGTGACGAGCAGGATCAGGATGACCGGGAAGAGCCAGATGCTGAAGATGCCGCCGAAGCCGTCAACCGGCAGCCCCGTGATGAAGAACGTCGTGTACTGCACGACCACGAGCACGATCGCGGCGAGAGCCGTGAAGAGCGCGATCGCTGCGGTGTTGCCCCACTCCTTGCCACGGATCGTGAACCGGTTGAACGCGTTGGTCGCGATCGAGCTGGCCACGAAGTAGATCAGGAAGAAGGGGAAGTACAGCAGGGCGATCCACAGCTTGTCGGGCTCGAACGCCTTCACCGCGACGACCCAGAACCGGAAGTCGGTCTTGAAGAAGTAGTCGGTGATGAAGACGAGCGCGAATGCGGCGGAGACCACGACGGCGGCCAGGCCGATGCCCTGGAAGAACTTCTTCCAGCCCGGCAGCAGCCCCGCAGCGCGCAGGTCGACACCGTTCTTGCGGCCGTACGCGAAGTACGAGATCGCAAGCACGATCGCGACGGCGACCGCGTTGATGGCAGCCCACAGCGCGACGAAGAACACCGCACCCTGCGTGAAGATCGAAGGCGTTGCGTTGAAGGCGATACCGCCGAGCCAGGTGGCCTGGCTCAGGATGATCCAGCTCGCGCCAGAGACGATCGCGAGAACCACCAGGCCGCCCCAGAACCAGGCGAGACCCTTGCGGGTGTTCGCCGCGATCGGGCGGGGGGTGTCGAGGCGCAGCCCCGCGAACGCGCGGGTGGTCAGCAGTGCCCGAGCAAACGCGAGCAGGAAGATGCCGAAGCCGATGAGTCCGAGCGTGGTGAAGGCCTCCTTGACCTGCCACACCTGGCTACCCGCGTCGATGGGGTTCGGCGCGCCGAACGACTCCTCGAAGAAGTTCACCTGGTCGGTGACGCTGTCTTTCGAGATGGTTCCCCACGGGTGGGTCTGAGCCGGGGTGTAGATGACGCGCATCGCGTCTCCGTCGCCGTCCGTGTACACGGTGTCGGCCTCGCGGGTGTCGTCGGCATCGGCCGGGTCAATACCGTAGTTGAGGAACGACTGCGCGTTCGGCGTGCCGATGAACTCGCGCGGCGGGGTCAGCACGGCACCTTCGGGGCTGTAGCTGCGGAAGAAGAACTCGTCGTACTGGTCGGCGATGATGCCGGTGTCGCGAGTGCCGTACAGGTCGAAGTACGCGTTGTCGTTCGCAGCGTCGGTGTACACACCGTCGTTGTTGACGAGCAGCACGGCCGCGATCAGCGGGCTCTCGGCGGCGTTGTCCATGGCGACCGAGAAGTTGGCAGCGCGGGCACCGTTGGAGTGGCCGGAGACGCCGATCTTGTCGGGGTCGACGTACGGGAGGTCGGCGACGAGCTTCACGCCGTCGTACAGGCCGGTTCCGCCGAGCGCCAGGTTGTCGTACGGCAGGTAATCGGAGTCACCGTGCCCGTACATGTCCAGCGCCAGCACCACGTAGCCGCGGCGGGCGAGCTCGACGTAGTTGGCGTCCTGCATCTCCTTGTTGTTCCACCAGCCGTGGGTCAGGACGATCGCGGGCGCCTGGTTCTCGGCGGAGACGCCGTTGGGCTTGTACAGCAGTGCGCTGACGGCCTCGCCCGACGAGGTCTCCCACTTCAGGTCTTTGACGGTGACGCTGTACGCCGACGTCTGGACGAGGGATGCGCCGATCGCAGACAGCAGGACGAGCACGAGAGACAGTGCGAGCCAGAAGCTGTTTCGTCTCACAAGCGTTGGTTTCATAGGGGTCACTCCTTTGTGTAGGTAATTCCGGGTAGGCAGATCTGTTAGGTGATTCGGGGATGCGCGAGGTTTGTCGGGTCGGGTTACAGCTCCACGTCTTCGTCGACCCAGCCCATGGTCTTGGTGACCGCCTTCTTCCAATTGCGGTAGAGCTGGTCACGCTCGATTCCGGGCATCTGGGGTGTCCAGCGCTTGCCCTCGGACCAGTTGTCCGTGACGTCCTGCTGGCCACTCCAGAATTCGACGGCGATCCCGGCAGCGAAGGCGGCGCCCAGCGCCGTCGTCTCCGTCACTTTCGGCCTGATGACATCGACGCCGAGCTGGTCGGCCTGGAACTGCATCAGCAGCTCATTGGCGACCATCCCCCCGTCGACACGCAGCTCCGCGAGATCGACCCCCGCGTCGGCGTTCATCGCGTCCATCACCTCGCGGGTCTGGAAGGCGGTGGCCTCGAGCGCCGCGCGGGCGATGTGGTTCTTCGTGACGTAGCGCGTCAATCCGAGAAGAGCGCCACGGGCATCCGGTCGCCAGTACGGGGCGAACAGACCGGAGAAGGCGGGCACGAAGTACGCGCCGCCGTTGTCATCCACCTCGAGCGCGAGCTTCTCGATGTCGGGTGCGTCGGCGAACATGCCGAGGTTGTCTCGCAGCCACTGCACGAGCGAGCCGGTGACGGCGATCGAGCCCTCGAGCGCGTACACCGCCGGCGCCTCGCCGATCTTGTAGCAGACGGTCGTGAGCAGCCCGTTCTTGCTGAGCACGCGCTTGGTGCCGGTGTTCAGCAGCAGGAAGTTACCGGTGCCGTACGTGTTCTTGGCCATTCCCTCGGTGAAGCAGGCCTGGCCGAAGGTGGCGGCCTGCTGGTCGCCGAGGATGCCGGCGATCGGTACGCCGGGCAGCATGCCGTGCGCGCGTCCCTTGCCGTACACCTCTGACGACGACCGGATCTCCGGCAGCATCGACAGCGGGATACCCATATCGGCGGCGATGTCCTCCCGCCACTGCAGGGTCTCGAGGTCCATCAGCATGGTGCGGGAGGCGTTGGTCACATCGGTGACGTGGACGCCACCATCGACGCCGCCGGTCATGTTCCAGAGCAGCCAGGTGTCGATGGTGCCGAAGAGGAGGTCGCCCGCCTCGGCGGCCTCGCGAGCGCCGTCGATGTAGCGCAGGATCCAGGCGATCTTCGGCCCGGCGAAGTACGTGGCAAGCGGGAGCCCGACGATCTCCTTGTAGCGGTCGGGGCCCAGTTCTCCCCCGAACTCCTCGACCATCTTCTGGGTGCGCGTGTCTTGCCAGACGATGGCATTGGTGACCGGTGTGCCGGTGTGCCGGTTCCACACCACGGTGGTCTCGCGCTGGTTGGTGATGCCGATCGCCGCAATGTCGTCCGACGTCAGGTTGGCCCGGGTGAGTGCGACCCCGACCACCTCCCTGACGTTGCTCCAGATCTGCAGCGGGTCGTGCTCGACCCAGCCGGCGCGGGGGAAGATCTGGTCGTGCTCGAGCTGCCCGGTCGCGACGATCTGGGCGGCGTGATCAAAAACGATCGCGCGGGAGCTCGTGGTTCCCTGGTCGATCGCCAGGACATAGTCAGCCATCAGTACTCTGTCTCTCCGTTGAGAAGGTCGTTGTTCAGCGGACGCTGAGGTCGATCATCGGCACGATGTCGGCCGCGCTCTCGCGCGCCTTGGCAGCTGCCGCGTCGGTGGTCTGTCGAGCAGCTTCGCCCACCGCCGCCGCGCGGGTACGGTAGACGTCGGTCTCGCGCTCGGTCTGCTCGGCGCTCCATCCCAGCGTCGCTTCGGCCAGAGCGGCGACCTCGGCGAGAGCATCCATTCCCTCGTTGGGGTATTCGTAGACCATGCGGGTGCGGCGCATCATCAGGTCGTCGAGGTGCAGGGCGCCCTCATGCGTGATCCCGTAGACGATCTCGGCACGCAGGTAGGCGGGGGCGTGCTCCAGCGGGGCGGCCAGGGAGGGGTCATCCTGAGCCAGCTGGGCGATGTCGCGGATGTCGGCGCCGTATCGGTGGAAGAGGTGATCGGTGGTGCACTTGCTCCACCCGAGGCCGTTGATCACCGAGGCGAGTTCTTCCTCGGCAGCGAGGTAGCCCTCGGCTCCGCTGAGCGGGATCTTCTGGGTCACCGACGGGCGCGACTTGGCGCCGGCACCCAGCGCGAAGTCGACGGCGTCCTTGGCCATGATCCGGTAGGTGGTGTACTTTCCGCCTGCGATCGACACCAGCCCCGGCACCGGCGAGGCTACGGTGTGCTCGCGCGAGACCTTCTCAGACTGCGTGCCCTCCTTGGTGCCCGGCTGCAGCAGCGGGCGGAGACCAGCCCAGGTGCCGACGACGTCGTCGCGGCCGATCGGGTGGGCAAGCACCTTGTTGGCCTCGGCGATGACGTAGTCGATGTCGGCGGCGGTGGCCACCGGGTTCATCAGCTCTTCGTTCCAGGGGGTGTCGGTGGTGCCGATCACCCAATACCGCGACCACGGGATCACGAACAGCACGCTCTTGGCGGTCTGCAGGATGAGGCCCGCGTCGCCCTTGATCCGTTCGCGCGGCACCACGATGTGGATGCCCTTCGACGCGAGCACGCGCAGGCCCCCGTCGCTGTCGGCGAGCGACTGCGACTCCTCGGTCCACACACCGGTCGAGCTGATCACCGTCTTGGCCTTCACCGGGAACGTGAGCCCGGTCTCGAGGTCCATCAGTACAGCCCCGTCGACCGCTCCGCTCGCGTTCTTGGTGAGCTCGACGACCTGCGTGCGAGCAGCGGCGTGGGCGCCGTACTCAACGGCGGTGCGCATCACCATGACGACGAAACGGGCGTCGTCGACATTGGCGTCCCAGTACTCGATCGCGCCGACCGCCGCGCTCTTGGCGAAGTCGGGGAAGGTCTTGGTGAGAGCTGCGCGGGAGAGGTGGCGGTGGAAGGGCAGCGCGCGCTTGCCCTTGCGCGCGCTCGCGAGCAGGTCGTACAGCATGATGCCGGCGCCGACGAAAGCCCGTTCCCACACGCGGTGACGCAGCGGGTAGAGGAAGGGCAGCGGCCGCACCAGGTGCGGCGCGATCTCGGTCAGCAGCAGGTCGCGCTCTTTGAGCGCCTCGAGCACCAGCTTGAAGTCGAGCATCTGCAGGTAGCGGAGGCCGCCGTGGACGAGCTTGCTCGAGCGGCTGGAGGTGCCGGATGCCCAGTCCTGGGCTTCCACGACGGCCGTCGAAAGACCCCGGCTCGTGGCGTCGAGGGCGATCCCGGCTCCGGTGACGCCGCCGCCGATCACGAGCACGTCGAGCTCCTGGCCCGGCTTGGTGCTGTCGGCGAGGCGAGCGAGTGCGCGCTTGCGGGTGTCAGCGGTGAGGCGACTGTCGGTCATGGGTGGATCGTTCCTGCCATTGCTTGGTAGACACATCAAGTAGTCCGAACAGCAGCGTATTACTTTCGGTGCGGTCGATGACAATCTGAGCAGGCAACCTGCACAAACGTGCAGAATGGGGTCATGGACCGCGAAGAGACGATGCTGGCCGCGTCATCGATGTACTACCTGCAGGACGTGAAGATGGAGACCATAGCGAGTCACCTTCACATGTCGCGATCGAGCGTTTCCCGCCTCCTGAAGCAGGCGCGAGCCAGCGGATTGGTGGAGATCACCCTTCGCCCCACGCCCTCCCGTGCGCCTGGGGTGGGGCAACGCATCTCGCTGATGTACGGCGTCGAGGCGTACGTCGTGCCCGTCACCGACTCTGCGTCGGTGGAGGAGCGCCTCGAGCAGGTGGCCATGTCGACGGCGCGACTCGTCAGCGCCTGGATGGATTCCGACATGATCCTCGGGGTCGCCTGGGGCACGACGCTCGCGGCGATCGCCCGCCATCTCAGTCGCAAGACCACCCGCGGCAGCTCCATCGTGCAACTGAACGGCGCCGCCAACACCCGAACTTCGGGCGTCGAATATGTCGGCGACCTCATTTCGCTGTTCGGCGACGCGTTCGACGCGAAGGTGCACCTCTTCCCCGTTCCCGCGTTCTTCGACTACGCCGACACCCGGCGCGCGATGTGGCGGGAGCGCTCGATTGCCCGGGTGCTCGACGTGCAGCGTCGAGCCGACATCGTGCTGTTCTCCATCGGGGTGGTGGGCGGCGAGGTGCCCAGCCACGTGTACGCGGCGGGATATCTGGAGCGTGAAGACATCGAGACCCTCGAGGCCGAGGGCATCGTCGGCGACGTGTGCACGGTCTTCCTGCGCGCCGACGGGAGCTACGAAGACCTGTCCCTGAACGAACGTGCAACCGGTCCCACTCCGGCCGAACTGCGGCAGGTGGCCCGCCGCGTGTGCGCTGTTGCCGGCGACAGCAAGGTCGTCCCGCTGCTCGCGGCGCTGCGCGCCGGCGCCATCACCCATCTCGTCATCGACGAGCAGACCGCGATGCGGCTGGTGGAATTGGATGCCTCGACGCCGGCTATCGGCCCCAGACCGGACGGAACTGCACACTGATCCTGGGCCCGACCGCCTGCTTGGTCTTCAGGATCGCGTGCTCGTAGGTGCGCTGGCAGCTGCCGCCCATCACCAGCAGGTCGCCGTGGCCCACCGGAAACTTCAGGGTCTTTCCGCCACCCTTCGGTCGCACCGAGAGCACCCGTTCCGCCCCGACCGACATGATTGCGACCATGGTGTCGCGGTCGATCGCGCGGCCCACCCTGTCGCCGTGCCAGGCGACGCTGTCGTCACCCGTGCGGTAGAAGCAGAGACCCGCCGTCTCGAACACCTGTCCCGGCGGGCGCCCGTAGTGCTCGTTCAGAGCATCCCGAGCCTCGGTGAGAACGGGATCGGGGAACGCGTCCCGCGCGCCGAACCACGAGACCAGCCGCGGCACGGTCACCACCCGGTCGTACATCTCGCGGTTGTCGACCCGCCACGGAACATCGACCGCGAGCCGCTCGAACAGGGCGTCGGAGTTGGAGAGCCACCCAGGCCTGAGGTCGAGCCACGCGCCGTCTTCGAGCGGAATTCGCTCGACCATCGCGCCGAGCGGCCGCAACTCCGGCTCGGAGAACAGGTCGTCGAGAAGGGAGGCTTGGAAGCTCATCGTCATCGCTCCACCCTAACAACTTTCGAACATATGTTCGATGGTCAGTACGAAGTCGTGAGCAAGACGTCCGCCGCCGCATGGATATCGCGAGGATGGCACTCCGGTTGGCGGACCCAGCGTAAACCTGTGTCGTGACCCTGACCCACCTGATGCCCTCGCTGCGCCGCACGCTCCCCGATCCGCTCCGCGCCGACCTGTGGCCTGAGTTCACGGTGGCCACGATCGACGACGTCATCACCGCCGGGGTTTCTGCCGTGCGCCTCGCCGACCTCTGCGGCACCCCCTGCGTTCACACTGCGGCCGCGGTGATCCCGGGCACCCACGGGCGTCCGTCCCCGAGCGCTCTCGCCGCGGTTCTCGTGACCGAAGTGAATACGGTCGATAGCACCGGGGTGCGGGTGGATGCCGAGCTCTCGTCAGACCGGTTGCTGCTGCATGAGGCGCGCCTCATCGGGCGGGCGTCGACGGCTCGCGACGAGCCCGTCGACCTGCGGTGGCGTAGCGGCAGCGGGTCCGTGACCCTCCCCGCCGACATTCGCCAGGGCGACCTGCTGGTCATCCCGTGCCGCGGCGTGATCACGCTGCACGAGGTCACCCCCGGCTAGACGTCGCGCTTGCGGAGAGCGGAGCGGCGGACGAAACCGATCACGGCGGTGGCGATGAACAGCACGATGCCGATCACGGCGATCCAGACGAGCCCCTCGATCGCGAAGCCGACGATGGTCACGATCAGCCAGAGGGCCAGCAGCACGATAACGAGGATCAACATACGGCTCACACTACGTGAGGAATATCGGCCGCACGACGGGGTTGACGCGGAGGCCCGGCTGGACTTTGCTGCAGTCGGAGGGCAAGACTGAAACCCATGGTCAGCGCCCCCGGCACCATTCGCACACCCGACCAGCGACTTCGAGTCTTCGTCAGCTCGACACTCGGCGAACTCGCCGCCGAGAGAGCGGCGGTCAGAAGCGCCGTCGAACGGATGCACCTGGCCCCCGTGATGTTCGAGCTCGGTGCGAGACCGCACCCGCCCCAGGACCTCTACCGGGCGTACCTGGAGCAGTCCGATGTTTTTCTCGGCCTGTATTGGGAGAGCTATGGCTGGGTCGCTCCCGGTGACGAGATCTCCGGGTTGGAAGACGAGTACCGCCTGTCGGGGTCGCTGCCGAAGCTGATCTACCTGAAGAAGCCCGCCGACGCGATGCAACCGCGGCTCCGCGAGCTGCTCGACCGCGTGCGCAGCGACGGTCGCGCCGCATACCGGTCGTTCTCCACCCCCGAAGAATTGGCTGAGCTCGTCGAGACGGATCTCGCCACATTGCTCGCCGAGCGATTCGACCAGAGCCGCGCCAAACCCACCACCCAGACCGCGCCCATCGAGGTGATTCCGGCCGACAACATCCCGATTCCGCTCACTCGCCTGCTCGGCCGGGAGGCAGACATGACGAGCATCCGAAGTCTCCTGGAGACCGACGGGGTGCGGCTGGTCACCCTCACGGGCCCGGGCGGCATCGGCAAGAGCCGGCTGGCCATCGACACCGCCCGCGCTGCCGCGGACCTCTACCCGGGCGGCGTCGCATTCGTGAGCCTGGCGGGCGTACACGACTCGTCGTTCGTCCCGACCGCGATCGCCCAGGCGACCGGGGTGCGTGACACCGGGGTTGGCACAGTGCTCGAGAAGTTGACGACCGCCCTGCGGCACCGCACGATGCTCATCGTCGTCGACAACTTCGAGCAGGTGCTGGATGCCGCTCCGACTCTCACCACGCTTCTGGCCGCGGCGCCCAACCTCACCCTGCTCGTGACCAGCCGCACGCTGCTCCGACTCGGCGGCGAGCACGCGTACGAGGTGGGCGCTCTCGCGCTGCCCTCTTCCGAGAACGCGCACAGCGCCCAGGTCGCACTGCGGTCACCCGCCGTGTCGCTCTTCGTGGAACGCGCGAGGGCGGTGCGCCCCGACCTCGAGGTGACGGATGACAACGCCGACGTGCTCTGCAAGGTCGTTGATGCGCTCGACGGCGTGCCGCTGGCGATCGAGCTCGCCGCCGCCCGCGCCCGACTGCTACCCCCGCAGGCGATGCTCGAGCGACTCGATCGCCAGCTGCCCTTGCTCGTCGGGGGCGTTCGCGACCTGCCCGAGCGACAACAGACCATCCGCAACACGCTGGAATGGAGCGTCGAGCTTCTGGCGGAGGACGACCGCACTTTGCTCTCGTTGCTGGGCGTCTTCTCCGGCACATTCACGCTCGAAGCGGTCGAAGCGGTTGCCGTCGGGCAGGGCATCGACGATGTGCTCACCAGCCTCGGCAATCTCGTCGACAGCAGCCTCGTGAGGCAGCAGGATGGCGGCGATCGCGCGCTGTTCAGCGTGCTCTCCACCGTTCGCGAGTACGCCCGCGAGCGCCTCGACGCGGCCGGCGGCCACGCCGACGCTCGCGCACGGCACGCTGCCCACTATCTCGCCGTCGGTGAGGCCGCGAGCGCAGCTCTCGAAGGAGTTCGCCAACGCGCGACGGTGCGGATGCTCGCCGAGGAGCGTGACAACCTCCGCGCGGCCGTGCGTTACCTGCTCAACGATGAGCGGTGGGCGGCCGCGGCCGCGTTCTCGTGGGCGCTCTACATCTATTGGTGGGTCGGCGGTCATCTCGGCGAGGTGCGCAACTGGATGAGCGAACTCCTCGACTCCGCCACCGAGCTGGACGACCTGACGCGCGCCCGCGCGCTGTACTTCAGACACGCGATCACGTTCTGGCAGGACCCGGACGGCTCCGTGCTGCGGGGGCTCACCGAAAGCGCGAGCCTCTTCCGCCGGGCGGGCGACTCCGACGGTGAGGCGCTGGCCCGCATCTCCGTGGGGCTCGGGCTGCTCGCCGCCGATCCCGCCGAGCCGGTCGAGGCCGATGACACCCTCGAGACCGCGCTCGGCCTGTCGCGCTCATCCGGCGACACCTGGGGCGAGGCGATGGCCCTCATCACGATCGGCAGGGTCGCGCTGCTCTCGCAGCACGTTCCCGCCTCGCTCAATAGGTTCGAGGAGGGCCTGCGATTGTCGCGGTCACTCGGCGATCAACTCGGGGTGACCATCGCGCTCCACCATCTCGGCTGGGCGCACCTTCTGCTCGGCGACCCCGCGGCGGCGAAGACGAAATTCACCGAGTCGCTC
>Ga0247739_10000719_pt1 | contig 11859 bp, 9 predicted proteins | sample UWRJL058202B2_FD_180943 | JGI IMG/M metagenome (GOLD analysis project Ga0247739, IMG submission 180943) | Plant litter microbial communities from Arlington Agricultural Research Station in Wisconsin, United States - UWRJ-L058-202B-2 | ecosystem: Environmental > Terrestrial > Plant litter >... | reverse complement strand
GAGGTCTTCTTTTTTTATGTCCATGGTAATGGGCGCTAAACCTAGTTTCTGGTGTTCGGAAATTACTTTGTCGTTTACAATCAATGTTACGATGTCGCCATCCACAGTACCATTATCATATAAATCAATTTTTACATCTCCAGCAGGTATGGTTAGGCTATGCTGCACCTTGGTTTCTATGGCAGGTTTTAAAGGTGCCGTTGGCAATGATTGAGTTGTGATTATCTGCTTGAACTTGGTATTTAAAGTGTCCGCAATTTTAACAAATGACGACCTTGATGGCGCCTTGTAAATGAGGTCGTAAAAGTAAGGGTCGCTATTTCGTAAACGTATTTTTTCCATATCTTCTTTAGGCGTGTAGATGCCTATTAAAGACGATTTATTGTTTTTGTCGTATTGAAAAACGAATGAGAACTGTTTAGCTGCCAAAATAGAATCAGGCAAATTAAACTTGACAACTTTACCGCTATACAACTTCACTTCTCCGTCGCTGTCTATCGTTCCATCCATATAGATAATAACATCGTCAAAATTTTTAAGATATAGAGTTCTTGTTCCAAAAATCCTGTTTCCTTCTTGCTTTAAATCTAACTCAAGCACATAGTCTGATTGTAAGTCTTTGTTAGAAGCCTTTATTTGCCACTGCCACTTCCCGGTTAAATCCTGCGCCTTCGCACACCAACCCATTAGTAAAGCCAATACCCCTAAAAAAATCGATTTGCGTTGTTGCATAAATAAAAATACAGTTGTTTACTATTGAGCACCGAGGTATTTATTTGAACGGCGTGTTGAAGTTATTAATTTTAACTTTTGGTGTATTTTTTCCATTACCATTCTTGCCTTAAAAGTGGGTTTGTATAAAATAACTTCAAAATCAATGGATTATTATTCAATTTATACAACCACTTTTTAGCATCAATCGTTTGCCGACCAAGGCCTTCTAAACTGTAAAACCTCACATCCATTTGAAAACCCTATTTTTGGACTGTTGTGTATTTTTTACATCACAAAAAACGATTGCTTGAAGTAGAACATAACAACAATATTATTAGTATGGACAAAAAGGTTACTAAAATAGGTGTGATGACTTCTGGTGGCGACAGTCCTGGAATGAATGCCGCAATACGGGCAGTAGTTCGTACGGGAATTTATCATGGCATGGAAATGTTTGGCATTTACAGAGGTTACACCGGAATGATAGAGAATGATATTAAACCGATGGATAGCAGAAGCGTTGCCAATATTATTCAACGGGGCGGAACTATTTTAAAAACGGCCCGCTGCGCAGAATTTAGAACGCCAGAAGGGCGTAAAATAGGTTACGACAATCTTACGGCTTTGGGAATCAATGGTTTGGTAGTGATAGGAGGTGATGGCAGCTTTAAGGGCGCACAAACTTTCAGTAACGAGTTCGATATTCCTTGCATCGGCATTCCGGGCACGATCGATAAAGATATTGCAGGTACTGATTTTACGATTGGTTTTGATACAGCTGTAAATACTGCCGTGGAAGCCATCGATAAAATTCGTGATACCGCAGATGCCCATGATCGACTTTTTATAGTGGAAGTAATGGGCAGGGATGCTGGTTACATTGCTCTGCATAGTGGTATAGCTACTGGCGCCGAAAACATTTTGGTTCCAGAAAGCGAGACCGATATCGAAGACCTAATTACTTCATTGACCCAAAACGAAAAGCGCAAAAAGCTGGTAAACTTGATTGTAGTTGCCGAAGGTGAAAAAATTGGAGCGAACGAAATTGCAGCCACCATTCAAAAGCGCCTGCCAAATTCTGACACTCGTGTATGTGTGCTCGGCCATATACAGCGTGGCGGTTCGCCCACTTGCTTGGATAGACTGATAGCCAGTAGAATGGGTTACCACGCCGTTGAATGCTTGATGACTGGAAAGTTTAACGTAATGGTAGGCATCATGAACAACAAAATGAGCTACTTGCCGCTAAACAGGGCCGTTAAAGCCAAAGAAAAATTCAATAATGAATGGTTGAAAGTGGTAAAAATCCTTTCTAGCTAATTGGCTGGAATTAATTCTAAATTTTTAATTTTATTTAATATATCATGTCAAAAAACATTTCGAAATACCTGCACAGGCAGATGGACAAGGAAGCAGGCTTACAGCACAATGCCAAAAAAACGAAAATAGTTGCCACCGTAGGCCCAGCTTGCGATACGTACGATAAACTATTGGAATTGGTAAGGGCAGGCGTAAATGTTTTTCGCCTTAACTTTTCTCACGGCACCCACGAGGACAAACAAAAAATCATCGACTTTATTCGTCAAATCAATAAAACAGAACCTTATAACATCGCTATTCTCGGAGATTTGCAAGGTCCAAAATTGCGGGTGGGCGAAATAGAAAACAATTCACTGTTGCTTACCCCTGGCGACATCCTCACTTTTACCAACGAAAAATGCGTAGGTACCCTCGAAAAAATCTATGTTAGTTACCCAAATCTTGCAGGCGATGTAAAAATTGGCAACAAGATATTGATCGACGATGGCAAGATGGAAGTGGTGGTTAAAGACATTACAAAAGAACGCAATGTAAAAGTAGAAGTGACATTGGGCGGGATTCTTTCCTCTAAAAAAGGCATCAACTTACCAGACACAAAAATTTCTTTGCCTGCATTGACCGAAAAAGATTTGGTTGATCTAGAATTTATTATTGAGCAACAACTGGATTGGGTAGCCTTAAGTTTTGTACGCAGTGTAAAGGATATCGTGATTCTTCGGAGCAAATTGCAGGAGAAAAAGAGCAAGACGAAAATCATTGCCAAGATTGAAAAACCAGAAGCCCTCGTAAATATTCGTGACATTATTGTAGAAAGCGATGCTATTATGGTGGCACGTGGCGATTTGGGTGTTGAAATGCCGGTGGAAAAAGTGCCAATGATCCAGAAAGACCTCATCAAAAAATGTATGCACCGTGCCAAACCGGTAATTGTAGCTACACAAATGATGGAAAGTATGATGGACCGTACCAAACCAAACCGGAGTGAAATTACCGATGTGGCAAATGCCGTACTTGAAGGTGCTGATGCCGTAATGTTGAGTGGCGAAACCGCTGCCGGACAATACCCAACCTTGGTAGTAGAAACCATGACAAAGATCATCCGCGAAGTAGAAGCAACTGGATACGATTACAACCGGGAAGAAACATTGAAGCCACAACCGCATTCGCCTTCTTTCAACAGCGATGCCATCTGTTACAATGCCTGCAAATTGGCGCAAGACTTGCAAGCTGATGCTTTGATTGGTATGACACAAACTGGTTATACAGCTTTTACACTGAGCAGCTATCGTCCAGAAGCACCGTTGTATATCTTCAGTAAAGAGCGTACACTTATCAACCAATTAAGTTTGAGCTGGGGTGTTCGTGCTTTTTTCTATGCAGAAGAGGAAAGTTTGGATGATATTATTCATGACGAAATAGCTATATTAAAAGAACGTGGTTTCTTGGTACCGGGCAATGTGGTAATCAACACAGGATCTACACCGGTGGATTTACACTTGCCTACAAACATTATCAAGGTAACAAAGGTTGATTAATTTTAATTTGATTTAGTAAGCATGTACAATAATAGAGATAACAACCGGGGCGGCAACCGTTACGATCGCCGCCCTAGTCAATACGACCGACAGCCCAACAGACCAGCTCCTTTGCCGGAAGGTTTTGCCCTGTATTATATTGCTGCCCTTTGCCCAACGGATGTAAATGCACAGGTAGACGTTTACAAACAATATATGCAGGATAAATATGGTAGCCGTGCTGCGCAAAAATCTCCAGCCCATCTAACCATCGTGCCGCCTTTTAAAGCGGAAGAGAACATGGAAAAACAGCTGAATGATTTCGTGACCACCTACAACATTGGCGTAGTTCCTTTCGACATCCGCCTTAATGGATTCAGTCATTTCGGAAACCGGGTAATATCGGTAGACGTGGCGCCAAACGAAACATTGATCCATTTGGAACAGGAAGTGAACACACAATTTACTGAGCAATTTCCTGCGATTATTTTTCGTACCAAGCCAGAATTTAATCCACATGTAACCATTGCTACACGGGATATTCCTGAGCATAAATTCGATGAAGCATGGGATTATTTTCAACAGCAAAACATCGACACCACTTTTATTTGCAATGGGTTGAGCGTTTTGAAATTGGTTAGAGGTGTTTGGCAAACCATTTAAATGCACTGATCTTACTTATAAACCACAGAAAACTTACATGTCTTCTGTGGTTTTTTTATGCCTTTATCAATACATGTTGAACTTTTCGTTGATGAAAAATAGGAGCATAAAGATGATATAAAAAGGCAGCTATCAATAAAAATTGCCCAATCGTGTGTTCCATTTTTATATTTGGTAAAATAACTATATTCAAAGTGAAACCGATGATTGCAATAACATACATGAAATTTCTTTTGGCCGAAACAAAATACAACAGCAGAGGCAAAAGCCACAGCACCCAAAAATAGGTATAGCGTGCAATTGGAATAAAAAAATCAAACATATAAAACATCACAAATCCTAGTATCAGCATATCTGGCAGTTGCAATTGTATCCTTTTTATACGTATCCATAAAAATGGTATGGAAGTCAATGTCATGCAAATCGTTCCCATTAACAACAGCTGGTTGGCTGAAAAAGTAGGCCACTTTAATCGCTGCGCAATGATATAAAAAGCAGTATTCTCCTGCCCTTCCATAATGCGTGCAGACAATCGCTCATCGAGTGCAAGATTTATTTCTATTCCTTCAAACTGAAAATTATATATTTTAGTATTAACTACCTCGTCGATATTTTCAAACAAGTGTATGTGCGAATGCAACTTGACAATTTTAAAATAATCTTGCCAATTGAGCATTTGTAGCGGCGATAGAAAAACGTAGGCAACATATAAGCCCAATATCAAGCCTAGGCACAGACCATATTTCCAATATTTTTTATATACAAAAAGAAAGGGCAAGAAGCATAATATAAAATCGAGTTTGATAAGGCAAGCTGCTGCTACAAATAGACTTGCAAAAAAAGCATTTACATAACTATTTTTCAACGACATAAAATAGAACGAAACACAAGCAAACAGGGAGATGAAGATATAATTTTGCCCGGCAAAAAGATGATGGTGCCAACCACTGGTTTGTGCAAAAAAAGCTATGATAAAAGCAATGAAAAAACCGAACCGATTTCCAAGGCCTTTGTAAACCATCCAGGCACAAAAAATAAGCGATAGATATTGTGCGATAAACCATGCGATGTCAATTTGCATCTGGCTCATATCAACCAAAGGTGCCATTAAACCATGCAAGAAAGGAGTGGACGTAACCGCTGGGATGCTTACATTGCCCGGCAAATTGAATTTCGCAGGATCATAATATCGCAGGGTATCACCAGGCTTCCATATATAAAAATAGGGTGATAAACCATCGCTCAGCATCCTCGCCCCAACAACCCTGTTACGCAAATCCAAAGGCAAGCTTTCGGCATGAGAAAAATCAAATAGCAAAGCTTTTACGGCTAGAATGAGTATAACGGCATACCCTACATATCTTAAGGTCGTCTTATTTTGCTGAATCCTTTCTCGTAATGCTTGTCTTGATATTCCCATTAGTTTTAAATCGATTGCAGTTTCTTGATAGCTCCCTGGAACTCATCGCACCATGGTTTTGAGCGCTGTCAAATGTAACCCGTTTTAAAATAGTGGTATTTGGAAGCTTGGAAACGACCAGGGAAGCGCAGACATGGAATGCTTCCATTCGATATTTTCTGACCGGCTTTTCGACTTACTGGCCAAAATCAAAAGCGATACTGCAACCATTTGATCCATAATTATGTTTACTACCTTTACATCTTATGGCTTTGAATCCTACTTCCGGCAAAAACGCACCAGTAAAACCGGCCTCAACACAGTTATCTTTTCAGGAACGTATATCTGCACTTAAAAACCTTCCTCGTTTTTTCAAGTTGGTTTGGCAAACTAGCCGCTGGATGACAGTGGTGAACTGTTTGTTACGGCTGATGCGTTCCGTCATTCCATTGGCAGTTTTGTACGTTGGCAAATTGATTATCGACCAAATTATCGGTTTGAGTAAAGCGCCGAGTCCTGTTTCCCACGAGCATTTGTGGGTGTTGGTGGGTATCGAGTTTGGTTTGGCCATTGTTTCGGATGCATTGAGCCGAGCAATTACTTTGATGGACAGTTTGCTTGGCGATCTCTTCAGCAATCATACATCTGTGAAAATCATGGAACATGCTGCCATCCTCGATTTAGACCAATTCGAAAACTCTACATTTTACGATAAACTCGAACGGGCCAGGCAACAGACCGTTGGCCGCACCATCTTACTATCGCAAGTGTTGAGCCAAGTGCAAGACCTTATCACGATGGGCTTTTTGGCCGCAGGCTTGATTCTTTTTAATCCGTGGCTTATCTTGTTATTGATTGCGGCCATCATTCCGGCCTTTTTGGGCGAAGCCTATTTTAATGATAAAACCTATGCCCTTAGCAGGAGGCAAACACCCGAGCGGCGAGAACTTGATTACATGCGTTTTTTAGGTGCCAGTGACGAAACCGCCAAAGAAGTAAAGATGTTCGACCTAAGCGGCTTTCTTATCAATCGCTTTAAAACCTTATCTAGTAGATTTTATATCGACAATAAAAAACTTGCCATTCGACGTTCTACATGGGGCACTTTCTTTGCCATGCTTGGCAGTGCTGGTTATTACGGGGCATATGTGTTCATCATCATCAAAGCTGTTGATGGCAGCATCTCCATTGGTAGCCTCACGTTTTTGGCTGGGTCGTTTAGGCAATTACGTAGCCTCATGGAAACAATCTTGATTCGCTTTACGAGCGTGTCGCAGGGAGCAGTCTATTTGAGCGACTTCTTTGATTTTTTCACGATTCAACCCAACATATTTCAAGCAAGCAAGCCTGTTCCGTTCCCAGTGCCTATTAGGCAAGGTTTTGTATTTGAAAATGTGGGTTTTAAATATGCTGATGCAGAACGTTGGGCCAATAGGCATCTGAATTTCACTTTGAACCCAACAGAAAAACTGGCGTTGGTTGGTGAAAATGGCGCCGGTAAAACAACGCTGGTAAAGTTGCTTGCTCGATTATACGACCCCACAGAAGGCAGGATCCTATTGGATGGCATTGATTTAAAAGAATATGACCTAGCACAACTGAGGTTGAATATCGGCGTAATTTTTCAGGATTATCTGCGATACCAAATGACTGTGGCCCAAAATATTGCCGCAGGCAATATAAAAGAACAAAACAATATAGACTTGATTGTTTCAGCTTCTAAACAGAGCTTGGCGCATCCGATGGTGGAAAATTTACCAGCAAAATACGACCAGGCATTAGGCAGGCGTTTTAACCATGGCGTGGAACTATCGGGTGGCGAATGGCAAAAAATAGCCTTGGCTAGGGCTTATATGAAAGACTCGCAATTAATGATATTGGATGAGCCGACCGCAGCCTTGGATGCACGGGCCGAATACGGCGTTTTTCAGCGCTTTGCTGAACTCACCAAGGGCAAATCGGCCGTGCTTATATCGCATCGCTTTTCCACTGTGCGTATGGCCGATCGGATTTTAGTATTGGAAAAAGGCCAACTGATAGAAATAGGAAGTCACGAAGAATTGCTGGCGAAAAATGGCAGGTACGCAGAATTGTTTTTGCTTCAAGCTGCCGGTTATAAGTAATCCAAACATATCAGAACCTAACTTTTTGCTTAAAAAGTTAGGTTCTGTAAAATGGTAAAAGGTAAACTTACTGAGAGATAAGCATCTATAAAATCTTAGCCTTTTCTTAAGTGCCAAGCCTTTGCTTGCGTAAATGCTCGTATACCTATATGTGACAATGTGGTACCTAGGCCTGAGTGCTTGCGTCCGCTCCAAGGCAGGCCTGCAGAAACACGGTCGCAACAGTTCCAATATACCGTTCCTGTATTTAATTTTCTCATTATATTTCCGGCTCGTGCTTCATTACTGCTGTACACGGCCGCCGTTAGTCCATAATCGGTATCATTCATTAACGCAACGGCTTCCTCATCGGATGTTACTTTCATAATGCCGATGATCGGACCAAAAGATTCTTCTCTCATCACGGCCATGTCGTTTGTTACATCTACTAACACGGTCGGTTCAAAATAATTACCCGCCCCAACTATTCGATTACCACCATACAATAAGCTAGCTCCTTTTTCTACGGCATCCGCTACATGCTTTTCAAGGATGGTTAATTGTGCAGGCCTAGTTAATGCACCGATGTAAACAGCTGGCTCAGTGGGCAAGCCTATCTTCCAACTTTTCACTTCTTCGACGAAAGAATCAATGTATTCATCATATACTTTCTCCTGTACATAAATCCTTTCTACACTACAGCAACTTTGCCCGTTGTTGTAAAAAGCACCATCAGCGGTTCCGGCAGCTACGGATTTTACATCTTCGATGTCGTCTGTAACATAAAGCGGATCCTTGCCTCCTAATTCTAATTGACACGGCACCAATTTGTGTGCTACTTTCTCTGCAATGTATTTGCCAGTATTATAACTTCCTGTGAAAAAGTAGCCATCTAACGGCAGCGACAACATTGCTTCACCGGCCGAAGCAGCTCCTACCACCAGTTCAAAAACATTTTGCGGAACGCCTGCCTTATAAAACAAACGCTGTATATGAAGACCAGTTAATAAAGCATACTCAGAGGGCTTGTACAATACGGCATTCCCTGCAATCAATGCCGGAATAAATACGTTTGTACCAACCAAGTAAGGATAATTCCAAGCAGAAATATTAGCGATAACACCTAGAGGTTCGTACACAATTTTCTCCTGCGTGCCGCCTTCTTCCGTTACCCACTCCTCTTGCAAGTATTTCTCTGACTGTTGTAAAAAAAACTGGATTCGTGCCCTGGCACCATTGAGTTCATTGTACGATTGTTGTAATGGCTTACCTACTTCTGTTGTAAGCGCAAGGGCAAGTACATATTTTTCTTCATCCAATAAATTATAAAACTTTTGTATGATGGCCAGCCGATGTTGCAAAGGCATCTCGGCCCATTCAGGCTGCCCTGTTCGTAAAGATGAAAATTTTGTATGGATAATCTCCGCACTATCTTCTATAACAGTATCTACCACTTCATGCGTGGCAGGATTGATTATCTGCATGCTTAAAAAGTTGAAAAATGATTAGGGTCTACCGTGTCTTTTTCGGCAACACAAGCGTCTATAAAACGATTCCGAATACCTAAGGATAATGGAGATTGCTCGGCACCAAACTCGTACATTCTTTCAGGATGCCATTGCACACATAGCAGAAAGGACTTGTCCGTAACATCTTTCCATTCCAATGCTTCCACGATTCCGTCATCGGACTTGGCAGTTGCCACAAGCGATTCACTTATGCTTTCGGCCGCCTGATGATGGGCACTGTTGACAATGCCTCGGTCGGACATGTTTACCTCAAATAATATACTTTCAGGTAAAATATGTACACCATGTGCCGTATCGAATTGCCGTTTGGTTTCTGGTTCCACCACGGCACGGTGTATTGGATTGGAAGAACCAAGATCCTGTTTCAAACTGCCACCCAACAAACAATTCACCAATTGTAAACCTCTGCAAATAGCTAGAATCGGGATTTTTTTAAATTGTGCCAACTCAAACGCTGCTATTTCCAGAACATCCCTTTTATCATCAAAACTGCTGGGGCTATTAGGGTATGATAAACCGTTATGATATATTTTAGGATTGATATCCGTTCCTCCAGAGAATACTAGTCCATCGCAATTTTCCAATTCAAAAAGATTGTCTTTTTCAGCACTCAACGTTACAATCTCGATATATTCATCAGTTTGCTTGAGCCAATTTACATAATTCTGGTGTTTTGCTTCTGTGCCGGTATACGTTAGTGCGATGCGCATGGGATAAAAATTAAAAAGTAAAAATTAAAAAATGATGGGCAGCCAGTCATTAAAAAACATTTTCGCTTTATAAAACAGCTTAGGCAACCAAAAGTTTACAGCGCTTCTTCGTACAGGGCCTTAAAGTCTGACTTACTTACTGGTCGTGGATTAGCTGGGTGACAAAAATCTGCCAATGCCAAATCACTCAACTCATCGATATGTGCTGCGGTTACGCCTACCTCGCTTAGTTTGGTCGGCAATTTTAATGCAGTGTTCAATTCAAACAAATGGCTTACCACTGCTTCGGCGCTCTCATCTTTCAACTGCATGGCTTTGGCAATTTTAGCAAACTTTACCTTGCTTACGCCGCTATTGAAACGCATCCCATACGGCAAGTTTACAGCATTGGCCAGCCCATGGTGTGTATCCAGCAAGCTCGACATGGGGTGTGCCAACGAATGCACCACGCCCAAGCCCTTTTGGAAAGCAACGGCGCCCATTAACGAAGCCATCATCATATTGGCACGGCCTTCAACGTCGGGACGCAGTACAGCATCTGCGATGGATTGTTGGATAAGGGATATTCCTTCTAGTGCAATGCCATCGCACATCGGGTGATAACTATCGACCAAAAAAGCTTCCATGTTGTGGGTAAGCGCATCCATGCCGGTGGCCGCAGTAATAAATGGAGGTAATTCCATCGTTAATAACGGATCTGCAAAAATAACCTTGGCCAAAAGTTTTGGTGAAAACAATATCTTTTTTTGATGCGTAATATCATCCGCAATAATGGCACTCCTTCCAACTTCGCTACCCGTGCCGCTGGTAGTGGGTACGGTTACAAAATATGGAACATCTTCTGTTATATATTTATCTCCGCCTATTAAATCATCATACTCAAAAAGATCGCGGCGATGATTGACACGTAACACGATGGCCCTTGCCACATCCAACGCAGCGCCGCCACCAATGCCTACAATACAATCTCTATGGGTAGCAGCAAAAGCCTCTCCCCCACTTAACACATCGCTCTTTACCGGATTTTTGTGAATGTTACTAAATACCTCCACCGACATTCCTTTTGCTACCAACGAAGCTGTTATTTGCTTGAAAAAGTCCAACCCTGCCACTGTAGGGTCGGTTACCAATAATGGTTTGGTAAATCCTTGCTGAGCCAAATGTTCGGGCAACTCATGAATAGCACCGGCTCCAAACCGAATAGTGGTAGGGAAATTAAATTGCCGAATAATTGAAAAATCTATCATATAAAAATTTTGTATTTCTTTTATAAAAGAAAACCACTTAAGCGATTCAGTCGTGCCGAAAAGGTCGATTCGGATATTTCTTGTGAATATTTTATATTATTTCTAGGTATCTCTTTATCTCCCAATCGGTTACTACCTTCTCGAATTGCCTGCACTCCCATTCCCTTGTGCCCGTAAAATGTTCTACAAAGGTATCGCCAAAAAGCTCCTTTGCCAATGGCGATGCCTTCATGGCGGCGGTTGCGGTGGACAAGCTATTAGGCAATACGCCATTGCTTTTGTTCGCATATCCATTGCCGATGGTGGCAGGCACCGTTAGTGGAAGTTTGTGCTCGATGCCATATAGACCAGCTGCCAAACAGCCAGCAATGGCGAGGTAAGGGTTTACATCGGAACCTACGACCCGGGTTTCTATGCGGGTAGAACTATTAGACCCAGGCAGCACCCGTAAAGCAACGGTGCGGTTGTCGATACCCCAAGTTAATGTGGTAGGCGCCCATGCACCTTCTACCAAACGTTTGTAGCTATTGATGGTGGGTGCAAACATGGGCAGTATGTACGGCAAACAATGCAGTTGTCCCGCCACATAATGCTCCATCGTAGCGCTCATGCCCGACTTGGATTTGGCATCGTAAAACACATTTTTCTTTGCATTAGCATC
>Ga0247739_10000718_pt1 | contig 11861 bp, 8 predicted proteins | sample UWRJL058202B2_FD_180943 | JGI IMG/M metagenome (GOLD analysis project Ga0247739, IMG submission 180943) | Plant litter microbial communities from Arlington Agricultural Research Station in Wisconsin, United States - UWRJ-L058-202B-2 | ecosystem: Environmental > Terrestrial > Plant litter >... | reverse complement strand
CGGCAAAGGCCATGCTGGTTTGAGCGGAACTCGTGTGTGTTGTGTTCTCGTGTTGAGTTTGCGAATCATCAGCAAAGACTTCGACACGTTTGAGCGTAACCGCGCACACTTTTAATTCGGGTTGTTGCGAAATCGCATCAATTGCGTCGCTGGTGACAGCGTTGATCGCAAGATTTTCGCCGTAAATATCGTTCCAGTGAAAGGGCGCAAAGCAGGCGCCGGGTAGCACGCGGTCAGTCACTATTGCAGGCAGTATGGCGTAGCCACGACGCGAGCGCACTTCTACTTTGTCTTTGGTTTTAATGCCTAATTCGGCGGCGTCTTCGGGGTGAACCTCCACAAAAGGCGCGGGGTTTAATTTGTTCAGTGTGGCGATTTTGCCGGTCTTGGTCATGGTGTGCCATTGGTGTTGCAGGCGGCCAGTGTTCAAGATAAACGGGTAATCGCCATCGGGCATTTCAACAGCGTCTACGTGAGGGCGGGCGAAGAAATTGGCTTTGCCTGAGTCGGTAGCGAATAGAATTTTGGGTTGGCTGCCATCCTCACGAATTTTGAGGGTTTGGTTGATGCCGGTGTTCAAATAGCGAATCGGATTTCGGTCAGAAGAATCGTCACTCGCACAAGGCCATTGCACAGATTTTTCGCGCAAGCGGTTGTAGCTTACGCCGCGCAAATCGTAGCCGGTTTTAGGGTTGTAACTGCGTTTGATTTCTTCAAAAACTTCTTCGGCTGAGTTAAAGCTAAAGCCATCTTCAAAGCCCATTTCACAGGCCACGCGCGCAATAATTTCCCAATCCGCCATAGCTTCGCCGGGTGGTGGCAAAGCTTTTTGCATAAGTGTGAGGTTGCGTTCGGAATTGATCATCACTCCTTCGGCTTCCGCCCAAAGTGCACCGGGTAAAAGGATGTCGGCGTAGCGATTGGTTTCGGTGTCTAGGAAGGCGTCTTGCGCGATCACCAGTTCGGCTTTTTGTAAACCATCGATCACGATTTTACGATTCGGAATACTGGCAACGGGATTGGTGCAAATGACCCAGCAGGCTTTGATCTCGCCGGAGGCCATGCGCTCAAACATATCTACCGTGCCTTTGCCCAGCTTGGTGCTGATGCTACCGCGTTCAATGCCCCACATATCCTCAATAAATACGCGGTCGGGTTCAGCGAGTAAGGTGCGCTGGCCGGGTAGGCCAGGCCCCATATAACCCATTTCTCTGCCGCCCATGGCGTTGGGTTGGCCAGTGAGCGAGAAGGGGCCGCTGCCGGAGTGACAGATCTTTCCGGTGGCCAAATGCAAGTTGCAAATGGCGTTAGTATTCCAGGTGCCGTGCGTGGACTGGTTTAAACCCATAGTCCAGCAGGTCATAAAGCGTTTCGCCGCACCAATGAGGGTAGCGGTTTTGCGAATATCGTCTTCGGGGATGCCGGTAATAGTCGCGACTTTTGCGGGTGTGTAATCAGCTAAAAACTCCGACATCACCTCCCAGCCTTGAGTGAACTGGGCTATAAACTCGGGATCTGTATGGCCGTTTTCAACGAGCAGATGCAGCAAACCATTGAGCAATGCCAAATCGGTGCCGGATTTGATCTGCATAAACAATTCGGATTTTTCGGCGGTCAGCGTACGGCGCGGGTCAACCACAATCAGCTTCGCGCCGGCTTTGATGCGATCCATCATGCGCAGATAGAGAATGGGATGGCAGTCCGCCATATTGGCGCCGATCACGAAGAATAGATCAGTGTGCTCGAAATCCTGATAAGAGCCGGGTGGGGCATCCGAACCAAGCGACAACTTATAGCCCGCGCCCGCACTCGCCATACATAAGCGCGAATTGGATTCGATATTGTTGGTGCGCACAAAACCCTTGGCGAGCTTGTTTACCAAGTATTGGGATTCAATGGACATCTGCCCGGAAACATAAAACGACAGCGCATCTGGCCCATGCTCATCCAAGATCGCCTTTAAGCGTTTGGCGGTAGTTTTAATGGCATCGCCCATAGGTGTTTGTACGGATTGTGAAGTGCGATCAGGGCGAACAAACGCGGCTTCCATCCGACCAGATTCGCGCAATGCTTGGGCGCTAGTTTGCCCCTTGGTGCACAGGCGGCCGAGATTGGTAGGGTGATTTTTATCGCCGCTGACTTTAAGGATTTTTTTGCCGTCGGTTTCCAACAGCATGCCGCAGCCGACGCCGCAATAGGGGCAGACTGATGAAACAGTTTTGGTTGGGGCAGGATTGATAACAGTAGAAGACATAAATGCAAAACTCCGGATGCTGAGAATTTTGCAAGCGCTATGCCACCAATAGGGATTTGAGCAGAAGTGCGTTAAAAGCAGCGTAATTCTTTGAAAGAACAGTGAAAATTACAGAGTTGATTAGAACCGCTTTAGTTTTGCGATTAGGAGGTCAGCTCCAATTAATATTTAGTAAATTTTTTTGATCTTAAAAGGTGCAATAAAACGCGTTGTGAGCATGAGTTGATGACTTCATGGGGCAATATAACGAGGCTATCTTTTGCGGTGGCTCAAGTGCACGACGATTTGGTGCATTGATTTAGTGCAATTTAATCGAGCAACGGAAACATAAGTCGCTCGATTAAATTGGGAGGCTTAACTCATAAATCCCAAATTACTCGTCGCAAAGCGGTTCACGTTCGGCAAAATCGTATTAATTTCCGAGCTGCTAACGCCGAACCAACTCGCCAAGGTCGCAGCGAGTTGATCTACAGACGTCGAAGGAAGTAAACGGCCTTGGCCGACTTGATCGTCACTGGTGAGTGAGACGTACGGAGCGGTGCCGTAGAACTGACCGCCGTTGACTGCGCCACCCACAACAAAATGATGTCCACCCCAGCCGTGATCTGATCCGTTGCCGTTAGATGCTAATGTGCGGCCAAAATCAGAGGCAGTAAAACTGGTTACCTTTTCTGAAACGCCTAGCTCAACCGTCGCTTGATAAAAAGCGTTCATGGCTTCGTCCACTTGCGCGAGTAATCTAGGGTGGTTTTCATTGAGGCCATCGTGAGTGTCAAACCCGCCGAGAGATACAAAAAATACCTGGCGTTTTGCGCCTAAGTTGCCTCGCGCTCCAATTAAACGCGCTACGACTTTTAATTGATCGGCAAGGGAATTACTTTTGCCGTCGCGATTAAATGATGTTGTTAAATTCACCGGGTTCAGCGCAGCGTTTACAATTTCTTCTAATTCCATGGAGCGCTTGGTCACTATGGCTAATTCATTTTCCAATACATGCGTACTGCTTTGTGTGATCAATTGTTTTAGCGCGTTTGATACTGATGAAGAACCAAATGCCCAGCCTTTTGCATTCCAAATTGGAATAGCGCCCGTAGGGCTGATTTGATATTGAAGTGCATCGTTGCCCGCTAAAAATACCGCGTTTCCTGATGCAGAAATGCAGGTCAATGTACTTCTGGTATTGCTGGATAGCGCGAGGTCGCCCATATAGCCACCCCAGCCACGCGTTGCACCTTCACTATTCAATGCTTGCCAAATAGATTGTTGATCGTTGTGTGAAAAAAGTTTTGGTGGCAGCGGATAGCTTTCGCGGTTTGGGCTTTTGTATTGCGCGAGCGTAAGCGGTGTTAGCAGCGGCCCGATATTTAATTGCACGGCTGCTTTCCCGGTATTAAATAAATTCGCCATAGATTTCAATTCTGGCGATAGCGCATATTGAATATTATTAGTAAGCGTTTGCGGCGTAAGTGATGTTAATGCGGTCGCAGTAAGAGCATCGCGACCAATTGCTATGCCACCTGCAGTTCGATTAGCTCCACCGCCGCGAATCGCGCTGTAAAGATCGTAATTCGTTATGTCATAAGGTATGACGGTATTACCGTAATCATTTCCGCCAAATAAAAATACGCAGACCAATGCTTTATAGTCGCTAGCTTCAAATGCGGCCGCTTCGCTAATGCCTGCGAGATTTAAGGCGAGTGGTGCGCCCACGCCCATCAATGAAAGTGCGCCAGCACGTTTTAGAAAAGCACGACGAGTTAAGTCATTAAGTTTATTAATAGTCATGATTGGCTACTTCTGAATTAAATATTCTGGGCACGCAACTACCAACAAAATGGCTGCGTATAGGCGATTACTTTTAGCGGTAGCAGAACTTGCACTGGTTAGGTTGGGCGTTTTCAAAGCAGTCTTAATTAATTCTAAGGTGGCTGCAGAAAGTTGATTTGCCGTTAAATGCAAATTTAACCAATCGACTAGGGCGTTAATGTCGAGTACAAGCGATTCAATCGCTGCAATACTCGGCTTCACATCTTTGTAGCCATCTTTAATAAAGTTGGAAATAAAATTAATGTATCCGGCGGTTGATGTTTCATTGTGTAACTGAAACTCCGGCGCTAATAAAGCTTGTTGGGCCAAAGCGGTATTGGGTGGTACATAACCTGGGCGAAAAAAATTAAATACGGAAGGTGAGCGTAAGGGAGCTTGGCCTAAACCCCAATCCGCATTAGAGAGATCATAAATTTCCCAGTTGCCGTTGCTGCTGCTTACATTAAATGTTCGTGCAATTTGTGTGAGGCGAACTATGGGTTCACGCAGCTTTCCTGAAACATTATTCGTGATCGCGCCACGCGCTTCTGTATCCGTTAATATTGCGCGCCATACTGCTTTTAAATCGCCGCGCACACCTGAGCCATTGTTATTGAAGGCGCTGGCAACACGTTGTACATAAGCGGGGCTTGGGTTGGATGTAACCAAACGTTGAATCATTTGTTTGCAAAAAAATGGGCCAGTGTTCGCGTGATTAAATAAAGTGTCTAACGCAATGCGCAATGCTTCTGCGCCCGAGGTATTTGCAGGAATATTGGTACCCAAAAAACTAACTGCCAGCTTGGAATGTTTGTTTGCATCAAATTTCATACGCCCACTGGTAAATTCGGGGCTGGGGACGGGATAGGATTCAAAGCCAGGTTGTTGCGTTACTTTGGAATAATCCCAGTCGTAACCGGTAAAGACGCGCGCGAGATTAGTGATATCTGATTGCACATAGGTTTCAATTGGGTTGCCTTGCGCATTAGTTTTAGGCGTGCCATCTAGATTTAACTCGTAAAGCCCAATCGAAAATAATTGCATGATTTCGCGTGCATAATTTTCATCGGGTTGTCTTCCGCTCGCGGTGTCTTCTTTTAAATTACCTTTGGTGTTTAAGAAAAATCCCATGGCAGGATTAAGGCTGATGTCTTCAAGTAAATTTCTAAAATTACTGAACACTTTTGCATTAAGTAAATCCCAATAGCCTGCAATCAGCATGGGTGGCCAGAAACCATCGATGGGGCTTAGTGACACTACAAAAAATTCCGAGAGTGCTAGTGACAGGCGTTTTCTTACTTGGCCTGTACCTGTGAACAATTGGTTCCAGGCCATCCAATCGCCGAATACCGGATTAAAATAATTTCCGTCGTCTTTGGGGGTGGCGTGACCATTGGCCGTTAACCATTGCGCGCCCGTTTGATCTATAGGAGCATTAAATTGCGCGTTAAGCCAACTCTCATAACCAACGGCTTTTACTGCCGCGATTTCTTGATCAGTTGCGGTGAATTGAGCTTGCAATAGAAATCGTGCCGCTTCTGCCGGAGTATAGTCGGGCACCGGAGCGACAGAGCTGGAGGACGCACTTGATGCGGACGTAAAGCTTGCGGTAGAGCCGGATGAAGCGTTCAATGAGCTGGCCGATGAACCATTCGATATGGCACTTGAAGATGAGCTTGTCGAGCTAAACGCAGAGCTGGTGCTACCTGTGCTTCCTCCTCCACTCCCACCACCACAACTGGTGGTAATCAGAGTCACCAGCCCAGCTAAGCCCAAAGATGTTGGCGTAATCGCTTGCTCTGTGTGATCTTGCCCGGTCTCCAAACGCGTTTCTGCTGAGTTTTGCATGGACGAATTAGCGGATGCTTCTACCTTATTGTTATGCATTAATGGCCTGCCGACATTGTGATGTTAAGAGTTTGATTGAGTATAGGGCGCTCAAATCATCTTTGCCGCCCAGGGAGCAGTCAATTTCTGTAAAAGACGCGTGGTTCACAGTAAGAGTGTTTCGGTTTCGACTTTATATGGGTCGTGAAGGCTTTGTGTATGGATAAAGCGGACGGGTTAAGTCGAGCAATTATCATGAGACTTTATGGTTGCTTGGGGTTCGCCTACCCACTAAGCTGGCGCCTTTAAATTTGAAGCTCGCTTACCATGCTAAAAGTCCGAATTATTGCCATCATTATCGCGCTTGCACTAACGGCGCTCACGATCTATCTGGTTCCTATCATTGTTTATCACTACACCGATTTTGTAAGTGGGTTAAGTAAGCAACAGCAAGTCTGGTTCAATTGGGGGCAAGTGGTGATTGGCTTTTTGATTGCTGCCTACGGGTTTTCGCGTTGGAAAAAGAAAAGGCCTGGCGACGACAAGGCTGAATAAAAAAGCCCTCAAGCTTATGTGAGCTCAAGGGCTTTTATTAAAGGATTACGATAGTGAGTATTTCTTAATAGTTCGGGAAAATTATTGAGAAACATGCTTTTTTACAAGTAATAAGGTTCCGTCTACGCTTGTTACCTCTACCTTGTTTTCCACTTCAATCGGTTCACTGTTTGAGTTGTCGAGGCGTGCCAGCCAATCCACACCTGAATAGCTTACCCGACCATTTACCTGCGTAATTCGCATGGTGACGAGAAGAACTTTTCCAACCATATCGCTACTGGTCTCCGGGCCTGAAGATCTATTTTGAAACATCTTCAGCGACTCCCAAAGAAGCGCGGCGCTGGCTATGGAAAATCCTGCAAATAAAACAACGGCAATACTGAATGCGTGGATGAGTCCAGTGGACAAAAGAATCCCGGTAATTAAAGCGCCGATAGCAACAAAAATTAGCGGTCCGCTCATGCTTAAAAATGTTATTTCGATAAGCAAGCAAATAGCAGAGATCGCATAAAACAAATAGTCGTGATGCTGAGAAAAATAATCGATCACGGATGACTCCTTGATTAACGAAGATTAATTGTCGATGAAACCGCCAGTGCTTGAGCAACTGTGTTGCCGATATTGTCACCGGTTTTGCCATCGCTCAGTACTACCGTACTTTCCTTGGCGATAGCTTTGTGAGCATCAATAGCGCCTTGCGCCAAACTGAAACTCACTGCGACTCGGCCATCTGCTGTTGCCGCAGCTTCACCCACGGTTCTGAGTGCGCCAGCTTCAGCACTGGCTACCAGCGTGATCGCAGCAGCCTTACCTTCGGCTTCCAAAATTTGTGACTCTTTGCTCGCCTTTGCGGCGAGGACTTGTTGTTCACGAGCAGCTTCAGCCTCTAACACTATAGCTGCTTTATGTCCTTCCGCTTTTGCAATCGCGGCGGCTTTCTCACCTTCAGCCGTTAATATCGCCGAACGCTTTTGTCGCTCTGCAGACATCTGTCTTTCCATATCTTCTTTAATAGATGCAGGAATCGTGATTTCCAACAGCTCAAAACGCAACACGATAATGCCCCAGGGCTGGGTCGCCTCAAGCATGGCTTTTTGAATCTCGGCATTAATAGCGGCGCGGTTTTGAAAACACTCGTCCAGCTCCATTGTGCCAATGGCATTACGCATGGATGTCATCGCCAGTTGCGTGGTGGCGAGTTTGTAGTCGGTAATATTGTTGGTTGCGGATGCTGCATCGATAACTTTAATAAACAAAACGCCATCAATCATGAGCGCCACGTTATCTTTGGTAATGGCTGACTGGTGTGGCACTACTAATGTTTGCTCCTTTAAATTGCGGTCTGCCGCGATGGAATCAAATACCGGAATAATCCAATTCAAACCCGAGCTGAGCGTGCGCGTGTATTTCCCCATGCGGTAAATAACATAGCCGCGGTTTTGCGGCACGAAGTGAACACCTTTTTTAAGGATGAACAACGCAATAACAGCCGCCCAGAAAGTAGGGTTCGAGATGAATGATAAAAGTGAGTCCATAAAGCAATTCCTTGAGTTATTGAAAGCGAAAATTGAGACGGAAAGTTAAGAATATAAATAGAGTAGCAGCAAATTTGCTGGCGCGAGAATATAAGTAATTAACGGTCTTGTGCAAGCTTGGCGGGCGGTAATAGTCAGATGAATTCACCGAGTGGGGCAGGGCTGTAAAGCCAATAACGCCATCATCAGTTTGAATTGATATGTCACACACAAACAGCATTCACGAGCGATATTTTAAAAAAATGGGCCGCTTCGAGTGGCCCATTTTTTTTAGTCTCTTAGGTAAGTTTTAACGATTGAATCTATAGCTATAGATAACGAGGATTAAGTTGTGGATGTTTGTTTGTGCTTTACCGCTTTTTTCTTTGTTTGATTTTTCGTGTTTGTCACGTGCTGAGTAGACGTTTGCTTTTTATTTTGCTTGATTAGGTTTTTATTGGATACAACGTGTTTATACGTTACTTTTTTGGCAGAGCTTTGCTTCGCTAGATGTTGTTTATTTTTAGTATCGCTGCTTTTGACAGAGCTAACTCTTTTGCTTTTAGTAGCCGTGTTTTTGGCGAGAACTTTCTTATCTATAGTTTTATTGTGCGGTGCTATGGAATTTTTCGAAATAGTCTTTTTTGGTGCTTGTTGAGTTGTTGAATCGTGTGGTTTATTTTTTTGATCTTTAGCAACGGTTTCTGCTAAAACCGAATTGGAAATGCCAAAGCAAAAGGCAACTATAGCCACCAACAATAATTTAGGATTTTTCATAGGAGTGTGCTCAAAAAAGTTATTGCTTCCAAAAACGCATTGCTCGAACTGAATTGCATTTAATTATGCGTGAGTGATTCAAGCAAGACTGTGAACCAGACGCGAAATTAAAGTGCGAGTACTAATTTTTCAGTTTTGCTACGCGATACGCATACGCAAATAAATCCTTCCGCCTTTTGTGCATCGCTCAAAACGTGATCGCGGTGCTCTGCTTCGCCTTCGATTATTTTTACGGCACAGGTTCCGCAATCTCCCACACAACAATCAAATTGCACAGGAACCTTTGCGTTGCGCAGTGCAGCAAGTAAAGGTTGGTCGCTGGAAACGTGTAACAGCTTATTGCTAAAGGCTAATTCGAGTATAACTGGTTTGTCTGTTTCGATTTTTTCGGTAGCGGAATGTTCAAGTTGAATTTGGTCTTTGGAAATACTTAATGCGCGTGCGCAATTTTCAATATTATCCAGCATTGCTTTTGGGCCACATGCGTAAAATAAGGTATTGCCTGGCGCTCCGGCGAGCACGTGCATAATATCTATTTGCTGTAATTCGTCGGCGTAGTAGAAATGGGTTTGACGGGGGAAGTTAACGTGCAATTCGTCGGCGAATGCCATTTCAGTTTTGCTTTGCCCGAAATAGTGCAAACTAAACCGACGGCCGCGCGATGCTAATGTATGTGCTATCGGCAGCAAACCCGCAATGCCAATACCATCTGCAATTAATACTGCGGGGCTGGCATCAGCATGCAGTTGGAAATTATTCTCCGGCCACTCGCATTCAAATTCACTGCCTAAGGAGGTAGCATTCAACAATAATGAAGAACTATTTTTGTCAAGTTCATGCGGCACGGCAATTTCGTAAAAGTCGCGCTGGTTAGGGTTGCTGCAAATTGCATAGTTGTGCAATTCGAACTTGCCGTTGTTAAGCTGAATTGGAATTCCCAAGTGTGATCCTGCAGTTACTAGCGGTAATTCACTGTTATTTTTACTGCGAAGTTCATAGGCAAGAATTCGTGGCGTGAGCTCACGAATTCGGCTGACGACTAAGAATAATTTTTCTCCGGTGGCATTCATTTATTTATTGGCCGATTTTTTTTCTGCCTTTTCTTTCAACACTTTTCCCCGCTCAGCATCAATTCTAGCTTTAAGATTTTCGATGGAAGAATCAAATTCGGCCAGAGTGTGATTACGACTAAGGCGTGCTGATGGCGGCAAGATTTCATGCATATAAAGTTCGTCAGCATATTGGTTGGTACTTTGGTAATTATTCATCAATTTTAAGCTGGACCCCACCAAAGCAAGTCCTATGCAAATAACTTTAAAGCGTGCGCTTTTACGTACATTGATATGGCGCAAGTGGTAGTAAATTGTGGTTGCCGCTATCGCCAATTCCGCATGGCTTTGGTAGCGCGTCACCCATTCCCAGGAAAGTGCATAACCCAGGAAGATGGTGAGATAATCCAACAGCGTTAATGCCGCTAATGCGCAACTTAAGGTAAATAAATGGCGAGTAAAGTTGGCGGTACCACCGAATACACGATTTGCTAGCGCCCAAATTCCTGACCAGGTAGCAGCAACTAACAACCATTGCGCGATCGAAATAATGTAGTCAGACGACTTACTATTTGAGACATCCACTAGCCAGGATGTAGTGAGTGACAATACGAAAATCATTACCAGCGAACATACAAACAATGGCCAGCCTTGCCAGCTGTGGTTCGTTGAATCATTGATTTCAGCGCCCACGACGTAATTGCTATCACGCACTCGAACATGAGTGTGGCCAAGCTGAACGATAGTGTCGCCGTTAAGTTTGATTTGCGAATGGGTTTTGCCATTTACCTTAATGGCATTCTGCGTGCCGAGATCTCGCACTATTAAATTATTTTGCTCATTGAGTTCAATAACAGCGTGTTCACCTGCTGTGTGGTGATCGTCCAGAATAATATCGTTGTTATAACTGCGACCAAGGCGAACAGGTAACTCACTGAACTTGTGACGCTGTTGAACATCGCCATTAGCGTTCAGTATTTCTACAAAATAAAAAAAGCTCATATTATTTTTCCTCCTGTGAATTATTTGCGGAGGAAGTCGTACTAACAACCGACTTATTTTTTTCAGACAAATTTTCTTTGCCAAGAATGCTTAAAAACTGTTTGATAAATTTCTGGCCATTTTCATAAGAAACGCCATTCATAACCAAACGACTTTGTAGATTCATTAGTGGTTCATCAGTACTTGTGGTGAATAAAAGAAAATTATAAAGCCCGGCAAATTTTTGGTAAGACTCAACGCATACCACAGCGCGGCTGGTGAACTTATTATTCTCAATAAAATCCTCCGTGCAGTGACTGGTGGTAACGTTTTCATCTTTGGTATCACCCGTCACGCGATTGCTGAACATTTTCCCAACAAATATCGCAAAGCGGAGCGGGTCTAATTTGTCCGTTTGTACAAAGCGGTGCGTCATAGAAATGTTGCCGGTCTGTAAATTTTCCGATACAAAAAGCTCTGATTCCATCGCGCAATTTATCTGGTCAGTGTTATACGTTTTTTCGCCTTTCGTGTCCGAGCTACCCCAGCAGCGCACTTGTTCAGATTCACGCACGGGAACGGAATAAGGCCCCAGGCTTTTTGCAGTCAACGGCGTCGCGAGTAGGGTGTCCATCATATGTGTTTGGTGTGCAAGCAATTGTTCGCCAATGATAGGTTTAAAATCTGCAGGCGGTTTGCTGTCAGCGGTGATGCCCGAAAAAAGTTTTTGCGCATAGGTCGCTGGCACTAAAAAGCTAACCAATTCACCGTCGCGCCGATGAGCAACATTGACGCCTGCAACATGGCCTGCGGCAGTGACATTGGGCCCGCCACTCATGCCGGGGTTTACTGGCCCGGTAAACATGATTTGGTCGCTAAACCCGCGATGACTCACGCCGTTGTAGGTACCTTCTGAAATAGTGAAACCTAAGTCCAATGGGTTGCCGAGCGAATAAAGATGTTCGCCTTGGGTGAGCGTCGCGGGTATCTCGCTCAAATTAAATACCCCGGTTCCTTTACGGTTAACACGGACAACTGCAAGGTCATGCTGTACATCCACCGCTAGTAATTCGATGTCGCCACTTTTACCTTGAGTAT
>Ga0247739_10000717_pt1 | contig 11864 bp, 10 predicted proteins | sample UWRJL058202B2_FD_180943 | JGI IMG/M metagenome (GOLD analysis project Ga0247739, IMG submission 180943) | Plant litter microbial communities from Arlington Agricultural Research Station in Wisconsin, United States - UWRJ-L058-202B-2 | ecosystem: Environmental > Terrestrial > Plant litter >... | reverse complement strand
TCACCACCCAGAATCCGATCGAGCAGCAGGGCACCTACCCCCTGCCCGAGGCCCAGCTGGACCGCTTCCTGTTCAAACATGTGCTCGACTATCCGGCGGTCGAGCAGGAGCGTGCCATCGTCGCCGCCCACGGCGCCCGTAGCGGCCAGATGGATCCGCAGGCCCTGGGCGTCCAGCCGGTCGCCGACCGGGCCGCCATCGACGCCGCCGTGGCGACCGTCGCCAATGTCCGCCTGACCGATGAGGTCGTCGGCTATATCGTCGATCTGGTCCGGGCGACGCGGGATTCCGCCGACACAGACACCGGCGCCTCGCCGCGCGCCGGGGCCATGCTGGCCGTCGCCGCCCGCGCCCGCGCCGTCCTCGACGGCCGCGACTATGTCATCCCGGACGATGTGAAGACCCTGGCCGTCCCGACCCTGCGCCACCGCCTCCTCCTGTCTCCGGCTGCGGAGATCGAGGGCCGCAAGGTCGATCAGGTGCTCCAGGCCCTGGTCGAGCAGGTCGCGGCGCCCCGGTGATCTATCCGACCCGGCGAGCGGTGCTGGCGGTGGCGGCGGGCCTTCCCGTCGCCGTGCTGGTCGGCGTCCTGACCCCGGCCGGCTGGCTGGTCGCGCCGGCCTGGATCGCCGCCGTAGGCCTTCTGCTCGGCCTCGATTCCCTGACAGGCGGCTCGCGCACGCGGCTGACGCTCGATCCGCCCGTCCGGCTGTACCCGGCCGTGGCCCGTCCGGGACAGGCCGGCTTCACCGCCCGGTTCGGCCGCGCCCGGCTGGGCTGGGGCGGACCGCCGCCGCGCGCCGAGGCCGCCCTTGCGACCGACAAGCGACTGGGGCTGGCCGATCCGGTCGCCCGGGCCGCGGTTCAGGACGGCGACGTCCGGTTCGTCTTCCCCTTCACGCCCGAACGGCGCGGCGAGGCCCGGCTGCAGCGGCTGTGGATCCGCTGGACCGGTCCGATGGGCCTGGTCTGGAAGCAGAAGATCTTTGAGCTGGATCAGGCCGCGCCGGTCTCAACCGATCTGCAGTCGGTGCGCGAGGAGGCGGTCAAACTGTTCGCCCGCGACGCCCTGTTCGGAGCCAAGACCCAGATCGAGCTGGGCGAAGGGTCCGAATTCCAGGCCCTGCGCGACTTCCAGCCCGGCATGGACCGCCGCGCCATCGACTGGAAGCAGTCTGCCCGCCACAGGGCCTTGTTGGCCAAGGAGTTCCGCACCGAACGCAACCACCATGTCGTCATGGCCCTGGACTGCGGCCGGGTGATGAGCGAACCGGTCGGCGGCGCGCCCCGCATCGACCGCGCCATCAACGCCGCCCTGCTGCTGGCCTGGGCCTGTCTCAAGTCCGGTGACCGGGCGGGATTCTTCGCCTTCGATTCCGCCCCGCGCCTCTCGACAGGCGTCGCGGCCGGAATTGACGCCTTCCGCGCCCTGCAACTGGTCGCGGGCCGGATCGACTATTCGACGCAAGAGACCAACTACACCCTGGCCCTGACCAATCTGGCGAGCCAGCTCAAGCGCCGCTCCCTGGTGGTGATCTTCACCGATTTCACCGATTCCACCGCCGCGGAACTGATGGTCGAGTCCCTCGGACGGCTGCTGCGCCGTCATCTGGTCCTGTTCGTCGTCCTGCGTGACGAGGAGCTGGAGACCCTGACCGAGGTCGAGCCGGTCGAGCCCGAGGACGTCGCCCGCGCCGTTGTCGCCGCCGGCCTGCTGCGCGAACGCGACACGGTTGTTTCGCGCCTGCGCCGCATGGGCGTGCATATCGTCGACGCCCCGGCCGATCGCATCGGCCCGACCGTGATCAACGCCTATCTCGACCTCAAGCGGAGGGACCTGCTGTGACCGAGACCCCGATGCCGGCGTCCCTCGCCGCCACGACCCTGAAGAGCCAGCGCTTCCGCCATTCGCGCGAGGACGAATGGAAGCGTCTGGAGCGGCTGATGGACAAGGCTGAGCGCGGCGCGGTCGGCAAGCTGACCGACGAGGAAATCCTGGCCGTGCCCGTCCTCTATCGCTCGACCCTGTCCGCCCTGTCGGTGGCGCGCGAGACCTCGCTGGACCGCGGCCTGATCGCCTATCTGGAGACCCTGTCGGCCCGTGCCTACTTCTTCGTCTACGGCTCGCGATCGACCCTGCAGGGGCGGCTGGCCAGCTTCTTCACCACGGACTGGCCGCGGGCCGTGCGCGGGTTGTGGCGCGAGACCCTGATCTCGGCCGCCATGATGATCCTCGGGGCCGTCGCCGCCGCCTGGCTGGTCGGGCACGACCCGGAATGGTTCTACGCCTTCGTTCCATCGGGAATGTCCGGCGGGCGCGATCCCGGGGCCTCGACCGAGACCCTGCGCGCTACTTTGTCGGGGGTGGAGGACAGCGGCGGTCTGTCGGCCTTCGCCACCTTCCTGTTCACCCACAACGCCCAGATCGCCCTGCTCGCCTTCGCGCTGGGCTTTGCCTTCTGTGTCCCGAGCGCCCTGCTGATGCTCTACAACGGCGCGACGCTGGGAGCCTTCGTCATGCTGTTCGCCAGCCGGGGGCTGGGTGTCGAGGTCGGAGGCTGGCTGATGATCCACGGGGTCACCGAGCTGTTCGCCGTCACCCTGGCCGGGGCCGCCGGCCTGAAGATCGGCTGGGCCGTGGCCTTCCCCGGCGCGCGTCACCGGCTGGAGGCGGCCTCCGAGGCCGGGCGCAGCGCCGGCGTGGTCGTGGGCGGCGTGGTCGTCATGCTGTTCATCGCCGGCCTGCTCGAAGGCTTCGGCCGTCAGCTGGTCTCCGACACCGGCGCGCGCTACGCCATCGGGATCACCACCGGCGTTCTCTGGGGAACCTATTTCTACGCCACGCGCGGCCGCGCCTCGATAGGGAGGGCCGTCCATGGCCGCTGAGCCGATCACGCCCGCCGACCGAACCGAGCGCGCCTTCATCACGCCCGAGGGCGTCGACCTGCGCTTGAAAATCGGCGACGCCGGCCAGCGCGCCGGCGCCTTCCTGCTGGACGCCGCCATCATCATCGGGGTCATGATCCTGATGACCATCGCCGCAGTTTTCATGGGGCTGGGCGCCGTGGCGGCCGGCGGTCCCGACGCCACCGAGATGGTCGCCGTGGTCTGGTTGCTGGGCTTCTTCGTCCTGCGCAACTTCTACTTCACCGCCTTCGAGCTGACGGCCCGCGCTGCGACCCCGGGCAAGCGGGCCATGGGTCTGAGGGTCGCCGCGCGCGACGGCGGGCGGCTGCGCGCCGAGTCTGTCTTTGCCCGCAACGCCATGCGCGAGCTCGAGGTCTTCCTGCCTTTATCCCTGTTGTTGGGTCAGGCCCAAGAGGGCGGCGTCGAGAGCTGGATGTATCTGCTCGGCTTCCTGTGGACGGCGGTCTTTGTCCTGTTTCCGCTGTTCAACCGGGACCGGCTGAGGCTGGGCGATCTGGTCGGCGGCACCTGGGTCGTGCGCAATCCGCGCCGCAAGCTCACGCGCGACTTGGCCGACGAGGGCAGCGCGAGGATGAGCCGCTTCGACTTCTCGCAGCCGCAGCTGGACGCCTATGGCGCCAAGGAATTGCATATCCTGGAAGAGGTTCTGCGCGTCCGTAATCGCCGGGTCATGCGCTCGGTCGCCGAACGGATCGCCGCCAAGATCGGCTGGCCCCATTCGCCCTTCGACGACGACTACGACTTCCTCAGCGCCTATTACGCGGCCCTGCGCGGACGGCTCGAGGCCCGTCTGCTGATGGGGATCAGACGCCGCGACAAGCACGACGTCTGACCCGTCTTCAAGCGGTCAGTCGAAGGCCGAGGCGACCTGATCCGGCGCCGCGCCTTCCTTCACCGTGCGCAGCTCGTAGTAGATCGACGCCACGCCCGCCGACGACAGGATATAGCTGACCACATTGACGATCGGCGTCAGCACAAAAGCCGCGATCGGCGCCTCGGTCGCGCCCGTGGCGAAGCTGCCGGTGCTGGCCGCGCCGACGCTCGAGACGGCGACGCCCACGATCATCGCGATGATGAAATAGACCAGGATGATCGCGAAGATCAGCCAGCGCGAGCCTCTCGTCAGGTCCCGGCTACGCTGGAAGCTTTCCATGATGCCGCGCTTTTCGGCGACCACGGCCGGGGCGGCGACCACCCACATCACTGAGAGAATGATCCCCGGCACGATGAGAACAATAAAGCCGATGACCAGGCCAATGCCCATCACGATCCCCAGCCCGAGCAGAGGGAAGAAGAACCGCAGTCCTGCCGACAAAGCTCCGGCGAGATCCACCGGCTTGCCGTTGAACCCGTTGATGGTTGTGAAGACGACCACCCCCTGCAGGACATAGGTGCCAACCAGGGTCAGCAGGCCGCCGACCAGAATGGCGACCATTGCCGCAGGCGTCGAGGCCATGAAGATATTCTGCCCGTGGCCAAAACCGCTGATCACGCTCGGAATGCCGATCAGCACCACTGACGAGACGAGAAACACCAGCCAGTTCTGGCTGATCGCAGCGAAGGTCCGCTGTACCACCCGACCGAGGTCGAAGCTGCCACCTTGAAAATCCGTCGTCGCCATGAACCCTCCTGTTGTAGCGCTTACCTGAGCCGTTGAAGGCGACAGCCACAAGCACGAAAAAGAGGTTCGCTCGATTCGCGACTTACCCGTGGGCGTAGCTTGTGTCTGGTGCGCGCCAAAAGCGGATACTGGCTCGCGCTGGAAACTGGACATGACGGGCCGACCATTTCCGACCCGTTGCGGGCGTTCGTGCCTCGTCGGTTAGTATCCGTCGTTATTGCGTCCCAATCGTCTTCTGCAGAGCAAGCTCGGCAATTCAGCGCGTAGTGGCGCTCGTGAACAACTCCAGCCTCCAAGCCCTCCGGCGTAGCGGTGCCGTTCAAGCATGCGTCCCGCATGGTCCAATAGAGATTGCGAATGAGATCAGCCTGAGCCTGAATCTCGTGCAACGGACGAGAAATCATCGACGTCCAATCCTCTCCAAGAACGTATTCCAATAATCAGCAACGGGCGATGTAAGGGCGCGCCCCGCCTTGTCTTGCCGGATGACGGAGGCGACAATGCGATGTCCGCCGGCTGGCCGCCGCTATGTCCAGGCTTTGCTAAAGGCGTCGGCGCACCCGATCTCAGGTGTTCTCAACTGTCCGGCGGACACCCTTTTCCCGATAGCGCGCGGACGAGTCTGCGATGTAGGCTTCGGAGACGTAATGCGGGGCGGGGCTGCAAACCTGAAGACAGCCGGCGCGATTGACAGACCGTGAGGACCGTCAGGGAACGCCCAAGCCTCAGATTGACCGATCCAGGACCGTTCAGACGGCATGTCATGCGAACCTGGCCGCAGAGGGGCTTGTCCGCCCGGACCCGGCGGATCAAATTGCGCGCAAGATGATGCAAGATGCTCCCGAGCGGTAACAGGATGTTGGAATTTGAACCCTAAGCGCTTATGTAGGCAGCAACCCAGGGAGCAGAGAATGACCAGGCGCAAACCGCTGCCATCGCCGCAGGGGGACGCTGCGTCTCGGACCGGGGTGGGGCCGGATGAAAAGCCTGCCGGAAAGGGATCCCGGCTTGTTCGCTACCCGAACGCCGAAAACGCCCTGCGCGCGCTGTTGAAGGATTCAGGCCACGCCGCCATGACGGGGGAGGGACGATCCGCACAGGGTCAGGTTCTGTCTGCGGTTTCCAGGCCCCTCGCGTCCAAACCCTCCAGGCCCTCGGTCGCGGCGTTTCGATTGGTTCAGGACATGGGACTGAATGCGGGACTGGTCCCGCCGCGGCCCGCGCCGTCGGACCGGCCGCTTCCGCGGATCGCGCCCGCCAGAATTCTGGACGGCGCCGATCTGGGCGACTTGGTCCGGATCCGCCGTCAGATGTTGAAGCTGAGCCAGAAGGACCTTGCCGACCGGGCCGGCGTGGGGCGGCGCTTCGTGGGGGAGCTCGAGGCGGGCAAGGCCACGGCCGAACTTGGCAAGGCCCTTGCAATCTGTCGGGCCCTGGGCCTCGGTCTCACCGTGCAGGTGGCTGATGGCGTCTGAGGTCGTCGACGTCTGGATGGACGGCCATCCCACGCCGGCCGGACGCCTTGTGCGGTCCGAGCAAGGCGACACCGCCTTCTTCTACGATCCCGACTACGCGGCCGCGGACGGCGTCGCGCTGTCGCTGTCGCTGCCCGTGGCCGCCGAGGCGTTCGGGGATGTGGAGACCCGCGCCTTCTTCGCCAACCTCCTGCCCGAGAACGCCCAGCTGCAGCGGATCATGGAGCGTGAGGGCCTGGCGCGGGATGACGTCGTGGGCCTGCTCAAGCACCTCGGGGCCGACTGCGCCGGGAGCGTCTCCTGCCTGCCGAGAGGCGCGCCGCCCGTCAAGAGCCCCGGGGTGCTCGCCCGGGACTACGAGCCCCTCGACGACCGCGCCCTGCTCAGGCTCGTCAGATCGCTTCGCGACGAACGTCGCCTTCCCGTCGAGGTGACCGATCCCTCACCGGTGGCGGGGGTTCAGAGCAAGGTGGCGATCACAGTCCTGCCCGACGGGACGTTCGCCCTGCCGCGCGCCGGCTCCCGGGCGCCGACCACTCACATCCTCAAGGTGCCCGCACGTCGCGACTACCGGGATGCGCGCCATGAGGAGGCGGCGGCCATTCTCGCCGTTGCGTCAGGGCTGGAGGCGTCGGTTCCCGTGGCGATCCGGATTGGAGAGATCGACGCCCTGCTCATCGAGCGGTTCGACCGCACGGTCGCGGACGGGGTCGTGCGCCGGATCCACCAGGAGGATTTCGCGCAGGCGCTGGGCCTGCCGTCGGAGCTCAAATACCAGAGACGGGGGCGGCCCGGCCGGCGCTTCGACGTCGACGCGGCGCTGACCGTGCTCGACCAGACCCGTGACCCCGGCGCGGCGCGTCTGGCCTTCCTGAAGGCCACGGTCTTCAACCTGTGCATCGGCAATACGGACAACCACGCCAAGAACCACGCGGTCCTCTACGACGCGCCCGGTCCGCCGCGGTTCGCCCCCCTCTATGACCTGTTGCCGATCCGGCTGAGCGGACAGTTCACCCACGAGCTCGCCTATGCGATCGGCGCAGCGACCGCCTTCGACGCCATGACCTCCGAAGATCTCATCGCCTTCTTCCATCAGATGGGCGTTGCCGACGGCGACAGGGATCTTCTCACGGACGGCGCGCTCGTCCCCATGGTCCAGGCGCTCGAACGCGCGTCGCCGCGCCTCAAGGCCTCCGGGCTCAAGACGTTCAACGACCTGCTGGGCCGGGAACTGGAAGAGATGGTCGGCCTGCTCGGATTGGAGATCGAGATCGAGCCGCGGGACTATCTTCCCTCCGAAGGCCTCTGAGGTTGGCCGGCGCGCTGTCGTCCGCGTCTCACAACCACCGCGGCCTCGACGCGAAGATCGGGACGGAAGCCAAGTCATAGCCGTGGGGTCGTGGCCCTGCACGCGCAGGATCTGGTCCGCCCGGCGTCCCTTGACTGTGCGTCGGCCATAAAGACCTGGATCCGGGTCGCGGCGGCCTCACGCTCCGCCATCGGAGCCTCCCTGGAGCGTGTCCAGCACCGCCTGCTCCGCCGCATAGGCGTTGGAGATGCGGTCGTAGGTTTCGGCCGCCCGGGCCGCGACGCGCCGGTCGTTGATGGCCGCCTCCACCTCCTTGAACAACGGCAAGGCGGCGTCGGGGTCTTCGCCTAGGCTACGTCGCCCGGCCCAAGGGTGGAGCGGGCGGCCGGGGGTATCCACCGCGAGGGTCTGATCGGGCGCCGGCCAGTCAGCGCGGCGGCGGAACGGCGCATGACGATCATAGAGCAGCTTGCGGGTTCGCAGCGGGCGGTGGCCGGCTGCGAAGGTCAGCTGGAGGTCATCGGGCAGGCCGCAGACCTCGCCGGGCTCGAGCAGGGGGCGCTCGATCTCGGATCGCGAGACCGAGGACCGGCCCGCGCCGAAGCTCGCCGGTCCGCTGCGGCCGGTTCGGGACTCTACGACCGTCCCGGTCAGTTTCGAGACTTGTAGTGGGTCAGAATGACCGGCCTTCACTTCTGAAGTCCGGCTCATGCAGTTACCGTGGTTCTTCGCTATTTCGATGGAGGCGACAGAGTGCCAGCCCGTCCCTTCAACTTCGACATGGGCCAGCCTGCCTTCTCAGGATGCCATCTGTCGCGCGCGACTGCGCTGGCGAACGGATAAAGACAGGATGCAACCCGGCGCATTCGGCCCCGGTTTGGCCCGGTCAAGCACGCAGCCCTGTCGAGTGCGAGCGGGCTCACTGATTTGAGTTGCCTCATCGAGGACATCGACGCTGTCATCGTCTGGACAGAGCGCGGCGGTCCTCCGGTCAGTCCGCTGCAGCGGACAAGGGGTTCGGGAGCCAGCCGCTGACCCGTATCATGACGCGGCATTTCGGGGGTGATGTGAACTTGGCGTGGCCTGCTGACGGGCTGATTGCGACGCTGAGGATCACAACGGCTAAACCGGATGTCTGACGCGGTCGTCTAGTTTGAATCCCGGGCGATCGGCTGGCTGATGAAGCGCGAGCCCGCCAACGCGAACCGCCAAGGGGTCGATGCTCCCTTACGGATGCCGATCCGTGTCCCGGCGATGACTGAGCCGACGGGGTCCGAGGGGAGGGACAGGGCGAAGGGCGGGGCGTCGAGCGGAAGATCGTTCATCTCTCCGGTCACCCCGAGCGCCTGACACAGGCGACCCGGTCCCGAGCACAGTCACGTGTCCGCGCTCCGGCGCGGCGATCGACCATGACGTCGAGCCCCCGCTGCGGCTCGATCGCACGAATAAGCACGGCGCTGCCGGGCGTCGCGGAATCGCAGACGACATTGAGGCACCAGTGGAGGCCGTAGATCCGATAGACATAAGCCCGGCCGAAGGGGCCAAACATCGGCGCATTTCGAGGCGTCGGCCCCCGAAAGCTGTGCGAGGCCGGATCAAGCCGATCATACGCCTCGGTTTCGACGATGACGCCGCCCACACCGTTCACCTCAAGTCGGGCGCCGATCAATCCCTTCGCAGCCTCGGGCGCTGACCGTTCGAGAAGGCCGATCAGATTGCTAGACTCGGTCAACATGGGCCGTGTGATCCGGACATCCCGTTGCAACCTGGGGCCGGAAGCTTCGTTCCGCGCCTGACGTGGATCGCATCAACGGCGATCGGTCAGCGGGCCTCCCTGTGCGTTTCCGCCCTCCCGCACAGGTCACCGGCTCAGGTCGGACCCTTTGCCGGAGACCACTTGGGCCAACCCACTCGCTGAGGGCACGAGCGTTATCATCTGATCCGCGCGCACCGCCGCATGGCCGGGCCTCACCCGACTATAGTGCTCAACCCCGGACGGGTCGCGCACGACGACCCACGGCGCCGCACCGGCTTCGTCGTGAAAACCCGTCCGAACCACGCGGCCGCGAACGGGTTCGCCCCCCAGGGCGCGAACATCCCGCGCGCCCTCCAGCCGTCGCTGGTTGAGCGTGCGGATAATGTCCCGGCGAGCCTGCAGGGTCCTCAGTTTGACCTCCAGATCGACATCGAGCCGAAAGCGTCGGCCTGATCGGACGGCGAGCCCCAGCCCCTCAAGATGTCTTAGCCGGCCGCGGGTGAGCGCCGCCCAGGCGTCACTCGCGCCGGCGCCGTCGGCGACCTGGCCCGAGCCGTCCACGGCGGCGAGCAGCCGTCGATCAAAACCTGTGAACCGGTCGGCTTCGGTCTCCTTCCAGACGCGGCGCTCGGCCTCGACCCGCGAGAGGTCACCGAGCCGCTCCTGGGCCACTTCCTGGGCCCGCGCCCTGAACCCGTAGCCGATATAGTCTCGCGGAATGACGAGGTCGCGTCCGTCCGCTCGCCGGCCGCGGACCAGGACATGGGCATGAGGCTGGTCGGTGTCATAGTGGCAGGTGGCGACCCAAGTCAGATCCGGCTCACCGAGATCCGCCGACACCCGGCTCATCACCTCGCGGACATAGTCTCGAAGATCGTCCATCCGGTCACCATGCTCCGGTGAAATGATAAAGCGAAAATGGTGACGGTCCCGAGCCCAGCCGTCCGTGGCCTCGCCGGCCTGAACCGCTTCCGCATCACGTTCGAAGAACTCCGGCCGAGCTCCCTCTTCGCCGGCGCCGGCGCGACCGAGATAGGCCACGTGTTTGGCCAGCGCCGCCACCCGATCCGCACCCTTGCCGAGGTGGCGCGATACGAGCGCCTTGACGATGACGCGCTGACGAACATCGAGGCGAAAGGCGCGCCCGGAGCGTCCCTGCGCCGCTCTGAGCACGCCGGCCCGATCGCCGAGCGCGAAGGCCCGGGAGCTGGCGAGACGTTTCAGCATCCCGTTCTTGACGTTCATTCGCTCGGTTTTGAGCGACAGGGGCAGCCGTGTGCGGACCGTCTCCGGGTCGCTCGAAAGGCGGGACTGGATTTCCTCTCGGATGAGCATGGGTAAGCCTCACGGATGCGATCTGGCAGCGACTTGAAGCAAGTCGTCGGGCCCGGTCTCCGGGACGTCCAACGTCCTGAAAGTCTATGAGAAACGAGGAAGACCCAACACCGCCTTTTATCTTGCCCTCCACCCCTTTTGACGGTTTTCCAGACATCGCCATCATGCGCGTCGATACCGCATCGAATGCGATCAACGGACGTCGCAGGCAGGATCGCGCGGGTATCCCGCACGCCTCGGAGTGCCCGTTAGACGCAGAAAAAACCCGCCCGGCCGAAGCCGAGCGGGTCGTTGATCTGGTCGGAATGGTTCAGGCGGCCCTCGCCCTGATCGGCTGGTGCCGCAGTCCGTTCTCCATCGCCTTCTGTCCGAGGTTGAGCGCCGGTCCGAAAGGCCGCTGATCCGCCTTCGCCGGAGCCACCGAATGGACGAGGGTGAGGCAGATTTCGGGCTCGAGCGCGATCAGCTCATCGTTCGCCCGGAAAGGCGCGGCCTTGCCGTTCTTGTCGAAATCCGCCCGGGCGAGGATCAGAGTGACGCCCTTCTGCTGGGCCCATTTGATCGCCAGCTTCTCCGCGCCCTTCGCTCCCGTGGTCGCCAGAGCCATGTCGGGCCACTCCGATTTGGCCCAGTTCAGGGCGTCGAAGATCCGCCCCGCATCCTCCGAAGTATCGGCCGTCGGCGCGCCCCGGAAGGCGACCACGGGACCACCCGGATCGGCCTCTTCCGAACGCCTGGTCTTGATCGCCCGGATCGCCTGTTTCGCCTCCAGCTGGGCCGCCGTGAGATGGGTGCCGCGCCGCGATCCCCGCCAGGCCGTCCAGACCTCCCCGGTTGCTACGGTCCAGGTCTCGGAGGCCGCGTCCCGGATCAGCTCGCAGGCCTGGGTCGCTGCATCGCCCGCCCTTGCCTTGGCCGTCGCCTCCTGGAGTTCGGTGTCCGCCGCTTCCGATCCGTCGAAGTCGCGGTCGAGCGATCGCATCGTGTCGCGCGCCCGGTCCGCGTCTCTCTCGATCCGCCCGGCTGCCGAATGGAAAGCGCCGATAAGGGCTTCTCCGAGGATCGTCTGATAGTCTTCCAGAGCCGTGTCCGAGATCACGTCCACCAGTTCGGTCATGAGCGCGCGCCCGAGCTGCACCAGGGCGTCTTCGGACGGATGCGGACGATGATCGCCAAGCGAAGCCGACAGGTCGTCGAAGGCGGAGTCGGACTTCGGCGTGAAAGCGGAGGAGGCAGTGTTGAAGTGGGTCATTTGATCATTCCTTGAGACGAAGAAATGTCGAGCGCCCCATGCGCAACGACCCCGGTTTTGGCCACAGCGGGGTCCCCGGCAGTCACCGGAGCGGAGGGCCACTTGTCCTCCGTGGAGGGCATAAGGCGAAGCCGTTGACTTCCGGGGTGCTGTGACAAAATCGGAGGGCGTTGTGTGGGGCAAGTCGT
>Ga0247739_10000714_pt1 | contig 11910 bp, 11 predicted proteins | sample UWRJL058202B2_FD_180943 | JGI IMG/M metagenome (GOLD analysis project Ga0247739, IMG submission 180943) | Plant litter microbial communities from Arlington Agricultural Research Station in Wisconsin, United States - UWRJ-L058-202B-2 | ecosystem: Environmental > Terrestrial > Plant litter >... | reverse complement strand
AATTACTCATCGAATGGTTTGCTTTTCAACGTGCAATACACCACGCGCGATAACCAAAACCGTGCTTATAAAGGTATTTATGCCGATGCCGGGGTAAGGGTAAACCAGGCATGGATGGGCAGTTCGAAAAATGCGGTGGTGTTCAGTACCGATTTCCGGAAATACTTCAGCCTGTCGAAACACAACCCCGAACACGTAATTGCCTTTTGGAACTGGGGTTCGTACGTTGCCGGTGGTGCATTGCCCTACCTCGAATTACCCGGAACCGCCAAAGACGCAGGTTTCCGCAGCGGGCGTGGTTACACCGTGGGTTATTTTAAGGGAACACAGTATAACTACTCGGAGGCCGAGTATCGTTTCCCTATTTTACGCAATAAATTTATTAGCGGCGTTACCTTTTTTAACCTGCAAACTGCTAATGATGATGCCGGTACCAAACTGTTTGAACACTGGCAGCCCGGTTACGGCGGGGGCCTGCGTGTGCTATTTAACAAAGCAACCCGTACCAACCTATGCCTCGATTATGCCTGGGGCCGTTATGGTGCCCGCGGTTTCTTTTTGGGGCTGAATGAAGCATTTTAACCAGAACCCCATAAAAACGGTTAGCTTTGGGCTTTTTAAAACTATATGGAATTATTAATAGAGCGTAGCGGTAATGCTTGCGAGTTATGCAAGTCGGTTGGCAATTTATCGGTTTACACAGTACCGCCAGAAGATTACACCCACAACCATATCCTGGTATGCGATGCCTGTAACGCACAGCTCGATAGCACGGTAACCGATGCCCAATACTGGCGCTTTTTAACCGAAACCATGTGGAGCGAGGTGCCTGCTGTACAGGTATTGGCCTGGCGCATACTATCGCGCTTAAAAAACGAAGGCTGGGCGGCAGATAACCTCGACATGCTTTATCTCGACGACGAGAACCTGGCCTGGGCCAAAGCAGTTAATACCGATGAGGATGGTGCTACTGCAAACGAAGTACACAAAGACAGTATTGGCGCCATACTCGAAAACGGCGACACCGTAGTGTTAACCCGCTCGTTAGATATTAAAGGCAGTCCGCAGAACGCCAAAATGGGAACAGTGGTTAAAAACATAAAACTCGTAGCCGACAATACCGATCAGGTTGAAGGGAAGATAAATAATCAGATGATTGTGATACTCACCAAATATTTGCGTAAGCAGAACGGTTAATTAAGTAAAATTACATTTTAAGCTGCCGATGCTTTTATGGTGCTTTAGTTTTTAAAGTTCCAGTTCAGTATCGGCAGTTTTCTTTTTTGATTACGATTCCACAGGCCAATCTGTATTCCCTTTAGGTTTTTTGATTGGTTAAACAGGCCAATTTGTATTCCCCTTGTTTTATAACTGTAATTGCTTACGCCTATTTGTAATCCGTTCATGGCAAAGCTCTCGTTAAACATGGCCAGTTGAACACCATTGTGCCGCTCGGCCATATTCATGATTATACTTGCCGAAACACCACTAACCTGCCTGTTGATTTGGCCTATTGCTCCCGCGCTTATTCCGCTTACAATACAGTCGCATATGGTACCTGCTGGCGATAAGTTTAAACCGTTAATCTGCTCTGATGCAGGTTTAGCCATCAGGTCCATAAAATCATCCTCATCTTCTGAAATTGGGCTTTTAGGTAAAAGCGGGCCAAGTATACCCAGCCCAATTGCTTCCAATCTTATTCCGTTGGTATGCACATTGCGCATGCTGTCGGCAAAATCGCCATAACCCGAGTACAAGCCAACCGAAAGGCCGTTGATATTTAAATTCTTTTTATGGAATGTACCAACCGGGAACCGATTAGCTCGTTTGGGCAATTGCGCATAGGCAATGGTTGTGATTAGAAATAATGCAATTAATATTAATAGAGTTTTCATAGCTGTGTTTGTTTATAGGTCAAAGGTATACAAGCTAAAACAGGCATGTTATTCTCTAAAGAGTGAATTGGTTATATATTAATCTTTTAGATTATTATGGCAACGAAATATGTACATTTATAATGTTTAGTATTTTGATAGTACAGTTGTTTGATTGAATAATTAAACAAATTAATACCATTCAACTATATAATTATTCTTTTAAATGAATTTACAACAGGTTAAGTTTTTTGAGGCTATTAATGCGGCTTTGCCCGAGTATCAAAATCTGGCCCAAAGCGTAGCCGAAGTATTGGAGATAAGTACTAACGAGGCTTACAAAAAGGTAAGGGGTAACAGCAATTTAAGCCTGCCGCAGTTAATTAGGTTATCTGACGCATTCGGTACACCGTTTACTTACCAGCCAAAGCAAATGCCGTCTGTAAACTTTAACTACCTGTACGTAAACCGCGAAACGCCCGACATGCTCGCCTATCTTCAGGATCTGCTGCAGAACCTGAAAGCCATACAGCAACGGGCACATAAGCACATCATCATTACTACCGATGACATCCCGATCTTTCATTTTTTTAAATACCCGGAGCTTACCTGTTTCAAATTGTTTTTTTGGGCCGATAGTCCGGCGCTTAAATTTGATTACGCCGCAATTAGTGAAGAAATTATTGCTGTAGCGCACGAACTGCATCAAATTTACCTGGAAATACCCAGCACCGAAATATGGGCCAAGGATGCTGTTTTGGGTACGATAGACCAGGTGCGCTATGCTTTTGAAGCAGGCCACATCAGCGATAAGGCGCTTGCCGAAAAAATTGTGGAACAAATTCGGTACTGCCTTACCGATATGAACATGTATGCCATCAGCGCTAAAAAAACCATCGACCCCAAACATAGCTTTAACTGGTACAACTCTGATGTGCTGGGCGGCCTGGTGTATTTGGTAGAGTTTAAAGAAAGCATGCTGTGCTACAACAGGTTCAATACGTTTAACTATCTCAAAACCGACGACCAATTTTACTGCTCGCAAACCAAAGACTGGATGCAGGGACTGATCAGGAAATCGGTAGCGTTTAGCGGTCAGGGCGAAAAGCACCGCAATAAATTTCTGTACGCTGCTTTTGCCACCTGCGATCAGTTGATAGCTGAAATTAACCGGTAAATTGATAGCTGAAAATCGAATTAATGAAATAGACTTTGTTTATCGCTATTGCTCCTTCAAACTCTCTCTTATCTCTCCAAGTTGATTTAAATATTTGCCGTATTTAAGTTTGGTGGCATACCTTATAAAGTAAAAGAAACCTATGGTTATGCCCAGTATCACCAAAAACAGCACTCCGCCAGTAATAAGGCCCTTGGTTTCAAAATCTTTTATACCATGTAATATTTTAAACAGCTTGTCGATCTTAGGGCCTATACCAAATACAAAGCCTAATAAAAACATGTTAGGTGTGATGAAATGGTGCATAGCCTTGTACATTTCCATCGAATAACGCAAATCGAAATAGGCATCGTCAACGTTGCTGCTGGTGTTGAGTTCTAGGTTGTTTAAACGGCCGTAAAACTTATAAAAGTTGCGGAAGTAATAGGCGATGGGCATTAGCGTCATTATAAGCAGGGTATAATAAAATACCTGTGTTTGTGGCGTAAGGCGATTGGTAAAAAAGGGCAGTGCAAAGTAAATGGTATAAAAACCCAGGCTCATCCACATTTCGGTGCGTATGTTCTTCTTTACACTTTCTACCGGACTTTGGGCCCTTTTTAAGGTTTCCATATTATCAGGCAGTTTTATATCGTTGGAGGCATCCTGCTGCCAGGCCGACCTCATATCATCAAAATTCATATCCTTGTTGTTTTATTAAGATCTTTAATTTGTCTTTAGCCCTGTTCAACTTCACCCTTGCGTTTACTTCGGTTATACCTAAGTTAGTGGCAATCTCTTTGTGAGAGTAGTTTTCGAGGTGGTAAAACATGATGGCCTTTTCTATTTTATCCAATTTTTGCAGGGCCTTGTAAAAGTGCGACAGTTGGCTTTCCTTTTCCTGCGTTCGGTCGTCTTCCTGGGCTATGTTTTCGGGGATGGCGTTATAGTCGGTTAGCTTGCTTTTATCTTTTTTGAGATACAGTATAGCTGTGTTTAACGCCACCCGGTACATCCAGGTTGAAAACTGGCTTTGCTGTTTAAAGTTATCGTACGATTTCCAAAGCTGGTACAATATTTCCTGGAACAGATCATTCTGGTCGTCGGTATTGTCCATGTACATTTTCGAAATTTTGTGTACAATTCCCTTGTGCTGCTCAATAAGGCCCAAAAAATCTTTTTCTTTGGTACTCACAGGCGCTTATTTGTATAATGGTTTAACAGTGTAACCTTGTGCCCTCAACAGGGTAATAATGCCGGTTTTGCCAGCTAAGTGTGCCGAGCCCACCGCAAACACATTACTCTCTTTTTGCATGAGGGTTGGCATAAGTTCGGCCCAATTGGTATTGCGGGTTTGTAGCAGCCATTTTTCGGTTTGTGGCTCGGTATGGGCATTATCTGTTGTGTAGTTGTACAAACCGTTAATATCTTGTTTGTTGTACATAGCCATCATGGTATCTAAATCAGTTGCCATATTATCCATGTGCAGTGTTTGGTTAAACATATACTGGTCTGAATAGGCTTTGGTATAGCATTCCATCTGAAACTTTACCGTCTCCAACCCGCCAATGGTCTTGTTTTGTTCTTTAGCCAGTTTCAGCAGCTCGGCCTCGTATGATTTTGTTTCGGCGCAAGGCAATACTTTTAAAGCTAATAAACTGCTAATGGCTTGTATGCTTAATTTATCTAACTGTTTAAGGCTGTAAGATAGCTTAAGTGTAAGAACCGAATCGAGCGAGTTAAACTGCTGCGAAGTTAACTTTTTACTCATTGGCACAGCCGATACCATACTCTGCTTAATTTGTGTCATATACGTTGAATCGCTCAAATCAACCTCGAAGGTTACGCGGCTGGCTTTATTAATTGCAGCTTTTAAGTTTTGAGGAATGCTGAAAGCGTCATTGCACATGATGTGGAACGTGCCGTAAATGTAAGAAGGCTTACTCAAACCCTTGCCGCTTACTTCCCAAAGCAGGGCATTTTCTACAGGTTTGGTTTGGGCTTTTAAACTTGGGCAAAAAAGTGCTACAACAGCAATAACAATGGCGAAAAATTTGGTATTCATGATCATGTGATTTTTTAAAATTCACACAGTAAGTATCGCGTTGCCAAATTCGTTACAAAATATTCTTAAATTTTTTTGTTGTCTTGAGTTTGAATGATGCTTTGAGTAGTCAATGCTATGATTTGCAGCAATACACGGTGATATTTTGGTTATAAACTGCACTATATGTGAATAAATAAATCATAAAATTATGGCTAAAGAAACGATCAGTAATCAAAACCTCATTAAAATGGCTTACGCCGCTTTTAACGCACGAAATATTGATGCCATACTCCGCCTAATGCACCCCGAAGTAAAATGGGGCAAAGCCTGGGAGGGCAACTATGCAAACGGGCACGACGAATTGAGGGCTTATTGGGAAAGACAATGGAAAGAGATTAACCCCAAGGTAACGCCTGTAGGTTTTGTTACAAGAGATAACGGAACTTTAGAAGTTGATGTAGAGCAGCTGGTGAAAGATTTGGAAGGCAATATTTTATTTGACCGAAAGGTAAAGCACGTGTATGTAATTGCTGATGGCTTATTGCAGCAGATGGATATTGAACTTGGCTGATTTGCAGTACGATTGAGTAAAATTATTGTCTTAAATGCACTCAAACACTAATGTTATGCAGGTTTTTGATCTCAGCCATTACAAAGGTACTGTGGGTGCTGCCAATGCTTTTAACTGAGCCTAATTTGTTGAACACAAAATCCTGGTAATGCTTCATGTCTTTGGCAAACACTTTTAAAATAAAGTCGTAATCTCCCGAAATGTTGTAGCATTCCACCACCTCGTCTATCTTCATAATATCTTCTACAAAACTATGGCCAATGGTGCGGTCATGCTGTTTAAGTTTGATATTACAAAATACGATGAAACCCTTGCTGAATTTTTCGTGATTAAGCAAAGCAATGTATTTTTTGATGTAGCCATTATTTTCCAATCTTTTAACCCTTTGCAGTACCGGTGTGGGCGACAGGTTTACCTGTGCGGCCAACTCTTTAATGGTATGGCTGGAGTTGTTTCCCAGTATCTTTAATAATAGCAGGTCTGTCTTGTCAAGTTCTTCCATAGCATAAAACTCTTTTTGGGTTTTAAAATTCAATAGGAAAAAGTTAATAATGTTAAATTTTTCTATATAGAGAGCAAAAATATCTTATTATTTCAATATATATAGTTGTTAATGTGTGAAAGTTAGATTTGTAAAGAATATAACACTGATTAAAGTAGTTCAAGTTCTTTACATATTTAATCGATCGGATTAGGTTTTACTTAGCTGTAATCAAAAGGGAATCGTGTGCAAATCACGAACTGTCGCGCAACTGTAAGTAACATATTAAAGTTTTATCCAAGCGCTCCACTGCCAAAAGCGGGAAGGACGATAAAAACTGTTACAAGTCAGGATACCTGCCTAATTTGAATTGACAATGCTTTCGCGATAAAAAGCTCAGGTCAGATCAATGTGTATAACACGGGTTCCCAAAAACCTGACGGGTTTGTTACGCCCTGTATGTATGTGCGTTTTTCTACCGCGTTTTGTTGCCTGGCATACCAAATAGTAAGGGGCTTTTTACAATGATTATTAACCATTTAAAAAGTTGAAAACATGCTAACGCAAAACCTCGGCTACCCGCGTATTGGTAGCCAACGACAACTCAAAAAAGCCTGCGAACAATATTGGGCAGGCAAGATAAGCCTTGACGAGCTAAACACCGTAGGCCGAACGCTCAGGAGCGAAAACTGGCAAACCCAGCTGGATGCCGGTATCGATCTCATTCCTTGTAACGATTTTAGCTTTTACGACCAGGTATTAGATACTAGCCTGCTTTTGGGCAATATTCCTCGACGTTATGCGCAGGTGCTCACGCATGTAAAAGGCAACAACGAAACCGATTTGTATTTTGCTATGGCACGTGGCTATCAAAAAGATGGTTTAGATATTACCGCTATGGAAATGACCAAGTGGCTGGATACCAACTACCATTACATCGTTCCTGAATTTACGGCAGGTCAGCAGTTCAAATTATTCTCCGAAAAGATATTCAGCGAATATGCCTCGGCCAAACAACAGCTTGGAGCAAGGGCAAAACCGGTACTGCTTGGACCGGTAAGTTATTTGCTGCTTGGTAAAGAAAAGGAAGCAGGCTTTGAACGTATAGACCTTATTAAGCAACTGGTACCCGTATACGTGGAGATAATTAACCGGTTGAAACAACTAGGAGCAGAATGGATTCAGCTTGACGAACCTTGCCTGGCGCTCGATCTTTCGAAAGAAGAAAAGGAAGCCTATGAGTACGCCTACCGCGCTATTGCCAACCGCGTTAGCGGGATAAAGATCTTAGTAGCCACCTATTTTGAAGGCCTGCTCGACAATACACAACTGGCTGTAAACCTTCCGGTAGCTGCGCTGCACATTGACCTCGCACGCGCGCCCGAACAACTGGATGAAGTGCTGGCGCTTATCCCTGCCCAACTCCAACTATCGTTAGGCGTGGTTGACGGTCGTAACGTATGGAAGAACGACTACGAGCGATCATTAGGTTTTATTAATAAAGCTGTTAAGAAATTGGGAGCCGACCGTGTGATTATTGCGCCATCATGCTCTTTGCTGCATAGCCCCATAGACCTCGAAGGAGAAACAGCTATAGACCCCGAGATAAAAAACTGGATGGCCTTTGCCAAACAAAAGCTGAACGAGGTAGCCGAACTGAAACAAATTATTGAAGGTAACGATGCGTTATTAGCCGCTAACAAAGCTGCTATTGAAAGCCGCCGCGCATCAACCAAAGTACACAAGCAAAACGTGAAAGACCGCGTAGCGGCCATTACCGAAGCCGATGCAACCCGCAAAAGTGCTTTCCCGGTGCGCCAGCAGTTACACCGCGAGCGTTTTAATTTGCCAGCCTTCCCTACAACCACCATTGGCTCCTTTCCGCAAACCGATGATATCCGTCAGTTACGTGCCAGGTTCAAAAAAGGTGAGTTTACACTTGAGCAATATGAAAAAGCTATTGAGGATGCTATCATAGAAGTGATTCGCTGGCAGGAAGAACTGGGCATCGACGTATTGGTGCACGGAGAATTTGAGCGTAACGATATGGTAGAATACTTTGGCGAGCAATTGGAGGGTTTCCTGTTCACCAATAACGGCTGGGTGCAAAGCTATGGCAGCCGTTGCGTAAAACCACCGGTAATTTATGGCGATGTTAGTCGCCCGCATAACATGACCGTACGCTGGATAACCTTTGCCGCCGCACAAACCAATAAGCTGATGAAAGGCATGCTTACCGGGCCGGTAACTATTTTACAATGGTCGTTCGTACGCGATGATCAGCCGCGCAATGTAACCACCAACCAGATCGCTTTGGCCATACGAGATGAAGTTTTGGCGTTGGAGAAAGCCGGCATAGGAATTATCCAGATAGACGAGGCTGCCATACGCGAAGGATTGCCGTTGCGCAAAGCCAGGCATCTGCATTATTTAGATTGGGCGGTGCAGGCCTTCCGTATAACCGCCAGCGGTGTGGAAGATAAAACCCAAATTCATACCCACATGTGTTACAGCGAGTTCAATAATATTATTGAGCACATTGCCGCTATGGATGCCGATGTGATCACGATCGAAACCTCACGCTCACAAATGGAATTGTTGCATGCCTTTGCTCATTTTGAGTATCCAAATGAGATTGGACCGGGCGTTTACGACATTCATTCGCCCCGTGTACCCACTACCGAAGAAATGGTATCGTTACTCATTAAAGCGGCAGATCTGTTGCCTGCCCGGCACTTATGGGTAAACCCCGACTGCGGACTAAAAACCCGTAAGTGGCCCGAGACCAAAGCGGCCCTTGAAAACATGGTAGCTGCAGCCAAGCAAGCCCGCGAAAAAATTAGTGTTGAAGGAATTGTTTAACATAAAACCAGTAACATATTATGAAATTTTTAGTTACCGGCGGCACCGGGTTTATTGGTGCGCGCGTGGTGGTAAACCTGTGGGAGCGTAAGATACCGGTAGTAGTTGCCGATCTCAATTTGAATATAGAGTGGACCAAACAAATTGCCTTTTTGAAGCATCATAACAATCCTGCCAGGCTTGCCGAACTTCAGGAGCAAATAGACCAAACCTCGTTCATCAACCTCGATGTATCGAATAAAGAAGAAGTGAACCACGTGTTTTTAAAGTTCCTCGGTATTACCCATGTTATCCACCTGGCCTACCTGATGAGCGCAGAAGTAGAAGCCAATCATCACCGTGGGGCTTCTGTTAATATCCTGGGCATGGTGAATCTGTTCGACATGGTGGTAGATCATCAACTATCGCGTCTTGTTTTTGCCAGCAGCGAAACCATTTACGGAGCCAATCATAACGTGTACGGCGATGAAAGTTATGCGGTTAAAGAAGGAAACTTCTGTTCGCTCGACGATCATTTTTTTACCTATGGTGTGATGAAAATGCTTAATGAATACACGGCTCAAAAGTACATTAAAACCAAAGGGGTAAGCATTGCCTGTTTACGCCCGCCGGTGGTGTACGGTGATGGGCGTATGCGGGGAGCTGTGCTTTGGGCTGGCGAGTTTGCCACCAACCCGGCATTAGGCAAAAAAGTAAAACTGCCGTTTTCGAAACACTCCCGCGATTGCTGGATTTATGTGGATGATGTGGCTGAACAATTCGTTTGCCTTGCCCTGAAACCCAAACTCAACCACTTTGCCTATAACAACGGCGGGCACTCGGTAACTGCAGGGGAGTTGATGCAAACGGTTGAGAGCATTTTGCCTGATGCCCAATATGAGTTTGACGAGAGCGTGCCGCGTACCCCACTGGTTGATCGTTGTGATAGCACCCGGTTAGAACAGGAGATCGGGTTTATCCCTCGCTCATTAAAAGATGGCGTAAGGGCGCAAATAGAAGAAGCCCGCAACAGGCAGCCGCAAGTCAGTTATTAAGATCGTTTTATATTTTAAATTATACAAAAGCAAGATATGTCATTTCGCAATACAGTAATAGGTAGTTATCCCCGTCCGGAAAAACTGGAAGACACCATGAAACGCCCGGTGATGAACAGGGAAGAGGTAAACGACTACATAGCCTGGGCGGCAAAAGACCAGGCGAGTTTGGGTTTGGATACCATTACCGATGGAGAAGGATACCGGGAGAACATGTATTACTACTACCAAAAGCGTATAGATGGGGTTACTTTCGAGGATATGCCCAAGGTTACATTCGGTACTGCCGGTTTTGGGATAGAATGCCCAAGGGTGATTGGCGAACTCAAGAACCCGCGCTTTGATATAGCCCGGAACTGGAAGATAGCCCGCGACGCTGCCCCGGCCGGTGTGGAAGTAAAGCTGACCGTAACAGGTCCGCATGTGCTTTATCGCTTCAGCGTGAACGAGCGCACAGACCTTTACCCCGATGCGCAGGCCTTATGCCGTGCCTGGGCCAATGTTTTAAAAGATGAAATAGCCGAAGCCATAGATCTGGGTTGTAATCACGTGCAGTTTGATGAACCTATGTGGACGGAATCGCCCGAGGAAAGTACATGGGCGGCAGGGATCCTCGCCGAACTGATCGAGGCGCTGCCTAAAAAGGTGCGTATAGGCCTGCACGTTTGCGGCGGTAACCCCCGGCGTAAAAGGGTTTACTTTACCAAATACACCGATATTGTTGACGCATTTAAAACCGTGCCGGTTGATGAGCTTTTATTGGAGCATTGCACCCTCAGCTACAATATGCTCGAACTATTTGACCAATGGGATTTTAAAGGAGACCTGGCCATAGGCGTGATAGACCAGCGCAGCAACGAGCTGGAATCGGTAGAGGAAATACGTGAGCGTTTAAAACCAGCCCTGAATTATTTCCCGGCCCATCGCCTCATCCTCACCAGCGAATGCGGCTTCGGACATGTGCCCATTGAGATAACCCATGCTAAATTGAAGCGTTTGGTGGAGGCTTCGAAAGTATTGTAAATTAATTTAGCCAGTGCGCTATAATTTTAGGTTCGGACATTTGTCCGGACCTTTTTTGATTAATGCTGGTTAAGATTGGTGTTATGACTATTGTAAATCGTAAATGAGTATTTTCAGATTCATTAAGCAATAAAAGTTCTGACCTCTTACAAACTAAATTATTTACTACCGTTTACAGCATTGGTGACGAGTTCAATATTTGCCTTGGTTACATGATTGTTTTTGGCTAAATCAGTCCATCGGTCTAATGAACTTTTCGTTTGGTCGATAATTTCTACTATCAGTTTTTTGCCCAATTTAGCTTCTTGGCCAAGTTTTATCAAATGGCTGATTTTTGGATTTCTGCCTTCACCCATAACCATTGTGCTTTGTTCACCATTAGGGCCACTGGAAAAAGTAAGGTCATAAGCAGGTGCTAATTTCCATTCGCCGTTTTCATCCATCAAAAAACTGAAATTTTTGGCGTGGTCGTCTCTGTTATGTGCCAGCACGTTGAAAACGGCGAGGCGATACATTTTTTCGACTTCACGAATGTCTTTAGTCAGCGCACCAGTTAAATTTAGTAAGTCTTCGTAATCTAAGGAAGGGGTTCGGAAATAACTGTGCAGCAACCCACTTACCGTATGCATGTGCAGCCGTTTATTGCCATCCCGGTCAAAGCGTTTAACGGCAAAATAACCAGCGCCTTTTTGTGATGAAAATAAATGAACCTCCGGCATTAGCACACCGGCTTCTTTTGCCATTAACGCATAAACATATTCTATGGCACCGGCATCCTGCCCATCTTGCGAATTAGAAAATTTGACCAGCCATGGTTCAAGCCCATGATGGAGTTGATTTGCACCGTAGGTGATTTGCTTGC
>Ga0247739_10000713_pt1 | contig 11910 bp, 10 predicted proteins | sample UWRJL058202B2_FD_180943 | JGI IMG/M metagenome (GOLD analysis project Ga0247739, IMG submission 180943) | Plant litter microbial communities from Arlington Agricultural Research Station in Wisconsin, United States - UWRJ-L058-202B-2 | ecosystem: Environmental > Terrestrial > Plant litter >... | reverse complement strand
AAATGAAGGATTGCGAAGTGATAGAACTGGGGATGAGAGGAATTTGATTGATGTTTAAAAATTATTAGGTTGAGTTAGAAAAAATAAAAAAAGGCAATAACCGGATATAGTGGTCATTGCCTTTTTAAATTTGATCAATTATAATTATTGGTGCGGGGCTTCTAACTGATAATTTACCATCCATTTAATGCCGAACTTATCGGTCAAATCACCGTATATAGCACCCCAAAACATTTTCTCCAACTTCTGGTTGATTTTGCCGCCTTCAGCAAGTCCGTTGAATAATTTGTTGGCTTCTTCCTCGCTATCTGGACTGATGCAGATATAGATATTGGAGCCTTCCACCAGTTTGAAACCCATGGATTCGGGTGCATCGGTACCCATCAGCATATTGCCTTTGCCAATTGGGAGCGATACATGCATGATCAAGTTTTTGTCGCCTTCGACCATACCTTCACATGTACCGGGGTTATCGCCAAAACGTTGGAGGAATGCGAATTCCCCGCCAAAAACGGATTTGTAAAAATTGAACGCTTCCTCGGTAGTACCGGCAAAATTTAAATAGGGATTGATAGATGCCATGATGTTTTGTTTTTGATTATTAGTGATTATTTTTCTTGTAATGCTTTTAAGTTATTGAGACCAGTTTGCAAATCGTCGCCAACCATTTTATCCATATTCATAAAAAGACACATAAGGTTCATCGGGTAAGGCATGTGGCTGTTGAAATTCCATTTTACCTTTGTTTGGTTCTCGGCCAAGCTATCGGTGGTCATAGAAGATTGGGCAACAGATTTCCAAGGTTTGATAAAACGTATTTCATAATCGACCCTTTGTCCCTCTGTAATTTTTTTGATTTCTTGCTCGCCTTGGCCCACGCTGTCCCGGTCGCTTTCCCAAGCGGATACAAAGCCGGGTGTGCCATCGGTTCCGTGGAAATCCTTTTTCATGGTAGGATCCATTTTTGCCCATTTGCTGTACTCATTCTGGTTCTTTAGGTATTTAATATATTCAAATACCTGCGATTTTGGCTTGTTGATAGTTACCTCTCGTTCGATGCTGTAATCCTTTTTTACAAACAAAGCAGTAATAAGGGCCAATACTATGATAGCAAGCACAAACAATAGGATCCTCTTGATTATTTTCATATGTCTAGTTTTGTGGTCGCCAAGATAAAAACTGGTTTGATATTCTCATAACCGTTTATCAATTGCGCTGGAAAGAAATGCCAGTTTCCTGCATTGTCCGGGTAATTTCTTTAAGTGCGTTGGGCCCTATGCCATGAAGATTGGCGACTTCCGCTTGTGTAAATCTTGAAAAATCAGCCATCGTTTTGATGCCCGCATTGGCCAACGCCCGTTGTGCCGGTTTCGCAAGTTTGGCAGGGAATGGCTGTATAATGCTTTCCTTTTTCATGATGGTTTGCCGCTAGGGCGGACAGGCGTTTTCTCAAATATTGTTTAGATGAGAAAACAAGATTACAAGCTAGCAATGGATGTATGAATATTATTAAGTTGGTGAACGTGCCGTTGGGTGTGGTAGATGGCGAACCAGCTCCACTCCGACCCAGTTAACAGACCCATATTGGGCAATTCGAAATCCTGACAAACTTTGTTGAGGTCACCTTTGTGCATGGCCTCAATGATATTTTTACTAGTATCCTCTACCTTCTTTATCAAAGCCTCTTTGTCTTGTGGCTCTAAAGAAGGTAGAATAAAATCAGGTGACTTCATCTTGATGCCATAATCTAAAAAAATCTTTTTGATACCCGCTGTCTTTTCATTTGGGTTCCGATCGGTACTTTCTATTTTGCCACCTAACAAATGCGGAAGTCCCGCTTGAGATTTTAATATGTGATCGGTTACTTGAGCGGCTGTCCAACTACCTTCAAAAGGAATTTCATTGATGGATTGTTCATCGAAAGATTGCAAAGCCTTTAAGAGACTATGCGTTGTTTCCTCGAACGAATGCACGATTTCATTTTTCATATGTATCCTGTTTTACTGAAGCAAAGAATTGTTTGAAACAGGATACAAACCTAATACAAGATCATACACATGCTAGGGTGCATACACGGCAATCTTAGGGGCTGATTGCGCCAACATTCATGCTTGTACACTACTGTTTTTTGAAATCCAAACTTCCTATCCTCACTACTTCTTTGCTAGATGTTACGCGGCAATTAATCACTTTTCGTTGTTGATTTGGAGTGCCAAAATTGGTGAACAATTCTGCTTTCATCGTAATAGGCCCACCAGATGTTTGCCTGCTATCACCATATAAATTAACATCAATATAATAAATACCATTTTTAGCTTTCCGCACACAATATTCTTCTGGGCCGTATCCTTGTGTTACATCGCCTGAAATTTTTCCACCACCGCTTGTTGTATTGTTTTCATAAAAACATTTTTCTTTGGCGGGGTCTGTTACCCAAAGATCCACATCGGAATCGTTGGAACTCCAGCCGATAACGATACGCACATCCATGGGCATAGGTGCTATAAATCGTTTATCTATTTTTGAAATATTTATACCGCCGGTATGTGCGCTTATAATCGAATTCATTTCATTTAAGGCAATCGCTTTTACACTACCAAAGCGACTATCCCAAGTGCCTAGAATCACTTTATAAAGCAGGTCAATGGCCTCTTGATATTTTCCCACTTCGTTATAAGCAAGCCCGAGGTCACGATAGGATTGTGGTTCTTCTTCCCTGATATCCAACACTTTTTTGAAGACTTCTACCGCCAGGTCAGGTTCTCCAAATTCCATTAACTGATTGGCTACAATCCGTAACAGCTCAGGGTTTTCTAGTTTCATCTCTACAATATTGGAAAGTATCTGTACCGCCAACGCTTTATTTTTTTTCTCAAAAAAGAACCTGGCAACATCTACAAAAAACGCTGGCTGAGATATATAATCTTTTTTGATAGACAAGTATTTTTGATACTGTTTGTCTGCAGGCACTTTTTCAAGCTCTTTCAAATAAACGGCATCGGACTTCCATTGCGTGATCTCGATTTCTGAAATCGGCGATGTTTCATCTTCCTTCACCTCTTCGTCTTTTACTATAGTGGGCGGTGTAAATTTCGCTATCTCTATTTTGGGCGGTTCTGGCGCCCTAATTTCTTCGAACGTTACTTCTTTCGCCTTGTTTTGCTCTTCCCCAACATTATAGTTTCCGTTTACCTGTGGAGCAGCCACAGAATCTACAGTTGCAGATAAACCAGCGGTATAAGAACTCGAAATATTGGCCGATTGCATTGCTTCTACTCGTGGCGGAGCATAAGCATAGTCATACTCAACAGTTCCTTTCGTATACCTCACTTTCTTTTGATGATACCACTCTTTCATTTCGTCCATGGCAAGAACGGCATCATCTACAGCTTCTTTTTCGGCATCCTTTTCTAATCCCAGCTTCGCCTTCAATAAAACATAATATTCTTTTTGCATACTTGCGGGTGGCACTATCTCGTACTGCACGTAATCCTCTATCCTATCCAACACCAATAAAGAGGTGTTTCGGGTTACCACAGAAAACTGTTTGCCCAATTTGGTTATCTCATCTTTATATTTCTCGCTTTGCAAATCCAATTGTGCTATCTGTGTGGTGGCCCAAATCCGCTTTACATTGCCTGCCTCGATTTGGTCGTCTTTTATAGTAATCGTTTTGCTTGTTATTACTTTGTTGCCATAACCAAAGTTCAATGTAATAGCAGCACTTGGCTTATTCAAAATGCCTGCAAACGAAAACCCATTTTGCAACTGTTTACTCGTTTGACTGGCAAATGAATTGATATCCGTAACGTTAAAAGTGGCATTGATGAATTGCAGTGGTTCTTTAACCATTTCATTTAAAGCCGAGGCAAGATTTATGGTATTTAGGTCAATAAATTTACCCTGTGTTTGCAATGCTATATATTTTAAATACGAATAATCTGGCGCACTGGAACTGTTCACAACAGTGATTGGCGTGGCAGATAAAACGATTTCACTTTTACCGAAGGTTGACAACCCATCAGTAAACATTAATATTTCTGCTACATTATATTGATGCATATCTATGGCGCCCAATTGTGTACCGCCATCAAATTGCAATGCCTTTATCCGTTTGATCAACCCCGAAGCATCGCCACCGCTAATCACAAAGCGTTCGCCGGCTTGGGCTGTAACACTGAATGGAACCAGATCCACTGTTACATTTTGCAACCGGGTAAAGTAAGCCGTTATAATATCTATTTCCTTATCAATATTTCTTTTTTCTGAAGAAGCCGATGCATCCCATAGTAAAGCGATCGTAGCAGGATTTGGTTTGCTCCTATACTCTGGAGCCACTTGCGAATGCACATAGAAATAGGTCTTCCCTTCAAATTTTTCAGTGTAAACCAACTCTCCATTTTCTGGTACTACGAATTCAAAAATTTGATTGGCAGTAAAATTCTTGGTTTCAAATTTACCTTCCCAGCCTGTTGCGGATTTGTCAAAAGCAAAATAAGACAATCCATTGTTTTGTAAGGATGGCGCTGCTTTGGTTTTATATACGGTTGCAGTTAATATGAATTCGTTTATTGTTTGGTCAGCAAATAAAGGCAATGTATATATTAGGCCATCTTTTGTGGATGCCAGTGGCTGCTCCACGCCTATCACTACCCGCTTGTAGCCCTTTGCAGGGATAGGATAAATCCTCGTTCTAAAATTATTTCCCTGTGTTTTCTCCACTAATCCAGGATCCACGTTTCTACGCACCGTATTTTCAAATGCCACTCGGGCCTTCAATTTTTCTACCACTACCCCTTCTCTCAATTCACCATTTATATCCAACGCATAGCGAACAATATTTTGGCCATCGGCCAATGGAAAATCAAACTCGCCCTCCAATATTTTATCTAAAGGATTGTAAAAGTCGATATCGAATGTTGTAGTAGCTATGTTGCCAGTAACCTTTACATCTATATGTAACTTGTCGATTCGCAAATTCGTATGAGACGTATCGTTGGTTACTTTTAAAAGTGGGATTGCAGTTGCTGTTTCTGTTTTGGCTGCGGTAGCCTCTGTGCAGGAAGGCATGGCATATATGATACATACGCATAATAAAAATAATCGATACATGGGAGATGATTGTAGGGTACAGGCATTAAGATTAAAAAATTGAAAGATTACATAAAGGCACTGCCTTATTACTTTTCTCTCGTACGATGATGCTATTTTTTGTATCCATTTTTCGATGGCATGGTATAACTTTAGAGCAAACTACTAATTATGGAAAAGATACAACGTCGTACTTGGCTCAAACAAGGATCGCTGTTGATAGCGGGCTTCGGCCTTACCGGCAATATTTTTGGTCGTGAAAAAGGAGAATATAGGTTCGATGAAAAATTGCCCGCATCCAACTTTGTAAAATTGAGTTCCAACGAAAATCCTTATGGGCCATCGCCTATGGCACGTAAGGCCATGGCTGCAGCCATAGCCACTAGCAACCGTTATCCGTGGCAAATAACTGATGCCTTGCGCAAAAAAATCGGCTCCATGTTCGGCCTGGATGAAAACCATGTTTTGATGGGCGCTGGTTCCTCCGAAATACTAGGCAATGTAGCGGCATTTACTGGTCGGGAAAAAGGAAATGCCGTTAGCCCACACCCCACTTTTCGGCTATGGTGGCAAGCAGCAGAAAGCTTTGGGCTATCTATTAAAAAAGTGCCATTGACCAACGATAAAAAAATAAACACCGCTACCTTGCTGGCCGCTATGGATGGTGAAACAAGGCTTCTGTATATATGTAATCCTAATAATCCAACTGGCACGGTAATCCCTGCCGAGGAATTGAAACGTTGCATAGAAACCGTTTCTGCACAGGCCATGGTTTTGTTGGACGAAGCCTATACCGAATACTCCGATGAGCCAAGTATGGCAGCATTGGTTGCCACAAATAAAAACTTGGTGGTGGCCAAAACATTCTCTAAAATCTATGGAATGGCCGGCGCAAGGGCTGGTTATGCATTGGCGCATCCCGATACCATCAAAAAACTTGCTGCCTATCAACCTTGGGCCAATGCAGGCGTAAGCGCAGTTTCACTTGCAGGCGCCATGGCTTCTCTGGATGATGCGGATTTTGTAAAACTGGCCCGAGCAAACAATGATTCTGTAAAGAAATATACTGTTCCTATTATGGAAGCGATGCATATAAATGTCATCCCTTCCCATACAAATTTTTTATATTATCAAATAAATGGCTTTAATGGCGACTTCCCAAAAACCATCAACAGCGAAACAATGAACGCCGTACGTGTTTTTGAGGACAACGGCAACTGGTTCCGCACCAGTATTGGCACCCAAGATGAAATGAAGGCATTTATTGGCACTGTAAAAGAGAAATGGACGTAAGGCAGTTTAACCTATCTATTTTTAAAGACAAGTGTTAGTCTAATAATTTCTAGCGCTTATATTTTAATTTGGTTGTTTTGATGGTGATGAAATTTAACGCTTATGATACATCTTGTTAATTGAAATAAAATGCATCTTCGTCGGTCAACATTCATCAAATCAACAACCCACACCTGCTATGAGCAACGCTAATTCGGCCAAGAATGGTCTTTTTACTTTCAACATTAAATTCTTTATTCTTTTTATTGTTATTTTTCTGGTTGAAGTGTTTATTGCAAAATATATGCACGACCGATTTATCCGTCCGTTTGGTGGTGATGTGTTGGTTGTTGTTTTAATGTATGCATTTTTTCGATCATTCTTACGGGTTGATTATAAAAAGATTGCTATCGGTGTACTTTTGTTTTCCTTTTTGATAGAAACCCTACAGGCATTTCATTATGCGGCCAGATTAGGATTTGCAGATAATAGGGTAATGAATATTATCCTAGGCTCATCTTTTAGTTGGTATGATATGCTTGCTTACTTCCTCGGTTTCCTTATTTGCCTGCGCATCAAATGAGTACAAAACTTTTATACAGGTTGCATCTTACCAAATCGTTAATAGAGATCATGCATCAACCTTCATTTTAACACAGTATTTCTTTAGTAAAATCTTTATCTAACGAAAAATCCTTACTATTGATATTAGTAATTAACCTGTACATAAAGAAATGAAACTGCAAATCTTGGTTCCTATATTTGCAGCCATTACCAAAATAAAAATATGCGTTTAATTGTTTTTTTATTGCTCATGCTTTCTTTCCGTGGAAACGCACAAGAATCCATACAAGCCACTGTGGACAATGGTAAAGCTTACATCCCGGTAGCTGTAAATAATGGGGAAACACTGTTTGGATTGAGTCGTCAATATAGTATCGAAGCGAAAGATTTGGCCGCCTTTAACAACACAGACTTGAAAACCAGCCTAAAGAAAGCGCAGGTTGTAAAGATACCCATCACCAATTCCAACTTTTCGGCTACGGCCTGCGCTAATTGCGGAAAAGTTTACTATAGGGTACAACCCCATGAGGGCATTTATCGCATTGGTGTAAATTTCGCTAATGTGGGCATGACGGCCATCAAAAAATTGAATGCTCTGCCAACCGATAATGTTAGCATCGACCAAAATATATTGGTTGGTTATTTAAAGGGCGCAAATAATACTGTATCCTATAGCAACGCTCCTACAGAGCCGGCTATTGCGAAAACAGAACCACAAAAAACAGAACACCCTAAAGAAGTAGAGGCACCCAAAGTAATCATAGAACAACCAAAAGAAACAAAACCAACAGAAGTCATCAAGAAGACGGAAACACCACCGGTCGTGGAAATGCCGAAACCAAAAGTTGCAGAAGAAAAACCTCCGGTAGTCTATAATACATCTTCAACGGTGGATATAAAAAGCGCTTTTGCTTCCTCGTATACAGGATCTACCAATACAAGCATCAACGGCACCGCTGCTATTTTTAAAACCACCAGTGGTTGGGGAGATGGTAAATTTTATGTATTGATGAACAACGCGGCCCCCGGCACCATCGTAAAGGTAACATCGGCTTCGGGCAAAGCTGTATATGCAAAAGTGCTGGGAGAATTACCCCCCATCAAACAAAATGAAAACCTTTTGATGCGCCTGAGCAATGCCGCTGCTGCGCAGTTAGGTAGCCCCGAAGAAAATTTAGAAGTGGCGGTGAATTACTAACTTACATCATTGCATAGAAAATGGTAAGCATAAAGGATGTCCTTTTGCTTACCATTCTAGTCTTAATATCAGCCCAGGCGTTCGGCGGCGACCATTACTTTTCCCATCTGTAACCACGTAAAAAATCAGCAACCAGCATCCTCCTTTTGCCTTCTGGCTGAATATCGAGCAGGTGGATATAGCCATCATTGCAAGAAAATTTTATATATCCCTTTTTGTCCGTAAAGCATTCTCCTGATGTATCTTGATGCGCCACAACCTCTTTTCGGGAGACAAATACCTTCAACTTTTTCCCCTCGAGGGATGTAAAAGCAGCTGGATATGGGGCCAATCCACGAATAAAATTATAAACGTCATCACAAGTATTATCCCACTGTATCTGGCAGGTTTCGGTAAAAATTTTCGGTGCATGCTTTGGTTCTTTGCCGTCGCTTTCGGAAACAACGGTGGCTTGCGGTTTTTCCACTATGGAGCCGGCAGCCAATCCCTCAATAGTTTGTACCAACAGCTTCGCCCCTATTTCTTTCATTTTATCATGGACATCCCCAGCGTTTTCATCTTCACCAATAGGAAAACGTTCTTGCATCAAAATATTTCCGGTATCGATTTCATGTTGCAGTTTAAAAGTTGTTACACCCGTTTCTTTCTCTCCATTGATAACGGCCCAATTAATAGGTGCAGCGCCCCGATATTGCGGTAATAACGAACCGTGCAAGTTTACGGTGCCCATGGGAGGCATATCCCACACCACCACTGGTAACATCCTAAAAGCTACCACCACTTGAATATCGGCCTGCAAAGATTTTAGTGATGCTAGAAATTCGGGGTTCTTTAATTTTTCAGGCTGTAGCACATGCAGGTTTTTCTCCACCGCATATTTTTTAACCGCACTTTGTTGCAATTGCATACCGCGGCCGCCAGGTTTGTCGGGTGCAGTTATTACGCCTACTATATTGAACCCTGCAGAGTACAGAGCATCCAAGCTTGCTACAGCAAACTCGGGCGTGCCCATAAAGACCAATCTCAGTTTGTTATTCTCCATACTATATATAATTGCGCCCCAATAAAACCAGCAGGACTTTCATCATGCGAAAAAATACTTTTTTGCTAACAAATGCTTGCTTTATTTTGAACGAAATATCTTATATGCCCATTATTAAAGTTTATGATAAAAGTTTTGAGCCCTATTTGAGCGCTGCAGAGATAGACGAAAAAGTACAGGCCATTGCACAACAAATAAATGAGGAATATGCGGATAAGCGGCCGCTGTTTATTGCCATACTTAATGGCTCCTTCATGTTTGCGTCAGACCTGTTTAAATACGTGAACATTCCCGCGGAAATCTGCTTTATTAAATTGGCGTCGTATAAAGGTACTAAGTCATCTGGCCAAGTGGTTACGGCTATCGGGTTGGATATCGATATCAATAAAAGACATGTCATTATTGTTGAGGACATTATTGATACTGGCAAAACCCTCAGCCATTTCCTCCCTTCGCTTAATCACCAGCAACCGGCATCTATGAAGATATGCGCCCTGTTACACAAAGCGGAAGCCACCGTTTATCCCATTTTTCCAGATATGATTGGCTTTGTGATCCCAGACCGTTTTGTGTTGGGCTATGGATTGGATTTTGATGGTTTAGGAAGAAATATACCAGAAATCTATCAGTTGATAGAAGAAAAGGTTTAATGATTCTGAGTCGTTCATCTTCACTAGGTTGAACATGCACCTGATTTATCATACTTACTAAATTGTATCTTTACGGAGCATTAAACTTCGCTTATTTAAACCCAACGTATATTGCGAAGGATTATTATATATTTGCTTGCACTTTACCTACCGATGTTTGCCACCGGCCAGTATTATATTACTGGTAAAATTACCGATGACCGGCAGAAGCCGTTGGCGGAAGTCAACATCCGGCTTCACAGTTCTGGTTTCTTGGGCAAAAATGGCAATACTGGTGAATTTGGGATTCCCTCTGGAAGGAATGTTGACACCCTCACATGCACGTTGCAGGGGTACGATACGCTTAAAAGTGCGGTAACCGCCGGCCACTTAAATTTATTGGTGATGAATGCCACGGCTGAAACGCGGTATAAAAGAATCAACCGCCTATCATCTCTTACCGAAAACCTACGTCAAGATGCAGGATTTGTACGGCACATTTACGACGAAACTTATAGCAAAACAATCGAAAATGAGTTTGTGGCAGCTGACCGATTTCCTGCCACAGGTTTTTCATTGAACGTAAATAAGGCCTCGTACAGCAATGTGCGAAGGTTTATTAAAAGCAACACGATGATGCCCACCGATGCTGTGCGCATAGAGGAAATGCTCAATTATTTTACCTTGAGCTGCACGCCATTACCTACAGGAAAAGATGTTTTTAATATTGAAACCCGCCTTAGTAGTTGCCCCTGGAATGAAGAGAACGTTCTGCTTTTCATCAATGCACAAGCAAAAAAAATGGATTTGGACAAGGTGCCACACAGTAATCTTGTTTTTTTAATTGATGATAGCGGATCGATGGACATGCCCAATCGGCTGCCGTTGCTAAAATCCGGGTTCAAGATGTTGGTAAACAATTTGCGAGCAACCGACACTGTAACACTGGTGAGCTATGGCGGCAGTGCGGGTGTAATATTAGCGGCTACCAGTGGTGCGGAAAAAGAAAAAATCATTGCCGCCATCGAAGGACTAAGTGCCGCAGGAGCAACACCTGGCTCTTCAGGCCTCAAGCTTGCCTATCAAATGGCAAGAAAAAGCTTTATACCAAGTGGTAACAACCGGGTAATACTTGCTACGGATGGCGATTTCAACGTAGGGCAAACCGACGAGAAGGAACTGGAATCGCTGATCATCAACTATAAAAACACCGGCATATTCCTGACTTGTTTGGGCGTAGGGATGGGAAATTATAAAGACTCCAAATTAGAAACGCTCGCCAGGTTTGGCAACGGCAATTTTTCATATTTGGACACCGAACAAGAAGCGGAAAAAGTGTTGGTAAAAGAATTTACCCAAACCGTTGTTTCGGTGGCAAGTGATGTTTTCTTGAACTTGGATTTCGACCCAGCTTGGGTGGAACAATATCGACTGATAGGTTTTGATAACAAACAGGAAGCGCTGGCAGATAGCAGTAGTGCACTCGAAGGTGGTGAAATTGGAAGCGGGCATAGCTTGATTGCCATGTTCGAAATCAAACCAAAAAACAAGACCAAGCTTGATTTGCTAAACAACCCAACCGCCATGATTGGCCAACTCAAACTACAGTATAAACTTCCCAACCAAAACAGAATCCAGCTGGTTAATAAAAAAGTGTATCTGAATTACGTGCCGTTCTCCGGGCTGGATAGGCAATTACGTTTTGCAACAGCGGTGGCCATGTATGGACAAATACTGAAATCTTCAAAATATGCAGCGGGTTACGATTTTGATACAGTAGGCGCCATAGCAACCGAAGCAGCTTCCTCGCTGGATTTGTTGCAACAGGAATTTGTGAAAATCATCCGCGTTACAAAAAAGATATACTTGGAGCAAGGTAAACCGAAGAAGAAAAAGAAAGGATTATTGTTTTAACTGATGCTTCACGAATGGACTTTCAATACTCAATCTTCCAATAAAAAAATCGTCATCGTTTTGGGGCCGTGTGCGCCTAGAACCAACGACTGTTCTATATCCGCTGTCTTGGATGGGCCGGCAATAAAAACACCGAAACCATAGGTTCCATCGGCGATGATATCGTAGGCTTGATGCATCGTTTCAACCAAAGAACTTTG
>Ga0247739_10000710_pt1 | contig 11926 bp, 15 predicted proteins | sample UWRJL058202B2_FD_180943 | JGI IMG/M metagenome (GOLD analysis project Ga0247739, IMG submission 180943) | Plant litter microbial communities from Arlington Agricultural Research Station in Wisconsin, United States - UWRJ-L058-202B-2 | ecosystem: Environmental > Terrestrial > Plant litter >... | reverse complement strand
TCGGCATCAGCGTCGGAGAGCCCCATGCAGAACTTCCTGATCGGACTGGGTGTCCTGATCCTGATCGGCGTCCTGTTCGCCATGGCCTTCAGGCCCGGGCAGATGGGGCCGACCCACTTCACCGACACCGACGCCGACGGGGAGCCGGACGAGACGCCCGAGGAGAAGCGGCGCGCGCTGGAAGACGAGTAGGAGCTAGCGGCAGAAGGCTGTCGGCGTCAGCCGCAGAACGCGAAGAAGCGCTCGATGTCGGGCGCGGCGGCCGGGTGGGGGACATAGGTCTCGCGGCGCGACCCCTGCCATTGGGCCAGCCAGCCGACGCGGCGGAAGCGCTGGAACACCGGCGTCGAGGTCGCGGCCTCGGCCGTCAGGAAGTCGCCGTCGGTCAGCTCCGACGCCTCACCTTCGGCGCGGAAGCGTTCGGTCTCGCCGCCCGACTCCAGATGAATCTCGCGCGTCCCGTGCGGGGCGTTGGCGGTGATCTCCAGCCGCCCCGCGCCCTTCTGGCAGGTCAGGCCCAGCCGCAGGTCGTCGGACGTCTCGACGCCGTACACCAGCTTCGCCTCGCCCGTGTCCGGATGGTAGAACCAGTCCATCCCGGCGACCGGCTGCGGCGACCCGCTGGAGGCGCCCGCGACCGGCGCGCCGTCGCGGGTGGTCGAACAGGCGGCGGCCAGGGCGGCGAGGCTCATGACGGTGAGCAGTCTTGCGGTCTTCACGCGAGCATCCTTGTCGGTCATCCGCTGCAAAGGTCCGCGAAGCGGCGCAGCTTGGCAAGGTGGGCGGCTTCGATCTCGACGTCCTGATGCTGGTCGCCGACGGCGACGGACAGATCGCCAGAGGCCACGAACTGCCCGAAGACGGGATGGTCGGTGCGCAGGGCGAGGCTCAGCGCGCCGCCACGTCCGGCCGAGGCCTCGGTCTGGGCCTGGGCCGAACCGCCTTGCGAGGTGACGGTGGCGATGCCCGCGCCGATCGGGCCGCCATAGATGGAGACATGGGCGACGCCGGACCCCGGCGTGCACTCCAGCGTGGCCTTCAGCTGCGGGGTGTCCGGGACCTCATTGGCCAGCACCACGGGGCCCTCGCCCTCATAGAGCGTCCAGGTCCAGGCGGCAGACTGCGCTGTCATGCCTGATAACAGGCCAAACGCGAGATGCGTCGCCGCCGTCAGGGCGGTCAGGGTGGTGGTGATGGCTCAGCCCCCGCTGATGTCGTGAACCCTGGAAGGATCAGGCTTGCAGATGTCAGGCACGGGCCTGGTCGCAATAGGACAGAAAGCCCGAGACAACCCGGCGCTCCGCGTCGCTGGCGCCGATGCGGTCCGGTCCGGCCTCGCCGACGACCGGCATGACACCGTTGCGGGCCAGGCTCTGCAGAGCGGGATCGGTCAGCGGGATCCGCGCCTCATCCTCCATCGACCCCATCGAAGCCTGGGCCAGGCGCGGCGAGGCGGGCAGGACGTCGCCATAGACAACCGCCGAGCGGTCGCCGGGCGCGCAGGTGACCATCATGGCCAGCTGATCGGAGTTCTCGACCCCATAGGCCAGCTTGGCCATCGGCCCTTCGTAGCTCAGGTGCCAGCCCATCACGGGCGTGGCGACCGCTGCGCTCTCGACAACGGGGGCGGAGGCTTCGTGCGACCAGTCCTGGGTCTTGGCCGTAAAGGCGACCAGACCGAGGGCGGCGACAGCAGGGACAAGGATCTTGAACATCATCAGGCTCGCATTCGAAGAACCAACGCGAGAGCTACGAGGCGGTTCACGGTTCCGCTTAACCGCCGTTAACGATTGTTCGTCCTGTGATGAATTTAACGCGCGTTCGGCGAACTCCGGCCGGGCGCGAACCCGGCCGGCCCTGCCAGAGTAAATCAGGCGGTCTTGCGGACCTTCGCCGGCTTGGCCTTGGCCGTCACTTCGCTGGTCAGGGCCGCGACGCGGGCCTTGCGGCGGGTCTCGTGGCGGTCGAGGACCTCCTTGAGGTATTTGCCGGTCCAGCTGCGCTCGTTGCGGGCGACTTCCTCCGGCGTGCCGACCGCGACGATCTCGCCGCCGCCGTCGCCGCCTTCCGGACCGAAGTCCAGCAGGTAGTCGGCGACCTTGATGACATCCAGATTGTGCTCGATGACCACGATGGTGTTGCCGGCCTCGACCAGCTCCTGAAGCACCTCCAGCAGCTTGCGCGTGTCCTCGAAATGCAGGCCGGTGGTCGGCTCGTCGAGGATGTAGAGCGTCTTGCCGGTGGCGCGTTTCGACAGCTCCTTGGACAGCTTGACCCGCTGGGCCTCGCCGCCCGACAGGGTCGTCGCCGACTGGCCGACCTTGACGTAGTCCAGACCGACGCGGCTGAGGGTCAGCATCTTGTCGCGGATCGGCGGCACGGCCTTGAAGAACTGGCCCGCCTCCTCGACCGTCATGTCCAGCACGTCGGAGATCGACTTGCCCTTGAAGACGATCTCCAGCGTCTCGCGGTTGTAGCGCTTACCCTTGCAGACGTCGCAGGTGACGTAGACGTCGGGCAGGAAGTGCATCTCGATCTTGATCAGGCCGTCGCCCTGACAGGCCTCGCAGCGGCCGCCCTTGACGTTGAAGCTGAACCGGCCGGGGCCATAGCCGCGCGCCTTGGACTCCGGCAGGCCCGCATACCAGTCGCGGATCGGGCCGAAGGCGCCGGTATAGGTCGCCGGGTTCGAACGCGGGGTGCGGCCGATCGGCGACTGGTCGATGTCGATGACCTTGTCGAAATTCTCCAGTCCCTCGATCCGGTCGAAGGGGGCGGGGGCGTCCGACGCATTGTGCAGGCGGCGCGCGGCGGCCTTGTACAGGGTCTCGATGGTGAAGGTCGACTTGCCGCCGCCCGACACCCCGGTGACGCAGGTGAACAGGCCGACCGGGATCTCGCCGGTGACGGTCTTGAGGTTGTTGCCGGTCGCGCCCGAGATCTTGAGCATCTTCTTGCGGTTGACCGGACGTCGGCCTTCGGGCGGCAGTTCGATCTCGCGCTCGCCGGTCAGGTATTTGCCGGTCAGGGACTTCGGATTGGCCATGACCTCGGCCGGGGTGCCCTCGGCGCAGATCTCGCCGCCGTGGACGCCGGCGGCCGGACCCATGTCGATGACATAGTCGGCGGTCATGATCGCCTCCTCGTCATGCTCGACGACGAGCACCGAGTTGCCGAGGTCGCGCAGACCCATCAGGCTTTCCAGCAGCCGGGTGTTGTCGCGCTGGTGCAGGCCGATGGACGGTTCGTCCAGCACGTACAGCACGCCGGTCAGACCCGAACCGATCTGGCTGGCCAGCCGGATGCGCTGGCTCTCGCCGCCCGACAGGGTGCCGGAGGAGCGCGACAGCGACAGATAGTCGAGGCCGACGTTGTTCAGGAACCGCAGCCGGTCGCCGATCTCCTTCAGGATGCGGCGGCCGATCTCCATCTGCTTTTCGGTCAGGGCCTCGGGCAGGGCCTGAACCCAGTCATAGGCCTTCTTGATCGACAGGGTGGAGATGTCGGCGATGTCCGAGCCGTCGATCTTGACCGCCAGGGCTTCGGGCTTGAGGCGCTTGCCGTGGCAGGCGTCACAGGGCGTCTCGGACTGGAACCGGCCCAGCTCCTCGCGGACCCAGGCGCTGTCCGTCTCGCGCCAGCGGCGTTCGAGGTTGGGCAGAACCCCCTCGAAGGTCTTCACCGTCTCGTATTTCCGGGCATTGTCGTCATAGACGAACTTGATCTTGTCGCCGCCCGAACCCTGCAGGATCACGCCTTGCGCCTTCGCCGGCAACTCGCGCCACGGCTTGTCCATCGAGAAGCCGTAGTGGGTCGAGAGCGCCTGCAGCGTCTGGGTGTAGAGCGGGGAGGGGCCGCGTGACCACGGGGCGACCGCGCCCTTGTGAAGGGTCTTGTCGCGGTCCGGGATCACCAGATCGGCATCGAAGGCGAGTTTGACGCCCAGGCCGTCGCAGACCGGGCAGGCGCCGAAGGGATTGTTGAAGGAGAACAGCCGGGGCTCGATCTCGCTGATCGTAAAGCCCGAAACCGGGCAGGCGAACTTCTCGGAGAAAGTGATGCGGCGGGGCTCCTGGCCCTCTTCCGCATTGGCCCATTCCGCCACCGCGATGCCGTCGGCGAGGCCGAGCGCGGTCTGGATACTGTCGGCATAGCGCGGCTCGAGGCCTTGCTTGGTCACGATCCGGTCCACGACGATGTCGATGTCGTGCTTGAATTTCTTGTCGAGCGTCGGAGCGTCCTCGATGGCGTAAAACTGGCCATCGATCTTGAGCCGCTGGTAGCCCGAGCGTTGCCACTCGGCGATCTCCTTCTTGTACTCGCCCTTGCGGCCGCGAACGACCGGAGCCAGCAGCAGCAGGCGCTCTCCGTCCGGCAGGGCCGTCAGCTTGTCGACCATCTGCGACACCGTCTGGCTCTCGATCGGCAGGCCGGTCGCGGGCGAATAGGGCACGCCGACGCGCGCCCAGAGCAGGCGCATGTAGTCGTGGATCTCGGTCACCGTGCCGACGGTCGAGCGCGGGTTCTTGGACGTCGTCTTCTGCTCGATCGAAATCGCGGGCGACAGGCCCTCGATCAGATCGACGTCCGGCTTGCCCATCAGCTCCAGGAACTGGCGGGCATAGGCGCTCAGGCTCTCGACATAGCGGCGCTGGCCCTCGGCATAGATGGTGTCGAAGGCGAGCGAGGATTTGCCCGACCCCGACAGGCCGGTCATCACGACCAGCTTCTCGCGCGGGATGTCGACATCCACGCCCTTGAGATTGTGCTCGCGGGCGCCACGCACGCGGATGAAGTTGTGCTTTTCGGTCATGTGTCCGGAGAAACGCGGGAGGGCCGGACGGGGTCCGGTGCAACAGAACTATATGGGGACTGATCCGCAGGATTCAGCAAGAACAATGTAGGAACATTGCGGCTCCTGACAAGGCGGGGTATCGTCAGGCATGGCCGACGGGTTCGACATACGGATCGAAGGCGAGCAGGCGGAGCGCCTGAGGTCGGCGGCCGAGGCCGCCGGAGTGGACGTTGTGGCCTATACGCGGGACCTCCTCGCCCAGAGCATGCCGGGCTTCGAAGAGGACGATCGTCGCTGGGCGGAGTATCTGCGGACGGGCGAGACTGTCTCGGTAGAAGAAGCCTTCGCGGCGTTCGACGCCGAGATTGCACGCATTCGGGCTCACAAGGCGGGATGAGCTTCAGGGTCCGACTGACCCGGGCCGCCGAGTACGACCTGATCAGGCTGGCCGCCTTCCTCGAAGAATTCTCCAGCGAGACCGCCGACAAGGGCCGGAGCCTTTTGCAACGGCCATCGAGACCTTGGCGGATATGCCGGAACGGGTGAATCGGGTTCCAGGCAGCGACTATCGTGATCTGATCGCGCCCTTCGGAGCCGCCGGTTACGCCGTGCGCTTCCGGATCGATGCCGAGACGGTAGTGATCCTGCGCATCTTCCATACTCGCGAAGATCGCTGACCGGCTCGATGTGCCGGGCTGCGACGAACGCGTCCGCAACCGATTGGCGAGCGGTGAAGCTTCTGGCAGGGTGGCGTCTGAGGGGGAGTTCCACATGTTCAGTATGAGATCGGCGGCCGTGGTCGTCTGCGCCACGATGACGCTTTCGGCCTGCGGCGTGGCCGCAGCGATGAAGCCCAATGTCGAGCGGGACGCCGAGACCGACGCCCTGCTTGCCGACATCGGCGCGGGACGGGCGGACGTCCTCATGGGCAAGATGTCGTCGGAGAACTCGCCCGCCCAGGTTCGCGCCCAGCTGCCCTTCCTCAAGACCCTGGTGCCGGAAGGCGCCGTGCCCGCCGGGACGACCAACGGCTGGCGCGCCAATGCCGGGACGGGCGGTTCGACCTATGAACTGAGCCGCGCCTATGGGTATCCGGACCGCACCCTGACGATGGACGTCATCTTCAAGAAGCAGGGCGAGGCCTGGAAGGTGCTGAGGTTCAACCTCAATGTGAACCTCAAGGGCGACACGACGGCTCCCGTAGAGGCAGCGCCCGGCAAGGCGGACGAGCCTGTGGTCATCCCGGTCGAGCCCCGACCCGCGCCTGGGGGCCAGCCCCACGCCGCCTGATCAGCCCGGTGATGCGGTCGCCGACAGGAAGGTCCCGACGTTCAGGCTGATAGTGCAGCGGTAGTCGCCGGCGCCGTCGGTGGAGCAGTCGTCGAGGCCGTAGGGGTTGCGCTCGATCTTCTGGGTGTAGCGCCAGGTGCGGCCCTCGGCGACGATCTCGCACCCGCCGCCAGTCGCGGTCCAGCTGGCGAGAGCGTCGTAGAAGGCGTGTGCCGGGGCGCCGGCGCAGGTCAGACGCAGCATCTCGATGCCCGGCTCCTTCTCATAGGTCCCGGCGGCGGCCGAGGCGGCGAGGCAGTCGGCGTAGAGCTTTGCGTGGGGCGGAGCCGGTTCGCCGGGCGTACGAATGACCGTGGGCGGGCCCACGGGCGCGTCCTCGTGGTCACCGCCAAGGGTGATGCAGCCGCTCACGGTCAGGCCGGCGGCAAGGCAGGCGGTTACGGTCATCAGGCGCATGGGTGGTCTCCTTACGGCCCAGCCTGTCACAGAGCCGTGTTCGCCGCCAGCCGGGCGCTGCACTTGCGTAACGCCTCCGGACGCGCCATCCTTCCTGTCTGAGTTTGTTCAGGAGCCCGACCGTCATGATCATCGCTTTGGAAATCGGCACCGCCCTTTCCCTCGTCGCCATGATCGCGGTCTATGTCTCGAACCTCCCCAAGCCCAAGCGCGTCCCCATCCGGGTACGCAACCGCGGACCGCATCAGCGCTGATACGCCTGACGGCCGCCGTCTCTTCGACAACCTGAGCCTCGCCTTCGGGCGTGAGCGCACCGGCCTGGTGGGTCGCAATGGCGTGGGCAAGTCCACGCTGCTGCGCATCCTTGCCGGTGAACAGCCGCCGTCCGGCGGGACGCTGGCGCGCACCGGCACGGTCGGGATGCTGGACCAGCGGCATGAGCCGGGGCCGGACGAGCGGGTGGCGGAGACGCTGGGCGTCGGCGAGGCCGTGGCCGTTCTCGAGCGGGTGCTGGCCGGGGAGGGGACCGAAGCGGACCTCGCCGAGGCCGACTGGAGCCTGACCGAGCGGATCGAGGACGCCCTTGCCGATGTCGGGCTGGCCGGGCTGGCGCTGGGGCGCCCATCATCAAGCCTGAGCGGCGGGGAGCTGACGCGGCTGAGGCTGGCGGGCCTGCTGATCGCGCGGCCCGACCTGCTGCTGCTCGACGAGCCGACCAACCATCTGGACGCCGACGCCCGGCGGATCGTCGCCGAGGTGCTGGGCCGCTGGAAGGGCGGGGCGGTGGTGGTCAGCCACGACCGCGACCTGCTGCGCCGCATGGACCGGATCGTCGAGCTGTCGAGCCTGGGGGCCGCCGTCTATGGCGGGAACTACGACCTCTATGCCGAGCGGAAGGCGGCCGAGCGGGCGGCGGCTCAGCGGGATCTGGCCTCGGCCGAACGCGATGTCGACCGGGCCGCGCGCGAGGGCCGGATGGCGGCGGAGAAGAAGGCGCGGCGCGACCGTGCCGGTCGGGCCTATGCCGCCAGCGGCTCTGCGCCGAAGATCGTCCTGGGCATGATGGCCGAGCGGGCCGAGGTCTCCGGCGCGCGAGAGGGCCAACTGGCCGAGCGTCGGGCTGCGGCGGCGGAGGCGGCGCTGGGCGAGGCCCAGGCGCGGGTCGAGCGGGTGCGCGAACTGTCCATCCCCCTGCCGCCGACCGGGCTGGCGACGGGCCGGACAGTGCTGGCGATGAAGGGCGCGGCATGGGACGCGCCGGACGGCAGACGGATCGTCGGACCCGTCGATCTGACCCTGATCGGGCCGCGCCGTGTGGCGATCACCGGGCCGAACGGGGCGGGCAAGACGACCCTGCTGAAGCTGACGTCAGGCCTGCTGGAACCGACGGCCGGGGCGGTCGAGCGGCCGGTGCGCGCGGCCCTGCTCGATCAGGAGACCAGCCTGCTGCGATCCCACGAGACGGTGGTCGAGGCCTTCCTGAGGCTCAATCCCGGGGCGACGCCCAATGCGGCGCGGGCGGCGCTCGCGCGCTTCCTGTTCCGCAACACGGCGGGCGACCGCGTGGTCGGGACCCTGTCGGGCGGCGAGCGGCTGAGGGCAGGGCTGGCCTGTGTGATGGGCGGCGAGCGGCCTGCGCAACTGTTGATCCTCGACGAGCCGACCAACCATCTGGACCTCGACGCGGTGACGGCGGTGGAGGCGGCGCTGCGGGCTTACGACGGCGCCCTGCTGGCGGTCAGCCACGACCCCGCCTTCCTGGAGGCCGTCGGGGTGGAGGAGACGGTGCAGCTGGAGGCGCACTAGCCGCGGGAATGAGAGGGTGAAAAAAAGCGCTGCACTCGAGTGCAAAAGCGAAAGTCAGATGTCAGCTTGTGGAAATAACGATCTGATCCAAATCGGTTTTCAGAAGCCGAAATTCCCGAGTGTCCCTTGCACTCACGTGCATCCGCGTGCAGTTCCAGCCCGTCCAGCGCCGGCGATGTCAAAGACCTGAGGCCGGCAGTTTAGCCCGCCCGCGGACGGTGCTGAACCGAATGCGGACCTGCGCCGTCAGGGTCTTGAAAGACGGGGGTTTCGCGCGTTGACCTCTGCGAGGTTGAGCGGGCTCAGCCCCAGCTGGCGACGGCGCCCTTGCGGCGAACGGGCGCCGAGGAGGTCTGCAGGATGGTGCGCGGCTCGGCCTCCGCCTTTCCGAACAGCCAGCCCTGGGCGTAGTCGACGCCGAGCCCGCGCAGCATGTCGGCCGTGGCTTCGGTCTCGACGAACTCGGCGATGGTGGTCAGCTTCAACGAACTGCACAGCTCGACCAGATGGGCGACGACGGTGCGCGTCTTCAGGTCGGTGGTCATCCCCTGGATGAATTTGCCGTCGATCTTGACCGTGTCGACCGACAGGCCGTGGATGTATTCGAGCGAGGCGGCGCCGGCGCCGAAGTCGTCGATGCACAGCTTGATGCCGGCTTCGCGCAGGGCGCCGAGGCGGCGATTGGCGGCGGCGACATCGGCCAGGGCCGCGGATTCGGTGATTTCGATGATCAGACGTCGACGCTCGTCCGGCGCGGCCGCGGTCATCTTGAGCAGGGCCTCGACATAGGCGTCATTGGCCAGCGAGGCGCCCGAGACGTTGACGGCGATCTTGAGCAGACCCGAGCCAGGCTTGCGCAGCCGCTGCAGCGCCTTTTCGGCGACGGCCAGATCGAAGCCCTCGATGAGGGCCAGCTCCTCGGCCATGCGGATGGTGTTGGCCGGGCTGACGTCGCCGCTGAAGCGCGACAGGGCCTCGAAATGGTGCACGGCGCCGGTCTTCAGATCGACGATCGGCTGGTAGTGCAGGTTGAAGGTCCGCGCCTTGACCACGTTCCGGAAGCCTTCGGCCTCCTGCATGGTGCGGGCCATGGCGGTGTTGAAGGCCGCATCGGGATTGTCCAGGCCGCCCTCGGCCAGACAGCCTTCGACGGTGAAGCGCAGGGCGCGCAGCGCGTTGACGGGCGGGCAGTTCGGCAAGGCCGTGTTCGAGCCCGAGATCGACAGGGTCAGGCCCTCGTTGCGGACCACCTCGCGGACCTCGCCGAGCAGATCGCGCGTGTCGTCCTTGTCGCGCAGCAGGGCGTAGCGTTCGGCGGTCAGGCGGGCCGCCGAGGCGCCGGCGATCGAGGCGGACTGCAGGGTCGCCTCGACACGGGCGGTGGCGCGCTCGCCCTCCGCGCCGATGTCGGCCAGGCCGCCGATGTCGATGAAGGAGATCGAGAAGGGACCGGCATCGGGATCATTCAGGACGCCGCGCGCGCTGTCGAGGAAGCCGGCGGAATCCAGGATCGGCGGGCACTCGTCAGGGACGGTCGAGAAGATCGGTCCTTCGTAGCTGATCGAGCAGGAGATATTGGGCGCCAGCTCCGGAAGCATGAAGGCGCGCAGGGTGGCGCGGCGGACCTTGCCCTCGCCACAGGTCATCAGCAGCGGCACCGCGCTGGTGCGGGCGCCGGGACGCATGGCTGTCAGGGCCTTGTTCAGGAGCTTGCCGCCGCCGGACGCCAGACGGTCGGCCAGGGGCTGGCCCTGAAAGACTTCCGGGCCAAAGCCGGTCGCGGGACCGACGCCCAGAACCATGGCGACACGACCGTCCGGCGTCAGCTCGACCAGAAGGTCGGCCGAGGCGAAGGCGAATCCCAGAAGGCGTGTACGGATCTCCATGCCCCGACCCTAGCTGAGCAGGCCTTAAGGCTTCGCCGCATTGGCAGGGTTAATGGAGGGAAAACCCCGGTCTTTGAGCGTCTTGATCAGGCGCTGCGGTTCAGGGTGATGGCGCGGCCGTCCCCGGCGGTGGCCCGGCCGCTGGCGCCGTAGCCCGTGCCCATGGCGCGCGAGGCCGCGACCTCTCCGGCGATGGTCTGGACCAGGCCTTCGGAGATGATGCGGGCGGCCTCGACCGCGACCGAATGTTTGGCCAGCACCGTGTTGAACCGTTCGGTCGCCTTGACCAGGCGGATGCGCTCGCTGGACGGGGCGGCGGACAGGATCGACGGGTTGGCCTTCACCTGGGCCGACTCGCGGCGGTACTGGTTGGCCAGTTCCTGGGTCACCGGCAGGCTGGCGACGACGTCCTGGGGCCGACGCTCGGTGAAGGCGCGGGTCTCGGTCTCGAGCCGGTCTGTCAGGGTCTCGGTCAGTTCGGTCAGGTGACGGGCGGCGGCGGTGGCGGCCACGGGGTTGAGTTCGGCGTCGCTCACTGGCGGGCCTCCTGCATCTTGATCATTTCGGACATGACGGTTCCGCTCAGGCCGATGCCGCCGGCCTTGACCGTCTGCTTGGCCATGGCGTCGATCATGAAGCTGCGCCAGGTGCCCTCGGCCTCGCCGCCGCCGAAGGGGCCGTCGGTCGACAGGCCCTTGAACATCGGCTTGAGCATCTCGGACAGGAAGGAGGCTTCGAAGTCCTCGGCGGTCTTCCTGATCTGGGCGCGGCGGGCGTCGCTGATCGTGGAGCCCGCGCCGCCGACGGCGGGCGCCGTGGGCGCGGGGGTCAGGAAGCCCGTGGGGGCGGAGACGGCGGCGAGGTCGCTCATGCTCACATCACCTCGATTTCGGCCTGGAGGGCGCCGGCCGACTTGATGGCCTGAAGGATGGAGATCATGTCGCGCGGCGAGACGCCCAGGGCGTTCAGGCCGTTGACCAGGGTCGAAAGCGAGGTCGAGCCGTTGACGATACGCATCTCGCGGCCGAGCTCTTCTTCGACATTGACGGTGGAGGAGGGGACCACGGCGGTCTGGCCCTGGCTGAAGGGCGCCGGCTGGCTGACCTGGGGGTTCTCCTGCACCGAGATGGTCAGGTTGCCCTGGGCGATGGCCACGGTGGAGACGCGGACCGCCTCGCCCATGACGATGACGCCATTGACCTCGTCGATGATGACCTTGGCCGGGGCGTCGACCGCGACCGGAATATTCTCGACCCGGCTGATGAAGCCCGCCATGCCCAGCTGGGCCGGGGCGCGCAGGGCGACGACCGAGCCGTTCTCGGCCAGGGCGGATTGGGGGAAGGACTGGTTGATCGCGGCGGCGATGCGCTGGGCCGTGGTGAAGTCGGGGTTGCGCAGGGTCAGGCGAACCTCGGGCATCGAGTCGAGGTTGAAGCCGGTCTCGCGCTCGACCGTCGCGCCCGAGGCGATGCGGCCGGCGGTCGGCACGCCGCGCGTCACCGAGGAGCCCGAGGCGCCGCCGCCCGAGACCGAACCGGTCTGAACCGAGCCTTGCGCCACCGCATAGACCTCGCCGTCCGCGCCCTGCAGGCTGGTGACCAGCAGGGTGCCGCCCAGCAGGCTCTTGGCGTCGCACATGCTGGAGACGGCCACGTCGATGCGCGAGCCGGGGGTGGAGAAAGGCGGCAGCTCG
>Ga0247739_10000709_pt1 | contig 11934 bp, 8 predicted proteins | sample UWRJL058202B2_FD_180943 | JGI IMG/M metagenome (GOLD analysis project Ga0247739, IMG submission 180943) | Plant litter microbial communities from Arlington Agricultural Research Station in Wisconsin, United States - UWRJ-L058-202B-2 | ecosystem: Environmental > Terrestrial > Plant litter >... | reverse complement strand
TCGGGTTGATGATATTTGGGTCATTTAAGCCAGTAGGCGGCGACCAGTTAAAAATGGTTGCAGATGTATCACCAATTTGTTGACCTCGCAATTGCATCGGTTGTCCAACTGCCGCAATGGTATCGTTGCCAGCAAACACTCTTACCGACGGCACTGTTCTTACATACACTTCATCCTGTTGTAGAGATGGACAATTAAACTGGTCGATAACATGCAGGCGATAGGTAATATTGCCAAGGGGCCTGGCTGTAGGATTTGCTAGCGATGCATTGTCGAGATATGTTGTGGGCGTCCATTTGAAAGCCGTGCCGCCACTCCCTTGCAACTGTAAAGTACCACCTGTGCACACGGTAGTATCCACCCCTGCATTAGGTAGGGGCGCCTTGCGAACATTTACAATAATGGTATCTATTTTTTGGCAATATTTATCCGTTGCTGTAATGGTATAGGTAGTGGTAGATATGGGTGTTGCTTGGGTACTGATGCTGGCACTGTTGGATAAATTAGCCGTAGGGAGCCAACGTATATTCGTGGTATTTGATATGGCATTGAATTGCGCAAATCCTCCCTCACAAATGGTGGTATCGGCACCCGCATATACCGAAACAGTATTATTAAAGCGTATCATAAAAGCAGACGTGTCGGTGCAGCCATTTATGTCTTTAACGATAGCTGAATGATTGCCTACAGTAGCGGGCATCAAACTAATGGCTTGATAAGTTTGCCCATACAAAGCGTATGAATACGGTTGCTTTCCACCACTCGCTATTACTTTTATAGATCCAGAAGTTGAGTCACTACAACTAGCATCAACAACTATGGTACTATCTATTTCTAGACTAGGATATAATTGATTGATTTGCACTGCAACACTATCCATACAACCTGATGCGTCTTTCAATTTAACCAAATAATTACCAGAAGTCAAATTAGAAAATACGCTATCGGTTTGCGAAGGTCGGCCATTAATTGAAAATTGAAGTGGCGGTTGCCAAAATTTTCCTGGGCTCGCTTTGATTTGACCAATGGGCACATCTTTACAAATTACATCCTGTTTAGATGACAGGTTCAACTTCCTAAAAAACACTTTTACTGAATCTTTCGCTTGGCATGTTCCCAACACTGCTGTACAAATAAAAGCTGTTCCATCTACAACCGGCGAAGCTATGGGGTTGAATACTACCGCACTAGATAGCAGAGGAGCGGGTGTCCACGTGTAGCTAGTATAGCCTCCCAGCGCTGTTAGTTGTAAGGAGCTTCCTTTGCAAATACCCGCTGTATCTGTTGGAATGATGCTCAACGTATCATAATCCCTGATTTGAATTTCGACGCTATCTGCATACAAATTAGATACGTTTGCGCAACCGCTGGATATATATATTTTAAGTTTTTCAACTCCTTCCGGTAAATTATCGGCAATGGTTATGATAGGTACAAAAACCGATGTGTCATTGGTAGGTATTGTAACAGACAAGGGCATAGGCTGCACATCAATTCCATTAGTTGCGGTGCCTGCATAGGTAAGGGTAACTTGCTGTGGATAATTGGCAGTGTTTGGCCGTACGACCCTGATCCCACCTGTCTGGCATCCCTCGGCTAGATAGGGTTCGGCATTTGTATTTGCAAGACTAACATTGCGAACAAACAACCCATCAGAGCGCAGGCTTTTGGCTTCTAGAAAAACACCACTATCATAAATAAAATCAGAGCCATCTGCAATGGCCAATTTGAGGTGATATGTTTGGCAAGGCTGCACTGCCGACCTTGCCTCGAGAACCTTTGTAAATCCGTTAAAGGTTATATATTGGCCTGCTGAGTTATCTACATAGTATTTGGTAAAAGGCGAACCCGCGCCCATTATCGTGCAATTGCCAATGCTGGCGGTAGTCTCTGTAGGATCTATCGTGCCATTATTAACCGAATTAATGGCAACAGGAATATTGGTGTTGGGAATCAATGCAATGTTCTTTTTGCCTGTGATACCTGGCCCGGAAATAAAGAAGGCAAAGACATCGTTGTATTTGCTGCAATTGTATTGAGGATATTCTTCTGACGCAAATACATATCTGAACACAATAGAATCGCCGGTAGGCACAAAATCAAACTCCAAGATACCAGCATCATGATTGACTGCAATAATATTTGCCAAATCTGCGTCGCCAGACATGCTAAGAGACGAGCTGGCCCTGGTAAGTCCGCTACTGCCGTCGCTTGCAATACCATCGATTCCGATGCGATTTGTTATAAAGCCTGTTTTTACAAGTCCGGTTGAAATAACAATGCCGCTATCAATACCTAGCAATGGAATGCCGCCTAAAAAATTAAACGTTCCCGCTTGCCCCTTCGCTCCTGTAAAATGAAAATTTTTGATGGCAACACCGTTACCTACCAATTGCCCTACTAACCTTTGGGCACTGGTATCGGCTTTAATGATTATTTGGGCATGCCCAGTTATATGTACACACAACATCCATATACAAGCGACAAAAATAATATGCATTCGTTTAGGCATACATAAAGCAGTGTTGGTTATTTATTTAATTTCCTATTAAAATAAAGAGGCCATTAAGTGCATGTCTAAAACGCTCTGCTGATTTTTGCAAGCCGCTATAATTGGCGAGTGAATGTACAAATTCTTTATGTCGCAAAATCATATAAGTTGGGTCTTACATAACCGCTGCAGTAGATTGTAGCATATGTAAGAATAGTTATTGGGGATTGCTGGTTCGTAGGCTTGGTTCTTTTTGAAATAATCGTACACTTGGTAATTGCCTGATAGTTTTCAAACAGCTTACAAAAGAAAACGGGACTTACAGTTGTTACTGTAAATCCCGCTATTGGTGCCCACGAAAGGAATCGAACCTTCACATCCTTGCGAATGGCAGATTTTGAGTCTGCTGCGTCTACCAATTCCGCCACATGGGCCTCTCTATTTGGATTGGGGTTGCAATATTAGGTCGCAATACTATATCAGCCAAAAAAAGTTTTTTATTTTTGATAGAAAGCTTTGAAACGTCCGCCCCATCAGGGTTTCGCAAAACTGCGAACGGCTTCGTTAAAGGCTTGAGGCTGCTCCCATTGCATCATATGGCCTGCTTCGGGCATCCATTGGAGCCTACATTTTTTGATTCTGTCGGTTGCCACCTTGGCCACTTCCTGCACTTTCATATCCGGATGCAGCAAGCGGCTGGGAATCAACCGGTCTTTTTCTCCAAACATTAATAAAACGGGTAATTTAATGAGTGGTAACTGCTCTTTCAGCGGACGTTGTAGCATACCCTGCGTTCCGAGCGCAACTGTTTTGCACCATTTATCAAAGTCTTCGCATTCCATTAATGCAATACGTTCGTCTACTAGCTGCTGCGCAGAAGCGGGCATTTGCGAGAACAACCGCTTGGTGGTACCCACAATCCGCAGCGAATCTTCGTAGCGATGATAACGTGGCGTGGCAAATGCTAGCAAAAGGTCGCGTTCTGGCTCCTCGAATGGTTCCAGCCCATTGGGACCAGCCACCACTACTTGTTTCAGCCACTTGGGTTGCTGCAGCGCATTGAGGATGGCTATTTGCCCGCCCATCCCCTGCCCTACCAAGGTTACCTTCTTTAATTCAAGCTTTTGTGCAAATGCATCGATGACCGAGGCATAGAAATCCATTTGTGTTTTTCCACTATCGAGCATGATTTTGCTACTGGCGCCATAGCCGGGCAAGTCCACGGCAATGCAGCGGAAACCCATGCGAGAAAGGGCAGGAATGTTTTGTTGCCAGGACCCTATATTGCCCAACAAATCGTGCACGAACAATAACACAGGGCCTTTGCCAGCATCGGTGTAGGCAACCCTAAAAGAATCGATCGGGCACCAAATAACGGTTGTGCCATAATTCGGCCGACAAACCGATTGGCCGTTCATTTTGAAACAAACAGTAAAAAAAAGTGTTGTAAGCAATATCAATTTCTTCATAAACGAATTCAGTTGGAATGGAAAAATAAGGGATTTAGTGATAAGGTGTGTCTACGTGAGGCGCATGTTATCCTTGCACAGGGAAGCATATTTACATCTAGCACTTTGGTTTTGAACATATAAACAACACGTATATTATTCACAAAAAAGTTTCAAATTGAGCATCTTAGAACAATAAACCAGAAAAGTGAAAGGCCTTAATACATTCTCAAAGAAATTCTAAACAAACCAAACAAATGAAACAGCAAGACTATAAGAACCATGTTCGTTATTATCCACCACATCACTTTTTGTTTTATCCTATTATTATGGGGCTCTTATTTATATCGGTAAAAGCTGCCACCCGAGAACAAGAACACCGGAAAGAATGGATTATTGTAAGCGTATTGGTATTTTTATTGGGATGGTTATCGTTTATGGTGAGGCAACATTATGCGCTGAACAACCAAAATAGGATTGTAAGGTTAGAAATGCGTTTACGTTATTATCAACTCACCCAACAAAGATTGGAAACACTGGAGGATCGCTTAAGTTTTGGGCAGATAGCCGCTTTGCGTTTTGCATCCGATGATGAGCTGCCAGCATTGGTAACACGCACCTTATCAGAAAATTTATCGCCGGATGCCATCAAAAAATCTATTCAACATTGGCTGCCAGACAATATGCGTGTTTAATATATGCATGTACCTATATTACTGAGGCCATACATTCTTTATAGGCACCAGGCGTAATGCCTTCGGTTTTTTTGAATAGGCGAACGAAATAATTCACATCCGAAAAGCCACATTGGCGACCTACACTGGTAACCATGTTTTTAGGGTTGGCCAGTAACTGTTTTGCCAACTTAATGCGTTCCCGATTAATATAATCCAAGGGTGTAATGCCAAATTGTTCCTTGAACCATTTAAAGAATAGGTTGCGACTGAGATAGGCACGCCTGCTAAGTTCATCCACGTGGATATTATCTGTCAGGTGCTCATTTATATAATTCAAAACATAATGTAACCTCGACTTGTTTTGGCTGGCCTCACTTTCCGATGAAATCTGTTGCAGGTGCTGGCTTTGAACCAAACGTATCAATAATTCTTTCAGGTTCAAATCGGCATAAATGTTCTTCGCTTTTTCGCCGCTACTGCATATACGCATCAGTTTGTTGATGATGCCAGTAATCTCGGTTTCGTTCGCAAAATGATATCGATTGAAATGAAGTTCCCAACCTTTTTTTTGGTCTGGTTCGGAAGTATAATAGTTATTTAAATAATCTAAAGTACTTGAAATATATCCTTTGTCCACAGCTAACGCAATGCATTGTGTAGGTGTTTCCGTGGCAGCTTCAGGAAAATCGATAATCATGGTTTCGTTGGCAGGCAGGATAACGCTTTCGCCTGGCAAATAATCGAACGCAGGTTTATTGGCCAAATGCATTACTTTTTTTCCACGCACCATACTAGTAATAATAAAGTCGCTAAATGTAAGCGGCACCCGATACGACTCTTTGTAACTCTCGAAAACGTTGAGCTCGCAGTTATCCAGATTAAATGCCGTACGGTTCTCCACCAAAGTTTGCAAATACTTGGGATGGGTGAGGTCGATTGTATGAACTAGATTTTTCACTGATGGCAGGATGTACCTTAAAGATAAAAGGCCTATACAAGACGAAAAATAAAATGTTTTGAAAAAATACAATCGTGCTAATGAAAAATACAAAAGTCCACCCGTTCGGTCAAATTACGGGCTAGTTTGCAGCATCAATAACGATTAAAAGCTTCCATTATGAGTACAACCACAGCAGTGGCACCACAATCAAATGTGGCAAAAAGACCATCCTTCAAACCGCGGTACGATCATTATATTGGCGGAGAATGGGTTGCACCTTCCAGCGGAGAATATTTTGATAATATTTCTCCTATTGACGGAAAAGTATTTACACAAGCAGCACGGGGAAACGCCGCCGATGTTGAAAAAGCGGTTGTTGCGGCACACAAAGCTTTCTCCAGTTGGAGCAAAACTGCAGCTGCCACTCGTAGCAACTTATTATTAAAAATAGCGCAGGTTATTGAGGACAATCTTGAATATCTGGCAATTGTCGAAACCATTGATAATGGAAAGGCTATCCGAGAAACCCGGGCCGCAGACCTTCCACTATGCGTGGATCATTTCCGATATTTCGCTGGTGTGATCCGGTCTGAAGAAGGTAGCATTTCTGAACACGATGCCAATACGGTAAGCATTGCGTTGCACGAACCATTAGGTGTGGTTGGTCAAATTATTCCTTGGAATTTTCCATTGCTGATGGCTACTTGGAAAATAGCACCAGCGCTGGCAGCGGGCTGTTGCACCATTGTAAAACCAGCGGAACAAACACCTACTTCCATTATGTGTTTAATGGAATTGATTGAAGGCATTTTACCCCCAGGCGTATTGAACGTTGTAACAGGATTTGGAGCTGAGGCCGGCAAGCCCTTGGCCACGTCTCCGCAAATAGCTAAAGTAGCTTTTACAGGAGAAACCACAACGGGCAGGTTGATCATGCAATATGCTTCGGAAAACATTATTCCGGTAACGATGGAACTAGGCGGTAAATCGCCAAATATTTTCTTTGCCTCAGTGGCCGATGAAGACGATGCCTTTTTTGATAAAGCAATAGAAGGCGCTGTTTTGTTTGCTTTGAACCAAGGCGAGGTTTGTACCTGCCCGAGCCGAATATTGGTGCACGAAAGTATTGCCGACAAATTTTTGGAACGTGTAGTGGCCCGGACCCGAGCTATCAAGATGGGTAACCCACTGGCTGCGGACACCATGATGGGTGCACAGGCATCAGAAGATCAATATAAAAAAATACTTAGCTATCTAGACATTGGCAAGCAAGAAGGAGCACAGGTATTGTGTGGCGGCGAAGCTTTTAACCAAAATAGTGGATTGGAGCATGGCTTCTACATACAACCGACCATTTTTAAAGGCCATAACAAGATGCGCATTTTTCAAGAAGAAATTTTTGGGCCGGTTACTTCGGTCACTACTTTTAAAACAACGGAAGAAGCCATTGAAATAGCGAACGACACCATGTATGGATTAGGTGCTGGCGTATGGACAAGGGATGCACATGAAATATACCAAGTGCCGAGGGCTATACAGGCAGGGCGTGTATGGGTCAATTGTTACCACGCTTATCCGGCGCATGCGCCTTTTGGCGGATATAAAAAATCGGGCTTTGGTAGAGAAAACCACAAGATGATGCTGAACCATTATCGCCAAACGAAGAACATGTTGATTTCCTACGACAAAAACAAATTAGGATTCTTTTAAATATTTTGGTGGCAGTTTAAGGGAGGACGGCGGCCTTTGGCCGTCGTTTTTTTTCTTTGAAGTGATTGAGTAAAAAGTGATAAGTTTTAAGTGATAAGTTTTAAGTAAAATATAGATAACTATGTCTATCCCAAGAGTATTGGCAACGGAAGCGGCTTTGCAGTTGATCGAACGATTGAAAGCCATGCATGGGCCACTGATGTTCCACCAAAGTGGGGGCTGTTGCGATGGTAGCCAGCCGATGTGTTTTGCCGAAGGCGAATTCCGAATTGGCAGTAGCGATGTTTGTTTGGGGCAAATAGCTGGGTGCAACTTTTACATGGCCAAGGATCAATTTGAATATTGGAAACATACCCAACTGACCCTTGATACAACAAATGGCCGAGGAAGCAGCTTTTCGTTGGAAATACCGCTGGGTCTACGGTTCTTCATCCATTCAAAGCTGTTTACGGAAGCAGAATTACTAGATTTGGAAGTGATGGAGCCACTTGAGTCTTGATTGACGAAGGCTAATGAAATGGACGTTTTGAACCTAGGATGAGTGCAACGTAGCGGCGGCACATCCAAAAATCAAAACTTATATTTAAATGCTCACTTTATTTAGACTGTTCTGGGTATATCATCGGCACCTTAAAAACCACCTTCTTTAACGGCTTAGGAGTGTCTGGCGCAATATTGGGGCGATGAGCATCTCCAGGAAAGAAAATGAAAAAATCGCTTGCCTTTCCTACATAAAATTTGCCCTCGGCGGAGTAATTGGCCACATCACGCTTTTCATCATACGCCTTGGTAACCGTTGCATCCTTCACCGGCCAAACGCCCATTTTTTCTTCGCCAATTATTACACATTGCACATCGATCAGTTTGCGGTGCGACTCCCAATTTGTTTTCTCGAAAACCTTTGATGAATCTTCCGTTACCGAAACCGTTACATCGGTACCTTCCACTTTATATTTACCTTTTGGCAATGTAACAAGGTTGCTATCTCGCATAAATGCAAATACCTTATCCCAAGCATTCTTGTTCAATTGATACTGTTTGGCAAAGGTTTGCACATCGATAGAAGTGTTTGGATTCATGGAAGCACCTGCCAGCCATTTTTTCTTTTTGTACCACTTTGTAGCATCCTTTTCTTTCCATAGTTTGGTAGTATCCTGCTGCGCAGAAACGTTGATGCTGACAACTAAAAATAACACTGATAAAAAAACGAATCCTTTCCTTTTCATATAATTACTTTAAAAATAATGCAAATATTGGCCGTCTAGTTTTTTCCCTCCGTTTCGCCTTTCCAGTCATCCGTCCTAAATGGAGAGGCAGGTAAATTAGCGCTATTATACAAATTGGGCCTCGGAAAATTTTTCCAAGCAAAGCGAACGGCCGTCGGGCTTAAAACCGAATCGCTCCAAACAAGAATAGACGCCCCATCTATAATAGCTTGTGCTGGCGCAAACTTCTGGTCGGCCCCAGCAATCGTAAACTCCTTGAGGGCACCATCTTTGGCCACCAATCCACCATCTGTGTAATTAAAATAAATTCTTATTTTATTCCCTTCTATTTTCATTTTTTTATAGAAAGGGCCAGTGTATGCCAACGATTTCTTTTTGTAATCTTTTGCCAATGCCCATAATGCTAAACGGTGCCCTACTACTTCCTTGTTCCGTGGGTGGATATCCAGAGAATCGCCAGCATCTGTAATGACGGCCATGCCCGTTTTTTTTGTGTTCAAAAAGGTTAGTAATTGCGCTTCTCTTATTTCAGGGTTTTGGCCGTATTGTGGTGCAATCTGTACAAAATAAAAAGGGAAATCCTTTTTCCATTCATCCCTCCAACTATTGATCATAGCGGGAAATAATTTGCGGTATTGGTAGGCTCTAGTTGCATTGGATTCACCCTGGTACCAAAGTGCGCCCTTGAAAGTATAAGGCACCAATGGATGGATCATTGCATTATATAACTTGGATGGCGACTTTGAATTGGTAACGGGGTCAACAGGCTTTGCTGGGGCCGCTTTTGGCTTCTCCCCCTTAGCAGACATGCCGATGGTATCCTGTTTCCATTTTGCGATATCTATTTCATATTTGCTCTTTGCCGATGGAAAATCTTGTATGGATTTTTCATAATTATCTAAAATAATATGAAGATCGGCATCTGATTCCAGTACTTCTTTTTTTGTCCATGACTCTGCTGGCGTGCCTCCCCAGGATGAATGGATGATACCGACTGCGACGCCCAGTTCTTTGCTTATTTCTTTTGCGAAATAATAGGCCACTGCAGAGAATTTGCCAGCCGTAGCAGGGCTACAAACTTTCCAATCTCCCTTTACATCGTTTTGTGGTTCGTTCGCAACGGTTTCTTGCGCTGAAAACATGCGGATCAATGGAAAATCGGCTTGCGCAACTTCAGCTTCGTAATTGAAAACACCTTTCCGCCAATTGGTTTCTTTTTGCAATGCCAATGAAAAACTCATATTGGATTGACCGGAACACAGCCATACCTCGCCCAACATTACATTATTTATCTGTATATTATTTTTACCGGCCAAGGTAATTGTATAAGGCCCGCCCGCTTTGGGTGTTTTCAGATTCACCATCCAATTGCCGTTTGCATCCGCAGTGGTTTTAAGGGCCTTGTTGCCCCAACTAGGAGTTACTGCCACTTCCTCCCCAGCATCCGCCCAACCCCATAACGCAGCCGACGTTTGCTGCTGGAGTACCATATTGTCGGAGATGATTGTAGGCAGTTTTATATTGGCTTTCGTAATAGTAGCAATGCACAATAGAATGATAGCGATAAGGACTACTTGTCTTAAAAAAATTATTTTCATATAACGTATTTGCTAAAGCAATGATTCATTTAATAGGTTCGAATATGATGGACTTCAATTTAAATAACTCTTTTCCTTTTTGTAAAGGATAAATAGTGATGGGATAGATGCCAGCCTTTGGGATAGAAACTATCGCAATGCTATGCTCGATGAACATCAATGGATTTTTAGAATCGCTATATTCCGAAGTTCTCAATGTGCGAAATAAATAATCCGTGTTGTTCAATCGAAGATTCCCTTCTTGTCTTGCACTTTCCGATGGACATGCATACGCTAACACCAAACGATAGTCACCCGGCTTTGTTACACGAATATTGAATTTTATGCTATCACTTTCATCCACCATTCCTGTTACGCAAGTCTCATGTTTCCAATCGCCATAATAGTGGCTAAAGGTAAGACTCTTCACTTTTGCACTATCGAATGTCTTTGCAAAAACAGCATCCACTTTACACTGTTGAAAATCAGGGCTGATTGTGATAGGCAAGTCTTGTACATAAGTTGGTTGGGCACCTTGATAGTGGACGACAATCACGTTATCCGGACTGGACGTATCCCATGTTCCAAGGTCGATGATAATGTCGCTGCCAAACTTTTTCCACTTCATTGGTTTTTCACCGACCAGCGTATTGACAGAAGCCACCGGCGCATTAAAATTTGGAAGCAGCAATTGACGGCCATCAGGTACATTAAAAACGTGTACATATAATTTATTAGGCTTAGAAGTAGTAACGCCCCATGGCTGCATGGGAATGAAACCGTAAGTGGTGCCATAAATGCTTTCGCCGTTCTTAGCCAACCATTTGCCCGTTTCCCTTAAATATTTGATGGCGTAATAAGGAATATTTCCATTGCCATCCGGGCCAACGTTGAGCATAAGGTTGCCGCCTTTGGAGGCTACTTCTGCAAGCAATTGTATAATTTGAGAGGATGTTTTGAAGTTAAGGTCCTGCTGAATATAGCCCCAGGAATCGTTATGTGTATAGATGGATTCCCACGGTGTAAAAATGGGTGACGGAGGCACTTCGCTATCCCCGAAATCACGATAATCGCCCAGGCCCTGCCCTACCCTGCTGCTAAACAAACACTGCGGTTGCAGCTGGCGAAGGCTATCCACAAATTGTTGGGTTTGCTGCTTGGTAAGGCCGCCTGGAGTATCGAACCAAACTAGACCCAAGGAGCCATAATTGGTCATCAGTTCCTTGATTTGTGGGATAGCTTTAGTTGTATAATATTTTTGATAATCCTTTTTTGTTTCGTCAAAATCCCAGTTATTTCTACCACCATTGGGCTCGTGCCAATCGGCAAATTGGGAGTAATAAAATCCGAATTTCATTCCTCTTTTTCGAGTAGCATCTGCTAACAATCTCATTGGGTCTTTTTTATAGGGAGTCGCCTTTACAATGTTGAAATCGCTCACTTTAGAATTGTACATGGCAAAGCCCTCGTGATGCTTGGCCGTAATGACCACATACTTGATGCCGGCATCCTGTGCTAGTGTTGCCAACGCCTCGGCATTAAAATCGACAGGATTAAAGTTGCTCGCCTCCTTCTCGTAATCTGCCGCCGGAATCTTGGCTTGGTTCATGATCCATTCGCCGCTGCCATAATAGCGTTTGCCTTTCCAAACGCCTCCTAACTTGGAGTATAGTCCCCAGTGAATGAACAATCCAAATTTGGCATCTTTAAACCATTGGATATTTGGATGCTCCTTGCCGGAGGCTGTTTTATCCCACAATTCCTCCTGTGCAAAGGAGCTGCACACTGTAAAGAGACAAGTGAGGAAAAGAATGATTTTTTTTAGGATAGGAAGCATCGTTTAAATTTAATATTATAGCAACATC
>Ga0247739_10000708_pt1 | contig 11939 bp, 10 predicted proteins | sample UWRJL058202B2_FD_180943 | JGI IMG/M metagenome (GOLD analysis project Ga0247739, IMG submission 180943) | Plant litter microbial communities from Arlington Agricultural Research Station in Wisconsin, United States - UWRJ-L058-202B-2 | ecosystem: Environmental > Terrestrial > Plant litter >... | reverse complement strand
TCAGGAAAAGACATTGTCTTCAACCTATTTTTATACCATGACACTTGATTCATATACACTATTTTGTAATAAAGATTGATAGCAATTCGACAACTGATAGCTTACGTTATCTGGGTAATACGGCTCAATCATCTCGAGTGAATGTGCTCCGAAAACTTTCACGTCATCTTTATAATCTAAAAAATGTTTTATAGATTTTTCAATTGCAGCGTGATTTCCAGGCTCAATCACAAATCCATTATATCCATCGTTTACCACTTCTGGAATGCCCCCAATGTTTGTAGCTATTATAGGCAATCCGTAACTCATGGCCTCTAAAATCGAGATGGGCAAACCCTCATTATAAGATGGTAATATATAAATATTGGCATCAGTTAACAAAGCTGCTTTTTTATCAGCGCTTACCCACCCTACATATTCTATAACATCTTGCAAACCTTTTTCTAAAATCAGGCTTTGCAGTAGTTTAACTTCGCCATCGCCGCCGAGTGACAATTTTACTTTTCCCTTATAGTAATCCTTGTTTTTTGCAAAAACTTCCACTAAATCAAATACACCCTTTCTTTGCCCTATTCTACCTAAGAACAAAAGTTTAAGCACATTATTTTTTATTTTATTGTCCCGATGGTCAGTAATAGGTGGTATTACTACGTTATTGATCATCTGGATTTGCTGGCATTTAAAATTCGATTCAAAGAATTTTTGCCAGGAAGGAGAAAGGCATACCACCAAATCCACATTATTCATTAGTTTTTGAATCAGCCTTTTCTGGATGGGATTTGAATTTTTATAAAAAACATCGAAAGACGATGAATGGATATGGTAAATGACTTTTTTGTGATACTTGAATTTCGCTAATAAATATAAGACATATTTCCGATAAAAACTTGCTCTATGTGATCCATGAATATGAACAATTTTTATGTTTTTGTTTTCCTTCAGCACCTTGCCAAACAAGCCTACTTGTCTAAAAAAATAACTGATTTTAGATTTGTTATTTTCAAAAGGTTGATAAGATGGAATGAAATGAAATGGCTGCAGGAATTGATGATAAGATTCAAGCACTGCTCCAATTCCTCCACGATGATTTCGGTAATCTGGGCCTACAAAAAGCACCTCGTCTAAAATATTGGAATTCACTTTTCGGATTGTTGGTTTAATGATTGTTTGAGATACGGACATATATTTAAATGCCAAAAGGAATTAGCATATCTTACTATATCGAAACAAAACAGATTGTACTTATTACAAGGTTTTGAAAAATTCCTCCCCCCCTTTAAAGGATAAAATTTTTGCTGGAACCCCCGCTACCACTGCTCTTGGAGGCACATCCTTTAATACCACCGCGTTTGCGCCTATTACGGCATAGTCTCCAATAGTAATATTTCCTATCAATTTTGCACCGGTCGCTATATACACATTGTCTCCTATTACCGGCACATCTGCTAAACCCGATCGACCACCAATTGTAACGTTACTGCCTATAACCACATTCTTTCCAATTACTGCTCTTTTATGGATAATCACCCCAATTCCTCCATATGTTAAATAAGTACCCTTTCCTATTTTAGATTGCGGCGGAACGACCGAATTATAAATTATAAATATGAAAAATCTGATTAAACCTGGAAGAATAGGAACTTTGTATCTATATAACCAGTTTGCGATCCTATAAAATACTATTGCGTTTATCATATTCTAAAAATGATGTTTACAGAAACCCGACTCTTTAATTTTTTTGATGGACATCTATTACTTCTTGAAACATCGACAAATAATCATTCTTTATTTTCTGCGGAGCAAAATGAACATCTTTGTACAACTTTATTCCATCAATTAATTTATTATAATCTGTTTCTTTTCTTAAAACCGCTTGTTCCAAAACATCTTTCAAAGCATCTACATTCATGTTTTCGAAAAGAAAGCCTGTTTTCCCATCTTCTATAAATTCCCTAAAGCCATCTATGTTGCTTGAAATAACAGGTAAGTCGTAATTATAAGCAATCATTAAGGGGCCGCTCTGGGTCACATCTTTATAAGGAAGTAGGAGGTAGTGTGCTTGTGAAAAAAATTCAGGGATTTCTTCATTTTTGATAAATCTTATATGTAAATCAATATCCACTTTATCATTAATCAACGGCTGATATAAGGTATCCCACTCTTTACACCGTCCGGCTATTGTTAGGCTAAAGTTTGAATATTTGTCCCTTAATTTAGTTACCGCTTTTAGCAAAATATCGAGTCCCTTATATGTTTGTATATTTCCAAAGAAAAGAAATTTTATAGTGGAGTATTCGTTCATTTTTGTTTTCTTTTCTCCAAAGTCTTTCAACATCAATGGAATGTTGAAAACACGATGACCGTCATGTTCTGCCTTTAGCAATTGCATTTGTGACTTAGAAAAAGTGAGTACATTTTTAAACTTACTAAGCACAGCATTTTGAACCAAGTTGACCAACGATTTGTTTTTTGTACCGCTGTGGTGTAACACATCGTGCAATCCGAGGATGGTCTTTTTGCTATTAAGAAACGGTATTATTAAAGAATTAAAATAGACGTCATGAAAGAAATTGATATAAATCACATCTGGCTTGAAACTTCTGATATTTCTCAGCAACTTTAAATATATTAAAACCTGCCTTGCGTCTCTAAACCGATATTTTAAATGAACAGGAAGCAAGGACATGGCATCCTTATCTGCATGTAATCTAATTTCATCCTCTGTAAAATTATTGTTCTTTCTAGGTATTACGACGCCATACTTTACAGTGTCAGTTTCTCCTATTTTATTAAGAAGCGCTAATTCGCAGTCGGAAAAGCTCGTAGTTGATAGATAAAATATTCTCATAATCTGGATAGATTTTGTTGGGAGAACCAACTTTTCGTTTAAAGGATTATTTGTTATTTTGAACTATTATATGTCGGTTATTTTACCAATGACCCAAACTTCCTGCGCAAGGCGAGAAATTTTCTTTCTACTATATAATAGCTAAAAAACGTAAGGAGTAAAGTAATAGAAAAGGATGCTAGATACCAGGGCCAGGGCTTCAACATGTCTAAATACATGGTAGGCTCTTCCGGATATAAATTACCTGCGAGCATAATACCCACCCAGTGCATAACATATAATGAATAACTTATCTTTCCTATATAAACAAGCCAGCCAGATGACAAAAACCTATTTAAAAACTCGTACTTTTTATATAGGATAACGGAAGGCACTATTACCATTAAGGCCAACCCTTGCACGGTGTACCGTAATGAATTTCTAAATGCATCGTTTCGAAGAATGAAAGTAATTAGTATCACCGCAAGAGACAGGGCGAATACTACATAATTGTTATTCAATTTATGGTAAAACCTATTTCCATTTTTTATTAGTACCGCAGATAGACAGCCAAACAAAATTGAATCGAACCGACAATGAGATAACATGTAAGTCGGCTCATAGCTAGGGTCATCATATCCGGTCAACAGTGGAGACTCCCACCTTATCACATAATACAATCTGATTAAAAACGCTGCTAGAATTAATAAGGACAATATGTTTTGAAAATTCTTTTTCTTAAAAAATATCAAAAACACAATTGGGTATACTATATAAAAGTGCTCTTCTACAGCTAAAGACCAAAATATATTAAAAAAACCCTCCACTGTGTGGCCACCTGAAAAATAATACAGATAATAATTCTCAAAATAAAAGAGAACAGCCGTCAATTCTTGCCAATAAACCTTATGGTTAAACATTATTAAAGCCGCAGGAAAAATGATCAGCATCAATAATAATGGTGGATAAAGTCGAATAAAGCGACGAACGTAAAATCGTTTAAGATTTATGCTGCTCGTTTTAGCATGTTCATGCATCAACAGCCTTGTAATTAAAAAACCAGAAAGAAAGAAGAACAACATCACCCCAAAGCCACCTGGTACATAATTTCCTAAACCAAAATGTGCAATCAAAACAATCAATATAGCAACACCCCTAAATCCATCTAACGATGGCAGGTAGCTCACTTCATTTACGCTGTCATTGGTTGCCAATTTAGGCAACTTGTTTTTAGAAGCTAATTGCGAAAGCGAAACATTATTAGGTCCAGTTTCTTTAGATCTTTCAGTAGGTTTTCCCCAGCGAGATTTATATTGTTCAAATGAAAGCATAAATTAATTTAAGGTGTCAAAAACAGTCTTTATTTGTTTGCAAACTCTGGCTTTTGAAAAAAGCTTGCCGACTTCTTTATTATTTACAGACATGTGACTCCTTAATTGTCTGTCTTTAAATATTCTTTGTATTGCGACTGCTACCATTTCTGGCGATTGTTTGTTTACCCAAAGCACGTTTTGTGGAGAGCTCAGAAAATCTTTCGCAGCTCGAATTTGAGTGGTAATAATGGGAAGGCCCACGGCCACGGATTTAAATAATACCATTGGAAATCCTTCGCTGAAATAGGTTGGAAAGGCGAGTAAGTCCACACCAGAATAGATCGGGTCCGATTCTATTTCTGGGATAAAACCCATAAACCTCACGCAGTCTTCTATTCCAAGTTCTTGCGCCAACATGCGCAACTCCTTCCAATCATCGCCATTTCCCATAAAAAGAAAAACACATTCATTACGAAATTTCAATAAAGGAATACTTCTCATCACATCGAAACAGCCTTTTTCCTTTATCATCCTACCGGCAAAAAGCACTTTGAATTTATCTACAGGAATGTTATATTTCTCAAATACTTGCTCCGGGTCCAAACACCGGGACGCATCAATAATGTTTGGAATGAGATAGACTTTTTTAGCAAATTCGGAACTATAAGCCGCGATCTGTTTTTTTTCATCTGAAGAAAGGAAAAGCCATTGGTCTACATGCTTGATCAAGAACCGCAGCATTATCTTCTGGGTAAAAAAAGAGGTATTGTCAATCACGCTAAAATCAGAACCATGTGTTTTAATTACCGTCTTTACTTTTCGAAAATAAAAGGTTTTGATTATCAAGAGAGACAGGAAATCTCGGAAGGATGCCGCGGGTTCCAGCCTTGAATTTAAATATAAAATCTCGGGCTTATATTGGTAAAGTCGTAAAACAATATTAAATGCCTTTAATACAACTACCACAAATTTATTTAGTTTGGAGGCGTCAGGCTTGTTCCGCCCATAGCTCACGATCCTACATTCGCATCCGAGGTCATTTAAACCGTTCACTTCATCCATCGCAAGCAATACATGATTATTGGGAGCAACGCCTGCTAAGATTTTCATAGAAAAAGGTATAACTTATTAAATTTCGTTTTACACGTAAAAGTTTGGGAAAAAATGCTGTTTATATAGCAGGTTTGATTTTCGCTGGCCAATTACCTTGGCCGGGATTCCACCTGCTATACTCATTGGAGGAATACTTTTGGTTACGATTGCACCTGATGCTATTACGCTTCCTCTCCCGATAGTAACCCCGGGAAGTATGATAACTCTCGACGCAATCCATACATACTCTTCAATAATTACATCACCAAACTTTGTATCAAAATTGTCGTTGTGAGGATCATGTTCTAAGGTAAATATCCAGGTACCTCGAGAAATAGCTACATCATCTTTAATGATAATTTTACCTTCCCTCCCATCCAATATGCAATCGGGATTAATTACACAGTTCTTTCCGATTTGTATTTGACTTCTATTTAATTCCCTATTTAATATTCTTACATTTTGACAAATATTAGACCCTTTGCCAAGTGTTACATACATTCTATAAATAGGCAATCGAATAATCCAAAAGGGGATTTTAGAAAATGCTACATTTAAAATATATAGCCGAAAAGACTTGCCGATACGAAGAATAAATCTAAAACCCATCTTTTAATATTTAAGCCCATTAAAAAAACTTTATACCTTTCTTGCAAGGACCGATGCAGGATTTCCAACAGCGGTACAATCATCGCCCACATCTTTTACCACAACAGAGCCAGAGCCAATCCTTACATTACTACCAATTTTTATATCTCCAATTATGCAAACGTTTGAGCCGATATCTACGTAGTTCCCAATAGCAGGTCCTTTACTAAAAAGCCCGTTCCCTAATTGCTTGTTGCCGATGGTAGTACAATGCCTTAGCGTACAATTTTCGCCAATGCTTACGCTGCTATTTATAATCAACGACTGGCCGTGATAGAGCTTGCAGTTTCTACCAATGCGCAAGTCCCAAGGTATACCAACTCCCAAAACCCATTCAACAAAAAACTTATAAAATATAAGATGTGGTATGGCCAAAATGTAATAGGCCCGGCTTTTTGTTCCGTAATTGGCCATCCTAAAAAGCAACATGATGATTCTGCCTTTTGTATTTCCCTTATTTGCTGTCCAATCTTGAAAAATGTAGTTCATATAAAAAATTTATTCTTTAAAAATGGACAGGAAATCCTAAACTACTTTAGACGCAACCTCATTAAACATTTGCATATACTGAGCAGAAATAGCTTCAATGCCAAACCGATTTTTTGCGTATGCCGATGTACTTCTTTTTAATCTGACATACTCCTCTTTTGTTCTTAGTATCGACAACTCCATTGCACTTGTTAATTCTTCCACACTTTCCGACTTAAAAAAATAACCAGATTTGCCTTCATCCAAAAATTCTTCAAATCCGTCTAACTTGCTAGCTAGTACTGGCATGTCATAGTTATAAGCTATCATTAATGGTCCGCTTTGTGTTACATCTTTGTATGGTAATACCAAATAATGAGCGTTCGAAAAAAATCCAGCTATCTCGGAATTATCTATGAATCGAATGTGCGCATCAACAGGCATTTCGTTATCGATCATTGGTAGATAGGTCGTATCCCAATCAGGGCACCGACCCGCAATTGTTAAGCCGAAATTTTTATATTTCCTACTAAGATTTTTAACAGCTTTAAGCAAAATGTCCAAGCCTTTATATGCGGCGATATTTCCAAAAAATAAAAATTGAATAGTATCGCAGTTGCTATCAATTTCGTTTGAATCACCAAAATGTTTTAGCGCTAATGGAATTGTAAAAACTTCTTTTTTAGGGAACCCTTTTAGTAGGATATTTGATTGAGAATTGGAAAAGGCCAACAATGACCGTGACCTCGTGATCAGCATTTCATTCGCCTTCTTCATTAAAAAATTAGTTCTCAATCCACCATGGCCCAAGGCATCGTGTACACCGTATATAAAGAACTTTTTTTGAATAAACAGACAGAGTACCATACTTAAAAAGAAGTCCTCCGTATGGTTAATATAAACTATATCGTATTTATTGACCTTTAAGGTTTTTACCCATTTTATGTAGGATAATATATTTAGCGGGTTTCTGGTTCTTCTTTTTAGTATCACCTCTTGCTTAACAAGCGTACTGTTGCCACTGTAAACACACCTATCAAGCTCTTCGGTAGAAAAATTATTATTTTTATATGGAACAACTATGCCGTAACAAACTTCGTTGGTCGTGGCTAAATTCTGCAGTATTCCCAAATCGCTATCCGAGAAAAAGGTACTTGATATATAACAGATTTTCATTAGTCTTAAATAAAGGATTTTGAATTAAGATGTACATACTACTTGGACATATTTAGTTTATACAAAATCTTGTTTTCAACCTTTGTAACAGCTAAAACAATTACAACAATCCAGAAACATGCGAAAGTCTTTATACCAGGTATTTTATCATGCAAAAGAATAAACCCGATTACCAAGATGATGCTTGTGATGTAAAACTTGAGCACATGCTGTATGCTACAAATCTTCTTTTTAATTAATACATAATCTTGGCAAATATGAAATACTGCAAACGATCCGAAAATAGAGAGATTTATTACCGTAAGAGAAGGCACAAACCGCAGTATGCACAATGAACAACCTAAATGAAGCGATAAACTTGTAACGTTCAACCACATATCAACCTTTTCCAAATTTAAAGCCACTAGTACCGAAGCCTGCATAATCGCCGTGGGATATACCAAGATTGTAAGGAACATTTGCTTGGTAAATATCGGAGTGTCTACATACTCGGAACCGAATGCCCATGGAACCAACGAATCGGAAAATGCATAGAAAAACGTAAACACAAACACTCCATAAATAAAGTAATAATTAAATATTTGGTTGTAATGGGCTTTAAATCTGTCCAAATTGCCTTCCTTCATCCACTTTACAAGCGAGGGAAACAACGAAATGGAGATTACCACCGGTAGAATTTGTGCCAACGAAAACATTCGAAACGAAACCTCAAAATGGGTCACGTCCTTTAGAGAAAGCAACTTCGATACTATAATATTGGAGCAGCGCCAATAGACAACCGAAACACTACCAATAATTACAAACGACCAATTCTTTGCAAGTATATTTTTCAATTCGGTCAAAGACAGCTTGTACTTTAGTAGGCCCCTTAGGTTAAATAAATTTGACGATCCAAATGCAATAAAGAAGTTTAGCGTTACAAACCTAGCGATGATCAAAAACACAGAAAGCGTAAAAATTGAAAATGGATATACATATAAAAGCAGTGCAATTGAAAACTTTAGTATTGAATCTACAGACAATACAACCAAACTTTTACTCTGTTTAAACTCTGCAATATTTAAATTCTTGATACCGTAAATAACGTTGTCAAAAACAATATTAATACCTAAGATGAGAATCAGATTGCGAATCTCTATATCCTTATACAATACAAATGCAAATACGATGCTCACTATATAAAAAAACAATCCTGAGAACAATTGCATTTTTAGAAACTTTGATACCACCTCTAGTTTGGAAACTTCGGTATTTACTATTTCCCTGGTAAACCATTGCCCCAGCCCTAAGTTTGAAAAGGCTACCAAAAGTTGATATAAAGTATTAGCAATAAGGAAATGAGCAAAGCTATTAGTGCTATATTTTCTGGCCATTATTACAAAAAACAAACTCAATAATACGCTTTGTATAACGCTAGCCGCCACACCCCAAATGCTGTTACTTGCCAGTTTTGATTTCAACAAACCCTGCCCTTTAGCGACCAACCCTTTTAATTTTGACATGATTTTTTGCTGTTTGTTTTAGATACTATAAGTGCTATAAGTGTGGCAACAAGAATTAAAATTCTTTTATCACCAAAAGAAAAAACGGTAGAGAACCCTAATGACCATGCAATCAGTGGCCCTATAAAATAAAAAATCTCATATAACTTCCTTTTGAAAAAATGCACATACAAACCCTGAAACACAGGAATTATAATAAACAGCATGGAAATTATGAAACTAAAAATCCCATATTCTACCAACAGTTTTAGATACCCATTTTCAGGCTGATTTAGCCAAAGTATATTCTCCTCCGCCTGCCTTAAATATTGATCCTGAGAATAAATTTTTACATAATCCCCGTAATTGCCAATGCCTATTCCTAACAGCGGGTGTTTTTCAAAGATGTCATAGGCTTGGCCCCATATACGATGTCTAAATACATAAGACTCGTTCAAATCATCCATACGATTAAATAACGTGATGGATTTACTAAAAAACGATAAGCAGATAACAGCAACAACAAGAACTATTCCCGCATATAACTTAAAATTGAAACGCATGAACAAAATCACAAAAAACATTCCTGCACAAAAACCGAAAAAACCAGAACGACCACCAGCAAAAAGAATAGCGATAGCAGCCACCGCAGATAACAGGATATTTAGGATTGTAGGCTTATTAGGATTTTTAGGATTCAAAAGCAACAGGATGCTGCTCATTCCTAAAAACAGTGAGTGGTTTTGCGAATCAGGAAACATTCCTGGGTACCTTATGCCTCCACTATCATTTAAAACATTATAGTTAAGAGTTTCATACATAGTAACTTGAGGCCCAATTATCATTTGCAAAACCAAAAAGCCTAGCGTTATAAAAAATGAAAACTTACAACCAGTTAAAACTTTATTTATAAATGTTGGATCACTCACGCACTCATCAACAAGTAATTTAACATAAAAGATAATTGGTATAAAAGAAACCGTGTACAAAATGGAGCTAGCCGCAAACTCAGAGTAAATGCTTCCCAGCACAAGTAAGCAGATAAAAAGAACGAAAAGCACCAAGTAGATTATATTCTTTTTATAGATGGTAAATACATCTTTATACTCTAAAAGGATAACAATATATGTTATAATATCAAATACTGTGAGTGCGCCATATGTTTCTCTCGTAACATTTAAGGCAACGATTGGAAAAAGAAATAGCACGTACTCTAAGTAGGAGCGTCTGTGATTTTTATTTCTAAAAATATACACAAATACCGCTACGAGTGATAAAAAAGCTAATATGTATGTTATTTTCAACTTGTTGTAATTAAAGTATTTACAATTACATACAACTTATTAAACATACTATTCCAAGTAGTATCTAGTGTTAGATAAAACTGCGAATGGCATATATAAGAGATGTGTCTAGGAAATTGGATTTTTTGATCGATTCTATTATGCTTTTGACTTAGGCCGCTTATTGTAGTAATTGTGTTGGTAATGGTCGAATTCTTTTACGTTTACACCATTAAAGACAATGCCTGTATCTCTTAATTGACTGATGCGATTAGACTTCTCCATTTTTTCCAACGCAGATTTTGGTGTTACATTTTGCCGAACAACATATAAGCTGGCATCACAGTAATTTGCTATTACATGCGCATCAGAGACAATGCCTGCTGGCGGTGTATCTATGATAATGTAATCATATATACTGCCTAAATAATCCAATAGCATTTCGAATTTTCCGTTATTAATAAGCTTGATGGGATTATCTAAATAATCACCAGCAAGAATCACATCCAAGTTTTCACTTATATTACTCGGTATAATAATATCTTGCGCTGTTTTGTTTTCCTTCAAAAAGTTTGCTATGCCTGGCCTGTTTTCTACCAACCCATAACACCGAGCAACAGATGGATTGCGTAAATCTAAATCGATGATAATTGTTCTTTTATCAGAATTGGCTAAGCTAACTGCAATGTTTGCAGCCACAAACGTTTTTCCTTCTCCAGATACAGAAGATGTTATCATCAATCTTTTTTTGGTCTTATCCATACCCAAATAACTCAAGGCCACCCAAAGCTTTCTAAATTGTTCCGCAATAAGTGTATGGTCTTGCTCTGCAGTTACTATCCTCTTGCCTTTTTTCACAATTACCAAGTCGGCGAGAACAGGGTTCTGAATAATCTCTTCTATTTCACTCTTGAACATGATTTTTCTACTCGTGGCTTCTTTAATTGACGCTATACATAGGCCAGACAATAATGCGAGCAAAAAAGCACCAGCATAAAAAAATATCTTTTTAGGTGCCACTGCTATGTCGGAAGCTTCTGCCTTGTCCACAATCCTACTGTCAGATACACTAGAGGAAAATGTAAGTGCAGTTTCTTCTCTTTTCTTAAGCAACATTAAATATATTTCGCTTCTAATATTTTGTTCCCTGCTAATGTCTACTAATTCGCGTTCCTTTTCTGGTAAGCCTCCTAATACAGATGTGTAAGAAGCATTGGTAGCCATAATATTTTGTTTGCTTGCCTCTATTCCTTGGCGACGATTGCGGATATTTTCTAGCACTTCAGGCCGCATCTTGGTTATTTGATCACTAACTGAAATTGCCAATGGATTATTCTCAGGTGTCGTTTTTCTAATTTTTTCGTATTGTAATTGTGCACTGGCCAAATTGTCCAAAAGATTATTTAAAATGGGATCAGTAACACCTAAACTTGATGGAACAATGCCGCCTTTCAACTGCTTAGAAGCCACATATGTTTCCACCTGGCTCAAAGCTGCCAGCTGCATATTCAAATCGCTTATTTTTTGATCATTGGCACTTACATTTTGAAGAAACAACCGTCCTTGTTCGGAAACGTCAACCGCCCCTTTTTTGGCGATATATTGCTCTTTTTTCTTTTCGATAGAATCTAGTGCTGTCTGAATATGAGCC
>Ga0247739_10000707_pt1 | contig 11944 bp, 10 predicted proteins | sample UWRJL058202B2_FD_180943 | JGI IMG/M metagenome (GOLD analysis project Ga0247739, IMG submission 180943) | Plant litter microbial communities from Arlington Agricultural Research Station in Wisconsin, United States - UWRJ-L058-202B-2 | ecosystem: Environmental > Terrestrial > Plant litter >... | reverse complement strand
AAGTACGCGCCGCCTGTTGGTTTTGTGATACTTGCATGGCAGGGTTTTGCTAAAAATAAACAACAAATTGATAATTTGCTCCCTGCTTTTAAATATCCTATGAAAATTCATATCAAAAATATGGTTTGCCACCGCTGTAAGCTGGCGGTTGAAAATGAATTGCTGCAAAGCGGTTACCAGCCACGCCACATTGAACTTGGCGAAGTAACCATTGCCGAAGAATTGGACAGCGCACAACTCCACAACCTCGATACCCGCCTTAAACACCTCGGCTTCGAGCTGATTGACGACCGCAAAGGCCGCCTGGTTGAAAAGATAAAGAACCTCATTGTAGAGCTCGTGCACCACTCCGACCATAGTTTGAGCATAAACCTGTCGGCTTACCTGGCCAATCAGCTACGTTATGAGTATAATTACCTCAGCAACCTGTTTTCCGAAGCCGAAGGCACCACCATCGAAAAATACTATATCAGCCAAAAAATAGAAAAGGTAAAAGAATTGCTCATTTATGATGAGCTTACCCTGAGCCAGATTGCCAACCGCATGGGCTACAGCAGTGTGGCATACCTCTCGAGCCAGTTTAAAAAGGAAACCGGGTTAACGCCCAGTCATTTCAAGACCGTTAAAGAGAATAAGCGCCGCAATATTGAGGAACTGTAAATTTCGAAAATCAATCCCCGAATTGTATAAAGGTATGGAGCGGGTATGCCGTACCTTTGTGTTATAATATCAAAGCAAATGAAACATACCTACAATGTAACCGGCATGACCTGTGCCGGTTGCCAATATAAAGTACAGCACCTGTTAGCACAGGTAGATCATGTAACCGAAGCCGTGGTCGACCTTGACAAAGGGCAGGTTACGGTCGAAATGGACCAACACGTTAACACGCCTGTTTTACAGGATGCCCTTAAAGAATATCCTAAATACCAGCTTACCGATGTCAAGGCCGCGGCAAGCAGCCCCATAAGCATGGATATGGGCATGGAAGACAAGCGCACCTGGTTTGAAATCTATAAACCTATTGTGCTCATTTTTGCTTACATCTTCACCGTGTCGGTTATTGCGGGTTCTACCTTGCTGGGGTTTGATGAGCTGATAGCCATGCGGGTGTTTATGGCAGGCTTTTTCCTGGTGTTCTCGTTTTTTAAAATGCTCAACCTCGATGGCTTTGCCGATAGCTATGCCATGTACGATGTAATTGCCCGCCGTTTTAAAGGCTGGGGCTACCTGTACGCCCTTATTGAACTGGGCTTAGGCCTGTCCTATGCCACCAACTTTAACCCTGTTATAACTAACATTATTACATTGGTAGTGATGACCGTAAGCATCATCGGCGTTTTACAAACCGTGCTCAACAAAAAAGTGATACAATGCGCTTGTTTGGGTGGCGTATTTAACTTGCCCATGAGTACGGTTACCATTATTGAAGATGGGCTAATGATTGTAATGAGTGGGTTGATGTTGTGGATGATGTAAGGAGAAAATGTTATTTCCTTTAGATAATATCACCTTCATGTCATTGCGAGAAGCGGCAAAGCCAAAAGCGTAGGGGCGACGTGGCAATCTCCTCGCGTTTAAATTAATTCGATATGAACGCGCATTAGCTTATCGCTCGGCGACCGCTCATTGCCGCGGGGGCTGTTACTTGTCATAGCCACAAAGTATCCGCCTCAGGCGGACTATTCATCGCAATCCCTTCCACCCCACTGGCAGCTCCCGGCCGGGTGCGCTGAAAGGCCCGCGCTTTTTTGGGAGTTGCTAAACTAGACTCTGTTCGAAGTATGTAGATTGCAAATACCGAGTAGCTTAAAGCCCCAAAAATTGCCTAAGATAAATTACATCATAGGCCACCATTTAGTTTTTTCTATAATTTCAACAGTCGGAAATTTTTCGGCAAAAATGGACACTGGTATAACCATACCTGAGATTTTAATATAGGAGCTATCGTTAAAAGTTATCTGGTAAACACACTGGTTTTGTTTGCCTTTTTGGATACCACCCGAATAAATAATAAGAGAGGTAATTTGTGATTTATAATAAGTTCTCAGCTTTTTTTTAACTCCAAAAACAAAGCTATCATTGCCTCTCGAAAGATTGAGACAGGCATCTTTAGAATGCTTGTAATGATTAAGCATGAGCATGTGTGTTGGTATAAGCAAAGCTGCAAATAAAATAATGAAGATGAAAAGTATTGGTATTGGATTGGTTACTGCTGCATTTAAAAACAATAACGCAATAAAAACAATTGTAAATAAGCATAACAGACTATATTTTAGAAAGAAACCCGTTTCTGAAAACCTGTATTCGAATATTTTAGTTTTGAAATGACCACTTGCTGATAAACTTAAGGTATGCTTCTCTAACTCATGCTCAAGATTTGCTCCGTTAAAAAACTTAATTACCATATCACACACTTCATCAATTTTGGCAATGTATGCTTCAAACAACTGATGGCGACTGTTTAGTAAATACATACAAAACTTACCGTTAAATCCTGGTCCAACTTTCAGATAAGTGCTATCCTGTCGTTCAATGGTTACAGATGGGCAGGTGGGTTGCACATCTGTCAAATGTCTTTGCTCTTCCCACGGATAGTTTTTTATGAGCACGAGGGTTTCTTGCAAGGCGCGTTGTTCCTCATCAATAAATTCGCCTTTTTCAAAGTTGCGGTATTGGAGTTTGGAGGTGAGTTTGGGCATGTTCTAAAGTACATCTTTAATTCTTATTCCAAACAATTTGCAGTTTGCGTGAGGGATAGAAGTGGAAACCCCGGAATGTAGCGTAGCGAAACGAGGGAACGGATAGCCCGACCCGGAGGGTCATGCTCAAGTTTTGGTTGTTGAGTTATGGAGAAATTGGTTATTGCTTCTTTAACACACACCTGCCCATGCTCTTTCCTATGCGAACCTCTCAAGAGGGGAATTAAAATCGCCGCCAATAAAAATGTCATTCCGAGGAACGAGGAATCTTATACGCTTGGCTAACTTAGCTGGCGTATAAGATCTCTCACTATCGTTCGAGATGACATTTGTTTTTATAAAAAAAAATCTTTACAGCTTAGCGTAATACCTTAAACTGTCGTAAAGTTCCTCTTCGGTGGCTATGTGGTTTATGCTGCACTGGCCAATGGTTTCGAGCAGGGTGCAGTTAACATGGCCGTTCTGGTTCTTCTTGTCGGTTTTCATGAGGCCGTACAACAGGGTGTAGCACGATTCGTCGATTTTGTATTTGGGGTACAAGCCGTTGAGTACGGTGCTAATCTCGTTGAGTTCGTCGGCGGTTAGTCCGGCTTTTTGGTGCGATAACCAGGCTTCACAAATCATGCCTATGGCAATGGCTTCGCCGTGGGTGAGGTGCTTTTCGCCGTCGTTTTGCAGCGAGTAGGTTTCAACCGCGTGGCCAACCGTGTGCCCAAAGTTTAAACACTTGCGGAAACCTTTCTCGAAAGGATCGTCGACCACCACCTTGTTTTTTATAGCTACCGATTTATAAACCAGTTCTGGGGCAGGTGCAGCATTTACATCAGTACCTTTCAACAGGTTCCAGTATGCGGCATCCTGTATCAAGCCGTGTTTAAACATTTCGGCATAGCCCGAAAGTATTTGCCGCTGCGGCAGTGTTTGTAAAAAGGCGGATTCAATAAACACAGCTTTGGGCTGGGTAAATGTACCAATGATGTTTTTGAGGTTATCAAAGTCGATACCCGTTTTACCACCAACCGATGCATCAACCTGTGATAATAGGGTAGTGGGCACCTGTACAAAGTCGATACCGCGTTTATAGGTGCTGGCCGCAAAGCCGCCCATATCGCCAATAACACCACCGCCAAGATTAATCATCAGGGCATGGCGGTCGGCTTCAAAATCGATGAGCATTTTCCATATCCCGGCACAAAAATCAATGTTTTTGCTCTCTTCGCCGGCATTTACTTCAATAACGTCGTAGTCGTTATTCAAATGCTCTAAACGTGCTTGCAGCAGGGGCAGGCAGTGTACGCCGGTATGCTCGTCGGTTAATATAAAAAAGCGGGAGTAGTTACCTTGTTCAATAAAATTTACCAGTTGGGTAAGGGTATCGTTAAAAATAACGGGGTAACTAATACTGTTAATCGTATCCATAAACTAAATCACCACAATCTTTTTCGACCTAAATTCTACCACATCGCCCTTTTTTACTTTGAGGCGTTTGCGGTAATCAACCTGGCCATTATACGTTACTTCACCCTCGGTTACTACAATCTGAGCTTCGCCACCGGTGTATACTAAGCCGGTTGCTTTTAACAATTGTATCAGCGGAATAAATTCGCCCTCAAGTTTAAATTCGATCATGGTGGGCGCAAAAATAAACTATTGAACCATAAAATGAGTTATTTAGATTGATTTTCTAATTTTGCACCATGTCTGCTGATCAAAATACGCCCCGCCCCGCAAAGGGTACACTATCATTCGAGAATACGGAAATAGCCTTTAAACATGCCTCCAACGCTGATTTAAACCGGGCGTACTGGTTGTTTAAAGCCATCAATAATAATTTTTTAGTAAAGATTGGTCCGGGCATGACCAACTTTGCCATGAACATAGGCCTGCCTATTAAAGGTATTATAAAAGCTACCATATTTAAACAGTTTTGCGGCGGCGAAACCATTGCCGAGTGCGATGCCACCATTAAAAACTTGTACAGCGGGGGAGTAGGTACCATCCTCGACTATTCGGTTGAGGGCGAAGACGAAGAACATGTATTTGATGCCACCCGCGACGAGATTATCCGCACCATTGAGCGCGCCACCGGCGATCCGGCTATTCCTATCACGGTATTTAAAGTTACAGGCGTTGGCCGCTTTGGCTTGCTCGAAAAGCTGGATACCGGCACTGAACTAACCGAAGCCGAGGAGCAGGAATGGCAAAAGGTACAGGCACGTGTGCAGGCCATTTGCCAAAAGGCTTACCAGGCAGGCATCCCGGTTATGATAGATGCCGAAGAAAGCTGGATACAGCTCACCATTGACAGGCTGGCGCTGAGCATGATGCGCCGCCATAATAAAGATAAGGCTATTATATTTAATACCTACCAGTTATACCGCCATGATAAGCTGGCATTGTTAAAGGTTGATTTTGATGTGGCCCGCACCGAAGAGTTTTATTTAGGAGTAAAGATAGTGCGCGGCGCATATATGGAAAAAGAGCGCAAGCGGGCTACCGAGATGGGTTATGAGTCGCCTATACAGCCAGACAAAGCTTCGGCCGACCGCGACTACGACGATGCTCTGCGTTTTTGCATTGAACATGTAAACCATATTGCCACGGTGGCTGGTACCCATAACGAGGCCAGCTGCCGCTTACTGGCCGATCTGCTTAATCAATTGAATATTCCGCATAACCACCCGCATGTTTACTTTTCACAATTGCTTGGCATGAGCGATAACCTGAGCTTTAACCTGGCAAATGCCGGCTACAACGTGGTAAAATATGTTCCCTACGGACCGGTAAAGGCCGTAATGCCATACCTGTTCCGTCGTGCGCAGGAGAACACCGCCATTGCAGGGCAAATGAGCCGTGAATTGAACTTGATTATTAAGGAGAAGAAGAGAAGGGGAATTTAGTTGTGAGTTGTTGGTTGTGTGTTGTGAGGTAGGTTTTTCGCGTGTCTTGTACGTTGAAGCGTCCTCGCTTCAACAAATTTTACTGTAAGCGTCCACGCTTACAATCTATGTTTTAACTTGTGCTCAATTCTGGTTCAACCTACTGACACGATCATGGCAGTGTTCAACATTGTTCAACTGTTCAAATTGAACACCTGCTTTGAACGCCACCTAATAGTAGTGACTTTTGAGAATTTTTTCGTGGTTTTTGATGATTTTTGTTGATTTTCACAAGAAAAAATAAAGAACGCAAGGATGTTTTTTTAGCTTTTGGTTAAGTTTATGGTGTTGATAGGAAAGGTTGAGGAATTTGTTAAAAAATCTACTGATAGGGTAGGTTATTCTGCAACAAATAATAATGCTAAAGCGTTATATCTACTATAAACCAATTATTTAACCTTAAAACTTTACTCCTATGGCCGAATTAAATTCATCCCCCGAAAAAAATGATGGCAAAAAATCAGCACGCAAACCCAAAAGCCTGCGGGTAGACCTTACTGCCATGGTCGATCTGGCTTTTCTGCTGGTAACATTCTTTATGCTAACTACCACACTATCAAAGCACAAGGCAATGGATCTAGCTATGCCAGTAGGTGATGATCCCGGGTATATTGCCCAGAGCCGTACAGTAACCTTGTGTTTGGGAGCCGATAATAAAGTGCTCCTCTACCGCGGTATGCCCGAAAATTCTGTACCCGAGGTTATTAGCTACGGTAAAGAAGGGCTGCGCAAAGCGCTGATAGATAAGCAGGAACAAATAAAAAAGCAAACCGGTAAAAATATGATCGTGGTGCTAAAGCCGAGTGATCGGTCGAAATATGGCAACCTGGTTGACGCCATAGACGAGCTGAACATTACCGAAAACAAGCAATATGCCATTGTTGGTATTACCGATACAGATGTAGATATGCTCAAAAAGCAGTCGATATATTAATAGGGGTGCTACCTCATAAACCCCAAAAACAGCCTTGCATTTGCATGGCTGTTTTTTTGGGTAGCTTAAGCAACTGTACGTCAATTCAAATACATTTACTTTTTGCGCATTTGGATAATAAAAAAATCAAAGTATAGTTTTACCTTTGTACCCTGAAATTTTTGAGATTTGGTATGGTATGCACCTGCCAAAAGGCCTGATTGATTGAGCATAGTGATTAACTTAAAGCACATATTATTACCTTCGCAACACGTGTTGTGTGTAAATATAGGCCATAAGTTGAGCATTGCTTCGGCAGGTGGTAAGCAACATAATTATGGGTTATAAAGATCAGATAGATTTATCGAGGCTCCCGGAGCATGTGGCTATTATAATGGATGGAAACGGCCGCTGGGCTAAGGGCAAAGGCAAATTACGCATATTTGGCCACCATAATGGTGTTTTATCGGTACGCGATGTGGTTGAGGGAGCAGGCGAACTTGGTGTTAAGTATTTAACCCTCTACACGTTTTCGGCCGAGAACTGGAACCGCCCCAGCCTTGAGGTAACCGCCATTATGGAACTGCTGGTAAGCACCATTAATAAGGAGATTAAGAAGCTGATGCAAAATAATGTTAGGCTGAATGCGATTGGCGACTTGCACCAGTTACCCGGTAAATGCCACCGCGAACTCATGGGCGCTATCGAAAAAACATCAGCCAATACAGGTTTGGTACTTACGCTGGCCCTGAGCTACAGCTCGCGCCGCGAAATGATGCAGGCCGCCCAAAATATTGCTTTAAAAGTACAACAAGGTGAATTAAAGGTTGAGGATATTACCGAAGACACGTTTGCCCAAAACTTATACACACATAACCTGCCCGATCCTGAACTATTGATCAGAACGAGCGGAGAATTTAGGATAAGCAATTACCTGTTATGGCAAATTGCTTATGCCGAGTTGTACTTTACCGACAAACTTTGGCCCGATTTCAGGCGCGAGGACCTGTACGAGGCTATTTTAGACTATCAAAAACGCGAACGCCGCTTTGGAAAAACCAGCGAACAGGTTAACTAATTTTTCTTTTAACAAATTTTAACAAACGTTTAAATTACTTTAGCGGCACAAAATATTCGGATGAATAAATTCTTTTTTGCAATTCTCTTTTCCCTTATTAGTTCGGCAGCGCTGGCACAATTTGGCGGTGGTACTCGGCTGAGCAAATCTGCTGTACCTGCTGATAGTTTAAGTTATCTTAACCCTAAAGACTATATTATAGGTGATATTACCGTATCGGGCACCAAACACCTTGATAAAGATGTACTTATACAGATCGCCAAAATTAGCAAAGGCGACCGTATCAACCTGCCTGGTGAGGCATCGGCCAACGTGTTGAAGAACATGTGGTCGCAGGGATTGTTTGATGATGTACAATTATACATCACCAAAATAAACCTTGATACCGTTTACCTTGAGTTGAGTGTAACCGAGCGGCCGCGTTTGTCGCGCATGCGTTTAAACGGTATACGCAAAGGCGAGATTGAAGATGTACAAAAAAAGCTGAACGATAAAACAGGTAAAATTGTAAACGAAAACCTGTTGAGCACTACTACAGCTATCATTAAAAAACACTTTAACGAAAAAGGCTATATGAATACCGCAGTTGATATTAAACAACTGCGCGACCCGGCCGATTCAAACAGTGTTATACTGAATGTGGCTATCGACAAAAAGAAAAAGGTAAAAATTAACGAGGTTATTTTTGAAGGCAATGAGGCATTCAGCAAAGCCAAACTGAAGAAGCTATTGCCTAAAACACGTCAGCGTAAATTTTATAACATATTCGGGTCTAAAAAATTCAAGCAAGACCAGTACGAAGAAGATAAGCAGGCCCTGATCGAAAAGATGCAAGCCAAAGGTTACCGTGATGCCGAAATACTAAGCGACTCGGTATGGAAGCATGACGAGAACACGGTAAATGTAAAAATTAAGGTATACGAGGGGCGTAAATATTATTTCGGTAATATAGTATGGACAGGTAACGCCCGTTATCCTTCAAATGCGCTCGATAGGATCTTACGTATTAAAAAGGGGGATGTATTTAGCGAAGAAGAGTTGAGCAAACGCTTAAACGGTGGCACACCTGATGGTAACGATGTTAACTCATTATACCTTGACGACGGATACCTTACCTTTAACTCTGATGCGGTTCAAACCCGTATTTATAACGATACCATCGATCTTAACATACGTATATACGAAGGTGCGCAGTATACTATTAACCGCGTAATGGTTAAAGGTAACGATGTAACCAACGATAGGGTGATCATTCGCGAACTGGCAACCAAGCCTGGTCAAAAGTTCTCAAAATCGTTAATTGTACGCAGTACTCGTCAAATAACCCAGTTGGGCAACTTCGACGAAACCAAGATTGAGCCTAAGCCAACCAACATTAACCCGCAGGATGGTACGGTTGATATTTTGTACAACGTGGTTGAAAAACCTTCAGACCAGATCGAACTTTCGGGTGGTTTTGGCGGCGGACAGCTGGTAGGTACATTGGGTTTAACGTTCAACAACTTCTCGTTGCGCAACCTGTTCAATGGTAAAGCTTATAAACCACTTCCTAAAGGCGATGGTCAGAAACTTAGCTTACGCGGACAGGCCAATGGTCGGAACTACCAAAACTTCTCGTTCACCTTCTCTGAGCCTTGGCTGGGTGGTAAAAAACCAATTTACTTCAGCTTGTCGGCCTATACACAGTTAAGTTCAACAGGGCAGTTTTATGCTAAGAGCGATTACCGTTACAATTTCCTGCGCATAAACGGTTTGGGTGTAACTTTGGGTAAACGTTTAAACTGGCCCGATAACTACTTCCAGTTAAACTACTCGTTAAACTTCGACCATTATACACTTGATAACTTTACCGGTTACCTGTTTTCAAACGGTACATCGTACAACATTAAGTTAACCCAGGAGCTTAGCCGTAACTCAATTGATGCGCCTATATACCCAACCAGTGGTTCAAATATTAAATTTACTGTACAGGTAACGCCGCCGTACTCATTGTTTAACAATACCAACTACCGTATTGCCACACCAGAGCAACGCTACCGTTTTGTGGAGTATCATAAATGGAAATTTGATGCACAGTGGTTTACCAAAATTGCCGGTAAACTGGTGTTGATGTCGCAAACCCGTTTTGGTTTCCTGGGCTCATACAACAACCTCGTTGGGCAGTCGCCGTTTGAGCGCTTTAAGTTAGGTGGTGATGGTATGGCAACTTACCAGTTTCTGCAGGGTAGCGAGATCATTGGTTTACGTGGTTATCAAAACTTCTCGCTTATACCGGTTGGAAGCAACTATACTGCCGATACCAACCCGGGTAGCCCTATTTACAACAAGTTTACGCTCGAAATGCGTTATCCGGTTATTGCCAGCCAATCGGCCACTATATTCTTGTTAACTTTTGCCGAGGGTGGTAATACATGGAACAATTTCCGCGATTATAATCCGTTTAATATCCGACGTTCGGTAGGTGTGGGTGCCAGGATATTTCTTCCTATCTTTGGCTTGTTGGGCTTAGACTACGGTTACGGTTTCGACAAGATACCGGGTATACGTGATGCTAACAAAGGCCAGTTCCACTTCTCTATCGCGCAAAGCTTAAACGGTGGATTTAATTAATAGAGTATAAAAATGAATAGGATAGTATTTACTATAGTAATTGCATTAATAAGTGTTACAGGTGCATTTGCCCAACGCTTTGCTTATGTAGATTCGGATTATATATTGCGTCATATACCTGAGTACGCATCATCTCAAAAACAACTGGCTGCCCTTTCAGACCAGTTTCAGAAAGAGGTTGATGGCCGCTTTCAGGAGATAGATCGTTTATACAAAGCTTACCAGGCCGACCAGGTTTTAATGACGGCCGATATGAAAAAACGCCGTGAGGCCGAAATTGTGGACAAAGAAAAAGCCGCAAAAGATTTTCAGCGCTCAAAATTTGGCCCCGACGGAGAACTTTCGCAACGAAGCGGCTCATTGGTTAAACCAATTCAGGATAGAGTGTCTAAAGCTATACAAGCAGTGGCCGAGAGTGAAAACCTGGATATGATATTTGATAAAAACAGCGAAGTTATGATGCTGTACGCCAATCCGCGGTATAATAAAAGCGATGTAGTTATTACACGTTTAGGTTTAAAGCCCGGAGCCTTTGCCAAGTAAATTATTTTGATTAAAATAGCACACGATTAAACACAGAACAAAAAGAAGAAATGAAAAAGTTATTTAAAGTTGCTTTAGTTGCAGTTTTTATGTTAGCAACGGCGGGTTTTGCTAAAGCACAAACTAAAATTGGTTATATTGATTTTAACGCAGTTATTGAGGCAATGCCCGATTTAAAACCGGTTCAAACTCAATTACAAGCTTATCAAAAAACCTTTATGGATCAATTGCAAAGCATGCAAACTGAGTTGCAAACCAAAGGTGCCGCTTTTGAAAAAAATCAGGCTACCATGAGCGATGCTGCCCGTACTGCTTCACAAAACGAGTTGCAAGACATTAACAAAAGAGCTCAGGATTATCAAAACACTGCTCAGCAACAAGTTCAGGCTAAAAGCGCTGAATTGTTTAAGCCTATCAGTGATAAAGTTAAAGCTGCCATCACTGTTGTAGCTAAAGAAAAAGGTTATGCGTATGTATTAGATACCCAATCAACCGGTTTAATTGTATCGCCTCCGGGAGACGACCTGATGGCTGCAGTTAAATTGAAATTAGGTTTAAAATAATATCATTGTAAACTTAAAGCATAAGAGCGAGGGCATAACCCTCGCTTTTTTTATTTTTGTGCCATGCAATCTACCATGCCCATCGGTGTTTTTGATTCGGGAATTGGCGGGCTTACCGTTTTTAAGTCGATAGTTGAAAACCTACCCGGCTACGATTATATATACTTTGGCGATAATAGCCGTGCGCCCTACGGTAACCGTTCCTTTAATACCATACATCAATATACCTGGGAGTGCGTGCAATGGTTATTTAACCAGGGCTGCCCATTAGTAATACTGGCCTGTAACACAGCATCGGCCAAAGCATTGCGCACTATTCAGCAACGCGATATGATTGCCAATTATGCCGATAAACGGGTGCTTGGCGTAATACGGCCCACTGCCGAAGTTATTGGCAACTATACCCAAACCAAACAAATTGGGGTACTGGGCACTAAAGGTACCGTGCAATCCGAATCGTATTTAATAGAGATTAATAAGTTTTTCCCAGATGTAAAAGTGTATCAGCAGGCTTGTCCGCTTTGGGTGCCTTTAATAGAGAGCGGCGAGTACAACAAGCCCGGTGCCGATTATTACGTTCAAATGTACCTGGATGA
>Ga0247739_10000706_pt1 | contig 11947 bp, 5 predicted proteins | sample UWRJL058202B2_FD_180943 | JGI IMG/M metagenome (GOLD analysis project Ga0247739, IMG submission 180943) | Plant litter microbial communities from Arlington Agricultural Research Station in Wisconsin, United States - UWRJ-L058-202B-2 | ecosystem: Environmental > Terrestrial > Plant litter >... | reverse complement strand
TCTCTACATCAATCAACAGTGCTGCGATCCGTGGTATCAAGAAGGGACGTATCTCAGCTGCCACGGCACCTATCGCTACCCCTCGCAAACGCGCACCAAGACCTGTCGATCTATCTAGTCCGTCGACGGTACAAGGACAGAAGCGGAAGTTTAGCGGCGAGAACATGGGTCATAAACGCACCAAGAGCCTGAACTGAAATCTATCAGATCAAAGATTTTGGCGCATTAGACGCATACATCCAAATTGCTGTACCTCTATTCAGCATTTCGAACTCTGGCCTTATGGATAAATAACGGCTAATACAACGCTCGAGGATGGCGTGTTTTCCTTGATCACTTTCATGATTGAAAGATCTCAATGGAAGACATCCCTGACCTCTTTTCTTTTTGTATAATTTCATTTCAGTGCACAAATCTGGCTAGAGAAAAGCTTGCATCGCACATGTTTCCTGTTCGGATACACAAAAGCGATAGAAATGCTCTCTTGCTATTGCATTGCTTGCTGGCATTAGTTGTTGATATTGCTTGCTTGCTTGCCTGCCTCCCTAATACCTCTCATATACCATCTACCAACTACCGTTCCTGAACTCGGAGCGTTTATCAAAACGCTCTTTGAGTTTATTTAGATTTCTGGCCCGTTTTCCACGCTCTCTCTCCATGCATTTTGCAGGAGGAGGGCAAGTTTCACGTATATCCATGAAAGGCGTTTTGGCTGTCTTGATTGATTCGCTTGTATGTTACACACAGTAGGGAAATGGGGGATGATGTATAGTTGACCGAAAGTTCAATCATGAATGAGTGAATGAATGATCGCGATGTGGGCTTTTTTGGTATTGCACATCTGTATGTTATGAGTCTTGGAGAGAGAAGAAAATAAAAATATTCATGTCTATTAACATATCGTTCCTCTATTGGTGAATTCTGTGGTTGCTTTACGTGGGAACTAGATCGCTATCCCCCATCCCCGTTCCTAGAATACCACATATATAAATTGATAGTAAATAGAAATGGTTCGCGACGCATTAAATGCTAAGATTAAGATAATTTTTTATGTTTGTATAGTGGGATAAAAGGAGATGTGAGTTGTAAGCTGTGAGATCGTGAGTGGGGAGGGAGAGTGGTATATACCCTGGTGCTTTATATCCTCATTGTGGTATTTCTACCGAGATAAGGATATAAAATCATCGATAATAGAAAGATATTTAAAGTTAAAAGGGAGTTTATTATTTTGGGATGTGAATATGTCCTGCCCTTTTAGGTTGGGGAATGGTATACGAGACTAAGTTTCTCTCCTTGATTTTCCCCTGCTGGTGTTAGCGGTCTGTAAATAGTTTATTGCTTGTGGTTTTCATTTTCGGGGGATGGAGGAGGGTGAGGTTGGTTTCGTGGGTAGTGGTGATTGGAATATGGGGTTTGTAAGTGGGAGTTGTGCTTGTTCTAGGGATGATTTGTTATGTGGTTTCTTGGGGTGGGATTGATTTGCGTTGGTTTGGGAGATTGTCTAGTGGACTTGTTGGGGAGTGTTAATGGTGTGCGCTATGTATGCAAGATAGGTAGATAGGAGCGATATAGACGGAGTGTTGTGGATGGGTATACATAACTTCTTTAACGAACGGACTTGTTGACGAGTATTGACGGTGTGCTTGAACAGCGTGGAGACACAGTGCGGGACATTGTGAGTTTCAAAAAAGAAAAGAGAAGAAGTTATATAAAAGTGAGTGAGAGCGATGAAAACAGAAAGGGAAATAACAACAAAATATTTATTGATGAACTGAAAAGTTCCAGTGGGGAGGATCAGGGGTAGAAATCTTCCGATTTGATATTTACACAATTTACTATATCCTAATACTGATCGCTATATGTCACTGATTACCCTTCGCTATACTCCTATCAAAAGAGTTAGGGTAATTTATGTATTTTTGCTAATGATAGAAGAGCTTGTCATTACTTATAGTAGTGAAATGTGGTTCTACTCCCTTCAATTTTATCCCTGTCAGTAAGAGAAGCCTTGTTTTATACTCTTTCTACAAGCGCTTAGCGAGGATATGAGATGAGAGGCTAAGTAGCTACTGGCTGACCTATTCACTAGCACAATACATTTACTCCTGCTATTCATTGGAGGTTGTGCTGTATGATGACTCACAGTACTGGTAGCCAGATAATATAAAATACTTACAGCACGGGATGGTCTGCTTCTGACGATAAAGGAGAACAAGGAAATATGACCATCTGCCTAGTCTGTTTCAAGTGTGGTCTCAAGTCGGCTGGATGGCTTCCGTCATTGAGAATTCCAATTTTCTATAGTCAACTAGACTCAATACACATGCTCAACTGCTAGCTAAGTCCATATTGATATCTGACACGACATAACAATTTGGTTGGAGCAACTGGAGTAATAACAACAAAGTCATACTTGACAACGAAATATTCCAAACGAAAATAGCGACTGGCAACATCAGGACGACACAAAATACACAGAACATGTGTCTAGGTATATAGATTGCAATATAAACTTATTAGAACTCTTAGACAGAAATAAAATTACTAGGAAACGAAACAGGTAGGATTTCCCCACCTTCCTCCCAACGACTCGTCATATATCGCCTACCCCAGCGGATAGCTTTGCGTTATCATTTGAAAATAAGAGAGAGGGGGTTGCTTATATAGTACTTTTCACCATTCGGTCGAATACAAACAGGGGTTAAAGTGACTCGATTACAATTATTCACTCACATTGATGGGTCCTTGGAGTATATAAAGTTTTCGGTGATTTATTATGAATAACAACTAAGCTTTAAGCTGCTATGCCATTAGTGAGCTTAAAGTGGGGCATTATATAAAGAGGTTATGCATATCTTATTCTTTAGGCAACGAGACTTCATTGTATTAGGAATCATGGAATTAACACTCTTGGTTTAACAACTACACTTGCCCAGCCTTTATTCAATCAATTATCAAATACCATGGACCAGACCATGAGGGGGACAGATGGCGCCCCTACGATGTATTCCTTTTCTATGCAGGAGATGCTGGAAATGGAAGACTCTATCTCTTACACATTTATGAGCCGTAACAAACGTTTCATTGTCGAAATTGACGCTTGCCATTTGGAGGGAGAAGGTAGTCTAGTCGATGAATTCTATAAATTCAAAGATAACATGGACGACTTCGACGTCTTCGGTGACTTCGAGACATGGGCTATTGGCCCGATTCACGAGCGGGTCCAACAGCTGGTTCATGTATCTATCTCCAAACCAACCACTCTTCTAGACTACTATGGCGCGGAGACTTATGATTTCCAGCTGTTCAACGAGGGTGGTGTGTTGAAGGCAAACGAGCTTGCTGCCGATCCTAGGTTATTGGAAGTGCCTGCCCTAAGGTTACCATTTTCGATAGTCTAGACAGTCCAAGTTCATCAATCCACGACGAACCTAGGGATCCTGTTGTATCTCGATCCATCCTCCCTGCTGTACCTTTTATCCCGGCATCTAAGCTAGTGAGGGCAGCAGGCCTCGATTCTATGGAGGAGATAATATGTGAGATTCCGCGGACTGTGCGAATGGTCAATACAACAGACGAATTCACCTTCAAGCCAGCCGATGGAGTACATGAGTTTCAGAGGGAAATTGAGATTCTGGCCAAGCTGCAAAGAATTGCTGAACATGAACCTAACATCCGGACTTCGCGCATCTTGCGTCTTGTTTACTGGGATGATCAAGAGAGTCTTCTCATGGGTATGCTGTTGGAACGGATTGGCCACAGGACGCTGCATGATGTAGTGATGAACGCCTCAGTTCCTGTCGCTGAGAAACGGAGATGGATCGATCAGGTTGACGAGACAGTCCGACAGTTGCATGAGAAAGGGATTGTTTGGGGAAATGCAATGCTGGCTAATGTCACGATCAATCCTTCTGGGCATGCGATACTGACTGACTTTGGCGGTGGATATACGCTCGGGTATGTAGATAGGGAGCTTCGGGAGACCAAGGAGGGAGACATGCAGGGTTTGGAAAGAATGAGGTCAAACCTGTTATCTTGAGGAACCCATTGTAGAGCACACGGAATTACCACTAGATGCATCTGCAGCCCGTTATCTTGCGAAGTGCCGAAGACCTGTCTTATGTCTGCTTCACTACTCCAGAAGCCACAGGATGATAAAGCTGGCAAAAAATCACTTATGTGTTAGCCATCAGCTCTTTCTACACCACTTTGTTTTTAAAGCAACGGCATTAGTCACATGAAGCCCTGCAATCTGTGATACGTAAGGATCAAATACAATATCTAATATTTGATCTAAACTAAGTTTAACACAGGAAAATGTGTGGCTGTAGTCTCTTAAATTCAAAAAGTGTAATAGTTAATAGTGTTGACTTGCAAATGTGACTGCATTCCTAATGAGTGGAAGCGTCCCTACCTATCAAGTTACCGGCATTATAATAGCGGATCGTTAGACTAAGTTAACCCGCGAATTATTCTTCCCGTGCGAAGAGATCCAAGATATCTTGCCTACCACGCGCTGCCGCTAGATCCAAAGCACTAAGTGAATTCTTGTTTTCTTTTCTCGGATCTACATCACGAGCAACTAATTCCTTGAACAACCAGACACCATCAGGCTCGCTACCCTCAGCGTCTTTTCTTTCAGCAACAGCATGGAGTAGTGTATCTCCATTATGGTTGACCGCAAATACATCATGGTCATCGAACATACTTCGCACATCTTCCTCCTTGGGAGGGTCAACGCGATAGTAATCATTCCGCATCTTGAGCCTATGGACATATGGAAATAGTGGAGTGTTCCCTTGATCGTCTCGGCCATTTCGTTCGCAGCCGCTATCAACGAAATGTTGGTACAGTTTCTTGCACTCATCAAGGTAATTCGTCTTATCCTTTTTCTCATAATCGCGTTGTCGGGCCTCGCCGCCATCAGCAGGACTGAGCTCCATTAGGGAGGGAGCGAGTAAATGAAGAGCCGTTTCACCCTCTGGTCCCCTGGTGAGAGGGTCAGCGCCAGCATCTAGTAATCTTTTGGTCAACTCTAGCTGAGTTTCGAAATTAGGGTAGCTGAGAGCGTAATACAACGGGGATAATCCTGCATTGTTCTTACTAGAGACAGAGGCGCCTTTTTCTAGAAGCAATTTAACGACTTTGACCATGCCAGATTGGATGGCGAGTTGAAAGGGTGTTGCTCCAGCATTGTCGGTTGCGTGGACGTTGGCACCTGCGAGAATTAATTCGCATGGTGTGGATCCGTCGTCCTCGAAACGGGTGGCATACTCGACTGGAGTACAAGCTAGAATTAAAAGTGTGCGACCCTGTGAATCTCTGATTTCTAGATCAACTCCAGTTTTCAGGATGGGTGTAATTCGGCCATGGTAATAGGCGATTTCATGCAGGACACTGGTGGTGTTTTGCTGGAGCTTCATAAGAGGATTTGAACCTCGCTGGAGGAGGGAAGACATTATCGCATCCCTGGCAGTCCATCCTTTTTCACGATCCATATACCCATCTTTGGTGGCTGCTGATAGAAGTGGCGTTTCTACCTTCGGACCTCTGCCGTATCTTTTGGGCTTCTTGGGGTGGTATTCGGCATTGACATCTGCACCAGCATCAAGAACTACTGATGTACCTTCAATACTCTCACTTTCAATTGCCACAAATATAGCAGGAGGTTCGCCAAGGGTAATATCGGCCCCATTGTCAATAAGCCTCCGTATCAATGTTTTGTCGCGCTTGGATGTGATAGCTGCCATGAGTGGAGTCATTCCATTCCCCGGGGATAACGCGTTAATGTTTGCGTTGTGCTTCAGCAGCACCTTTGAAGTCACATCTCGCCAGAACCCAGTTTCCCAGGACCCGCACTTAGTTCCGTTGAGTGCGCATTGTAGAACAGTGTTTCCATCTCCATCAGTCATCTCGAGATCTGCTCCCGCTTCACAGAGAGAATTCAGCGCTGAAATGTTCCACCATTGCTTTCCCATCGCGAGAATATGAGCAGCTGCGTATGAAGGAACTGGGGCACCTGTAGATCTACGTCGTTCATCGTCGAATTCTTGATAGGGCGCGCTGACATTGACCCCGAGCTCGATCAATAATTTGACCATCTGAATGTTTGACTGCTTTCGAGTGGCTGCAACGTGAAGTAGCGGAGGCGAGAACACATTCAATTCTTTGATGTGAGAAGCTAGAATCCTCATCATTGATATAAGACCCCAGTGCGCGATATAGTGCACAGGTGTCAATGCATCAGGTCCCGGAGCCGTTGGATCTACACCCAATTCTAACAAGGCTTTGAAGAGATTTTCATTTCTCAAGTAGATCGCTGTCTGAAGAAGTGTATAGTCGTTAGTATTCTTCAAGTCGACACTGCGAACAATGTCCTTGACGCCTGTTTGCCTGAAAGAATGCCACTGATCTATCAAATTACTTGAGATGTCGGCCATAGGCTTGATACCCGAGAGTGCATTCGCCATATCTTCGTTGCATAGAGAAATAGCGGCATCGTAAGCAGTTTGTCCATTATTGTCGCGCGCACCAGGATCTGAACCTGCCTCTATAAGCAAACCAACAACATCTTGAATCATTTGCGCTTCCTCTTCATGGACAATAATTGCACCTAGTTTCCACGGAGACTTGTCATACGGTATCCGCGACCTCGTATCCATAAAATCAGCCAGGCCTTCAAGTCCGGGCGGTACATCTGCCCAAAACAATTGCTTGGAAGATTTGCGCTGTTTCCGGAGTCTAGAAGTATCGATCTGATGTTCAGCGGCCATGTGCAAAGGGGTCTGCTGCTTTGTATTCTTGAGAGAAGAATTTGCACCGTATTTCAATAAATAATAGACAGATTCTGAGTTACCTGAGTATGCAGCATAGTGCAAAGCGGTGCATCCTGTTTCATCCTTTTGGTCCACCGTCCAGGACTTATCTTTGTACAATTTGCACAGGAGACCAACAGCGTTACTTTGTGCCGCACCAGCCGCAAAGTGCAGAGGTGTTCGGCCATCATTCGCTTGTGCTCTTATATCCGCTCCAGCTTGTATGAGCTTCCATATATGGGCCTCTGATGTAGATGCAGCGCAATGAATAGCCATAAGTCCTTGATTATCTCGTGCATGCAAATCAAGTCCGAGACTTGGTTGTAGCAGATAATCGATCCGGCGAGAAACATCTCCGCATGTCACGATATCTTCATTCAAACTAGCTACCTTATGTAGAGTTGTTCGTCCTTGATAATCTGGAGTGTTTGCAACGCCTCCCAGTTGCCTCATCACCTCAAGTCTTATTTTGAGTGCGACAAAATGACTATTCGATTCAACTGCATCGTGGAAGGCGGAGTTACCTTCGAAGTCAACATCGTTGATAGTCGCTCCAGCTTTGATAAGAGTCTTTATAAGACTCAAAGCTGTCTCAGTATCTTTTGGGCCGTTGTCCTGGTTCGATATTTGTGGTCTGGCAATAATATGAAGACCTATAAGATCATTAGTATGTGACTTTTGGCCGTTTGACTGTGTTTAGTTTACAAGACTTATTTTGGAAATCTTTTGCTTTCGCATTAGCGCCGTATTGAATCAAACCATAAATAAATTGTAGCTCCGCATTCACACAGGCAGAATGTAGGGCTGTCCTTCCCAGCCGGTTTTTTGACTCAAGGTCTAGACCTTTCTCCATGAAAAGTGGTATCGATTTCACTCTCCCGTCACCCTCGTTTCCGTAACGTAGGCTATATAAGCATGTTTCCCCTTTCTTATTTTTGATCGTCGGATCCGCGAAAGTCAACCACTCTTGAATATGCGACAACTCCAGCAACCATGAGCTGCAAATGTGATGCAACGCGGTGTCTCCGTTGATATCTTGGAGGTTGGGATCTGCACCGTTCTCAATGAAGCCCATTACTTCGACGCATTGGGATTTAGCAGCGACAATCAGGGGGGTTGCAAGATCCTTATCTCGGATAGCGTTTATATTGGCACCCGCCTTAGTTAACAATCCAATGGCTTTGGAAGCTGTGCCTATTCTTTGATTCTGATGGAGGGGAGTGTTTCCTGTATTGTCAGTTGCGCTAGGATTGGCGCCATGTTTTAAAAGCAGAGATACAAAACGCTCTGTTCGGTCCTCTCTTCCTCGGCATGTCCAAACTGTTTGTTCTGGCCATGCGAACAATACTGTTTGCCCCTTTTCGTCTTGTGCCTCAATATCACAACCTGCTTGGATTAACAATGCACCACATTTCTCCCACTCCTCCACAGTAGATAAATGCTGATTGCGGTATCGTCCTCTTCTCATATTTGCCCACCCATGGAGCGGGGTGCGAACCGACCGTGTAGTACTTGAATTGGAGCGTTCATCTTCGATGGGGTCTATATCATCTGAAACTAGATGTACATCACTACCGTGTTGTAGGAGAATGTGCACTGAAGCAGGGTTGCCAACACATGCTGCTTGATATAGGGCCGTGTTTCCAAATGTATTTTTCGTGTTAATATTCGCCAATATTTCGGGATACCGAAATAGTAACGAGAGAACCTTTGCTTGACCCGTTGTAGCTGCCCAATGGGGAAGAACCGTACTCCTCAAAACGGGCCCTATTCGTTCCAAAAGCTCGTAACTAACATCGACATTGCCTAATTCGCATGCAAGCTGTATAGGAGTTTTTCCTATCATCGAAAGCGATGTAGAATAACAATGGACATCTTCCTTGGATATTGCCGACATCGGATCTGCACCACCATCGAGTAAGCATGTCAGAGCTTTAACATGATTGCCTTTGACAGCATGGTGTATGGGTGCTAGCCCATTTTCGTCCTCCAAATCGATTGTAGCTTTATATTCCAGAAGCACAGCAAGTGTTGCAGCATGTCCATGCATGGAAGCGTAGGCAATTGGTGATCTTCCGAGAGCATCAATAAGATCTGGATTTTCACCCATTTCCAAAATACGCATAACATAGCGTGTCAGTCCCGCCTGTGCGGCCAAGTGTAACGGATAGAAGTTTTCGGGCGTGATCTCGCCTTTTGCCGAAAACAGGAAATCTTTCCAACTTTCAAAATCGTGACCGCCATATTGACAAAGCCTATCGAATAATAACGTAAGATCTGTACCAAGCTCATCGCATTGCGATGCATGGTATAGCATGTTCTTTGAAGCGTACTGAAGAAAGTGAAAACGGATAAATAAAGACTTTGGTCCTTCTGATATAGCCTCAATGTAAACTGCCCGTTGATCTACTATGGACCACGAGTCAAAGCATCCAGACAGGAGATATTCGACGCATGAAACAGCCAGAGACCGATGGATGAGATCAGGTACGAGAGTCGGAAACCACTTCTCAGATTCAATGGTTGTTGCTTCATTATTACTTCTGGTACCGTCGAGAAGGAATTCAGTAAAGGAGTGGTGTATTACTTGAACAGTCTCATCTTCAAGGATCTCGAGTAGTGAGCCGCATGATGTGCGGATCATCAACTTTGCGTCTTGGTTTTTGTTTAGTCCTCCCCGATCGTCGCGTGAATTAATCAAGGCTGCGAGCTCAGTGATCCGGAGAGGACGGCTGGCATGAGTGATCCATGACAGTAGCAAAGATTGAAAGCGCATACTAGCTCCTGACCGTGAGGAATGCTCATGTAGAAGATCCGTATACATTTCAGCAAGAGAACCAGGGAGGCGATGTAGATTTATAGTGGCCATACTCGACTGTCGCAGAATCTCATCAAGCATAAGTCGAGCATAGAGAAAGAGGCCTTGGCTTTTTTCACAAAGAGCATCCTTGATTGCAGACTGATCTTCTTGTGTCAACGCCATCTCTTCCTGGTTATCGATACGGTGAGTAATGTAAGTCTTTACATCTCCCTCGACCATACGCCCAGTAAGTCGGATAATTGCCAATGAAGGACATTTTAACGCTGTTTGAAGGTGAGGCACAGGGCGACTGGTCATCAATAACCTTATTGAATTCGACCCTTTTTGTATGAGCTCCAATAAACATTGTAAGAAATCATCCTTCTCAACTGCAAGCTCATCTAGGGCATCAAACAAAACATAGACCTTAGGAAATGACGAGATTGCAGAAATTAAGATCCCCCATAATTCGTGGAATGGAACATTCTGTACCTGAGAATAATGTTCACTAACTCGCTTCAGTCTTGCTTGTAGGGAAACACTGTGATCCAATGTCTGATACAAGCAATCTCTGACGAGATGCTTAGGTTCACTGTTTGATTTGATGATGCGTCGAGAGAAGAAGAATAGCACGGGCACGTCTTCCTTTTTTAGCGCCTCGATCAGATTAGCGGTAACGACCGATTTTCCACTTCCCGGAACTCCTTGAATCCACACTGTGCCGATTTCCAAGTCATGCCAAGTTCTGTATTGGCTAGACTCAAAAATCCAGTCTCCAGTATGAGGAGCGTGTGCGTTCAAGTGTTTCCGATATTCGCTCCCTTCAGAGTCGAACTCAGTTGGAAACAGCCAAAGTCGAATTTTGTCCAAATCCTCAGGTGTCACTACGAATTTAGCTCTCGTTATTCAGGGAATCAGAATATGTCTTACCAAGAGGAATAGAATCGTTCTCTTGCTCTAGTTCACTGCCTTTTTTTATTTAGCTGATGTTGCTGACCGCCTAGAGGTGCGGAAACATCACTCACCGTGCCTTTCGACAAGTACGAAGTCATCATTGTCCATTACTGGTCTCAGAATTAAACAGGATTGGGTCGTGCAACAGCAGAATGTGATTAAGGGATTTGGGTTGGTAATGCGAAGTGCTTCACGAAATGTTAATGAAGTATTTACTTTTTCAGTCACGATTCAAAGCAGGGGCCTAGCTGTGCCGCATGGACATCCAACAACAGCAACGACGTTATTAGCACCATGCAACTAACATATAATGTTCCTTCACTCAAATAATGGCCCTTCTTCTCTGTTCCTAACACACCAAGATCTTGTGTAGGATTTATCGTTTAGAAGGGCGATTAATAAATCAATCAAGAATAAAAGGAAACTGTAGGTCAGAGCAAAGACCATGTATTAGGCATTATTAGGCAGGCAAGGACAATCAATGTCATGCGGCAGTATACACACCGCTCTTATCCGGGACATTCTTGGTATTGCCAAGTATCTACACTCGAAAAGCGAAAAGCAGGAACACGTATTTTCAGCTGATGAGAACTTTCGAAGTATTCAGATCGAGGAATTAATTAGAAGCATGTGTACCAAAGGTGGATCATTTCCCAACATGTTATCATGGTGGACTAAAATTAGCCACCTAAAATTATATTTTCAAATGATTAGTTGGAAGGGCATTGAGCACGCAGAGCATATATTTATTTTACCCAATCTATGATCGTATGTATAAAAGTAGAAACACAAACACCATAATCCAACACCAACAAAATTCCAAAAGTAGCTTTGCGGCTGGAAATTGTGAAACTACGATATGGCATACAAGCTAAGCACCAACAGATTATATTTCCAGCACTAGAAATCCACCATACCAAAAGCCGTTGCGCTCGTAAGTCGTACCTGGAGCCTGCTGCGGTTGTGTTGTGTTGGGTTTCCCTTAAAGCAGCTTTTAGTTCAATTCACATCTTTTCCCGCAAATCTGACAGACAACGGAGCCAACTTCCTGACGCTGCATTCCAATGTCATCATTCAAGCAAGCGTCTGATTTTCAGGGGGAATGTAGGAAGGAGAGAGCTGAGTGAGGACTTTCAACACAGATATGTTGGGTATGGTCACTAATCATGATAATCTGTACTGTTATGGTTTTAAAAGGCTATATATAGGTTAGGATAGATTACTAGATGTTGGATGACTCGGGAATCAGGATAGATGGTTAGCATTACTACGTGTCGTGTATTTATGTAAGTGCTAGGTGTGGTTGTTGAGTAATCTTGGCTTTGTAAGTTAACGTACATATGGACGGCGGAGGTAGAGTAAGTATATATTATTCCTA
>Ga0247739_10000704_pt1 | contig 11954 bp, 13 predicted proteins | sample UWRJL058202B2_FD_180943 | JGI IMG/M metagenome (GOLD analysis project Ga0247739, IMG submission 180943) | Plant litter microbial communities from Arlington Agricultural Research Station in Wisconsin, United States - UWRJ-L058-202B-2 | ecosystem: Environmental > Terrestrial > Plant litter >... | reverse complement strand
TGCATTATGTTAACAGTGACACCACCAAGAGCATCACCGAAGGGGAGAAAAAAATATTATATGATTTGATGCGGAAGAGTTGAGATGGCTTTATGAATTATAGTTTTTTTTTGGTCTGAAGAGTTGTACAAGTGACGGCCCTGTTGCGTTGCCCTCTTGTACGTTCTGTCCTTTTTTGAACGCTTTTGAGCGCCATATTCACTCGTAATGCAACGTTCGGATACCCTAGTAGCAAACGGCCAAACCTAATAGCACTTCCTTATCTTGCGGCCATGAATTGGGAACAACTTTATAGTGCCAAACGGATGGGCTCTAGCAATAGGGGCAGTGGTACTTCGGATGCATTACGTACTTCTTTTGTGCGGGATTATGACCGTATCATTTTCTCCTCTGCTTTTCGTCGCCTGCAAAATAAGACGCAGGTTTTTCCTTTGCCTGGGCCTGTGTTTGTTCATAATCGACTTACGCATAGTTTGGAGGTTGCATCTGTTGGCCGTTCTTTAGGCAAGGCAGTTGGTGATGTTTTGGCAGAAAGATACCCTAACAATGGGGACGACTTCAAAGAGTTTTATAAATATGAATTGGGCGGCGTAATAGCGGCCGCCTGTTTGGCACATGATATTGGGAACCCACCTTTTGGGCATAGCGGAGAAGATGCCATCCGCACCTTTTTTAGGCAATTGGAGGGCAAAGCAAAAGAGCGTTTTACGAACGAACTCTCCCCAACCCAACAAAGAGATTTTTTATATTTTGAAGGAAACGCCAACGCTTTTAGAACACTTACCCATCATTTCAATGAAAAAGAACCGGGTGGTTTTCGGCTTACGTATGCTACGCTGGCCTCTATCGTAAAGTACCCATCTGATAGTTTGCACGGATTTAATAAAGGGCAACTTGTTACCAAAAAGTCAGGTTTTTTCAATTCGGAAATTGAAACATATAAAACCATTGCATCAACATTGGGCATTCCCCAGTTGAACGCGGATGCAAACATTTTTGCTCGCCATCCATTTGTTTATTTGGTGGAAGCGGCGGATGATATCTGTTATCGCATTATCGATTTTGAAGATGCCCATCGTTTAGGCATTATTTCCATCGATACCATCGCAAAACTTTTTCTTTCTTTTTTTGACAATGCTACTGGTTACAATGCTCGGGAAAATGTAGAAAAAACCTTTAATGCCATCAACGACGATAACCAGAAAGTGCAATATTTACGTGCTATGCTTATTGGGCTTTTAATTGGACGGGTAACAGCTGTTTTTTTAGAAAAAGAAGCTGACCTGTTAGCTGGCACACTGGAAAAATCATTGATAGAATATCTGCCACCTGCTGAACTGGACACCATAAAAAAAATAGATACTTTCTCTTACAGCCACATCTACAACCAACGTGGTGTAGTAGAAATAGAAATTGCCGGATACAATGTGATTGGTAGTTTATTGAAGGAGTTTTTTGCTGCAGTATTGGAGCCGACATCGTCCAAATCGGGAAAGCTATTGCAACTGGTTTCTAAGCAGTTTGTCATCCGTTCGAGCCAAGATTCATTCTATGAAGATGTTCAGGCAATCGTGGATTTTATAGCAGGTATGACAGATCTTTTTGCAGTAGATATGTATCGGAAAATAACTGGGATGACGCTGTGAGAATCGCTTTTGTTCATCAGACCAAAATGGAATTAACGTTTAAGGTAGTTTATCAAAATAAAATCCTCCAATAATACTGGCTTTTAGCAAGTACGATTGGAGGATTTGAATGTAAAGATTTTGCGGCAAAGGGCTTAGCCAGGTATGCGGCTAATGTATTTATTCAGATCAGCTATTTGTTTTTTCACTTCTTCGTTGGTTGGTTTTTCAGCTTTTGCCTTGCGGAAAAAGTCTTTAGCGGCACGATATTCCCGTTTGTTCATATAAATCTGGCACATTTGAAGGTAGGCCATTGCAGCGCCATCTTTATCGGGTATACCTGCACGAATAGCAGCACGGATGTAGCTTTCACCTTGTTTTAGGTCGCCTTTTTGCATAGCCAGCATACCTAATTGCAACTTGTTGGCTCCTTCGGCTTCTTTCATATTGCCGCCTAGATCCAAACTCTTTTTCATGTGCTTTTCTGCGCCATCATAATCTTGTTTCATCATGGAAAGCTGACCCTTTACCGTGTAAAAGGCACTCCGGATAGGCTTGTACAACAGATTAGGAAACCAGATCATGTCCAGCACTTTTTCGGCACCTTCAACATCGCCAGCTTCAATGTGTTCCTGTATCAAACGCATGGGGCCAATAAAAAAATGGCCTGCCAATAAAATGACACCAATCAGGTACAAAATAAATGCGGGCCAAAACCCTGCATACACGTTTACGGTAATCGCCAAAGCCAAAACGACCAGGGAAATGTAAAAACGATACCTCAACAACAAACTATAAAACTTCATGTTCACTTTTTTTTCGGGGCTGCAAAGATAACAGCGGCATGGGAATGCTTAGAAAGATTATTTTGGACTTTATACAGCGGAGTTAAGTCGACAAAATTGGGCGTAAAAGTTTGCAATTGCTTTAGATGGGTCGAGGAGACGGCCAAGTCAAAGCTTTCCTTTCAGGCCTTTACGTCAATGAAGTTTTGCCGAGAGGGCAGTAATACAATCAGATAAAAGCTCACCGAATCCAGCTTCGTGCCTCCACATCTTCTAGGCGAATAATTTTTGCCGGAAAAAGTGAGACAATAAGAGAAATCCAACTAATCCAAGCTTCCTATCTCCCACGTCTTCCCGGCAGTTTCAGCACTCACACGACAGCGTTTTGATTAACTTCGCTCCTTATGACTCCTACTATTTATTACTGTTACGATGCTTACTGTGGCTGGTGTTACGGTTTCAGCCCAGTCATCAAAAAAATATATAAGACCTACAAAGATCAGTTGGCATTTGAAGTGCTGAGCGGTGGAATGATTATTAGCGAAGACCCTGAGCCTATTAGTGTAACCGCTCCTTATATACAAAAGGCTTACAAAACGGTGGAAGAGTACACTGGTATTGAATTTGGATGGGATTATCTGTGGCATATCAATAATCCGGACGAAAGCGACTGGTTTCCTAATAGTGAGAAGCCAGCTATTGCGTTGTGTATTTTTAAAGAATATTACGAAGACCGACAAGTGGAATTTGCTTGCGACCTGCAATATAGCCTTCATTACGAAGGGCGTGACTTGTGCGACAATGAAGCCTACCGCCATTTATTAGAAAAGTATAGCATACAGCCCGAAGCGTTTTATAGCAAGCTTGCTAGCGAAGAATATAAAGAAAAAGCTTACTATGAATTTGCATTGTGCAAGCAGTTGCAAGTAACGGGTTATCCGCAGTTACTGATACAGGTAAGCGACACAAAATTTTTTCTACTAGCCCAAGGTTATACTGATTTTGATACAGTGAATGCAAATATTGAAAAGGTGTTGCAAGATTTGGCAGCGACGGTTTAGGTAAAAAATGTTCACCCTCGCTTATTTAAACGCTACACTATTAAAATCTGAACTTCTCGCCCTTTTAATTTGTGTTAGATGCGGTGCTGATTAATATTGAATATGGAAACCGTTAAATAAGGTTAATCAGCTAACGGCGGCATTAAACTTGCCATACATTGCATAGTCCATTGACACTATTTATTAAAATTTTTAAAATGACACGTATGAAAAGGATACTATCAATCCTGGCTATTGGTGTAACAATTGTTTGCCTCTCAATGAATGCATCTGCGCAAGACAGCACCCGCAGAGGCGGTGGTGGTGGCGGTTTTGGCGGAGGCCAAAGAAGAAGCCCTGAAGAAAGAGCAAAAATGCAAACCGCAGAGTTGGTAAAAACACTATCACTCGATAAGGCTACAGAAGCGAAAGTAGACAGCATCAATCTCAAATTTGCAAAAGACCAACAAGCGGCCATGCAAAATGGCGGCGGTGGGGGCGACCGTGAAAGCCGTATGGCAGCCATGAAAAAATGGAATGATGATAAGAGCGCAGCTTTTAAAACCATATTTACCGACAAACAATATGCTGATTACTTGAAATGGCAAGATGAACAGCAAAAAGCAAGGATGAACCGTGGTGGCGGTGGCCCAGGCGGTGGTGGCCTAGGCGGTAATGGTGGTGGAAATTAATTTTTCTATTATCTTACATAAAACGGATGGTCTCTTTAGTGAGCCATCCGTTTTTTTTGTACCATTATTTGAACAGAAGTTTGTTGAACGTTTTTTTTCGTAAGCGCTTGAAAAAACCTTAATTTTAGAAAAATCACATGAACAGGGTATTTTATGAATAATCGAACGATTGTAAGTTGCCATCCAAAGTAAAAACAAACACCATGAAAAACCACACTTGGCTTATTTGGATGGCCACATTATTGCTAAGCACTCGTGTGTTAGCCACACCAGAAACCGACCAGCCCTCTCGTAATTACAACCCCACTGTGCGGATAATACAATATCAATTGGGTGAAACAATCATTCCAATAAAAATTTATGCCTATGGCAATGCTACCGATATTGTAATGATTAATGTACATAGTAACGAAAGCACTTCGGTGAAAGCAGCTATGTCTTGGTTGCGCAAAAATGGTGGTATGCTTATTAAAATAGAAAATGGAACGGAAAGGAATATTGTTTTTAAAATAGGGAATGATAAATTTCAGTTCGACCCTAACCATATTTTTTCTAAAAAAGGGATACTTGCAGATTTTGAATTGTACAAGAAAAGTTCACCAAAAGCAATTGCAGAAACCGGAAAATTTGCAAAAAAAATATTATCACTTTTTCCTCTTTATCCATCATGCATTATAGCGTTACATAACAATTTTCCGGGTGGTTTCGGTATAGATGATTATTTGCCCACTGGTGAACGGGCTGGCGATGCGGCCAACGTGTACAAGAATGCAGACAAGGATCCCGACGATATTTTCTTTACTACCGATAGTAGGCTGTTTGATCAACTGAGCGGTGCTGGCTACAACAGCATTTTGCAAGATGTATCCAAGGCGAAAGATGATGGCTCGCTCAGCATGCATTATCATCATAAAAACATAAGATACCTTAACTGCGAAACCGAACATGAGAAGTTGGATGTATATGAAACCATGATAACAGATGCACTAGCCTGCATTGAGCGTTGCGACAACGACCAGTATTTGTACACCTTCAAATGTACAGATACTGCACTGATGCCCCTGATGGAAAAGGGTATTCCGGTATATGCGGATAGCGTATATATGGGAGAGGTTAAATCTACCTATCGCTCAAAAAGCTATAAAAAGATGTATGGTAAAATGGCCTTGAAAAAGGGAATGTTGATTGAAAAGAATATGAAACTGAGCCCTCAAATACAAAGTGACGGCACATTTACCTTTAGCACAACAATTAAAAAAGGTTTATATATGTCACCTTCTATGGGAGCAATAGAACTTAGTTATCATCCACAGGCCGCATTAATGGTTGAAGTTCTCCCGAAAGTACAAATGCAGCCAATCATTGATTCAACTTTAAAAAATTAAAAGGCGTAATAGTGGATGAATTGCAAAACGAAATCGTAAAAAACGATATACAAAATAGGGGGGATATATTACTATTGCTAAGGTTTTTTTATCAAAAATTATTGAATGATGATTCCATCAATTATATTTTTACAGATGTAGCCAAAGTAAATCTGGAACAGCATTTCCCGATTCTCGCCAATTTTTGGGAGATGGTAATATTTCAAAAAGATACATACAGGAGCAATACCATGCAGATACACATGCACCTCAACAGTTTAACGCCGCTTACTACCACGCATTTTAACACATGGATAAAGTATTTTAATGAAACGATAGATGAAATGTTTGAAGGAGAAAAGGCATTTATAGCCAAGCAGCGGGCTTTGAGCATAGCTACAAGTATGCAAATAAAATTAGCTCAAGCCAAAGGGTTGTAAAAAGGTAGCTAATTAAAAAATGTGTTTTGCAACACGGTTATTTGTTTGACATCACATTTTATATTAATTTATTTTTATATGCTAAGGCAACTGCTTCGCCTAGGGAATGTACCTCTAGCTTTTCGTATATTTTTTTGATGTGATTATTGACCGTAAAGTAGCTAATGGACATATGGTCGGCTATCATCTTATAGCTTAACCCTTGCGCCAGCCATTTTAATACTTCGGCTTCTTTTGGCGTAAGGCCGTAATCATTCGAACTGGGCTGTTGGCTAAAGTATCGGGTTACCTTCAAAGCTATCGAAGGGCTCATGCTGGCGCCGCCATTCATTACGTCGTCTATGCTTTGCCATATCTGCTTTACCGAAGCAGTTTTCAGTATGTATCCTTCGGCGCCTGCTTGTAGTGCTGCAAACACTTTGTCATCATCATCAAAAGCAGTTTGCATAATGATTTTGATAGCAGGATAGTGTTTTTTGGCCAAGGCCACCCCAGTTAACCCACCAACCACCGGCATTTCTATATCCATCAAAATAAGATCTGGCTGTGCCATTTGTATGTCGGCTAAAATAGAGGCACAATTTACAAAACTGCCTACATGTTCCAGTTCTGCATGCAGCGACAAAAAAGCCTCAAGGCTTTCCCTCCGGGTTTTACTATCATCATACACTGCTACTTTGATCATATTGTGAAATTATCTCCATTACGTTAGCGTCGTAGAAAATTTAAATTTATCTCATATTTGTATACAAAGCAGAATTTTTCTTCATACGTTGTCGATTTTCAAGTACTTATAAACTTTTATCAGATACCTAACACGTAAATTAATGCGGTTGAAAAACGTGCCCAAAACATTTCCTCGTTAAAGTGGAACATCGTATTTCTTAATTTCTAAACGATGATAGAATCATCAAGATAGATAATCTTGGAACTGCTGGTGTTACATGTGCTGTATACCACTTGGGGATGAAGTTTCAAGCTTTTGTGCCCTTCATCAAAAACCTTAAAAAATTGGTAGGATGGCTTTTTTATTTGACATTCCGCAGATTGCACTTACTTTTGCCGCCCATAAAAAAAGTAATTTTTTTGTGATAATTCGACTCGTAGAGCCGTGATTCTGAAATCGTAAATTATACATCAAGAAATGCCGACTATTACTAGGGACAACATTGCCCCACTCACCGACAAAATCACTTTGCAGCTTGCAAAGGATGATTATTATCCGCAGTTCGAAAAATCGCTCAAAACATATTCCAAGCAGGTCAAATTGCAAGGGTTCCGCTCTGGCCAAGTTCCGTTAGGATTGGTTAAAAAAATGTATGGTGCCAACATCTTCTCCGACGAAATCATGAAAATGGTTGAGAAAGAGATGAACGGGTACCTGAGTTCTCAAAATCCTGAAATTTTTGCGCAGCCTTTGCCAACCGATGAAAACGTGGATACCATGCGGCATTTGGACATGAACGAACCAAAGGATTTGACGTTTAGTTTCGAAATCGGTCTGAAACCGCAATTTGAAATCGCTGATTTGAAAGGCGCAACCATTACTAGGCATAAAGTGGTTGCTACGGATCAAATGATTGATGACGAAGTGGCCCGTTTGCAAACCCGTTTCGGCAATATGACCAGCCCAGAAACAGCAGAGAACGACCAGCATGTACTTAACATAACCTTTACTGAAATAGACGAACAAGGAAACGAAGTGCCTGAAGGGGTAACCAAGGAAAACAGTTTACTAGTGAGTTATTTTAGTGAAGCTGTCCGTCCTTCTCTCATCGGTCTTAAAGTTGACGATACAGTCAATATTAAATTGAACGATGCTTTTGAAGAAAAAGAACTGGAATTTATCCTGAGTGATCTAGGATTGACGCCTGAACAAGCCGACAAGCAATTTAAACTCACGGTTACCAAGGTTGGTTTAGTTGAAAAAAGGGAACTGAACGCTGAATTTTTCGAGCAGGTGTATCCTGGAAAGGCTATTGCTACGGAAGCTGAATTTCGCCAGGCCATAAAAGGAGACATAGAAGCATACTATGCCAATCAAGATCGTGGGCAAGTGGATGATCAAATCTATCACTATCTAATTGACAATACGCATATTGAATTGCCAGAAACTTTTTTGAAACGTTGGCAAAAAAGTACCGACGAAAAGCCAAAAACCGATGAAGAAATCGAACAAGGCTGGCCTTCTTTCAAAAATTCGATGAAATGGACATTGATTAGCGATACCATTATCAAAGAAGCAAAGATTGATGTAACGCAAGATGAAATCAGGTCTTTTGCTAAATACCAGATGATGAGCTATATGGGTGGTCAAGCCAATCCTGATGAAATGCCTTGGTTGGATACGTATATTGACAAAATGATCAATGATAAGAAATTTGTTGAGAATACATACAGCCAAATAGCCAGCGACAAATTGTTTTTGATTGCAGAAGGAATGGTTAATTATAACGATGAAGTATTGAGCGCTGAGGATTTTGCAAAACAACAGGATCATCATAAACAACACCATCATCATTAATAAATTGAACGTATAAAAAAGGCCCGATAGCATTGCTGTTGGGCTTTTTTATACAATTTACACTAGCTGAACTTCTTGTTCAACGGGCTTGCAGGTCCACAAGTCCCATGAAATTTTTGCCCAGATAATAATGCAAGGAATTGCCTTCAACACATAAGTGTCTATCCAGTTGTCTTGCAGGTAATGCGGCATCAAATCAGTAGGAGATAACGATGTGAGTATAAATGCGAGCCACATCAATATGGTGTTGACTATGGTACGAGGTTGACTAAAATACCAGATGGCCACCCCAGCAATGGCAATAATAAAGGTAGGCGACTCTGCCTTATGGTTAAAAATAACGATCCAAACCAGCACGGATGCCAGATATAATGCTCGAAATTGGAACTGTTTGTATTTTTTGAACCGGAGCAATGGGATACAAAAAAGTGCTGCACCTGCCAATAATACAGCCATTTTGTTGGCGTTTATGCCGAACCAGGTGTATAGCCATCCCATTACAGATAGGCCATACGATGCATCATGATCGCTCTGCAAAAGCCCCTTCCAGCTCACCCATAAAAACTGTAACTGCGTAGTATTGATTACCAATAAAGGCAGTATTAGTAGTAGCACCGTCCAAAATGCCGAGTATAAGGAAAGCTTCCAGCGGCCGAGGTAAAACAGGTACAAGGCAAAAGCCACAATCCCAAATATTTTTATATAAGCTGATAAAATGATGCATAGGGCAGCCCACAACCATTTTTGTTTTTCCATCAACCCAAAGGCAAAAATTAGCAGGCCGGCCATAAGGGCGTTCGACTGCGAATTTTGTAGCGATGTCAGCAATTCTATCAAGCAAAAAAGCGAAATAAAGGCCTTTTGCCGAACGGTTAACTTAGGGAGATAATAAATGGAAAGCAGGAGCACAAGTGTGTTCAGCAGGTTCCAGAGTATTAAACCAGCCCAATCTGGCAAGTGAGCGAAAAAGCCAAAGAATAGGGCGAATGTAGGACTGTATTTATAAAGGTCGAATTGCTCTTGTGGGTAAAGAATATAAAGGTCTTTGCCAGTTATGAGGTGATGATACGACTGCTTAAATATTACATAATTATTGTATTTGGTGTAGGTCGGCTCACCAGTGGTAGATTGTTTTGGTGTAAGCGCCAGCAGTTGTATACTGGCCACCACGGCCACTAAACAATAAATTATGAACAATGATTTGAAGCTTAAAATCCATTGCCAGCTCTTGCCATTTTTCATCTTTTATATTATTTAGTGAGATAGGTTGTGTACGCAAAGGGTCGAAAATATCATTAAAAAAGGAATTTATGAAATCGATACATTTGCCCATCTTTTTTAGTCCTCATGCATATGCCCGAATATTTTTTTAAGATACTCAAATTTGGTGTGGTTGGGGCATTAGGCATCATTATAGATTTTGGAACAACTTGGCTTTGTAAAGAAAAACTGAAATGGAACAAATACCTTTCAAATTCTGCAGGCTTTAGTTTAGCGGTCTTGAGCAACTTTTTCATCAATCGCTTTTGGACTTTTAAAAGTACCAATCCAGCTTGGGCCGGCGAGTTCGAAAAATTCCTGCTATTTAGTTTGGTGGGGCTTTTATTAAATAATGGGTTTATTTATTTGTTTCATCAAAAGCTGAAATGGAATTTCTATGTAGCAAAACTTACGGCGATTGGGCTAGTGTTTTTCTGGAATTTCGGGGCCAATTTTTATTTCAATTTCAAGTAAATAAACAAACGTTTAATTTTCGAATTTCAACCATAATAAGTTTGCTCAAAGATGTAAATCAGTATATTTCCATTTTGGTGTAGGTTATGTTTAGGGAGCAATCGGTTAAAACATGGTATCCGCCATTTTGTCTCGAAAAAATCCTTGCACAGATTTTGAACACGGACACTGCACTATATTGCAATCGATCAATACAAAATAAGAAACTATGAACTTTGGAACAGAATTCGAAAAATATGCTGTAAAGCACCGTGGTATTAGTAGCAATACCCTTGATGGGTACATGAAACATAGCGTAACCAACCTTACACCAAACGTAATTGAGGAGCGCCAACTACACGGAACCGTAATAGATGTATACAGCCGCCTCATGATAGACCGAATCATTTTTTTAGGTTATCCTATTATGGATGAAGTAGCAAATATTGTAACAGCGCAATTGCTCTTTTTGGAAAGTCAGGACGCACATCGTGATATTCAAATGTACATCAATAGCCCTGGAGGTAGCGTGTACGCAGGTTTGGGTATGTACGATACCATGCAGTTTATCCGTCCAGACATCGCCACTATTTGTACTGGCATGGCGGCTAGTATGGGAGCCGTTTTGATGGCAGCCGGAACCACTGGCAAACGTACGGCTCTTAAACATAGTCGTATCATGATCCATCAACCGAGCGGTGGTGCTATGGGGCAAGCAACCGATATCGAGATTACCGTTAATGAAGTAAAGAAACTGAAAAAGGAACTGTACGACATATTAGCCTACCACTCTGGCCAAACTGCTGAGCAAATACAACAAGATAGTGATCGTGACAAATGGCTTACCGCAGCGGAAGCGAAAGACTATGGATTAGTGGATGAAGTGTTGTTCATCAACCCAAGAAAAGAAAAGAAATAATAGAAAGCTACAAGCTGAAAACTAAATATTCTCATTCCAAAATATTAAAACATATGATGACTAACATTTCATATAGAACCCGTTTTGAAGACGAAGACGAACCTAAAGAATTACCGGAATTGCCTGAAAACCCGATGGAGAAGATGGTGAGTGGCTGGCAGTTCGACAAAAAATTTATAGAGCAACGTAAAATATTCCTGTGGGGTGTAGTAGACGATAAAAGTTCGAAAGACCTTACTGCACGCTTGCTTTATTTGGACGCTATCGATCCAGGTAAAGAAATCACTTTTTACATTAGCAGCCCAGGCGGTATGGTTACCAGCGGCATGGTGGTGTACGATACGATGCAGATGATCAGCAGCCCTGTTAGCACTGTATGCATGGGTATGGCAGCAAGCATGGGAAGCATTTTATTGAGTGGCGGAACGAAAGGGCGTCGCTTTATTTTCCCACATGGAGAAGTGATGATACACCAACCGAGTGGTGGGGGACGCGGTACCAGCGCTGATCTTGAAATTATGGCAGAACAAATTCGCAAGACCAAAGAAATGGGCGCCAAAATATTGGCCGACAATTGCGGTCAACCTTTCGAAAAGGTGATGAAGGATTTCGATCGTGATTATTGGATGGATGCCAACGAAAGCGTAGCCTACGGCATCGTAGACGGTATCTTGGATAAAATCTAAGTAAATATTTTATAGTAAAAAAAGCGGCCATAGCAATATCGGCCGCTTTTTTTGTGGCGGATAATTTTCAAATCAAAGACGTTGGTGATAAAGCATCTATTTCTATATCTTTATTCAATGGAGATTATTACCAATATCAATCAATTAGATGTAAACAAGCGATATA
>Ga0247739_10000703_pt1 | contig 11954 bp, 9 predicted proteins | sample UWRJL058202B2_FD_180943 | JGI IMG/M metagenome (GOLD analysis project Ga0247739, IMG submission 180943) | Plant litter microbial communities from Arlington Agricultural Research Station in Wisconsin, United States - UWRJ-L058-202B-2 | ecosystem: Environmental > Terrestrial > Plant litter >... | reverse complement strand
AACCGCCATTGATAAATAAACGTTCGTCCGGCGCTTGTACCAGAAAGCGTTCATCGTATGTTGGTGCTACCGTATTCACATCTCCTTTCAGCACACCTAGCTCGGCTAATAAAAGACGCACATAAGTCGCATCTTGTCCTGGCAAAGGTAAATAGTGCGCGCCCCAAGGAAACGCACCAACTGAGTTGCGACCAGATCGCGCGTTGCCGCCTGCAACAGATTCCAATTCAAGTATTTGAAAATCTTTAATGCCGTTGCGCTGCAACCACCAGCCACAACTGAGGCCTGCGATACCTGCGCCGATAATTAAAATAGGAATATTTATTTCTTTACTCGCGGGAGGAAAATTACCGTCACGCAATTTGTGGCCGATACTTTGATCCGGCCCGAGTAATTGCCCGCTCGGCAAGACTGGCGTTCGTTGATTACAACCCACAAACAATGTTGCGCTGCTGCCTATTAAAAAGTCGCGCCGGGTGATGTGCTTTATCACCGGATTGCCGCTCCCCACTCTTGCTCAAAAACTCGAACCAGCGCCTGGTTATCCAGACGATTAATTTCCTGAATATCGGATTGCATATCTTTTGGAAAAATAAAAAGAATAGGCAAAGTGGAGTTGTTTAGAAAGCGGGTTTGAACTGGAATTGTTGTTGGCGGCGCATAGGGTTTTTCACTCAGCAGCATAAAACCCCACTCGCCAAATGACGGCACTAATGCATGGTACCCGGTGGTAATAAAACCGGCTGCACGCGCCGTGTTATGCACCATCCAATAAGATTTCGGTGCATACAAAGGTGAAGTTGTTTGCACTACCGCGAGGCCTTGTGGGCGTAAATGACGGCGCAACATTTGGTAAAAAGTTACGGTGTAAAGTTTGCCGAGCGCATAATTTGTGGGGTCAGGAAAATCTACCACAATTGCATCATAACTCTGTGCTTGTGCCTCCATCCATCGCAAAGCATCTGCATTGATAATTTCAACTTTGGGCGATTGTAAACTTAAATTGTTTAGCTTACTGAGCACGTTGTCGTTCTTAAAAAGCTGCGTCATTTGTGGATCAAGATCTACCAACGTAATGTGCTCAATCTGGGAATATTTGAGCAGCTCTCGCACTGCCATACCATCGCCCCCACCTAAGACTAAAACATCTCGTGCATGAGGTAAGGTTGCCAAGGCCGGGTGCACTAACGACTCGTGATACCGATACTCGTCGCGTGAAGAAAATTGCAAATTCCCATTGAGAAATAATCTGAAATCATCTCGCCAACGAGTTAACACAATACGTTGGTAGGGTGTTGATTGCGTATAGATAATATCGTCGCCATACATTTTAATTTCAGAAAAGCGCATCAGTTTTTCTGCACCAATAAATCCGCCAGTGAGCAATGCCAGAGAAAAAATGCCGAGCGTATAATAACGGCGATAATGCGCAATAGATTCTTTGAAAAGATTGACAACCCAAATGGCCACTATCACATTAAAAGCGCCAAACATTAAAGAAGTGCGAACAAAACCGAGATGGGGTGCCAACAAAAGAGGGAATAATACAGACACTAAAAGTGCGCCCAAATAATCTACACTCAGTACCGACGAAACCAACTCAGCTAATTTTAAATCTTTTTCCAGCAACCGCATTACCAATGGAATTTCAATTCCCACTAAAATGCCAATCAGTGTTACAAGAAAATATAAAATAATTCGAAAGGGTTCACCCGCGAACGCAAAACACAAAAATAAAATAGCCGCCGAAAAACCGCCCACCAAACCCACCATAATTTCTATCATGATGAAGCGTTCGGGTATGTGATTATGAATATGACGAGATAACCAGGAACCAACTCCCATGGCGAATAAGTAGGTACCAATCACCGTAGAAAACTGCGTTATGGAATCACCGAGTAAGTAACTCGAAAGTGCGCCTGCGACCAACTCGTAAATCAAGCCACAGGATGCAATAACAAAGACTGAAACCAATAACGCGAATTGCATGAATAATCCTAAAGGGGCCTAACTGAAGCGGACATTTAACCGAGCCCTTTAAATCGTGGATAGAAATTGCCCATAAAAAATCATAGTTAACGAAAAATTTACCCCGCAATAGAAGCCGCAATAATTATTGCAATACTAATGCACATGGCAGCCACTATCGTTGCAAGCGCCTGGTTCTTATCTTCAATAATACTTTTCCATAATTGGTATGGCGTTAGTTTGTCGATGATAATGAAACAGAGCCAGAAAATAGCAACGCCCATTAATGAATACGCCAATGAAGCGCCAAGGTAATGCAAAGCTAAAATATCGTTCATGGTATTTTCTTCCTAGACTAAAAGTAAATTATTTGTGGTGAATAGTGTTCGTACGATTGAGGTGTAGACCACTGGCATTTTCACGCTGATTTTCGTCAGACCCCATAACCGCATATCCGTAATATTCAGCATAGGTAAATGCAGATACGACAAGCGTACAAAGCGCAAGATAGAAACGAAATAAAGTAAATTGTTTTAATATTTTCATAGGTATTAAGAATCGCTCCAGGGGTGATCGCTATTATCCCAACGGCGCTTTTCAAAAAAATATTTATTGAGCCCCGCAGCTACCGGCCCAAGTACTAACACAAAAAAGGCCAACCAAAAATTTGAGCTCGATTCGCCATGAATTGCTTTAATACTCACATTTACATCAGGCCGTACATTAGCATCTGTTTCGCCATTCACCTCAAGTACATAAGTGCCTGCAGTTACATTACTGAGTAGAGCACTATCACCTCTGGAACCTTCGCTCCATGAGCCATCACTATCGTAACCAGAATAATAAGACACCTCGCGATTCATGACGCGCGTTTCGCCAGTCTCTTGATTGGTTAAACGATACTCAAGCGAAACCCATTGATTTTGCAAATTCGTATTGGCATACACCTTAAAAAAACTATGGGAAGCTTTCAAAACAAAGGGTTCACTTACCAACTCGGAAGCGTTCGCATTTTTATTCATTTCCAAATGATTAAACGTAATGGTTTGATTTTTTGGAAGTACCAACATATCCGCTAAAATTACAACAACCATGGATAGCAAAAATGCCGTGATGTAACCCAGTATCGCTGGCGACGGTTGATTGATACCATTGCCTTTGCGACGGGCTTCCATAACATTAAATGCAGCAGCAACTTGCGCGCCTTCTAAATAGGTTCCTTGACTCCACACAATTTCTTTCTTACTTTTTTCTCTGGAAATAATGTACGGCGGGCAAATGTAATCACTGTAATCTACAATATCACCACGTTTTACTTGCCAGTAAAACTCACCCAAGACAGAAACCACGATGGTTCTGTAATCCGCAAAGTGTTTATAGATGCGCGAATTGTACGAAATTTTTGTTGTCACAAGAGAAGGTGTTGTAGCTGGCCGAACAAATGTCCAATGTCCTTGTGAACACACCAGCCAACGCACACCTTCTGAAGGATTGTAGAGTAGATACTCGTCCCAAATATCGCCACCACCTGACAGGCGTAAAACGCCAATCACTTCGTAACTATGCCCTTGTAAAACACCCGTGCTACCCAGAGGAATATGCAATTGTAATTTAGCGGTAGTTTGACTGTAAGCAGTCACTAATTTGCCGCTCGCAGAAACATTATTTGCTACACCGCAGGAGCTGCAAGCCACCAACAATGATGCAGGATTGCGCAAACTAACTGCATTGCCACAACCGCTACAACGCAACGCCTCGGTTACTTTTTTCTGAAGTGGTGTACCGTTGCGAGACTCAAACTCCAATTCATCGAGAGAGATTGTTTTGCCCGTATAAAGTTTTGGTAAATCATCGCTGTAATCCAGGCTAGCGAAACTGCCGCCCTCGCCCACGAGATCAATAAAATCAGCGAATTCACCAGGCGTTGCTACAAATGGAATCTCACCTTCTGTTGCAATGCAACTTGCGTTTTCAATATTGCTTACGGTGTAATATTTTCCATCCAGCAGCACTTGTTGCCCCAAACTCAAACTGGAAAATTCAGGCAAGCTCTCTGAACTGGTGCTTGGTACTGTGAGATAAAATGATCCCGAACCTTCACCGAGCCAGCAGGTGCGGCTATTACCTAGTTGCAATAGCCATTCATTCCAAACCCCTTCGCCAAATTTTTGTTGTAAACGACCAATGATCGTAAAATCTTTTTTCTGATATTTGCCGCGCAAACCGAGGTGAAATGGCGAAAGATCATCGGCGAGCACAGCCATTTCGCCAATTGACTCCCACGTCATATCGGTACGCACCAGCGTACTGCGACAGAAAGGGCAAACTGCTTGAATACTTGAGCGGCTGAAAATAGGAACTTGTGCACCACATGATGCACAAGCCGTAGTGCGCACTGCTTGTTTTACGTCCGTAACCATAATTAAGCTAATTTTCCGTGTAAATTTTTATTTGAAATTATTTTGATCTCCGTTTTATAGCTTACTTAATATATCCGCCTTTTTAGTTGCAAACTCCGCCTCACTGATTACACCTTTGGTCATCAAGCCATGTAATTTTTCGAGCACCTGCAAAGGATCTTCTGCCTGCTGTTCTTGCACATGAATTTGCGGCTGTGTTTGTGCTTGTGTTTGTGGTGACGTTACGCCGTTCATCGCGCCCATCATATTTTGCGCCATCGCCATGCCCGCCCCCAAACCGGCGCCCGCGCCTGCCAAACCGCCTTCATTAGCTGCAGCAACAGGAATACTTTGCGCAACCTGATATTGCGTAAGATTTTGCAGATTACCAGCGATATTCATACCTATGCGCTGATCAAGAACTTTTTGCAATTCTTCAGGCAATGAAAGATTTTGCAAAATAAATTCTTCCAACTGCAAACCAATTTGCTGAAAAGCCTGTTGCAAACGCTCGTGCATGGCTTTTGCCAGCACATCCTGATGTGAAGCCAGATCTATAAAAGCCACTTTGCTATTTGCGATATGGTCGCTCAGAGTAGCAACAACAAGACTCAGCAACTGACCATCCAATTCATGAACGCTGTAAGTTGGGCGGGTGCCAGAAATTTCGCGATAAAAAATAACCGGGTCTTGAACGCGGTAGCTATAAACACCAAACGCGCGCAAACGCACAATACCAAATTCAGAATCACGCAAGGTTATAGGATTGCTCGTACCCCACTGACGATTAATTTGTCGTGTGGTGTTAAAAAAATACACGTCCGATTTGAACGGAGAATCAAATAATTTATCCCAATTCTGGAGATTGGTAAGTATGGGCAGAGTTTGGGTATTTAATGTAAAAGTGCCCGCTTTAAACTGATCGGCAACTTGTCCCTCATTAACAAAGAGCGCAAGCTGGGTATCGCGCACAACCAGCTGTGCACCATTTTGAATTTCAAAATCCTGCATGGGAAAGCGATAAGCCAGCAAGCCTTGCGAGTCGTCAGTCCAGTGAATAACATCAATAAACTGCTTCTTAATAAAATCAAAAAGACTCATATTTTTCTCCTTTCATCCAATGATTGTTTATTTGTTCGAACTATTTTTTCAAGCTATTTTTTGATGTTTAAAACACGATGTTTAAAACGAAATGCCCGGTTTTTTAAATTCACGATTCTCAGGAACCCCGCGCTTGCACTCTGTAACCTTAACCTGCTGCGCTTCAAAAAAATTATTTAAAGATTCCAACGCTAAATAAGGATTACTTGATCCGCACATAAAAATATCAACAGCGACATAATCAATTTCCGGCCAGGTGTGAATACTCATATGCGATTCCGCCAAAATCGCTACGCCTGTTACACCCGCATCTTCACCAAAACTATGCAATTGAATATTTAATAAAGTTGCACCGCAAGCTGTAACAGCTTTTTTAAACGCTGCTTCGATTGCGGAAACATTTTGCAATTTATTGCTGTCCTGATTTTGAGTGATACCCCAATAATCCACTAGCAAATGTGTGCCGGGGGCGAATTGATCCATAGTCCAGTCTAGCTCCGAAGAATTTTTACGCAATTCTACCTGAGAGATGAAAGATAAAAACGGTAAATCCTCATCAGATATACCGTTCATGTAAAAGAGTGGGAAATTTTCTGGCACTACGCATTTCGCTGACCAAATGACGTTGACAACAGCCTTGATAAGATCCTTAAAAAGTGGCGCCAAAGCGTAGCTAAAAATGGACGAGTCTGTGGTCGTCAACTACGCTAAAAATCATACACACCACTATTTTTAGCGCTTATCCCTCCATGTTAAATCTGTTTATTACTGACCCAGATCCAGCCTTGCTGCTGCATGGCACCTATAAACCGTGGATGGTTTGCCTTTCTATTCTGATTGCCATAGGTTCTTCATACATTGGTTTGCAAATTGCGGCTATGGCGAGTCGTGCACCTAAAGGTTTTCACGTACAAATTGCGCTGCTGACCGGCTCCCTGGCTATGGGCGGCGGGATTTGGTCCATGCACTTTATCGGCATGCTCGCATTTCGTGTGGGCGACCATGTGCATTACGATCCTATGGTCACGCTCGGTTCTATGGTGCCGTCGGTATTTGCATCATGGGTGGCGCTGCAAATGTTGGCGAAGGAAACGATAAGCAGAGAGCGTTTATTATGCGGCGGAGTATTAGTCGGAGCCGGAATTGGCACCATGCACTACTCCGGTATGGCCGCCATGCATATGGATATGACGCTCAAGTACGACCCCTGGTGGTTTTGTTTTTCGATTTTAGTCGCCGTACTACTCGCGGTATTGGCATTATGGATTCGCTTTGGATTGCGCGAACAAAGCTGGCTAAGCAAGCTGCAAAAGAATCTTCTGGCAAGCACGGTGATGGGTTTTGCCATTGCGGGAATGCACTATACAGGCATGAAAGCAGCGCGCTTTATCGGCGTTGCAAACAACACAGTGGATACCACTTCAAACCATATTTTCCTTGCTTCTATTATCACTGCCATAACTGTAGCGCTCAGCGTATTTGCGCTTGCTGGGAATCTGCTACTGCGCTATCGACAACTTTACGTTCAACTTCAAGGTAGCGAATCTCGTTTACGCGAGCGCGAGCAACAATACAGTAGCCTGATCAGCAATATGCCGGGTATTACCTTCCGTTGTGAATTTGCGCCGCCGTGGCGAACGCTTTTTATTAGCGACGCAGTACAGCGTGCTACGGGCTGGAATGCTGAAGATTTTATGTCTTACCAAATTAATCTGGGTGATGTTATTCACCCCGGCGATATGGAGCGAATCAATAAACAGTTGCAGGATGCCTTGGCCAATAAACAGTCTTTATATTGCGAATACCGCATTATTCACCGCAACGGTGCCGAGCATTGGGTGTCGGAAACGTCTTGCGGTGTTTACGATGAGAGCGGCAATACCATTTGGATCGACGGCGTCATCATTGATATCACCGACTCGATACAGCGTGCCCGCGAATTCGAAGGTGTAGTGCAATCCATCGGCCGTGCGCTCGCGGTGGCGGAGTTTGATATGGACGGCAAAATCATTGCCGTTAACGAAAATTTTCTGCACCTGACCGGTTACGAAAAAGCAGAATTGATTGGCCAACATCATCGAACACTCTGCGCGCATGAAGAAGCAGATAGCGATGACTACAAGGCGTTTTGGCGCAAGCTTAACGACGGGAACTTCCAGAGTGGAGAGTTCTGCCGCATTGGCCGTGAGGGAAATCTCGTTTGGATTCAGGCCGCTTACAACCCTATTCTAGATGCGAGCGGAAAGCCTTGGAAAGTTTTCAAAGTCGCTATTGACCTCACTGATCGCAAAGCCATGGAACACGACCTGATGATTGCGAAGGATCGAGCAGAGGAAGCGGCGGTTGCTAAGGGGATGTTCCTTGCAAACATGAGTCATGAAATACGCACGCCGATGAACGCGATTATTGGTTTCACCGAGCTCTTAATAGACTCGCCGCTGAATCCCATGCAATACAAACATATGCAGACGGTTCGCCAATCGGCACGATCACTCCTTGGTTTGCTGAACGATATTTTAGACACTGCCAAGTTAGAGCGCGGTGCTTTGGAACTGGACAACAACGTCTTCTCGCTAAAATATCTTTGCGAACAAATTCTTAACGAGATGCATTTGCAGGCGGATAAAAAAGGCTTGCAGCTCAATCTCGAATACCCGCCGGAATTAAACGAACACGTTGTTGGTGATGAGATGCGTGTTCGTCAAATACTGACCAATATGCTCGGCAACGCCATTAAATTTACGTTGAAGGGCGAAGTAAAAGTGACAGTGAGTCATGTCAATGAAGGCATTCAACTACAGGTGATTGATAGCGGCATAGGCATAGCGGCAGACCGACTCGAACATATTTTTTCACCTTTCACACAAGCTGACGCGTCCATGGCACGTCGCTTCGGCGGCACTGGTTTAGGTACAACCATCGCCCGCCAACTGACCGAACTTATGGGCGGAAAAATTAGTGTGACTAGCCAAGAGGGACATGGAAGTTGCTTCACCATTTTTCTACCGCTGACGATTGCATCTGCAAATGAGCTGCCAGAAAAAATCACCGTCACAAAACTTAAAACCCTCAACATTCTAATCGCGGATGACGTGCTTCAAAATATCGAACTATTGGAGTCGATGCTCACCCGCGATGGGCATCAAGTCAAAACCGCCAATAACGGCCTTGATGCATGGACAAAATTCCAGCGAGAAGTTTTTGACATTATCCTCATGGATATTCAAATGCCCGAGATAGACGGATTGCAAGCCAGCAAAATTATTCGCGACTGGGAGCAATTACAAAAACGCACACCGACACCGATCATCGCACTTACAGCGAGCGTGCTACCTAAAGACCGTGAAGATGCATATCAAGCGGGAATGAATGGATTTGCATCCAAACCCATCGATAAAACTGCGCTTTATATGGAAATCGCGCGCTGCCTGAATCCGAATTCTGCTAATCAAAATACTCAAGTATCAACCGATCGAATTACCTCAACAAATTCTGTAATTGATATCGCTGCCGCTGAAGCACGCTGGGGGAACAGAGATCGCCTATTCAAAGCCATTGCGCAATTTTGTGAAGAATTCAAACGCAATCCATTGCCAATAGCGAGTAGCGATAAAGCACTCGCACACAAATACAAAGGCACAGCAGCAAATCTTGGCCTAAATCAGGTCGCGCACATATTGGCGGATGTTGAACAAATTGAATCGCCGCGACAGTCTCAACTTGCCGCATTGTCACGAGCGATTACTGACGTGGAGGCGAAAATACGTGTACAGGTTTCAACGCATTTTTATGACCAGAATAGTGAAGTTCGTGAGCAGGAAAATTCAAAACAGTTTGATGTTCCGTTTGAACTCCTCAAGCGTGTTGTCATCGCTTGCGAGCATTCAACGATTGATGACGCGAGCTTGGAAGAATTAAAAACACTCATGCCAGCTAACGATTGGACGCAACTGGAAAACACGTTGGATCAATTCGATTTTGATGCCGCGACCGCCCTATTGGAGAATTGGATTAATAACGCCGCTTGGGTAAAACGACCATCTGAAGGTACAAGAGAAGCAATATGATTCCACATCGCGATAGCCGCCCAACGCTGTTGATCGTCGACGACGAACCTATAAATTTGCAGGTTCTGCGGCAGATACTGCAGCAAGACTATCAACTAATTTTCGCCCGCGATGGCGAGAAAGCCTTAGCACTTGCTAAATCAGAACAACCGCAATTGATCTTGCTAGATATCATGATGCCCGGCTTAACTGGTTTGGAAACCTGCGAACGACTTAAACAAAATTCCGATACGCAGAACATCCCGGTTATTTTTGTCACAGCACTTGCCGATGATCGCGATGAGACCGAAGGCTTTGCTGTGGGCTGCGTGGATTACATCACCAAACCTGTGAGCGCACCCATTGTGCTCGCACGCGTGAAATCGCAATTGTCATTGGTCAGCGCAAAAGTTTTGCGTGAAACGCGTCTTCAAATTATCCAACGACTTGGTCGCGCCGCTGAATATAAAGACAACGAAACCGGTTTGCATGTTATCCGCATGAGCCACTACGCCCGTGAAATTGCGCTCGCTGCCGGAATGGATTTTGCGGACGCCGAAGAATTATTTAACGCAGCGCCACTACATGACGTTGGCAAAATGGGAATACCCGATGCCGTGTTACAAAAACCCGGCAAACTTACTCCGGACGAATGGGAAGTCATGAAAAGCCACGTGCTAATCGGCGCAGAAATTATCGGCGATGACGATTCATCACTCTTAAAGCTAGCAAATCGTGTCGCGCTTTATCACCACGAAAAATGGGATGGCACCGGCTATCCACATGGCCTCGCTGGCGAAGCCATTCCACTCGAAGCCCGCATAGTCGCCCTCGCCGATGTATTCGATGCCCTCACAAGTAAACGCCCCTACAAAGAACCATGGACAATTGAAGACACAACGAATTACATCCTTAACGAATCCAACAAACAATTTGATCCGGAATTAGTAAAAGCATTTCAAATAGCACTGCCGAAAATTATTGAAATACGTGGTGGGTTGCTTGACCCGTAGAATAAAGAAAATTTTCAATACTAAAACTTATCATCATCCATTTTTACGTTTTATTAACCAAAATAATTTTAGCGTCCAAACTGTATAACTCCGAAGCCAGCTACGTATCCTGACTAAGCTTATGACTGGATTTAGTTTTTTGTAGGTAAATAGTTTCATATCCGGAGTTATACAGCAAAACCCAAAATCACTTGGCTTTAAAATGTGCGGGTTATATAGTTGGCGCTGTTTAATAAACTATTATGAAATCTCAAGGAGTGCAAATGGAGAGTTTTTTAAAGAATAAAGATTTATATAAAGAGTCTATACAAAGCTTTAGTTATTTAATGCTGGTGGCCGGCTTGGCGCGACTAATGGCTCCGTTAATAAAAGGAGAGTCTTTGTGGATTATTCTTCTATTCTCATTTTCAATTATGGCCCTTCTTTGTTTTGTTATTGGCTATATAATTTTACATGTCATTGTTCCAATAACTAAACTCTATTTTCCAAGTTTTCTTGGGCCAGCAGATCCACCAAACCCTTCGATAGAAAAATCTTGGAAAAGAGCAATTTCTTTAGAGTTATGGGTTTTTCTATTACTTTCATTCGCAATAATATTTATTTCAAGTATTCTGCTTAGGGCAGCTGTTAAAATTGCCGCTACCTAATTCATAACAAATCGTTGCAGCTCGCACACTTCGTGTGCTGGACAGTTTTAAGTCGCAGTTTTAGCTAGGCGCCCCCATGGGTTTGCTGCGCAAAAGTATTCTATAAAACCACAATTTAAAAACTGCCGCTGAACTCGGCGTTAGAACATTTCCCATAAAGAAAATATTTTAATTAAGGAATGAAAAATGAATGTAATCTCTACTATTCAAGTATTAAAGAAACTCTATTTAGCTGATTTATTCCTTTTGCTGCCTATTTTATATAGTTTTAAAGTTGCAGTTAACGATAAAGATTTTGCCCAAATGGCTGTTACCGTTTGTTTAGTGTTTTTTGCGTGGGGATTCAGTATTTTAAAGTCAGCGAGGCATATCGCAAAAATTTCAACCGTTGAAAACTCAGCAGTTTAGGTTCCGAGTAATTTTTAAATATATTTATACGTTAGCGAGTCTTTCGACCAGAAGCCATTATATAGGGGTGTTTTTTTTGCAGCCTCTATAGCTTCAATTAAAATTTGCTTTTAATTATCGCGACTACATAGAAGTGAAATCGCCAAAAATTTTTTATAACAAGCGACTGTGGTGTCAACAATTAAAATCTAATCATGGCACCACTCCTTTTTATCTCTTACCATCGCATTCAAAATCGTAATAAGTTTACGCATGCATGCGACTATCGCAACCTTTTTATGTTTACCTTGCTCAACTAGTTTTTTATAAAAGTGTTTGATAACAGGATTACATTGCGTTGCACTCAATGTCGCCATGTAGAGCATTGTTCTC
>Ga0247739_10000702_pt1 | contig 11966 bp, 10 predicted proteins | sample UWRJL058202B2_FD_180943 | JGI IMG/M metagenome (GOLD analysis project Ga0247739, IMG submission 180943) | Plant litter microbial communities from Arlington Agricultural Research Station in Wisconsin, United States - UWRJ-L058-202B-2 | ecosystem: Environmental > Terrestrial > Plant litter >... | reverse complement strand
GCTGGTCCGCCCAAAGCTCCAACCAAAGCGGGACCTCGGCCGCGGGCCGCTCGGCTCGTCCGTCCCATGGCCGCCACGACAGGCGTCGCGGTCCCTGTCGTGGCGCCCGCCATGCCCTCGCCGGTTCCGGAACCCGGAGGCGCGACCCTTCAGTCCGTCGGCCGTGACGCCTGCCGTTGGCCGCTTGGAGATCCGCTCACGACCGGATTCTCCCTGTGCGGGAACCGGGTCGAGCGAGGCGCCTATTGTGGGGCGCACGCGCAGATCGCCTATCGGCCGGTGCGCGACACGCCGCAGAGCCTTGAGCGTCTCGCGCGGCTGCGTTGAGCGAGCTTCGCCGTCGCCACGCCAAGGCTACATTCCCGTCCTAGACAATCTCCACGGCGGCCTCGATGAGGTCGCCGTCTTGTTTTGTCCGGGGGCCGCGAGCCCCCGCCTTTGGCCCTTGGCCACACGAGGTTACCCATGGCCGCTCCCGCCGCCGAACTGAAAATCGCCCGTCAGATCCTGGGGTGGGACGCCCTGACCATGGGCCGCGCCCTCCGCCTGGCCGGCACCCCGGAAAAGCTCGCCGCCCGCGTTCTCGATATGGAGGCCGGCAAGCGTGATATCAGCGGGCCTGTCCAGGTCGCCATGGAAGCCTTTCTCAGCGGATGGCGGCCGACGGGCTGGTCCGAGACGACCGAGAGGTCGGCGGGTCTCGCCCGCTAGGGGGCGTTGGTCCTGATCAGTGGACCGTCTGCCAGCCCATCATCGGTTCGACGTCGTGAGAGCCATCCTGCTGGACGAGCAGTTCGACGTCCCGACCGGCGCGATGCAGTCGCTGCGTGAGTTCCAGACCGGCCTCTTCGGCATCGACCCGATAGTCGTACTGGCCGACCCTGCGATCGTCCTTCATCACCCGCCATCCGCCCTGGACCCGCAGCACCGCGATCGTGATCTTCTCCATGAGGGGCTCCGTTCGAACAGGGGCCGGCGACCTAGCACGCACCTCGGCGATCTCGCCACCGGACAGGATGTCTCTATGCCTGCGGCGCCCTCGCCTCTCTCCGGCTGCGGGGCGTCGTCGGCTCGCCGACGTCGACGGACGGGAAGATCGCCGTCCGTTCGTCCGCATCGGCGCGACGGCGCCGAAGGGTGTCGTCGTCGCGAAGGGCGACGACGACTTGCCCCCACACAACGCCCTCCGATTTTGTCAGATCACCCCGGAAGTCAACGGCTGCGCCGTTCCCCTCCACGGACGACAAGCGGTCGTCCGCTCCGGTGACTGCCGGGGACCCCGATCTGGCCAAAACCGGGGTCGTTGCGCATGGGGCGCTCGACATTCTCAAGGAATGTTCCAATGACCCACTTCAACACTGCTTCCTCCGCCTTCACCCCGAAGTCCGACTCCGCCTTCGACGACCTGTCGGCCTCGCTGGGCGATCCGCGTCCGCACCCGACCGAGGAGGCCCTTGTTCAACTCGGGCGCGCCCTCATGACCGAGCTGGTCGATGTGATCTCCGACACGGCGCTGGAAGATTATCAAACGATCCTCGGAGAGGCCCTGATCGGCGCCTTCCATTCGGCGGCCGGGCGGATCGAGAGAGACGCGGACCGGGCGCGCGATATGATGCGATCACTCAACCGGGACTTCGACGGATCGGAGGCGGCCGACACCGAACTTCAGGAAGCCACGGCGAAAGCGAGGGCGGGCGACGCGGCGACGCAGGCCTGCGAACTGATCCGGGATGCGGCGTCGGAAACCTGGACCGTCGCGACCGGGGAGGTCTGGACGGCTTGGCGGGGATCGCGGCGCGGAACGCATCTGACGGCGGCGCAGCTGGAGGCGAAGCAGGCGATCCGGGCGATCAAGAACAGGCGTTCGGGAGAGGCCGATCCGGGCGGTCCGGTGGTCGCCTTCCGGGGCGCGCCAACGGCGGATACGTCTCAGGACGCGGGGCGAATCTTCGACGCGCTCAACTGGGCGAAATCGGAGTGGCCGGACATGGCTCTGGCGACGACGGGTGCGAAGGGCTCCGAGAAGCTGGCGATCAAATGGGCCCAGCAGAAGGGGGTAAAGCTGATCCTCGCCCGGGCGGATTTCGATACGCACGGCAAGGCCGCTCCCTTCCGGGCGAACGACAAACTGATCGCGCTTGAGCCGGAGGTCTGCCTGACCCTGGTCCATTCGGTCTCGGGAGTGAGAGAGGATCAACGGCCGTTCGGACCGGCGCTCAATCTCGGACAGAAGGCGATGGAGAACGGAGTCCGACACGTGGCCATCAAGGCCCGGGCCGCCTGACGCGATGAAACTGAAATCAACGACCCGCTCGGCTTCGGCCGGGCGGGTTTTTGTTTGTCATCCGGGGGCGATTAGCCAGCTTGGTTAGCTGCTGACGTCCGTGGAGCAACCTGACCTCGCGACCGCGACGACTGTTGATCGCTGGTGTCCGGATTTGATGACGGTGGCTGAATTCTTGGAAATAGGGGCTTAGGGCAAGATAAAAGGAGGGTTTGCGCCGTTCTGTTTTGCCCTTTTCCGTCCGATAGTTGTCGTCTGGTTTCCGAAGGGCCGTGACTTGTCCTGAGTTGTCACGGACGGAGAGGATGGGAGGCGCGCGATGTCGGTTCGTATGGCCATCGAAGCCAGGCTCACCCGGCCGGAATCCGGCGATGACACCGGCCTTCGGTTTCGGCTCCCGGGAAAGCTGAAGTCCGACAAGACCAATGTGCGCGTGGCCATGTTCCAGCGTCTGGCGGCCTCTCGACTGTTCGCCCACGGTGACCGCTCAGGGGTACTCAGGTCCGCCCAGACGCGGTCAGGGCGACCCTTCCGCCTCGACGTCAAACAGCGGGTGATCGTCAAGGCTCTGGTCGCCAGACATATGGGCAGGGGCGCTGATCGGGCGGCGGCTCTGGCGCGACATGTCTCCTACCTCGGCCGGTCAGGAGCGGGTCTCGAAGGCGAAGCGCCGAGCTTTTTCACAAGCGCCCGGGACGGCGTCGATGCAGGCGCTGTGACCGAGGGATGGTCGCAGGATCGTCACCACTTTCGCTTCATCATCTCGCCGGAACACGGCGACCGAATCGCCGACCTCAAGGACTATGCCCGCGACGTCATGGGGCGGGTCTCCGACGACCTCGGGCAGGCGCGTCTGGACTGGGTCGGCGTCTGCCATTTCGACACCGACCAGCCCCATGTCCACGTCCTCATCCGGGGGCGGCGCGACGACGGTCGCGACCTCGTCATTCCACGCGACTACGTCGGCTACGGCTTTCGGGCGCGGGCGCAGGAGGTGGCGCAGGAACGGTTGGGCGACCTGAGCCGGCAGGACGCCGAGAAGCGCATCTGGAGAGAGACGGAAGCCGACCGGTTCACCGCCTTCGATCGGCGGTTGATGGTGGGGATGGCGGCGGACCGGACCGTGGCGGACGGTATTGGCGGTCATGACGCCTGGGCGGCGCTGACGCGAGGTCGACTTCAGCATCTTGAGCGACTTGGGCTGGCAACCCGGGTGGGCCAGCGGTTTCGCCTGGCCGAAGACATGGAGCCCCGGCTGAAGCGTCTGCAGCTGTCGCGGGACGTCATCCGCACGATGAACCAGCGTCGTCTCGAGGGCGCGCGTGACGTCCAGCAGCTCGAGGGTCGGCCTGTGACCGGCAGGGTGGTCAAGACCGGCTTCCACGATGAGCTCGGTGCGTCGCCCTTCGTCGTGGTCAGAGGCGCCGATGGTGGTGAGCACTATGCGCGCCTTGGGGTCGGCAAGTCGGCGCCTGCGATGGGCAAGACGGTGACCTTGGAGATGGATGCGCGAGGGATGGCGACGGTCGCCACGCTCGGCCGGGGGGCGGGTCTGGCGCGGTGACTGCCGCCCTAGGCTTCTGGCCGGTCTAGGGGGCCGAGGTAGAGTTCGGGGGTCGCCGGGAAGTTCGGGTCGACGGCCAGGGCGCGAAGCAAGGCGACGTGCCAGTCGTTGCGGCCGCGCAGGGCTGCGAGGCTGTTCGCCGAGTTCTCGAGGAACGCCCGGAGCAACGCGTCGCCGCCTGCGGTCCGGATCTGCAGGATGGCGACACGCTGCTCGGACAGATAGCCATTGATCCGTTTCGGATAGCGTTCATTGAGCTTCAGCCGGTCGAGCTGAAACTGAAGGCGAGCGGCGAGCGGAGCCTCGATGTCCGTGGGATCGATTCTGAAGGCGACCTCCAGCGCGCCGGTTTCGAACCGGACATCAGCCTTGAGGAAGTCCCGGTCCGGCAGGACCTGGAAATAGGGATGGATGAACCCGGGCGCTTCCCCGTCGGCCTGGCCCGGGACCACCGTCCTCTTGGCCGTGTTGCAGGGGTTGCAGCTCGGGATCAGGTTGCGGGGATAGATCGCCAGTTCGCCGTAGCGGCTGCGCGGCAGATAGTGGTCGAGATCCCTGGGCTCGCCGAAGCCGCAATAGGGGCAGTAGCCCGCCGAGGCCAGCAGGCGCTCCCGGAGCGCCGCGAGGCGACCCCCGATCTGGACCTGCCCATAGGCGTCGTGAAGGATTGCGCGGGCGCCGTTGAGGCTCGCCGGCGTCAGGCCGTCTCCGGGTTGACCCGCGAGATCCTCGTAGAGCTGGTAAACCGCATGGATCGCCTCGCGTTCGACGGGCGAAAGCGCATAGACCGGCACGCCGCTGGCGAAGGTGAGGGCGCGAGTCAGTTCGGCGTCGAGATCACCCGGCGCTTCCGGGGCCAGAGTCCACATCTCAGGTCTGCTTGCCCGCCAGCAGGGTCATGACGAACGCCCGGGCCTGCAGGCTCAGGCCGGTCCTGAACAGGCGTTCGATGTGGTCAAGCGACAGGCCCCTCTCGACCAGGGCGGCGAGGGTCTTGTGGAAGTCGGTCGCTTCCGCGCCCAGGCCAAAGACCTCGATGGTGATCTCGCCGAGGCTCTCGCCATAGGTTTCGATCGCCGGCGGACGGATGCGGGTCTCCCCCGCGCGCCGGACCACGGCGATATGCTGTCCGAGCGTTTCCTGCACCACCACGGGGGAATGGGTGGCCACCACCGCGAAGGCGTCGTTACTGGTCAGCACCAGGCGCATGGCGTGCATCAGGGCGGCCAGGAGCGGAGGATGCAGGTGGCTTTCGGGTTCGTCGAACAGCACGATCGACTTGGGCTCGGTGAACGCGACCAGCGACGCGGCGGCGTGCATGACGATCTTGTGGCCAGTGCTCCAGGTCTGGAAGAGGGCAACAGGCGCCTGGAAGATCGGCCCGGCCGGGTTGGGGCCCAGGTCGGAGAAGGAGGCGTCGGAGGCCAGGATCCGGCACACTTGGGAAAACAGCTCTTGGCGGTTAGATTCCAAGATCACGCCGACGGTCGTTCCGAACTCGTCGGCTAGGGCCTGACTTGTCTTGAGGATGATCCTTTCCTGCCGATCGAGATCGATGGCCTGGATCGGATTTCCGTCTACGTCGCCGACTCCCTGGGATTGCATGATCTCGAAGCGGAGATTCCGAAGGCCGCAATAATGATAGCGGCCGGCGCCGCGCTCCATGTCGTCGAGGATCTGGTCCTGCTCAGAGAAGCCTCGCCCCGGGAGGATGAAGGCGTCGAAGGCGCTGTAGGCGAGGTTCAGCACGCGGGTGAACCCGATCCCGGGAGGCGTGATCTGGCCAAGGGCCTGGAAGACGTCGGAGCTGCGATCCTTCTGGGAGGCGTGGAGCACCCGGGCGAGACGCGAGATCAGGGTGCTCTTGCCGGCGCCGTTTCGGCCGACGAGGACGGCGATCCGGTCGGGAAGAAGCGTATTGTCGCCGGGCCAGAGGGGCGAAGGCGCGGCGAACGACAGGGTGAGCGGATCCCCCCATCCGGTAACCTGGAAGGACACCTCAAGGCCGAGGCGGGCGACACGGTCGTAGTCCCGCTCGAGGAGGACGGCCGCGTCGATCCGGAAGGTGTCCCATTCGATGTAACGGAGAACCGAGGTTCTCCAGCCCTCCTCCGCCAGGAACCCCGCGGCGTGATCCGGATGGGCCAGGGCGTCACGGAGGGCGTCGAGGATTTCCAGTTTCAGGGGCTCGGGCAGCGCCGCCAGCCGCTCGTAATAGTCGAGCCCCTGACCCAGGGATACGAAGTCGGGACCGAGCGGGCCGATCGGTCCGACCTGGAGCTGCTTGCCGTCGGCCTTGGTCTGGCCCCGGCGCAGGATCTTCACCTCCCCGATCCGCCCCGTAAACGCGGGGGTCGCGAGGTAGAGGTGATACTGGGTCATGAAACTGAAATCGTTCCAGGCGTCCTGCATGAGCGCCATGCCTTCGAACCCGGTTGGCGGGGCATTGCTCTGCGGGACGACTGTGATCTGCATCATGAAGCGCTCCTACAGGATATGGAGCGCGCAATGGTAGAGCTTCGACAGGGGTTCGCGTCGCCGCCTGCGCTCAGCCTTGATCGAGCTGTTCATCGAGAGCCCGCAGGCCGGGGTCTGCGTGGACGACGCGGAACCGCGTGGTCGAACCGGTGGACAGGATCTCGACGTCCACGCCTCCGCCGATGTGGCGCAGCGCATGGCCGTCGTCATACAGGTCGGCGACGGTGAACGGGCCGCGCTTGAGGACATCGTGGAGAAGCTGGGGGAGATCCGTCTCCGCCTCCGCCTGTCTGGCGTCGGGGTTCCACCGGATGGGGATCACCTCGACCTGGGCGCCGTAGAGCACCAGCCATTGACCTTCGCGGGTGATGCCCGACGACCGGCCTGGACCTTCGCCGAGCCTTCCCATCTGGACGAGGCTCTCGCGGACTTCGGGCCGTCGCGGTCCTGCGGCTGTCTTTGACAGGGCGACCGTGAAGCCGTCCTGGTCGGCATAGACGAACCGACGACTGTTTCCGATCTGGGCGAGATTGAACCGTGTGATCTTGCCGTCGGAGTGGCGCAGCGGGCGGCCCGTCGCCAGGGCCTCCCGGCTTGCAATGGCCTCATCCCTTACCGCGGTGTCGATGAGCATCGTCTCGAGCGGCATGCGACGCAGGCTGGCGAGGTAGCTCGGACAGATGAAAGCCAGAAGCAGGTCGGCGGCAATCGGAAGGTAGATGTGAACCCCGAGCGCCCGGAAGCCGAGGTCGCCGTTGGGCGCACGGGTCTGACGAAGGACGGGATGATCGGATGTCCAGACGCGGCAGGACCCCGCCGGCTCGATCAGCAACAGATCCTTGTCGAACAGCGCCTGGGCGATATCCGTCCGCTCGGCGATGAGGGCCATGCTCTGGCGCCGGGCTTCCTCGTCGTCGACTTCATCCTCCGGCGCGGACGCAAAGCCCATCTCGGCCATCCGCTCCATCATCTGGCGCGGCACGGATCGGAGCGTGCTGCGGACGAGAGGCGTGCGCAGGAACTGGACCGCCGCCGCATCAGCGATCTGCGCCTTGAACGCCGGTTCGATCCCTGCAACGGACCGGGTCGTCTGCAACCGATCCCCGATTGCGGCGAGCTGGTCGTCGATCGGACCGAAGGCCGTCTCGGCGTTTACGGTGGTTCCGTCGCGACGGGTCAGGCGGTTGTAGTCGGTCTCCGAACCGGCGTCGGCGATCGCCGATTTGAAGCTGCGGCCGGTCGCCTTGTCGAACACCCAGACCTGTTTGCGCAGACCGCCGATGCTGAACCGCCGCAGGGCGGATTGGGGGACGTAATGGTGGTTGCGGGACTCCTTGGGCGATCGGGTCATCCGTGCGCCTCGCTGCGCCCGGGACGTCGATCACTGAGTCGGGCCCGGGTCCCGTCCCGAAGCGCCAGCACGGGCTTGAAGCGCTCTGAAACCACCTGGGACGCACTCTCTGGCAAGAGATTTTGAATAACGCTGATTGTTACCCCGGTGTTACCCCAAAAGACAAAGGGGTTAGCAGTTTCCTGCTAACCCCTTGAAAAATTGGTGGAGCTTAGCGGAGTCGAACCGCTGACCTCTTGCATGCCATGCAAGCGCTCTACCAGCTGAGCTAAAGCCCCAATCCGAAGGTTTTGCGCCTTCGGTCGGTATCGTCCGGTTCCCTGTGGTCCCCGGCGAGGCGGCGTTAGTATGTCAGGGCGATTTTTCGATCAACCCCGATTCCACTTTTATTTTCACCGCCTCCGGATGTTCCGGAAGCACGCCGTTCGGCGGCCTCCGGAGTCCGTTGTTCGATCAGAGATCGTCGTCGTTCGAGCCCTTGGCGATGTCTTCGTCGAAGCCGTCGTCGTCTTCGTCCTCGATGAAGGGAACGGAGTCGTCGTCATCGTCGGCCAGGACGTCGTCGTCGCCGTCGGTGGAGCCCATGCCGGCCTCTTCGGACGGGTCGGCGACGGTGTCGTCCTCGTCATCGGGCGTCAGGATCGGCTCGTGGCCTTCCTGGTCGATTTCCGGGGTTGCGACGTCTTCTTCTTCATCCTCGTCGTCCGAGACCTTCTTCTCTTCGACCTGATCTTCAGCGTCGTCGGAGGCGTAGCCGCCCGGACGGCCGCGACGGCTGCGCAGCTTGATCGCTTCTTCCGGATCGAACTCTGTGTCGCATTTCGGGCAATGGGCGGGGCGACGGGTCAGGTCGTAGAATTTGGCCTGGCAGTTCGGACAGACCTGCTTGGCGCCAAGTTGGGGATCGGCCACGTGTGGGAGCCTTTGATTGGATGCGGGGATTTCGGTCGCGTCCCTTGCCACTGTGGGGGCTCGCTGTCAAAAGCCCTCTTTGGTCCCGGCGGCTGCACTGCGGCCGCGATCGTGGGGCTCACCCCCTCCATATCTCTCGTTTCGGAGCTTACGCGGGTGTCTTCCGCCTCTCATCTGACCTCGAAGCCCAGCAGCAGCCTGACCGGAACGGTCCGCGCGCCCGGCGACAAGTCCATGTCCCACCGGTCGATGATCCTGGGCGCGATGGCCACGGGCGTGACGGAAGTCGAGGGACTGCTGGAAGGCGACGACGTCCTGGCGACGGCCCGCGCGGCGGAGGCCTTCGGCGCGACGGTCGAGCGTCTGGGTGGCGGGAAGTGGCGGATCACGGGCAAGGGCGGCTTCCAGTCGCCAGCGGGCGTCATCGACTGCGGCAACGCCGGCACGGGCGTGCGCCTGCTGATGGGCGCGGCCGCCGGCTATCCGGTCACCGCGACCTTCGACGGCGACGCCTCCCTGCGCGGCCGTCCTATGGGCCGGGTCACCGACCATCTGAGCCGCATGGGGGCGACCTTCGACTGGAGCGGCAAGGCCGGCCTGCTCCCCGCCACCCTGACCGGCGGCTCCCTGACCGCCATCAACCATGTCCAGACCGTCGCTTCGGCCCAGGTCAAGTCGGCCATCCTTCTGGCCGGGCTGAACGCCGGGGGCGTGACCTCGGTCACCGAGCCGGAGAAGAGCCGCGACCACACCGAGCGGATGCTGCGCGCCTTCGGAGCCGTGGTGGACGTTCAGGAAGACGGCGAGGGCTGGATTATTCGCCTCAAGGGCGGTCAGCCTTTGACCGGGACCGCCGTCGCCGTGCCCGGCGACCCGTCCTCGGCGGCCTTCCCGCTGGCGGCCGGGCTGATCGTTCCGGGATCGTCGGTGACGGTCGAGGGCGTCATGCTGAATCCGCTGCGCACCGGCCTGTTCGACACCTGGATCGAGATGGGCGCGGACCTGACCATCGCCAACCGTCGTGAGAGCGGCGGCGAAGAGGTCGGCGACATCACCGCTCGCCATTCGGCGCTCAAGGGTGTGGTGGTCCCGGAAGACCGCGCCGCCTCCATGATCGACGAGTATCCGATCCTGGCCGCCACCGCCGCCTTCGCGGAGGGCGTGACCGTCATGCGCGGCGTCGGCGAGATGCGGGTCAAGGAGAGCGACCGCATCAAGCTGATGGTCGACGGCCTGCGCGCCTGCGGCGTCGCGGTCGAGGAGGAGCCTGAGGGCTTCCTCGTGACCGGTGGACCCGTCCCCGGCGGCGCGACGGTCCACACCGCCCACGATCACCGTATCGCCATGAGCCATCTGGTCCTCGGCCTCGCCGCCGCGGCGCCCGTGACCGTGGATGAGCCCGACATGATCGCCACCAGCTTCCCCGGCTTCGTCGATTTGATGAACGGCCTCGGCGGGTCTATCGGTTAACGGTGACTACGCCCTCCCTGATCATCGCCGTCGACGGACCCGCCGCCTCGGGCAAGGGGACGGTCGCCGCGCGCCTTGCCGCCGAATACGGCCTGCCGCATCTGGATACGGGCCTGCTGTATCGCGCCGTCGGGCTGAAGGTGCTGGATGCCGGCGGATCGCTGGACGACGAGGCCGCCGCCGAGGCCGCCGCCCGCGCTCTGGAGGTGGCCGGCCTTTCCGACAATCCGCGTCTGACCACCGGCGAGGCCGGAGAGGCCGCCAGTCGTGTCGCCGGTCATCCTGGCGTGCGTGCCGCCCTGCTGAAGCTGCAACAGGATTTCGCTCGCCAGCCGGGCGGGGCGGTGCTGGACGGTCGTGACATCGGCACCGTCATCGCCCCTGACGCCAAGGCCAAGCTGTTCATCACCGCGACGCCGCACACCCGCGCCACCCGCCGCTGGAAACAGCTGACCGCGCGTGGCGACGCCATCGGTTTCGACGAAATGCTGGCCGATATCGTCAAGCGCGACGAGCGTGACGCCGGCCGCGGGGCCGCCCCCATGGTCCAGGCGGAGGACGCGGCCTTGCTGGATACGACCGATATGGATATAGAGACCGCCTTCGATGCGGCCCGCCGTATCGTCGAGGCGGCGCGCGCCCGTTAGGCCATCCGGCCCGGCGGACAAATCCAACGCTCCATCCTCGGCTTCCGCGGGCGCTCTGGTCTTGAAGAAGGCCTCGTATCCCAGGACCGACTTCCCAACTTCTGTTCCACCTCGCGCGGGGCCGTCCGGTCACGCGCCATAACCCATTCGGAAACATCAGAGCTTCATGTCTGACACCCACAACCCCTCGCGCGACGATTTCGCCGCGCTGCTCGACGAACAACTGCAGGGCCGCGACCTCGGCGAAGGCCAGGTCGTTCACGGCCGCGTCGTCGGCGTCGAAAAGGACATCATCATCATCGACGTCGGTCTGAAGACCGAAGGTCGTATCCCGGCCCGTGAATTCGGCATCGGCGAAGGCGCCGTGATCCCGAAGGTCGGCGACGACGTCGAAGTCTACCTCGAGCGCGTCGAGAACGCCCTGGGTGAAGCCGTCATCAGCCGCGACAAGGCTCGCCGCGAAGAAGCCTGGACCCGTCTGGAAGTCGTCTTCGCCGAAGGCGTGCCGGTCAACGGCGCCATCGTCGGCCGCGTCAAGGGCGGCTTCACCGTCGACCTGGGCGGCGCCTCGGCCTTCCTGCCCGGTTCGCAAGTGGACATCCGTCCGGTCCGCGACGTCGGCCCGCTGATGGGCAAGGAACAACCGTTCCAGATCCTGAAGATGGACCGCCCGCGCGGCAACATCGTCGTTTCGCGTCGTGCGATCCTGGAAGAAGCCCGCGCCGAACAGCGCACCGAGCTGGTCGGCCAGCTGCAAGAGGGTGAAGTCCGCGACGGCGTCGTCAAGAACATCACCGACTACGGCGCGTTCGTGGACCTGGGCGGCATCGACGGCCTGCTGCACGTCACCGACATGTCGTGGAAGCGCGTCTCGCACCCCTCGCAGGTCCTCGCCGTCGGCGACACCGTCAAGGTCCAGATCGTCAAGATCAACCCGGACACCCAGCGCATCTCGCTGGGCATGAAGCAACTGCAGTCGGACCCTTGGGACGGCGTGGAAGCCAAATACCCGGTCGGCGCCAAGTACACGGGCCGCATCACCAACATCACTGACTACGGCGCATTCGTTGAGCTGGAAGCCGGCGTTGAAGGCCTGGTGCACGTCTCGGAAATGTCCTGGACCAAGAAGAACGTCCACCCCGGCAAGATCGTCTCGACCTCGCAGGAAGTCGACGTCGTGGTTCTGGATGTCGACGCCTCCAAGCGCCGCATCTCGCTGGGCCTGAAGCAGGCCCAGGACAACCCGTGGGACGCCTTCGT
>Ga0247739_10000701_pt1 | contig 11976 bp, 9 predicted proteins | sample UWRJL058202B2_FD_180943 | JGI IMG/M metagenome (GOLD analysis project Ga0247739, IMG submission 180943) | Plant litter microbial communities from Arlington Agricultural Research Station in Wisconsin, United States - UWRJ-L058-202B-2 | ecosystem: Environmental > Terrestrial > Plant litter >... | reverse complement strand
TGGCGGTTGAGTGAATCTGCTAATTCTTTGGTTCTTTTCCTGGTCCTGACATAAACAATGGCAGTTCCGGGGACATTTTTTAAAATCTGAATGAGTTTTCGCTCTTTATTTTCCTCCATAAAAGCAGAGTAGGATAAATTGGCGCGTGCAAAAGATTGTTTGAAAACCCTGGCCGATTTCATTTTGAGCTTATCCAGAATATCCGCTCTCACTTCTTCCGTAGCCGTAGCCGTTAATGCCATTACAGGCACACCAGGCAATAAATCACGAAAATCAGAAATTAATAAATAGGAGGGACGGAAGTCGTAACCCCAGGCAGAAATACAATGTGCTTCATCCACAGCCAGCAAACAAATCTTCATTTGCTTGGTCCGTTCAATCATTATTTCCGTTCTTAAACGCTCTGGTGAAACATATAAGAATTTCGTAGTACCGTGAATGCAGTTATCGAGTGTAATATCAATTTCATGCCGGTTCATACCTGAATGAATTGCAGCAGCAGAAATTCCCCTTTTTTTCAGCTGCTCAACCTGGTCTTTCATGAGCGCTATCAATGGTGTGACTACAATACAAACGCCATCCATGATCATGACAGGCACCTGAAAACAAACAGATTTTCCTCCACCTGTCGGTAAAAGTACCAGCGTATCCATGCCATTCAGTACGGTTTTGATGGCTTCTTCCTGAAAAGGACGAAATATATCGTAACCCCAATATTGTTTTAGAATGGCATGCAGGTTACTCATTTTTGTATTAAATCAATTAAAATAATGTAAAATAACAAATTCGTAGGGATGATATTTTGATCTCATAAGTAATTATGGAAAACAATCATCCAATTTCTTGGTTTTGAAACGAAACTACTAACTTTACAAACGATTTATAATCCGGAAACAAGCAGCAAATTTTTGTTGTGCTATATATCATTCTACTTAATTAATTAGTAATCATGCAGATACATATTGTTTTCTGCTAACTTTTTATTGCCTGTTTATTTATGCGCACACTCTTATTTATCACTGGTATTTTTGCATTATCAGGCTGTTCTGTTTCCCATTATTTAAAACGTGAGATAAAGAATTCGACTGTTTTGAGTCAACAGCATACCGGAATTTCTATCAATAATCTTCATGATAAAAAGGCAATAGCATCTTATCAGGATAATAAATATTTTACGCCGGCCTCCAATACCAAGCTTTTCAGCTTTTATGCAGGGTTATGTGCACTTGGCGATTCTATTCCTGGTCTTGAATATTTGGAATGGGGTGATTTACTAATTATCCGCGGCACTGGAGATCCATCTCTGCTTCATCCCGACTTACCTCACAGCAAAGTTTATGATTTTTTAAAAAGCAGAAAAGAGCCGATCTTTTTTACGCCGGCAAATTTTGAAAATAAACGCTTTGGACCCGGATGGACCTGGGATGACTACAACGACTACTATCAACCGGAAGTTTCTGTCATGCCGGTTTATGGAAATATTGTACGTTTTAACGGAGAAGCAGCACAGAAATTTAATGTCCAACCAAGTTTCTGGAGTAAGTCAATGGTATTTGATACTGCTGCTTCCGGAATTGAACGGGAAGAATTTCAAAATTTGTTCCATCACTCTAAATTGGCTGTTCCACAAGGACTTAGCCAGGATGTTCCGGTGCGCATGTCGAATTTGCTTACAGTCCAGCTTTTGAGTGATACGCTGAAAAGAGAAATAAAACTCATTCATATTCCGCTTAGTCTGGAATTACAAAAAATTTACAGTATTCCTTCCGATTCCCTGTATGCCCGCATGATGCAGGTCAGCGATAATATGCTGGCCGAGCAATTGATGTTGCTTTATGCTTCGGCAAATAGTTTACCACTTAATACAAAAAAAGCGATTGAGCATGCTATTTCTCACTATATGAGTGATTTGCCGGATCCGCTTATATGGAAAGATGGTTCCGGACTTAGTCGGTATAATCTTTTTACTCCGCGAACAATTGTCGCGCTTTTACAAAAAATTTATGATAAAGTACCTGAGGAAAGATTGTTCAAAATATTGTCTGTTGGTGGCAAAACAGGTAATTTGAAAAATACCTATAAAGCAGAAAAACCATTCATTTTTGCCAAAACCGGAAGTCTTAGCAATAACTATAATCTCAGTGGGTTTTTGATAACAAAAAAAGGTAAAACGCTCGTTTTTAGCTTCATGAATAATAATTTCACCAGACCAACCAGCGATATCAGGAAAGAAGTAGAACGTATTTTAACCGGCATTCATCAGAAATTCTAATAATTAATCCTCTTTCCAGGTTTCACCAGTACAGTAAATCTTATTCAATCCGTTTTTCCTTACAAAAAGATAAATATTGTATAATCCCGGCTCCACTGTCGCTTTGTGAAAACTGGCAAAAACTCCTTTTGAAAAATACATTTGTCTGCGTAATGTTGTCTTTAACGGAACAGCAGACTGGTTTGAAGATGATGCATAAACGTGACCGGCAGATTTTAAAATAACATAAGCTCCGTCAGAATAATTTTTTTCAGCGGGGAAGAATGCATCATTAAAATTAACAATTACATAATTACCTTTCGCGGCAACTGTATCAGGCCGGTAGAGGCTGTCACAAGATATTTGATCTGAAATCATTGCAGGGTTCCATCCATCAGACAAAGGATCTTCTGATCTGTAATAAGCTCTGAGCTTTTCAAAATGCGGCTGATCCATTGAAAACATTTTTATACCAAGCCAATCTGCATTGTACCGGGCATTGAATTCCTGCACAATAGCCAAACGGCGGTTATTTACAGCATCTGCAAAATTGCTGTGTAAAATGATCAGGTTGAGAGAAACGGTAACAACCAGAAATAATGAAAAATATCTTATCCGGAAAGCTTTGGTACAAAGCGTCAAAAATAAAAAGTAAAGTGAAATACAGAATAATGTGGAATACATTCGATATCGCCCTTTAAACATTCCTTCAAAAGTATCAGTAGGAATTCGTTTATAAGTGAGTGCCAGCGCAGTAATGCCGGTAAATATGGCAATTGAAAGAGCAAAAAGTGCTCCATTATTTAAGTATTTGCTATTGGACCAAATAGCAGTCCAAAGATTTTTCCATTGATTTCTAAATAAAATCAATAGCGTCACAATCATTATCATTCCTGCTACAACTGCTCCTGAAAGCATTAGAGGTGAGCCGTTATATGCCGAAAGCGTTGTTATAGATCCGATAAAACCAAAGAACCCAAAAAATCCTTCTTTTACTTCTTTTGGATCTGAAAAATCCAGGTTTTGGGTAATAGGGGTAAAATTGATAAAATAAATAGCTGCTGTAATAATTGCCACTCCGGTTGTTATAAAAAAGTCCCTTCTGCGTTTAGTAAGCAAACATAACAAGCCTATAACCGGGAAAACCATCAGCCCGTTTCCATAAGTAAAGGTGGCCATAACAGCCAATAATAATGAAAAGGCAATGTACTTGGGGTGATAAATAGTCCGGTAAAGTGCCGTGATAACAAACAGAAGCACGCCAAAATTACAAAGTGAACTTACTCCCCAGAAAATATTTTCAAAAGCTTGAATATTGAACCACATCCACATGACAGGTACAAAATACCATAATGAGATATTTAATTTCCTGAATGCTTTATAGAATACAAATGCACATGCGGCCCAACAAACATTTGCAATGATCATTAGCCAGATCAGGTTGATTTTACCAAAAATACTATATAAAAACAGGATGACAGATCTGGAAAAAACAAGCCGGTGCTCCGGGAATAATTCTGTAAGACGTTGCCATTTTACAAGCCATGATGACTCTTCAAAACCCGGAATAATACCAAGTATCAGTATATCATCAAAAGCTATATAATTGACATTTAATGCAATAGATTGAAAGAACCAGATATAAGCAGTGACAGGAATAATACAAAAAAGTAATGCAAGCCTGGTTTTATTCTTTAAAATGGGAAGATAAAGTCTGGCGTATAGAGAAGTTGATTTGGGCTCGAAGTCCAACATGCTAAATAATCAATATAAAGTGCGTAAAATATATGCTAAGGTATGTCTTATCGACTCTATATGAAAATTTATATTTCTAACATCCGATCAATGAAGCAGTATACGATTTAAGCATGTATTGAATTTCTATCCCGAATTAGTTTTCGGTTTCCTCTTCTACCGATGCACGCGGATCTTTGGTATAATCATAAAGAAGTTTACCTTTCTCGTCCCACTCTCTTAATACAAAGGGCTCAAAATCTTCATCCCAGCTACTTTTAGGATATTGAATTTCTTTTTTTCTTTGTCTTCTAAACTGATAATATTCCACCCAGCGGCCAACCTTTTTACCATTATCGTATTTTCCGCTGGCCATGAGCTGACCTTCTTTATAAAATTCAAGAAACTCTCCTTCTACCTCTCCAAATGTAATGGGCATTACTTTCTTAATCTGTGAATGAGCTGAATCATAGTAAGTTATATTCGATTCGGCTGGGAATCCCATATTCCATACAGATTTATCAATCAAATTGAATTTAGAATCATATTTTGCCCAACGACCATCTTTCACGCCCATATAATAAAATCCTTCTTCGACGAGATTTTCGCCTGCATATTTTTTATATGATCCGTGCAATGGCAGCGCTTGTTCCTTTTCTTTGATCAATGCCGAACTCAGTCGTTTAGTTTTTTTATCATACCAGCGCGTTTCGGTTGCGCGCACATAAGGATTTAATGGCTTATACTCTTTCAAAACATGAAATAACTCTACCGTTGCACGGTCTCCGCTTCCAAATTTTACTGACATACTTTGCATGGGTATGCCTTCGTATTGCACCTTTGCTAATTTTGTCTTCTCTTTTTTTCTCTTTCTATCTGATTTCTGGCTTTTATATTCTTTTACACGAAGTCCGAGATCAGGAATTGTTTCACCAAAAAGAGAAGATATAGAGCTGGATTTGTTATTCCCACCTGGCAAAGAAGCTCCTACAACCGGATCCAGGCCGGAAATAAAAGATTTTAAATCATTGCCCTTACCTTTCCGGGCACCAGTAGTATCCTTTTTAACGTTCTCCTTTGGAAGCCATGAAGGTGTAGATTCTTTCTGCTCAGACTGCGCAGAAACCGTTCCAAGGGAAAAAACAGTTAAAAAGCACCAGATCAGAGTAATACTTTGCATGAATACAGGATTTATCTTAATTACAAGTTTGTTACTTTTGTAACGAATTGATCTCGTTGTTATTGATTTGAACACACAAATTTAGACAAACACATTGGAAAAAAACGCTAAAATTTATATCGCAGGGCACAGAGGAATGGTTGGCTCTGCCATTCATCGCAAGTTAATTAGTGAAGGTTTCAGCAATTTCGTCTTTCGCACCTCATCTGAGCTCGATTTGCGCGAGCAGGAACCAGTCAGAAGTTTCTTTGAAACAGAGCAACCTGAATATGTTTTTCTGGCTGCGGCTAAGGTTGGAGGGATTATGGCTAATAATATTTACCGGGCCGAATTTCTGTTTGAAAATCTTCAGATTCAAAATAATGTCATTGATTCTGCATATCGGAATGGGGTAAAAAAACTGATGTTTCTGGGCTCTTCATGCATTTATCCAAAATTAGCTCCTCAGCCTCTTCATGAAGATTCGCTGCTCACAGGCATTTTAGAATCTACAAATGAGCCTTATGCCATTGCAAAAATTGCCGGAATTAAAATGTGTGAAGCGTACAGAAGCCAATATGGCTGTGATTTTATTTCTGTTATGCCAACTAATTTATACGGTCCAAATGACAATTACGACCTTAACAAGTCACACGTGCTTCCTGCCATGATCAGAAAATTTCATGAAGCGAAGGAAGAGAATAAACCATTTGTTGAACTTTGGGGCACCGGATCTCCATTGCGCGAGTTTCTTCATGCAAACGATTTGGCCGATGCATGTTATTTTTTAATGCAAAATTACAGTGAACCAGGATTTTTAAACATTGGAGTGGGAAGTGATGTAACCATTAAACACCTTGCCGAAATAATTCAGAAGATTGTCGGATATGAAGGGGAGGTTCACTGGAACACCGACAAACCAGATGGAACACCACGTAAATTAATGGATGTAAGTAAGTTACATAATTTAGGATGGAAACATAGTATTGAATTAGAAGACGGAATTCGTGTTACTTATCAGGATTTTCTACAAAAAATAGAGACGTATGCCGTTTAAACTAATTATGTTGCATAATAAATTATAAATCACTTAAACCTAATAATTAACCACTAAAATGACTTTTTGCCTACTATAATTCTTTTTTTTGACAATTTACAGTAGATAATTGCAAGATAATTCGGGAAACTACTTAGTTTTGCAACGTCTAAAAATAGACGCTCAATAAACCCAGTCGAAAAAATGTCTTCAATTATAAAATTGGATCAGATAGATCGTAAAGTATTAGAAATTTTACAAACGAATGCTAAAATAACAAACGCGCAGCTATCAAAAGAAATAGGACTTTCTCCTGCACCGACTCTTGAAAGAGTTAAAAAGCTAGAACAGTCGGGTATTATCAAAAGTTACCATGCACAACTTGAACCTGATAAAGTAGGATTGGGAGTAAGCACTTTTGTACAGATTTCGTTGGTTGGCCACAGAAAAGCAGTTACAGAGTCGTTCGTAGAAAAAGTACATGCAATACCTGAAATCATTGAATGCCACCACATTACAGGTACAGGAGATTTTCTTCTAAGAGTAATCTCTAAGGATATCAGTACTTATCAGAAATTAATGCTTGAAAAAATTAATGAAATAGAAGAAGTAGCCAGCACACAAACAATGGTAATTCTTTCTACTTTCAAAGAAACCAAAGTATTGCCAATTCCATAAGAATAATTCCTGGAATACTGGTTAAAAAATCAAAAGGTCGCACTCATAATGAATGCGACCTTTTGATTTTTTTATTAATATCCTGAATAATTTTTTAAACATAGAGTCAGAAAGCTAAACGCTAACAGCTATAAGCTCAAACTTATTGATGTTGTTCCCGCAACAGATCATTTACCGTTTTTACCGGATTAAAGGTAATCAGAGGAACTTCAATAAATAATGTATTCCAATCGGCCATAGCGCCGTTCCACAATCCTGGTAATTCCTGTGCTTTGAGTTCTTTACCATCTTTTGATTTTCCAGTTATAAAACCAGTCAGAGGATCTCTGAATTTTTTCAAATCATACAATTCACCTAATCTGTTTTTCACTGCACAAACCAGATCCACCGGATTAAAGTGGGTTGAATTCTTGAAAATACTGTTTTGATCAGCGTCATCAACATCCACCTGAGCCGATTCAACAACCTGAAGAGAAGAAGATCCGTCAGCATTTTCAGCCCAAAAAGGTCCGCCACCCGGTTCTCCCTGATTTTTTACCATGCCACATGCACGTAAAGGGCGATCCAGTTTTTTAAGAAAATATTCGTGTTTTTCAGAATTGTGCCAGTTTTCAAATGCCGCAGGAGGAATAACACAAAGTTCTTCTCTGAAAAAAGTATCAATTTCTTTCAGCAAAACTTCATCAACAGAACCAGCAAGATGATTCAAATAATCAAAAATACGTTTTTGATATTGTAAAACGACTCCTGCCAATGCCTTTTTGTAAGTAATAGTTTCTTCCTTAATACGGTCGGGAACTACATTATCAATGTTTTTTATGAAAATAATGTCAGCATCTAATTGGCCAAGATTTTCCAATAGAGCACCATGTCCGGCAGGCCGGAAAAGTATACTTCCATCACTTTCACGAAAAGGAGTGTTATCCAGGTTGACAGCAATAGTATCAGTTGAGCTCTGCTGCTCTGAAAAAGAAACGAAATATTTTACTCCAAACTGACTTTGATAACCCGGAAGAACTTCCACAACCAATTTTTCAAATTTATCCCGATGTTCCGGAGAAACTGTAAAATGAATTTTTACCTGGCCGCCTGCATTCGCATATTTTGCGCCTTCCACCAAATGTTCTTCCAATGGTGTACGGGAACGATCCGGATAATTATGAAATTTCAATAACCCTTTTGGCAGCTCTCCGTATCCTAACCCTTTGTTAGTCAGAAAATAAGAAACAATGATATTTTCATCCGCTGTTAAAATATCATGTCCGTCGGCAGCCAAAGAAGTTTTCAAATCTTCATAAAATGCAAACTCGGATAATCTGGCAAAAAACTCATCTACCGATTTGTCTTTTTTACCTTCCTGTAAAAATCCAAATAATGATTTAAACATACGCGTAGCTGCACCTGAGGCCGGTACGAACTTCAATAAAGCAATTTCTCCTTCCGAAGTACTTTTATCAAACTCGCTAACTACTTCTTTAATCTGGTCTTCTGAAAGCCTGATAATACCATCACCAACTGTTGCAGCTTTTGAAAGGTGGAGGAAAGGGAATCCATTAACAAAATATTGTACTTGCTCTTCTACCACGGTAGCATCGCTTCCGCGCTCTTTTATCTGCGCAATATCTGCTTCAATAAACATAAATCATTTGTTTAAAATCCAAAGTAAGAAATCACACAGCCGCAGGAATGTTAAAACAGATTAAGAGTCCTCCGGCAGTGTTTAATATATAATAAGGTAAAGCTTTGAATAAACATACTATAATAAATAAAAAATTATTTTATTACACGAAGCTTTGCAAAACTAAGTAATAAGGTTTTTTCACCTACTGTATCAAATTTTACCGTTGCCTTTCGATCGGTGCCATTTACATCCATCTTTATAACCATGCCAAAACCAAACTTCATGTGTTCAACTTTATCACCTTCTTCAAGGTCTCTGGTATCGCTTGGCATAAAATCGCCTGTAGGAGTGTGAGTTGATGCAATCGGAATAATTTTTGGTTCTGTTCCTTTACGGGGACCGAGATTTTTTACGAATGACATAGGTGAATTGACCGATTCACGATCCCTGCCTCTTTGCACGGCATTGGATATATTCAGGAATTTTGGATCCACCTCCAATAAAAAACGGCTCGGTTCACACATTTTCAGCCGACCCCACTGATACCGGCTTTCGGCGTATGAAAAAGTCAGCTTTTGTTCTGCTCTTGTTATAGCAACATAAAACAATCGTCTTTCTTCTTCCAGATCCTGTCTGCTTTCGAGCATCATTTGGCTGGGAAAAAGATCTTCTTCCAGACCAACTATGAACACGTTACGAAATTCCAGACCTTTTGCGGAGTGAATGGTCATCATTGTCACGCGGTCATGGTCTTCATTATCGTCCGGCTCGTCAGCATTGGTTAATAAGGAAACAGATTGTAAAAAAGCACTTAAAGTTTTGTCCTCATTCTCTTCATTATCTACGAACTCTTTAATACCGTTAAGCAACTCTTGCACGTTTTCGTAACGTGAAAGTCCCTCAACCGTTTTATCCTCATATAATTCTTTAAGAAGTTTGGACGCTTTAGCAATATGAGCCGAAACTTCATAAGCATCCTTTCCTTCTTCGATCATGATTTTGAAACTCTTGATCAATGCAGCGAAGTCTTCAATAGGCGTAATGGTGCGGCCACTGGCATAATTTCCAATATTTGCCACTACTTCCCAGACAGGTAAATTGTTTTCGGATGCTGTTACAGTAATTCTTGCAACAGTTGTGTCACCAATTCCACGTTTAGGTAAATTAATTATTCGTTTAAAAGCTTCCTCATCCCGCTGGTTGACAGTAAATCTCAGATATCCCAGCAAATCTTTTATTTCTTTTCTTTGATAAAAAGATTGTCCGCCAATGATCCTGTACTTAATTCCAAGTTTCCGAAGTGCTTCTTCGAAAGATCTGGACTGGGCATTGGTACGATAAAGGATAGCAAAATTTTCATTTCTTAAAGCCTTTTGCATTTTTTCTTCAAAAATAGCAGTAGCTACCAGCCGGCCCTCTTCATTATCAGAACCCGCTTTGATCACATCAATCAGTGACCCTTCTTCATTTGATGTAAAAGTTGTTTTTTCAAGCTGCGATTTATTCCTGGCAATAACAGAATTGGCAGCACTAACAATTGTCCCGGTCGAACGGTAATTCTGTTCCAGTTTAATTGTCTGGACGTCTGGAAAATCCTTGGAAAAATTCAGAATGTTCTCAATATTCGCACCCCGAAATGCATAAATACTCTGCGCATCGTCACCTACTATACATATATTACGATGAAGTGCCGACAATTTCCTCGTAATTAAGTACTGGGAAACGTTGGTATCCTGAAACTCATCCACCATTACGTGCATGAATTTTTGCTGATACTTATAAAGTACATCCGGAAAATCGCGGAAGAGCACATTTGTATTAAACAGCAGATCATCAAAATCCATAGCATTCGCCTGAAAGCACCGGGCTGCATAAGTTTTATAGATCCTTCCGATTTCTTTCATCCGCGCTGCATCATCATCCGCCTGGATTGTTACATTATTAATGTAGTCGTCAGCAGAAACCAACCGGTTTTTTGCACCTGAAATTCGGTTGAACACCACGTTAGCTTTATAAACCTTATCATCCAGATTGTATTCCTTAATAATACTTCTCAGTAATGACTTGGAATCATCTGTATCATAAATCGAAAAATCACTTGTGTATCCCAAAGATTTTGCCTCGATCCTAAGCATTTTTGCAAATACAGAGTGGAAAGTGCCCATCCATATATTTCTTGCTTCCATTCCCACTGCACCTTCAATACGCTTTCGCATTTCTCCGGAGGCTTTATTGGTAAATGTCAGAGATAATATCCGGAAAGGATCTATTCCATTTTCAATCAAATGTGCAATCCTATAAGTAAGCACTCTGGTTTTACCAGATCCAGCACCTGCTATAATCATCAACGGGCCATTCCCATGAAGCACTGCCTCACGCTGCGGTTCGTTCAAGGTCGACAAATAATCATTTTTATTCAATCTATGCGATTTATTCTCTTCTATTATCTTCATTGGTTCTGAGCAAAAGCCAAAGTTAGGAAAAAGCAGGAAATGCCTTTCTTTCCATACTTATATGATAGCACTATGTTTGTTACAAAAAAATTAAATCGTCTCATTAAATAGAACGAGGGAGCAAGCTTATTGGTTTTGCATTTACGTAACATAAAAATAGTATACATTATATTACATGATGCCAATACAATTGTTACAACTTAAACAAACGAAAGCTAAAAGCCAAAACATATGAATCTAACCGATATAGAAGATCAACCTCTGGAAATGCAATGGGAATACTTACTTGAATTCCTTGAAAGTTCAATAGGCAGACGGCCCGCAGATCTTAATGGCGTACTGTTTCTGATTGGAGTACAGGAATTAGGACAGGGAGCAAAGAGGTTTACGAAAGAACAAAAGCAGGATCTTATGCATATAGGAATATGTAAAGTATTAAGTCTGTCTTCCTATTATGTATATGAACATACTGATAAAGACGGCTGGCCGCATTACATTCTAAACCGGGCATTACCTCAGGGTGGGATTGAAAAACAAGAGGCTCTGTTGAAGATGCATGTGATTGAGTATTTTAAGTACATGGAAAAAGCATGAAAAGGTCATTTATCATATCCTTACTTATCATAGGTGTTGTACTCACCTTTTTAGTATTCTATAATGTAGGGTTATGGTGGATGATCTCATTAGATTCTTCCAAGACATTTAATGAGATGAAGTATGAATATCAAAGCCATTATCCCCAATATTTACAAAACCTTACTTTATTAACTCTTATTGATACTATAATGAGTTCTATTGCCGGTCTGTGTTTATAAAGCCAAAATCATATCGTATCAACTTCCTTTTCGCTTCTTAACCTTCATAAATGCGCTGTTAAATTTCCTAATCAAACGGGTTCAATGGTGTTGATTCCGCTGGTCTGGGCATGTTAGCCGGGGTTTTCACATCATTTGTTTAAAGCATCAAAAAAATTTTGGGTTTATATTTTACTGATTTAGAGGGTATTGGGGAAAGGGCAAAAAATATTTTGGAAATACTTTTGCC
>Ga0247739_10000698_pt1 | contig 11991 bp, 9 predicted proteins | sample UWRJL058202B2_FD_180943 | JGI IMG/M metagenome (GOLD analysis project Ga0247739, IMG submission 180943) | Plant litter microbial communities from Arlington Agricultural Research Station in Wisconsin, United States - UWRJ-L058-202B-2 | ecosystem: Environmental > Terrestrial > Plant litter >... | reverse complement strand
CGACCGGCCATAAATAATTTCGCCAACCACGGGGACCTAGGCCAGCGGAGAGACGCCCAAATTTTATCTAGTCATTTAAAATATCACTCCTTCTCATCCGTCTGCCTAATTGTAAACTATTTTTTTACAATTAAAATTTGAAAACATGAACTACAATCAGTCATGCGCCGCAAAAGGCAACTACGGGAACAGGGAAAGGCACCCCATGTTCAACCGCAACACCATGCAACGTGCCGCCGTTAACATTTTTAAAACCGAGAAAACCTACGAGATGCTTGTGTTTGCGCCTGGCCGCATCAAAGAGCATTTTAAATTGGATGTAAAGGGCTACGAACTTACGGTTTCGTACACGCCTCCAGAGGGTTTTCCTCGTCCAGAATGGATTCAACGAGAGTATAGCCGAGGCGGTTTTGAACGCACATTTACGTTGGACGAAACTTTTGACACCGAACACATTACCGCAAAGTATGTGGATGGTGTGCTTGAAGTAAGCTTGCCGATAGTACTTGGTAAAGCTGAGCCAGCAAAAGAAATTGTTATTGGATAACAATTGCATTAAACGTAAAAAGGTGACCACTTGATTGTGGCCACCTTTTTTATATCGGTTATTTTTTATTTTTGCTTGCTCTTATTAAAATATTTCAACAAACGAATTTCTTTGTCATCCAAAAAGCGCCATTTGCCACGCTCTACATTTTTCTTGGTAAGGTTAGCGTACATCACTCGGTCCAGCCCCCGAACATCGTAACCTAAACTTTCAAAAATCCTTCTTACAACCCGATTTTTACCACTGTGTATTTCGATGCCAACAATGTTTTTATCCTTATCGCCGTAAGCCAATGAATCTGCATGCACTTCACCGTCTTCTAATTTAACGCCGTTGAGTATTTTTTCGAAATCGTCTTTCTGCAACACTTTGTCTAAGCGTACTTCATAAATTTTGCGCACCTCAAAGCTAGGGTGGGAGAGCTTTTGCGCCATATCACCATCATTGGTAAACAACAGTACTCCCGATGTATTGCGATCCAACCTGCCAATTGGGTAAACCCTTTCGGTGGTCGCATGCTTTATAATATCCATCACCGTTTTCCGACCTTGTGGATCCTCATTGGTGGTAATATAATCTTTGGGCTTGTTCATTAATATATACACTAAATTTTTGGTGCGCTGCAAAGATTTGCCATCCAATTTCACCACAGCATCATCGGTAACTTTAAAGGCGGGCTCCGTAATGGTGACACCGTCCACGGTTACACCGCCTTTTCGTACAAGGTCGGCGGCATCCCTGCGGCTACATACTCCAGCATGCGCCAAAAACTTGTTTAGCGGCATGTCGTGTATAACCGGGGTTTTATCTGCTTCTTTTTCGGCTAAAACTTTCGGCCCTGCTGTTTTTTTTTGAGCAGGTTTTTCGGCGGTTTTACGCGGTTTGGCTTCTGCAGCAGCCTTTACTTTTTTGGGAGCATTGGCAAAATCTGGCTCATTGCCATCGTAGTCCGACATAGCCAGCTCGGCCGGTGTAAGTTCGTTGGTATAATCCACGCCTTTATCTGTGGGCTTGGGTATTGTATTTTTTTTAATGGATTGTGGACCACGTGCTACAAGTGGTTTTTTCTCGAACGGACGTTTATGCGGTGGTTTTGCATTGTCACCATCGTTTGTTGCAGCAGGCCTAGAAGCTGAACGCTCCCTGTTTTCTTTAAAGGTGGAAGCGGCCTTAGCTGGGCGGTCGTTATTTTCCTTTAAACCATAAGGCGGCTTAACTGGACGATCGGTAGGTTTTGGTGCAAAAGATTTTTTGCCAGAAGCGGCTTGATTGATCCGTTTTTCGCTAGCGGCTTTATCATACGGCTTTTTTGTACCCTTGCTTCCAGCACGGCCTTCAGGGCCTTTTTTCTCGTAAGGTTTCTTAAAATCTTTACCTCCACGAGCTTCAGGTTTTTTATCTGGGGCAGAAAAGCTTTTGCCCGAGGTTGCTGCTTTTTCTTCGTTCTTTTTCTTCCAAGCTTCTTCTTTAGCGTTTTTAGGGCCAAATTTTTTGCCTGCACCTTTTGTACTTTGATTTTCGTTGGTTCCTTGTGTAGCGAATTTTTCAGCCTTGAGTCGGCGTTTTTCTTCAAAATGCTGTTCGATTGCATCTCTTCTTTCTCTAACGGCAGCCTTTTTCTCTTGCCGGATTGCCTCTTTAATCTTAGCGCCTTTCACAGGTTTATTAATAAACTTGTCGAAATTGGACTTCGCTTTCGCTTTTGCCATATATTAATTTTTAGCCACTTTTCAGCGGGATGAACTGCGAAGGTACGTTTTAAAGGGGAAAGGAAGCACAAGCTGAAAGCCTAAAGCCTAAAGCCTAAAGCGGAAAGCACAAAGCCTAAAGCCTGAAGCCGCAAGCCTAAAGCGCCTACATGAAGGCTACGTTTCAAGCTTTTTGCTTTAGGCTTTCTGCTTTCCGCTTGTAGCTTTGCTAACAAAACAGCCCCGGAAAGAATTCCAGGGCTGAACTACAACTATCAAAAAACCATAGAGATGCTTCTTATTTTACTTCATTTTCATGTTTGAATTTATCCTTTCTATCACCCATTTTGCCTTTCCTTTCAGCTCTTAACGATTGCATTTTATCTTTTTGTTCTTTGGTAAGCACATTGTCGAAATTGCTTTTCATTTCACTGCGTAAAGCCATCATTTGTTGTTTTTTTGCTGCCCTATCCAATTTGTCGTTTTCGTGCAGTGCCTTAAATTTTCCTTTAATGGTTTCTTGGTTGCTCTTCAACGTGGCTACTTGCTGGTCGGTTAGCGATAAGTCTTTTTTCATCTTGTCGAAGTGCTTTGCAGAACGTTCTTCGTGGTTCTTTTTGGCGTTCGTTTTCAATTCTGCCAATTTACCTTTTTGCTCTGTGGTCAATATGCTTTCCATTTTGGCCTTATGCGCTTTCGCAAGTGAAGCTCGGCTATCACGCAATTGTTTCACCGTTTGGTTTTCATTGCCTTGGGCAGCTTTCATTTTGGCCTTAAATTCTTCGTTGCTTGCTTTTATCTGTGCCTTTTGATCGTCCGAAAGGTTCAGTTGTTGCAAGGCCATGGCTTTTTTATCATGGTGCTTGCCATGATGTTTTTGCTTATTGTCCTGCACCTTGTTTCCAGGTTGAGCAAAAGCACCGATAGTTGCAAACATGATAGCGAAACCTAATACTAATTTTTTCATTTTATTGAGTTTTAATGTTTAAAGTTCTTTGTACGCTAATACAGACGGTGGCTTATAACCTAAGTTTAAGCCATCAACCTTAATTAACTTTTACCTTGTTAAAATAAACTATACGAAATGAAAAGCATGTAAAATGAAAAGCATGATTTCTTTTGGGCGTGCCACCGCTGGCCTTAGCCTCTGCTGATGTAATGTTTCTTTAATGGCGGCCATCGGTGTCAGGCTTTTCATTCCAAGTCCTCGGCGGCGATGTGATACCAAAGCTATCGCTAATAAAAATCCTACGCCGCCTGTGAGCCTGTCCCGATTTTCGGGAGCTTTTCCCTTCAATCCTTCACGCACAGGTGGCGGTACGCTCACATATATGCAATCACCCAACCCGGCGTAATAGCTCGGTTCGGTTACCGTACTTCAAAATCAAACATTTGTCAAATGCAAATTGCCCCAATACTATACAAATAGTATCGGGGCAATTATGTATGTAAAATTTATCGTATTATTTTTTATTCGCCAATTGACCGCAAGCTGCGTCAATGTCTTTTCCGCGGCTGCGGCGTAACCTTGCATTAACGCGATTTTTGCCCAAGTAATTCATAAAGGCGTAAGTGGTGTCTTCGTCCGGTTTGGCAAACCTGGCACCATCAATCGGGTTGTATTCGATTATATTCACAAGGTCGGCGGGCACTTTGCGATATAGTTTTATTAAATCATCCGCATCCCGCAAGCTATCGTTGAAATTCTTAAAAAGAATATATTCAAAAGTAACTTCATTCTTGGTTTTCTCGTAAAAATAATTCAGCGCTTCTACCAACGATTCAATGTTGTTGCTTTCGTTGATAGGCATGATTTCGTTACGTTTCTTGTCTGTAGCAGCGTGTAGGCTGAGCGCTAATTTAAATTTCACATCATCATCACCCAACTGTTTTATCATTTTTGCTACGCCTGCAGTACTCACGGTAATACGGCGAGGACTCATATTTAATCCGTCTACGCTCGATATTCTTTCCACTGCTTTCAACACGTTTCTATAATTAAGTAATGGTTCGCCCATACCCATAAAAACGATGTTGGTCAGCTTTTTGCCATACATTTTTTCGCTTTGCTCATTCACCATGGTTACTTGATCCACTATCTCATCAAAATCAAGATTCCGTTTACGATCCATAGTTCCTGTAGCGCAAAACTTACAGCTTAAGGAGCAGCCTACTTGTGAAGAGACACAAACCGTTTGGCGTTTTTCGGTGGGTATCAATACACCTTCTATATAATGACCATCAAATGTTTTAAAACGGCTTTTTACAGTTCCGTCATCGCTGGTTTGTGTAGCGTTAACAGTAAGGGCTGGTAATGTAAAATCTGTTTCGAGTTTTGTGCGCAGCTCTTTGCTCAAATTGCTCATGTCTTCAAAAGTATGCGCATGTTTTTGCCACAACCATTCCCAAGTCTGGCGCATCCTGAATTTCTTTTCCCCAATAGATTCAAAATATTCTTTGATTTCTTTAAGGCTCAGGTGCCTTATGTTTTTCTTTTCCATTGCTGCAAAGATAACAAATCGATATGGTTAGGAAAGTTAATAGTACAAACGGCATAACCTGCGTTTTTTAGGGCTGAAATGAATTGGAATTGTCCCATTTTGACTCGAAAATTCTTAAAAAGAGCAGAACCGGATAAAGGCATAAGAGACTTTTTGCCTTCCTCTCTTTTCGGCCAAAACCTAAGCCCATAATCTTTTTGACCATTTTCGCATTAATTTTATGTCAAACTTTCCATTTTCTTAACAGTCGCAACATTAACAAACTATAGTTTTCGAAGGGTTGCACTATGTTTGGGTTTCTAAATTTCAATAATCGATATGAAGAAATATGCGGTAATAGTAGCAGGCGGAACTGGCAAGCGGATGAATAGTGACATGCCGAAGCAATTTTTGCCCCTTCACGATAAGCCTGTTTTATATTACACATTAAAGGCTTTTACAGATGCATTTCCTGATATTGATATTATACTGGTATTGCCTCCAGATCACATTGCCTTGGGCGAAGAAATCTTGGATGCTTTTTTCGACCGGAACCAAATCAAGATTACGGCCGGCGGCGAAACCCGTTTTCATTCCGTAAAAAATGGACTGGAATTGATTCCAGAAGAAGGAATCGTGTTTGTGCATGATGGTGTTCGTTGCTTGGTTACGCCTAAATTAATCAGATACTGCTATGATACCGCTTTGGAATATGGCACCGCTATTCCAGTAATTCCTGCTAAGGACAGCGTGAGGATAAAAACGGATACCGGTAACCAACCTGTTGATAGAAATAATGTAATGCTGGTACAAACGCCGCAAACATTTCATAGCAAGATATTATTGTCAGCATTCAACATTGAATTCAAAGAAAAATTTACCGACGAAGCAAGTGTAGTAGAAGCTTACGGCATAGAAGTAAAATTGATGGAAGGAGAAGACGTGAATATTAAGCTGACACGTCCAGTGGATATGCTGGTAGCCGAACAACTAATTAAACTACGGATGCTGGCAGATTCTAAAGCTTAACCAACTAATTTATTTAAAACTTTTGATACCAACTTATTGCCCAAGGTTTCTGACTTGGGTTTCTTATTATCGTTTCGCCTGTATATCTTTTTTACTATTTACCCACAAATTCTTCCAACTTAACATATCCTCATTTTTTGCCTTCAGTAATCACCCTTACCTTTGTGTGACCTCTAGAAAAATCCATTCACTTTTGTTGGTCAAAGATGATAACTGCCTTGAAACAGAGCATTGTCAAAATTATTGTTCCGTACTGTCGAAACCCGTATCTATGAAGGAGTTTGCAGTAGGTAATTTATTTTGTAGTTATTAAATAGGCATTGCGGCAGCTTTCAGTTAAAGAGGTGTGCACATGTATTGGTGCATTCGAACACACAGTCTTACATAGTTCCAGTGTAGAATTATCTGGCAATAAATCGAAAATCAATCGTAGGCCTTGGGTCTTAAACAATAATAGTATGTCAAAATTTATTTTCGTTACGGGTGGTGTAACATCATCGTTAGGTAAGGGTATTATCGCTGCCAGTTTGGCCAAACTGCTTCAGGCAAGGGGATTGAAAGTTACTATTCAAAAATTCGACCCATACATCAATGTGGATCCTGGAACTTTAAATCCTTACGAACATGGCGAATGTTATGTAACTGAAGATGGTGCAGAAACCGATTTGGATCTTGGGCACTATGAGCGTTTCCTCAACATCCATACCAGCCAAGCCAATAATGTTACTACCGGTCGCATCTATCAAACAGTGATCGATCAAGAAAGGAAAGGAAAGTACTTGGGTAAAACCGTTCAGGTTGTGCCACATATTACAGATGAAATCAAACGCCGGATGATGTTGTTGGGCAAAGACAGCAAATGGGACATCGTTATTACCGAATTGGGTGGGACTGTAGGTGATATCGAGAGCCTTCCTTTTATTGAAGCCGTTCGCCAGATTCAATGGGAATTGCCAGAAGAAGACTGTGTAGTTATCCACCTTACGCTGATACCTTATCTAAAGGCGGCCAAGGAGTTAAAGACTAAACCGACGCAGCATAGCGTTCGAATGTTGAGCCAAGAAGGTGTTCATCCTGATATAATAGTTTGTCGTACCGAAGAGCAACTAAGTCCAGAAATTCGTCGCAAAGTGGCCCTTTTCTGTAATGTGAAGCAAGAAGCGGTTATTGAAGCCATGGACGCAAGCACCATTTATGAAGTGCCATTATTGATGATGCGTGAAAAGCTGGACAAGATCTGTCTTAAAAAAATGCATATTACCGATTATAAAGAACCAGAGCTAGACAAGTGGAAGTTTGTATTGGATAAATTAAAATATCCAAAAAGCAAAGTGACCATCGGTTTGATCGGTAAATATGTAGAATTACAGGATGCCTATAAATCTATTTTAGAATCTTTCGTACATGCCGGCGCCTTGAATGAATGCAAAGTGAACATTATAGATGTGCACAGCGAATTTTTAACTAGCGATAACACTGACGAAAAATTGGGAAATCTCGATGGATTGCTGGTAGCTCCTGGTTTCGGTTTACGCGGTATAGAGGGTAAAATTTTGGCCATTCAATATGCAAGGGAAGCTGGATTGCCCTTTTTTGGGATTTGCTTAGGTATGCAAATGGCTGTAATTGAATATGCTCGTAATGTGTTGGGTTTAAAAGATGCACATAGCACGGAAATGGATAAAAGCACTGCACATGCCGTTGTAGACATGATGGAGGAGCAGAAGAAAATCAAAAATTTGGGTGGAACGATGCGTTTAGGCGCTTACCCATGCGAGATTCAGGAAGGTACCAAAGCTTTTGAAATTTACGGCACCACATCCATTAGCGAAAGACATCGGCATCGCTGGGAATTTAACAGTGCCTACGAACAGCAGTTTATAGATGGAGGAATGGTAATTAGTGGCCGGAACCCAGAAACTGGATTGGTCGAAATTATTGAACTGCCAGAGCATCCATTTTATGTTGGCGTACAATATCATCCAGAACTTAAAAGTACGTTCGAGAACCCAGCACCAGTGTTCGTTTCATTTGTAAAAGCAGCCAAAGACTATTCTGAAAACAGGGAGGCCCTTAAAACGAGTCCATTGTTACAGAGCGAGTTGATTTAGTATAATGTTTTTTTATATTTTGTACAAGGCCATTTCTTCTGAAGAAATGGCCTTGTAATATCAATCCTCGTTACCCAAATAAAATTCAGGTAAACTTCACTTATCCTGAATATCAATTAGTAAACGTAAAGCGGTACCTAAAAGCCTCGAATCGATAACCTTAGTGTGCCACAAACCGCTACATTTGCAGCCAATTTAATAATTAACCATGGGATTTGATCGTAATACCGTCATCGGTTTTGTACTGCTGGCCGTTTTGTTTTTTGGATACTTTTTTTACACAAATAGGAGCCAGCAGGAATACACAATGGCAAAGAAGCGCTATGACGACTCGATAGCCGCACTGAATCCGAAGCCTAAATTTGATTCTAGCATTAAATATAAGCAAGATTCTGTTCCTTTTTTAAATGCTGGAGATACCATGGTGCCAGGAGATTTGAGGTCGACGGTTAATGGAACCGAAGAGTTGACAATTGTTGACAATGACCTCATGAGATTGACATTCTCCAACAAAGGGGGATGGCTAAAAATGGTGGAATTGAAAAATTACAAAGGGCCAGATAGTACTTTGGTAAAGATGGGCGGTACTGCCAGCGATGAATTTGGATATGAAATAAATTTAGGAGGAGGACATCAAGGGACGGCAAAAATGTTTTTTAACAAAGCCGTAGTTACCAAAACGCCAGATGGTACCCAAACACTAAGCTATCAAGTGATAGGAAGTGGTACCCAAGCAATCAGTCATTCATTCGTAATAAGAAAGAGCGATTACATGATTGATGCCAACATCGGCATTACAGGGGCCGACCAATTTTTTACGCAACAGGCAATGAATATTGGCTGGAGAGTAAAGGCAAGGCAACAACAAACCGACATGGCGTATGAACGTACCCAAACAAAATTGGTGTATCGTACAGATGGTTCATTTGATTACAATGCGGCCATCCAAACCATTTCCGAACAATTGAATAAACCAACCCAGTGGATAGGCCTCAAACAACAATTTTTCAATTCGACGCTTCTCACAAAGGGTAATTTTACAACCGTTAAGGCGGACGTTATTGTGCCTGCAGATACGGTAAGTGAAGTGGCAACGCTTAATACCGCAGCCAGAATCCAAGTGCCTGCTGGAAGCGTTGTTTCTGTACCCATGCAGATATTCTACGGCCCGAATGAGTTTAAATTATTAAAAAGCTACGATAATGATATGATCAATATCGTGGATCTTGGTAGCGGTATTACATCTTTTGTAAAATATATCAACCGAGGCATCATTATGCCGGTGTTCAATTTCTTGAGTGGTTTAGTTGGTGGAAAGCTAGGATGGGCTATTTTACTGCTCACCTTGTTCATCCGTTTGATTATAGCCCCACTTACCTATAAGAGTTATTTGAGCGGCGCAAAAATGAAATTGCTGCAACCGGAGCTAAAAGCATTAAAAGAAAAGTTGGGTGATAACCAACAAGCATACGGAATGGAGCAGATGAAACTGTTTCGACAAGCAGGCGTGAATCCGTTGGGAGGATGTATACCGGCCGTACTACAGATTCCGATATTCTTCGCTTTGTTTGCATTTTTTAATAGTGATATAGCGCTGCGTGGGCAACATTTTCTGTGGGCAGAGGATTTGAGTAGATATGACAGTATCGCACATTTACCGTTTAAGATTCCGGGCTATGGTGATCATGTGAGTTTATTTACGATTACTGCGTGCTTGACCAGTTTCTTTATATCGTTGTATAGCATGAACAGCACACCGGATCAGAGCAATCCGATGATGAAATATTTGCCCTATATTTTTCCTTTCATCATGCTGTTCATATTTAACAAACTTCCTTCGGCGCTTACTTGGTACTACACTGTTTCAAACATCGTTACGTTAGGAATCCAGTTTGTCATTAACACCTATATAATTGACCACGACAAGATTTTGGCAAAAATGGCGGAGGCTAAAACCAAGCCAAAAACAAAATCCAAATGGCAAGAAAGAATGGAAGCCATGCAAGACACTCAAAAGAAAGTGCAAGAGTTAAAAAACAAACCTGGCAAGAAATAAGTACACAGTTTTAAGTTTTCAGAACGTCAAGTCATAATAAAAAGTAAAAGTTATATCGGCCTGCCACTTAAAAGGTGTGCAGGCCGTCTTATATTGCAAGATGTAAATTCACATCATTTCAAAACACATGAAAAAAATATTTTATTTACTAGCTATTTCCTTTTCTTTTCTCTCAGCTAATGCGCAGCGTTCATTGACCGAGGGCACTATTATGTATAATCTTTCTGTTGTAACAGGTAGCAAGGAAGCAGAAATGGGTGATATTTTTGACGGTGCAACTTTGAATATTTACCTGAAAGGAAATTTGGCGATGAGTGAGCTGAAAAGCGTTTTGTTGAATCAGACCATTATTTATGATGATAGCAAAGCGAGTGCTACTATTTTGAAAACCTCTGGCGATCAAAAGTTTATTATCAATCTAACAGCGGAAAACTGGTTACATTATAATCGCAAGTACGAGGGCATTACCTATACTTATACAGAAGAAACAAAAACTGTAGCCGGATATCTTTGCAAAAAGGCGATAGGTAAGCTTGCAGATGGAACAACTTTCACTGTGTTTTATGCCACGACACTTTCACCGGCCATTAAAAACTATGATTATCAATTTAAAGGCTTGCCAGGATTAGCTTTGGAGTATGAAGTGCAGAACGGCTCCATGAAAGTGCGGTATAGTGCGTCGAAGGTTAACATTAGTCCCGTGCCTGCGTTCAAATTTGATGTTCCAACCACAGGTTACCGGGTTTTGGATTATAAATCGAATTAAAAGTAATCGAATGATATAAGATTGAATTCAAGAAAACGATTTTTTTTGTATTGCTTATCGCAAAATGGTATCGTAATCTAGATCGACTTGTATCTACAGAAGATATTTAGTAAGACTTGTCTTCCTAATGGTATTAAAATAAAAAGCCCCGCTTAATGAGCAGGGCTTTAAAATTTTTTATCGTTGAACTGGAGCTGGTGTTTTAAAGATGGGAACTTTTACCTTGTATTTGTAAGGATAAATGAAAGTGGTATTGCCTTTTTGGAAAGTAACGACCGCATTCATATTAGTGGCCTGGGGAGCTTTCTCGATATTCGAAAAATTACCACGATATAAAAAACCGGCTTTAGCAAATAAATTAAAGTTATTAACGGCTTTCAAATCAAATCCGGCGAATTTAAGAACGACACCTTTTTTGATTTTTGAGTCTCCTTTAGCGGCATAGACGTTAAGAGATACCATCAAAACGGCTCCAACGAATGCAATTCGCACCGCTTTGAAAAAGTTATTGTATGGCTGTTGATAATTCACGGATGTAAATTTATAATAAAATTTTGATAACTTCCAAACTTATTTACGAATTATTAACGTTTGTGGTTTCTATTTGTTACATCAACTGATTTATTTTTTTTTGAAAATTATTCCTTAGTTTTAAATATCCTAGAATCTATGAGCAATTTTTCAAGCAGACATGAGCGGGAAGAGATGCACGAACTCCTAAGGGCATACAATAACCTAAGGATGGGACGGAGTCATCCCTTTATAGAAGAAGAGAGCTTTGAGCGAATCATAGATTATTTTGATGATAAAGAAGACCTTCCAGCAGCGATAGAAGCAGCGGAGAATGGAATCCATCAATATCCTTACTCATCGGCATTATTATTAAAAAAAGCCGATTTACAAATTGCAAGTCGAAAATATTCAGATGCACTGGAAACCTTAGCCAGCGCAGAAGTTTTTGATAGTACCAATATTACCCTATATATATTAAAAACCGATGCGTTCTTAGCGTTGGATATGCACGATGACGCCGTACAAGTATTGCAAACCGCATTGGATCAATTTGAAGGCGATGAACGAATAGAACTTCTTTTCCAATTAGCGGATGTGTACGACGACTATGAAGATTTTCAAAAAGTTTTTGACTGCTTGAAATGGGTGCTAGAGGATGACCCTATCAACGAAGAGGCCTTGATGAAAATCTGTTTTTGGGCCGATTTTACGGGACGAAGCGAAGAAAGCATCGTCCTTCATCAAAAAATACTGGAAGATTATCCTTTTAACGAATTGGCCTGGTTCAATTTAGCCACAGCA
>Ga0247739_10000697_pt1 | contig 11992 bp, 8 predicted proteins | sample UWRJL058202B2_FD_180943 | JGI IMG/M metagenome (GOLD analysis project Ga0247739, IMG submission 180943) | Plant litter microbial communities from Arlington Agricultural Research Station in Wisconsin, United States - UWRJ-L058-202B-2 | ecosystem: Environmental > Terrestrial > Plant litter >... | reverse complement strand
GGTGGTTATCCTGACGCGTATAACAAAGGTGATGTAATTTCCGGGTTGCCTACAACAGATGTTGCTGGCGAAAAAGTTTTCCATGCGGGTACCGCATCTAAAGATGGCAACACAGTTACCAATGGTGGCCGCGTGCTTTGCGCAACAGCTTTAGGTAACACGGTATTGGAAGCACAGCACACTGCCTACGCACTTGCAAAAAAAATCAGCTGGAACGGAATGTTCTATCGCAATGATATCGCTTACCGTGCAATTGCACGCGAGCAAAACAAATAGCGCTCACGGTTTTTCGCGACCAATTTATCCTCCGTTCTGATCATCACCTCAATGAATATTTTTATAATATAAAAATATTCATTGAGGTGATTCTATGTAATCATCCTGCCCGGCTGAGCTAAATACTTAGTCAAAAATTCGCCGAAACATGCCGGTTCGCTGTTGAGCCAGCAAGACCAGAATTTCAGGAGACTATAAGAATGATCGCAAACCCTCGTAAAACCAATTTCCTCTCTTTAGCCCGTGCACTGACCATAAGCCTTGCTGCTGTCGGCTGTAGTTTAACCATTCCAGCGTTTGCGCAGGATGATGTTATGACGCCGATTGCTACTCCAAAACAGCCTACAGCCATCGAGCTTGGTACAGGTCCTCTGCCGGACGCAACCGCCAGTGAGTCCTGGCATAGTCAATATAAAAGCACCTTCGCACGCAATGTCACTGTAGCGACCTTAACTCCATTTTTACCTAAAAAAGGTAAGGCCACGGGTGCTGCTATCATTGTTGCTCCCGGTGGTGGTTTTCGCACGCTATCAATGAGTAACGAAGGTTGGGATGTTGCAAAAGCACTTGCCGACAAAGGTGTAGCGGCTTTCGTTCTTAAATATCGCCTTAAACAAACGCCTGCAGAAATGGCCGCATTTGAGAAAGCAATGGCGGAGATGTTTTCTGGTGCCGCACGCGCTAATCGTCCTTTAGCAGAACAAGATCCAGCTGTAGAATTCGCAGCGCAGATCGCCGATGCAAGAGCTGCGTTTGCATTGGTGCGTGAGCGTTCTAAAGAATGGCATGTTGATGCTGATCGTGTTGGTATGATCGGTTTTTCAGCAGGTGCAATGCTCACTATATCCACCACGCTCTACGGGAAAGACGCCAAACCTGCCTTTATCGGCGATATTTATGGCCCATTAACCAAGGTGGAGGTTCCTGCTGATGCACCACCTTTGTTTATTGCATTGGCTGCAGATGATCCATTCTTTGCCAACGCAGGATTCGGCCTAATTGATAGCTGGCGCGCAGCCAAGCGTCCTGTTGAATTCCATCTATTTGAACAAGGCGGGCACGGTTTTGGTATGTACCCAAAAACCACAACCAGCACAGGTTGGTTCGATAGTTTTGTTCGCTGGCTCGACATGCACGGCTATTTGAAGCCTAAAAAATAAGTTAGATATTTGTTAAGAAAAAGGCGATGCATTTCTGCATCGCCTTTTTTATTTTCGTAAAAACTTACACTACCACTTCCAATTTAAACCAACTTTAATTGTTAAAGGCGGGCCTGCAAGTGTATCCGTAGGCTGTCCAAATTTTGGATTTAAGGGTTCATCAGCGCCGCCGTACCAATCTTGATAACCATCATGATTCGCCGCATTAGTCACATTAAGGATATCTAATCGCAAGGTCATCACACTATCCGTTACGAGATATTCCGTTCCAATATCTTTACTCAAAGAAACATCGAGTTGTTTGTAACCTAGGAATCCGTGGCTATCAGGTTTAAAGGTGCGATAAACACAAGCGTCCCAACCAGCGCGGCAATCTTGCCCATAAAAAGTCTCCATACTCTGCAAATTTAATTTTGCTGAAAAAACAATTCCGCCTGGCAAATCAGTGATACCTGCAATCACTAAACGATGTTCAGGTAAATCGTGAACGCGATGTACACCATAGCCTGCGAGCGTTGGATAATCCAAAGAATATACTTCGCCGACCTTACGATTACTCGTAGCGTCGGTAAAGGTATAGGCAACATTCATACCCCAACTATTTTCTTCTTTTGGTTTATCTAGTTTTATAAATAACGAATTGGTTTTTGTTTCAACCCCAGTATTACCTAATATCAAATTTCCAAAACCAGGTACAACTTGAGTCCATGGTGAACCCCAGGTTTTTCCAGGCTCAAAAAACTCACCGTTAGACTGGCGATTTCCCAGCTGCCAGATAAAACCATCTTTACTCTCAATCCGAGAGAAGCTTAACTCACCTTTCCATTCATCACTAAGATTGCCACGCAGACCTAAACTAAATTGATCAGAATAAGGTGTTTTTAAATTATTACTTACGAGATTAACTTCGCGACCAGCGCCTGTACCATCCACAAACTCAGCAAGTCCTTCTGGTGTTAAATATTTAGGATTCCAATCCAAACAGCTGGATGATGTTGGTGTACCCAAATTACAGCTATCGTAAGAGGTATATTTTGTATTACCCGTCTTAAATATTTTTTCATATGTCGGAAATGTTGCCTTTGTCCTTTCTGTTTGCAAATAGTCAAAAATGTTTCGATCGTAAGCGCGGCCAACCCCACCAAACAACTCCAAACCGATTTCTTCATTCAATTTATACGTAAATCCAAAGCGAGGTTGCCATGCGTTTTTAAAAGAATTACGGTTACCGCCATCACTAATATAATCTTCAATGTTTATATTTGAGTTTTGAAGATTTGTCCAACCACGAAGCGCAGCAGCCAAGTCATCTGGAGTTTTGTAATCTAGAAAGCTTGATGATTCCTCGTAGTCCCAACGCACACCTGCATTGATGTTCAAACGATCTGACACTGCCCAATCATCCTGAATATAAATTCCATACTGTTCATTATCAGACTCTGCCGAACCGTCTCCAATACCCGCAAGCGGTGCACCCCACCGCACCCGGTTTGGTTGTATCAGATTAAGATCATATTCAATATTGTATTCGTATTGCGCGTTGTAGGGCTGCTGTTCAGTTGCGTTGAGCGTTAAAGATTTATATTTAACGCCAGTTTTTATTACGTGGTTTGAAATTGCGTGATAAGTAAAATCTTCCTGAATCCCCCAGCCTTTTTGACTTTTACTTTGGTAATCAGGGCCGCCGCCCGCATTCAATATTGCTGCCCGAGCGTTATTAGTTAAGATTATGCCATTTTCTCTGGTGTGCGCACGCGGGTTATAAGTTGCATCCTCATAGGTAATATGAAAATCATTGGTCCAGTTATCTTCGCGCCAGTTATGGCTTAAATCTATACGGGTTTCATCGTTCTTTTTATCAGTACCGTAAGATAATAAATTCGTACCACCAACGCTAGTCAGTTCGGTTTCATCGCGAATTTTTGCAGACAACTCAAGCTTTTGTTCATCATTAATTAAATAATCCAATTTAACGAAATACAAATCTTCCTGAAACTCCGCAGGAATGCCGCTTGTTGCATTAGCATATTGGGAGGGTAATTTATCCGGAGTGTAATCTGCCTGGATTGTCATTGATTTTGGATCAACATTATTTTTTGCTTCATACGCAAAAAAGAAATGCATTTTATCTTTGATGATAGGGCCGCCAACGCTAACGCCATATTGGTTTTGTTTTCCCGGAACTTTTTTATTATCCTTTATTTCAGCAGGATACATCTCCCGCATACCTTGATCGCTGTAATCGTAAAATACTCCACCATGAAATTCGTTAGTACCCGATGCTGTCACCGCAACAATTGCAGCGCTACTGAGTTGATCATATTCAGCAGAATAATTTTGCGTAATAACTTTATATTCGCCTATTGCAGATTGCGGAAATGGATTTCCGCGACTTGAATCTTGCCCCGTCACCCCACCTTGCAACACATAATTTTTCTGACCAACACCATCAATAAAAACGTTAATCGCATTTGAGCTTTGTGCGCCACCTCTAATTTTTGTACTGCCATCTGCAGCCTGAGTAAATTGCACACCTGGCGCCAAATCTGCGAAGGCAAGAAAATTTCGCGTGTTTTGTGGGATTACTTGAATTTGTTCGAGAGAAACGTTGGTGCCTATTTCACCGCTGCTACCTTTTAATTTCAGTGTTGTGCCAATGACCGTCACTTCATCTATTTGATTGTCATCGGTTACGGGCTTATCGATTTCAAAATCCAGCGAAACAGATTGTCCTACTTTCAGCACTAATATTTTTGGTTCTTTTTCAATTTTATTCTGTAAGAGAACCTGATATTGACCAGGCGCCAAACCCTTGAATGTGTAAGAGCCATCTTTTTGAGTAATTGCACGGAAGGTGTAACCATTACTAATATTTTTTGCAACAACTTCAATGCCCGATTGCGGCAAATCATGTGATTCAACAACACCCTGAACACTTGCACTGCCAATTTGCGCGACAGCAGTGTTTGCTAATGCAGTTAGCGTAACGGACGCGATAATAGACGTTAACGTTTTTTTTGAAAAATTAAATATACGATGGCTTTTCATAGTTTTTCCTTTGTTATCAAAATTATATGGCCGCTATGTTGGGCGAAATTTGATTCTAACGGAAAATTTTTGAAAAATGAGGGGATTTTAAAAATCCTGCTTCTTTAGGTAACAAGAAAATGCTATTCAGAATTTATAAATAAAAAAATGGCGTCACATTCATTAATTGATTATTTATTATCAGGTTTGCTTTGTTAATTAAGGAAGGGGTTAGAAATATTTACGGATCAATTTCTGTCGTCTCAAGTGCGACAGTAATTTTTTCACCATCCCAAATATATTCGTAGTGTGTGGTTTGAATTACATCTTTGATAACGAGTGGCGAGAATAATGCATAACAAATTTTATTATTTGCACGAACAGAATAATAAACAATACCGGAATCATTATTTTGCTTCACACTCGCACCTAATTGCTGAGCGGCAGAATAATTATCTTTAAGATACCAATCATTCTCTCTGTAAACATCGCTTCTGATATCGCGCAAGTTTGCGCTAAATTGTGTCTTCAAACATCGCATACTTAAGCGATCAAACTTTAAACCCTCAACAGCTGAAAAATAACATTGTTGGTGATAACGTGTTTCGGCAATTGCGGTTTGAATATCTTCCGCTGCGTAATAAACGCCAAAATTTCCATTTGAAAATCGTGACCCGGTGGGATTCAAATGTACAAAAGGACCAAGCGCATAATTGCAGCCACGAATTCCATAGGGGCGCTCTGCGACGGGTACACGATTTAAATTCCCTACTTCATTACGAATACGCGGATTAGTGAGTTCCTGAATCGCATAAAGGATTTCAAATTCGTCGTGATTCGCCACATCATCAAAAAGTGATCTGGGAGGATATTTGCTGGGAATTAAACGGTAGGCGGTCTGGTTAAAAAAAACCGTCTGCGGAATGGAATTTATATCCATTAAGGAGAGATCCAAAAACTCATGAGAACTGCCCATCACGAGTTGCATCCAAATGGCGATGCACTTCATAAAGCGCACTCATTAAGCCGGAGCTTAAAATTTCCATAGGAGCTTTACCGTCGAAGAATTTATTCTTGTTTGGCATACGTAAAAAACCGTATTGGTTTTCAGGATTTTCAAACAATACACGAAGCACCGCATGTATGTTTAAAACGTAGCTGATTCGTTCCAGCAAATCTGGTGATAGCCGTGCGCTCGCAGGCGCAGTTTGGTATTTATGTAAGGTGGAACGCCCTACACCCAGTAAAGCCATTTTTTCTTTTTCTGAGCACTCCCATTTGTCCATGATATTTAACACTGTACTAACTGCTGCATGAGCGGCATTGGCAGGTAAGTTTTGGGCTAATGCAATCATAAAACCTCCGATGAGCATATCAGCGGCCATATTTCACGACCGCCGACTCTTACATCTTTAACGTCATCTAACTCGAAAATAGCTTTAGTGCAGCTAAATATCTCAGCTGCGCTTAAATCCATAATAGTACATTTTATAAACTAATGTCTATTTATATTCAATCTTATGCTAAATCAAGCCCCAAGAATTTTTGTGGCGATCTCAGCCCCGGGCACCTTAGCTTCAACGAGAAGTACAATCATAAGGATAAACGCTAAGGCAACTCCCAAATACCAAGCGAGGGAAAACCAAATTCCATAGGTTTTAAGCGGAGTAATATCAGCAGAAATTGGCGTGGACCATGAAGTAATAAGATCAACCGAACCAATAAAGATAAAGAATGCGAGAAAAAAGAGCCCGAATGACCAAGCCGCGAAGAGACACATCGCAGAAATAGTAAGTAATAAAGCGAGCGCGATACGATTGCGACGAGAAAAAACTAAAGCTTTTACAACATGTCCGCCATCGAGCGGATATACAGGAAACAAATTAACAAGATTAAGCAGTGCGCTAACTGAAGTTACCAATCCACAAAAATGGCTTCCCGTCACTAAAAAAGCTACATAGAAAGCTGCCGTCATCACTAGACCATATACTGGCCCCATCATGGAAATATACAGAGCTTCCCATTGAGTTCGGGCTTTATCACCCACAGCAACGCCACCAAAGAATGGAATTAAGTAAAAACCCTTCGTGGGAATACCAAACTTTTTCATTGCACTCACATGACCGTATTCATGAAATATAAGAACGGCCACCAAAGCCAGAGCAAATTCCACTGTAAACATCACGCTATAAACCGCTACAGACGCGCCTACTAATGCGAGCTTTATGACCTTGACGCTTTTTAATAATTTCGCACCAATGCCCAGTAAGACAAAACCATTAACCTTATTACTCTGCGCGGGTGCAGCAGGTTCACCATCAGATTGTTGAATGATGCTCGCTTTTGCCTCTTCACCTAGTTCCGCAGTGCCCGTAATGACAGAAGTATCGGACGTCTGCAGCTCGTAACCGACTGTTTGACTCTCAGAATTTAACGTAAAACTAATATTCGATTGACCGAGCTGCTCATCATCAAAACTGTGGGAACTACTAACTTGCCCCCAAGGTTTTACCGACATAACTTTTCCATCCAACGTCAGTCGCTCTAACTGCAGGTCAACATCCAAAGTCACTGCAAAATGACGCTCCAGCGCATCAAACGAAAACAATTCCATAAATTATCTACTCTCTTTAATCACCCTTATTCGGGCGCAAGCTTTACAATAGCGCCCATTATGCCCTGTAAATAAAAGGTTAAACATGCTTAAGATCGGTGAAATGAATCACTTGCAAGTCATCAAACAAGTGGATTTCGGTTTGTTTTTGGACGGTGAAAAATACGGCAATATTCTTTTACCACGTCGCTACGTTCCTAGCGATGCCAAGGTTGGCGATAGCCTGGATGTTTTCATTTACCTGGACTCAGACGATTGCATTATTGCAACAACACTCACTCCGAAAGTAATGGTCGGCCAATGCGCGCATCTTGAAGTGAAAGATGTAAATGCGGTAGGTGCATTTTTAGATTGGGGCTTACCGAAAGACCTGCTAGTGCCCTACAACGAACAACTTAAACCTATGGAAGTTGGCAACAGTTATGTGGTGTGTGTTTATCTCGACCCGCATACATCGCGCATAACTGCTTCGTCGCGCTTGAGCCATCATTTAGAAGAACGTGCAAGCGATTTAAAAATCCAGCAGGAAGTGGATTTACTTATTTGTGCCCGCACAGATTTAGGTTTTAAAGCCGTTATTAATCACACGCATCTAGGATTAGTTTTTCGCGACAATGCACCACGCACTTTACTTTATGGTGAAAAATTAAAAGGCTTTATAAAAGAAATTCGCCCCGATCGCAAAATCGGCTTAAGCCTACAACCCGTAAATAGTGTCGTGCGCGACGAACTCACCGATATTATTTTGGATCACTTAAAAGCGAACGATGGAGAATCAACCATTACCGACAAAAGCGACCCCGAAGAAATTTATTTTCAATATAAAGTTAGTAAAGGCATTTATAAAAATGCGCTGAGCAAACTTTACAAAGAGCGGAAGATTTTGATCACGAAGGAAAAGATTACGTTGGTTTAATTAGCTGCATGCAAAAACAATAATTCAATTGGCCCATGAAAATTTACTGATAACACTTTATTTAATTTGGGAATCGTCATCTTCATCCAAGGGTCCCGCTTACGGAAATCTAGCTTTTAAAAACTCAATCGAGAGCTGGATTACCGCAAGCGAGTGTGATGAATAACCCACAAATTTACCTGCCATCCTGCATTCTCCTTTTTAAGACTTCTACTTCAATCTCTAATAAATTTACTTTTTTTCACGCCCAAACTTGCATCTACGTAAGTCTTCGTATAAATTAACTACGAAGACTTACGTAGACACGTGCAAAAGGAACAATAATGAGTAATCCAACCCCCGCCGAATTGGAAATACTGCGCATTATCTGGAATCTCGGTGAAGCGAAGGTTCAAGCAGTGAACGATGAACTTTGTAAAACAAAGCCTGTGGGCTACACCACCACATTAAAAACCATGCAGATCATGGAGCAGAAAGGATTATTGGGGAGAAAAAAGGACGGCAAAAGTCACATCTATTTCCCAACAGCAGAACAACAAGACACTCAAACAACAATGCTTAATCGTCTGCTCCACTCAGCATTCGGCGGATCAAAATCAAAATTGGTAATGCAACTTTTAGGCAATGAAAAAGTATCAAAACAAGAATTAAAGGACATTAAAGAATTTTTAGCGGACATGGAGAATAAAAAGTGAATAAATTATTCCAGCTATTTAGTAATGAAATCAGTTATGCGATTGGTTGGACAATTATTCATTCTCTTTGGCAATGCACCTTTATCGCTTTGCTGATTGCGCTTAGTTATGCTTTTACCAAAAAAGCACAAGCTTCAACGCGCTACTGGATTAACACATTGGGTTTAGTAAGTTGTGTTGTTGCGAGCGGAATTACTGTTTATCTCAACTTTTATAGCTCATTAGATATCACTAATAGCGATGCGATTATTAAACCATCAAAAGCGGCGCATCCTGTAGTTTATGTACAAACCATATCCGACATTATTAACCAACATATACATCAAATCGTCGTCTGTTGGATTATTGGGTTTGGTTTTTACATCGCGAAATATTTAGCTGATTTTTTTTACTGTCAACATATTAAACATCACAACAATGAACTTCCTAGTGAAACCATACAACATGTGTTCAATGAATTAAAAAACAATCTCGGTATTACACAAGCTATCCAGCTACGAATTTCTAAGGTAGTCAACATTCCATGCGTTATAGGCCACTTTATACCTGTAGTGCTATTACCGGCTAGCCTCATACTTGGGTTAAGTACACAACAAATCAAAGTCATAATGCTGCATGAATTAGGTCACGTTAGCCGTAGAGATTACCTGATCAGTAGTCTTCAAACCTTAATTACCTCGCTGTATTTTTTTAATCCATTTGCTCGTTGGATTTCATCAAAAATTGACGAAGAACGTGAAAATGCTTGTGATGATATAGCTGTATCCATCAGTGGTGACCCACTTTTTTATGCCCACACACTTAAGGAGTTTGCTGAAATGAAAAATAATTGCTCTACCACTGTTGCTATGACGGGAAAAAATAACCAACTCATTAATCGAATCAAACGTTTATTTGTGCTCGACAATAGTTTTTCAAAAACCTACGGCAAAATTATCACCATTATGACATTGGCATTGCTGGGCGTTGGATTTTCAGTATCGGGCCACTCAAACGAAGAAAAGCCGGATGGGTCATTTACCCTTAAGCTTGAAAAAGAACCTCTCGCAAAACTGCTAACCTTGGCGCAAGAATTTTGTCCAAATCTTTCAAAAAATATTTCGCTTAAGCATGGTGATCAGCCCATCTCAGGAGAGTTCGCCAGGCTACAATGCAATACTGTAGCGTATTTCATAAAGGGGTTTGATAACAGTTTGAATGATACCCTAACAGGTATTGTTTTTAATGAAAAAAATATTACTCTAAAAGAATTAACACAGAAAATAGAATTGAAATGCCCTACCCTACAAGGAAAAATCCACCTTAATAACCCAACTAAAATAGTGAGTTTCGAAACACAAAACCTATCTTGCTTAACAGTAGAAAAAATTTTAATGCCATTGGACAAAAACAATGAGCCAGGTTCTGTGAGGGAAACAGGAATTGGTGATATGAATATAGATTTCAATAATAATCCAGACGACGACTACAACAAAATTATACCAATTAGCTTTCCCAATGAAGCCCTGGACAACCACTATTCAGCAGACTGCAAAGCACATTACTCTGTGAATACCGAAGGTAAAGCCTTTGATGTACTACCTGTATGCACAAATGGATCTGATGAAGCAAAAGCTTTCTTTGAAAAGCAGATGAAAATATCAATTGAAAAAACTCAATTTCCCATAAAAATGGAGAATGAAAAAGCGGTTATTGTGTTAGATAAAGAATTTAGATCGAAATGGACTTTTGAGGACTCACCTGAAATATAAGTCAGAACTAAAATACTTATATACGGCGCAAACGCTTTCCGCAATTTGCGCCACAAAATGGGAAAGCAGCAAAAGATATTGCCATTAGAGCTGTATGGATAAGTAGAGTTTAGTGATCACTGTAAGGAGATGGATTTGATGAATAATACATTAGAGCTGTTGGCCAATGATATAAGTCACGCACTTGGGTGGACCATTATTCATTCGCTTTGGCAATGTTCTCTAATAACATTATTGGTAACAACAAGCTATGCATTTACCAAAAAAGTATCGGCAGCCAAACGATATTGGATAAATATTTTTGGATTACTCAGCTGTATTGTCGCCAGCATTATTACTTTCGTTATAAATCTTCATAACACAGTTGTTATAGATATAATTTCCAGAAATGTAGCTGATGACTCTTTCGCTATCATGCAAAGTTCCTATATTAAAAGCTTTCATAGCAATAGCATGCTGGAAATATTTGATAAATATATCGATAAGGTTGTGCTCCTTTGGATAATAGGTTTTAGCTTTTATCTCATTAAATACCTCACAGAATTTTGGTATTGCCAACACATCAAAAACTACAAAAATAAACCACTTGGTGAGCGGTGGATAACTCGTTTTAATGAGCTAAAAAATTGTTTAGGTATTACTCAATCGATTAATTTACGCATATCTGAAATAGCTACCATTCCTTGCGTGATAGGTCATTTTAAGCCAATGATACTTTTACCAGTAAGCATGATGCTTGGTTTATCTCATCAACAACTAGACGTTATTTTACTACATGAGCTTGCCCATATTCGCAGAAACGATTACTTCACTAAGGGCCTGCAAACTTTCATAACATCTATTTATTTTTTTAATCCTTTCATACACTGGCTTTCTTCAAAAATAGATGAAGAACGTGAAAACGCTTGTGACGACATAGCCGTGTCTGTAAGCGGTGATCCATTGCTTTATGCGAATACACTCAAGGAGTTTGCAGAAATGAAAGAAAATCACACGATGATAATTGCCATTGCAGGATCAAAAAAATTACTGCTTAATCGTATTAAACGTTTATTTAGTTATGAAGTCAGCTTTTCAAAGACCTACGGAAAAACGATAACAATTATGGCTTTTTTCTTCTTCGTGGCTACTTATTCGTTAACGGGCTTTAGCGATAACGAAAAAGAAAATAAGTTTGATTTCAAAGCCGAAGATATGACTTTATCTGAGATCATTTTATCAGCAAGTAAATCCTGCAAGAGCGAGATGAGAAACGTTAAACCAATCCATCTCGACAGAAAAATATCTATCGCAACCAAAGATATTATTTGTGAAAAATTAGCGGAATTTATTACGAAAGCAGATGGAAAATCAAGTGAGAAAACATTCAAAGTAAGTTTTAAGAACGAATATATAGACACAATACTGTCTAAAATTTCTGACGAATGCCCAGGTATTACCGAAAGAGTACACCTAAAAAACCCGAGCTATATTCAAATGAATTTTGTCTCAAATGATGCTACCTGTACTACCGCACAAGCCCATATTGAAGCGCAGTATTTGGCGGCAACGAC